>ERZ772977.77-NODE-77-length-80745-cov-4.912071_pt1 | contig 80745 bp, 63 predicted proteins | sample MGYA00511131_ERZ772977 | MGnify/ENA primary metagenome ERZ772977 (study PRJEB29015, sample SAMEA2737935) | human oral metagenome | biome: human oral; feature: human-associated habitat; material: dental | place: China | collected 2151 ...
CTGCAGCCGCCGATCCGACAGGCCAGCCATCATCTCGGCAAACGGCCTCGGCCGGCCATAGAAAGGCGACCCTTTCCTCGTCCCTTGGAAGTACTCAACACGTACAGCCACGACTTCTCTTTCCCTACTCTTCTTCTCATTTCTTGCACAATGCGTTAACAAAGAACATTGGAAGTCCTTTGGTGGGCCTCGAGACCATACTGTTTCCCAACTTAGGGAAACGCACCTCGCAAAACCAATTCAATGCCCCCTTCTTCACTGAAGCTTACCCTACTCAGGTTCAGTCGTAAATCTTTAAGAGCCCCACCAGCTCGAACACCCATCTCAGCGATTGGCAGTTCATTCGTTCATGACGATTCACGACTCAACTTGGCCCGCTTCTACGGTACATGTTTCACAGAACATCACGCCCTTCCCTTCATGTCAACCTCCCAGCCAAACTTCTGCTGTAGCTCGAACTTGCCTACCAGAGGAGTTGCCCAAAGTTTTGTTCCGCTTTTTTATGAGTTTAACTTTTAAAAATTGGCGCCGGAAGCAGGACCATGAGCAGTAAAACTCCTAGTCGGGGCGATATCGCAGACAGCTGTACCAGTGCTCTTGACCACGAGCTGCTTGCGTGAGGTCCACCCTCGGGTACCGTGAGAAACGGCACGAATCACCTCAGGTTTCGTGCCGGTTTCTTTCGAGTCGAGAGGGGAGGGCAGCATGCCACGGAGAATCGATTCCAATGCCAAGAAACGAGCGCTGCGGCTGCTGCGTGAACATCGCAGTCGGTATCCGACGTTCACGGCCGCCTGCATCGCCGTGGCACGTCATGAGCGGATCGGACCTGAGACCTTGCGGCGCTGGGCGGTGCAGGCCGAAATCGATGAGGGGGCCCGTACCGGGACCAGCAGCAAGCAGCACGAGCAAATCCTCAAGCTAAGGGTGGAGAACACCCGGCTGCGAGAGAATGTGGCGATACTGAAAGCGGCAACAACTTTCTTCGCGGGGGAACTCGACCCCCACAACCGCTGATCATCGCATTCATCGAGGAGATGCACAGCCAAGGTTTCGCGGTCGAGTCGATCTGCCGGGTCCTGCGAGAGCAGGGCTGCCAGATTGCTGCGAGGACCTATCGGGCCTGGAAGACCTGTCCGCCGTCAGCACGGGCAATCAGCGATCAGAGAGTCTTGGAAGCCATCGAGAAACTCGCGTGGAAGATCGACCATCAAGGTCGCAGACACCTGACCCGTGAGGGCCGTTACGGACGCAGGAGAATGCTGACGGCACTACGTCGCTCAGGCGTGGATGCCACCCCCGGAGCGGTGGACAGGGCCATGCGGAAGCTCGGTCTCAGTGGGACAAACGCAACAGATCAGTGTAAGAAAGCGCACACTTGACGTGTCCAGTCGAAACGTCACGATTCCGATGCTGGGTACGAGCCCCGATCTCACCCCTGTGAGGCCCCGGACGGACATATGAGCTGCTAAATCCTCATCGTCCTCGAGCATGGGCGCGTCTGCGGCCCCATGCTCAGCTCATGTACGAGAGACTGCGCAGACTCCGCTGGATGTACGAATTCAGGAATCCTTCGTGTGACCTCGCTCTGAGCGACGAAGTGGGGGCGGTCACCCACGGGTGACCGCCCCCATCCAAGCCGTCAGCGGATATCGCCGAAGTCGATGTCGTCCAGGGGAACGCCGGGAACGTCGAGCTCGGAACTGAACGAGTAGTCGTACGGGTCATAGCTGACGGTGTAGGCCTGCGACCTCGCGTCCGCGGTGGGCTCCACCCGGATGTTGCGGTAGCGCTCCAGGCCGGTGCCGGCCGGGATCAGCTTGCCGAGGATCACATTCTCCTTCAGGCCGACGAGGGTGTCCGACTTGCCCTGAATGGCGGCGTCAGTGAGCACCTTCGTCGTTTCCTGGAATGACGCGGCCGACAGCCACGAATCCGTCGCGAGGGACGCCTTGGTGATGCCCATCAGCACCGGACGGCCCTCCGCGGGACGCCCGCCCTCGGTCAGAGCCTTGCGGTTCGCCGCCTCGTAGGTCTGCCGGTCCACCAGCTCGCCCGGCATCATCGAAGTGTCGCCCGAGTCAATGACGGTCACGCGACGCAACATCTGACGGATGATGATCTCGATGTGCTTGTCGTGGATGGGGGCGCCCTGCGTGCGGTACACGCGCTGCACCTCCTCCACCAAGTGCTCCTGGACCTTGCGCAGGCCACGGATGCGCAGCACATCCTGCGGATCCACCTGACCGGCGGTGAGCTGCTGGCCGATGCTCACGTGCACCCCGTCGCGAATGGCCACGCGCACCCCGTTGGCGTCCTCGAACTCCAGCCGGGTACGGCGCGCCACCGGGTACTCGAGGTCGTCACCACCGTCGTCGCGCACGATGATGATCTTGCGGCTGCGGTCACCTTCCTCGATGCGGATGACTCCGTCGGCCTCGGCAATGGGAGCCTTACCCTTCGGCTGGCGGGCCTCGAACAGCTCCACGACGCGCGGCAATCCCTGCGTGATGTCGTCACCGGCCACACCACCGGTGTGGAAGGTACGCATCGTCAGCTGCGTGCCGGGCTCGCCGATGGACTGGGCGGCGACGATACCGACGGCCTCGCCGACGTCCACGGTCTTCCCGGAGGCCAGCGACCGGCCGTAGCACATGGCACAGGTGCCGGTGGCGGCCTCGCAGGTCAGGACGGAACGAACCTTGACCTGGGTGATGCCGACGGATGCGAGCCGCTCGATCTCGGCGTCACCGAGGTCGGTGCCCGCCGCAACGAGCACGTTGCCCTGGGCGTCGGTGATGTCGGTGGCTGCGGTGCGGGCGTAGACGGCGGTCTCCACATCGGGAATGATGGAGACGGAAGCCCCCTCCTCCAGCGGTTCCGCCACCACCTGGACCTTCTTGCCATTCTCGTCCGTGACAATCTTGGTCCAGCGGGCAATGGTCTTGACCAAACCACGTTCGGTCTGGCAGTCCTCCTCGCGGATGATGACGTCCTGCGAGACGTCTACCAGGCGCCGGGTCAGGTAACCCGAGTCGGCGGTCCGCAGCGCAGTGTCGGCCTGCCCCTTCCGACCACCGTGGGTGGAGATGAAGTACTCCAGCACCGACAGACCCTCACGGAAGTTCGACTTGATGGGCCGGGCGATGATGTCGCCCTTCGGGTTGGCCACCAGGCCTCGCATGGCCGCGATCTGACGCATCTGGGTCATGTTGCCCCGGGCACCCGAGTTGACCATCACGAAGATCGGGTTGGTCTGCGAGAAGTTGTCCTTCATCGCGTCAGTCAGCTCCGCGGTGGCGTCGGTCCACAGCTCGATCAGCTCCTGGCGGCGTTCGTCCTCCGTCACCGAACCGCGCTCGTACAGGGTGTCGATCTTCGCAGCCCTGGCGTCGTAGGCGGCCAGGATCTCCGGCTTGCTCGGCGGAGTCTGGACGTCCGCGATGGAAACGGTCACGCCAGAACGCGACCCCCACTGGAACCCCAGGTCCTTCAACCCGTCAAGAGTGCGCACGGTGTCGATCAGCGGGTAGCGCTCGGCGAGATCGTTGACGATCTGGCCGATCTGTTTCTTGCCGACCCGCTCGTTGACGAACGGGAAGTCCGCGGGCAGGGCCTCGTTGAACAGGGCCCGGCCGAGCGAGGTCTCGAGGATGACCGACCCGTCCGCACGCACCCTATCGGCGTATCCGGCCGGGGGGATGATCCCGTTGAGACGCAGCTTTATAGGGGCACCGACGTGCAGGTCACCGCGGTCGTGGGCCATGATCGCCTCGGCCACCGAGGAGAAGGCGTGACCGGCCCCCTTCTCCTCCTCCTGCAGCATCGTCAGCCAGTACATGCCGATGATCATCTCGTGGCTGGGGACGGTCACGGGACGGCCGTCGGCCGGCTTCAGGATGTTGTTCGTCGACAACATCAACACCCGCGCCTCGGCCTGGGCCTCGGCGGACAGCGGCAGGTGAACGGCCATCTGGTCGCCGTCGAAGTCGGCGTTGAAGGCCGTGCAGACGAGCGGGTGCAGCTGGATCGCCTTGCCCTCGATCAGCTGTGGCTCGAAGGCCTGGATGCCGAGGCGGTGAAGGGTTGGTGCGCGGTTCAGCAGCACCGGATGCTCGGCGATGACCTCCTCCAGCACGTCCCACACGATGGGGCGCTGCCGCTCCACCATGCGCTTGGCCGCCTTGATGTTCTGGGCGTGGTTGAGGTCGTCCAGGCGCTTCATCACGAAGGGTTTGAACAGCTCCAGGGCCATGGCCTTCGGCAGGCCACACTGGTGCAGTTTCAGCTGGGGACCGACCACGATCACGGAACGACCCGAGTAGTCGACGCGCTTGCCGAGCAGGTTCTGGCGGAACCGGCCCTGCTTGCCCTTCAGCATGTCCGAGATCGATTTCAGCGGACGATTACCCGGCCCGGTGACGGGGCGGCCACGGCGTCCGTTGTCGAACAGCGAGTCGACGGCCTCCTGGAGCATGCGCTTCTCGTTGTTGACGATGATCTCGGGGGCACCGAGGTCGAGGAGACGCTTCAACCGGTTGTTGCGGTTGATGACGCGGCGGTAGAGATCGTTGAGATCCGAGGTGGCGAACCTGCCGCCGTCGAGCTGCACCATGGGACGCAGGTCCGGCGGAATGACGGGAACGGCGTCGAGCACCATCCCGGAAGGGTTGTTGTTGCCGCTGAGGAAGGCGGCAACAACCTTCAAACGCTTCAGGGCGCGGGTCTTGCGCTGCCCCTTGCCGTTGGCGATGGTCTCACGCAGCTTCTCGGCCTCACCCTGCAGGTCGAAGGTCTCGAGGCGCATCTTGATGGCCTCGGCGCCCATGTAACCGGTGAAGTACTTGCCGTAGCGCTGCTTCATGTCCCGGTAAAGGATCTCGTCGCCCTCCAGGTCCTGCACCTTCAGCGACTTGAACCGCTCCCACACCGCCTGGGCGCGGTCGATCCGGCGCTGGTACTGGTTGCGGAGCTGCCCCGCCTCCTTCTGTGCACCGTCGGAGACCTTGCGTTTGATGTCGGCCTTGGCGCCCTCAGACTCGAGCTGGGCGAGGTCCTCCTCCAGCTTGGCCAAGCGGGCCTCGATCTCCGAGTCCCGGTTCTTCTCGAGCTGTTTGATGTAGGCCTCGTGGCGGGCCTGGAGGCTCGGGAGGTCGCGGTGGCGGGCCTCCTCGTCCACGTGGGTGATCATGTGCGCAGCGAAGTAGATGACCTTCTCGAGGTCTTTCGGCGCGATGTCCAGCAGGTACCCGAGACGCGAGGGGACGCCCTTGAAGTACCAGATGTGGGTGACGGGCGCGGCCAGTTCGATGTGGCCCATCCGCTCGCGGCGCACGTTGGAGCGGGTCACCTCGACGCCGCAGCGTTCGCAGATGATGCCCTTGAAACGCACCCGCTTGTACTTGCCGCAGTAGCATTCCCAGTCGCGGGTGGGGCCGAAGATCTTCTCGCAGAAGAGGCCGTCGCGCTCCGGTTTGAGGGTACGGTAGTTGATGGTCTCGGGCTTCTTGACCTCACCGTGGCTCCACTCGCGGATCTGGTCGGCGCTCGCCAGTCCGATGCAGAGCTTGTCGTAGACGTTCACGTCCAGCATTGGTTCTCTTTCCCCCGCCGCCCCGGCGGGTGCCTGTGCCTGAAATCTGAGGTTTTACTGGTGCCGGGTCACCGGCGTGACTGAGTCAGACTCAGACTTCGGTGACGTCGAGGAAGTGGTCGCCTCCGGGACGCCTCCCGAGATCGATGCCGAAGTCCTCGGCGTTGCGCAGGTCGTCCTCCGAATCCCGCAGGTCGATGACGCGGCCGTCCCCGGAGAGGACCTCCACGTTCAGACACAGCGACTGCATCTCCTTGACGAGCACCTTGAAGGACTCCGGGATGCCGGGCTCGGGGATGTTCTCGCCCTTGACGATGGCCTCGTAGACCTTCACGCGGCCGGGAACATCGTCGGACTTGATGGTCAGCAGCTCCTGGAGGGCCCAGGCAGCGCCGTAGGCCTCGAGGGCCCACACCTCCATCTCACCGAAACGCTGACCACCGAACTGCGCCTTGCCGCCCAGCGGCTGCTGGGTGATCATCGAGTACGGGCCGGTGGAGCGGGCGTGAATCTTGTCGTCGACCAGGTGGTGCAGTTTCAGCATGTACATGTAACCGACGCCGGTCTTCTCCGGGTAGGGCTCGCCGGAACGGCCGTCAAACAGCTGGGCCTTGCCGCCACCGTCGATGAGACGCTCCCCGTCGCGGGTGGTCAGCGAGTTCTCCAGCAGACCGGTGATCTCGTGTTCGTCCGCACCGTCGAAGACGGGGGTGGCAACCCGGGAGTCAGCCTCGACGCGGCCAAGACCGACCTCGCGCAGGCGGTTCGCCCAGGCCTCCTTGACCTCCGTGATGTCCCAGCCGGTCTTGGCGATCCACCCGAGGTGGTTCTCCAGCACCTGCCCGATGTTCATTCGGGACGGCACACCGAGGGGGTTGAGAACGATGTCGACGGGGGTACCGTCGGCCAGGAAGGGCATGTCCTCCACGGGAAGGATCTTCGAGATGACGCCCTTGTTGCCGTGGCGGCCGGCGAGTTTGTCGCCGTCGCTGATCTTGCGTTTCTGGGCGACATGGACCCGCACCAGCTGGTTGACCCCTGGCGGCAACTCGTCATCGTCGCGGGTGTCGAAGACCCGAACGCCGATGACGGTACCGGATTCGCCGTGCGGCACCTTCAGGGAGGTATCGCGGACCTCGCGGGCCTTCTCCCCGAAGATCGCGCGCAGCAGACGCTCCTCAGGGGTCAGTTCGGTCTCGCCCTTCGGGGTGACCTTGCCGACCAGGATGTCGCCGGCCGAGACCTCGGCACCGATGCGGACGATGCCGCGCTCATCAAGATCGGCCAGCATCTCGTCGGAGACGTTGGGGATGTCGCGGGTGATCTCCTCGGCACCCAGTTTCGTGTCGCGGGCGTCGACCTCGTGTTCCTCGATGTGGATCGAGGTCAGGACGTCGTCCTGCACGAGACGCTGCGACAGGATGATGGCGTCCTCGTAGTTGAGGCCCTCCCACGGCATGAACGCCACGAGGAGGTTCTTGCCGAGTGCCAGCTCACCCTGGTCGGTGCAGGGGCCGTCGGCCAGCGGGGTGCCGACCTCAACACGCTCCCCGGCTGCGACCAACGGGCGCTGGTTGATACAGGTACCCGCGTTGGAGCGCACGAACTTCTCGAGCCGGTACGAGGAGTAGGTGGCGTCGTCGTTGGCGATCTCGACGATGTCGGCCGTGACCGAGGAGACCACACCGGCCTTCTTGGCGAGGGTCACGTCACCGACGTCCACGGCGGCACGGTACTCCATGCCGGTGCCGACGAACGGGGCCTCGTTGCGGATCAGCGGCACCGCCTGGCGCTGCATATTGGCGCCCATCAGCGCCCGGGAGGCATCGTCGTGCTCGAGGAACGGGATCAGCGCGGTGGCCACCGAGACCATCTGTCGGGGCGAGACGTCCATGTACTCGACATCAGCCGCCGGGATGGTGTCGACGTCGCCGTGCTTGATGCGCACCAGGACGCGTTCCTCGGCGAGGCGGCCCTCGGCGTCCAGGACCGCGTTGGCCTGGGCGATGGAGAAGCGGTCCTCCTCGTCGGCGGTCAGGTAGTCGATCTGGTCGGTGACCTTGCCGTCGATGACACGCCGGTACGGGGTCTCGATGAACCCGAAGGCATTGACGCGGGCGAACGAGGCCAGCGAACCGATGAGGCCGATGTTCGGACCCTCGGGGGTCTCAATGGGGCACATGCGGCCGTAGTGCGAGCTGTGGACGTCGCGCACCTCCATGCCCGCGCGGTCGCGGGAGAGGCCACCGGGGCCGAGCGCCGAGAGCCTGCGCTTGTGGGTCAGCCCCGCGAGCGGGTTGTTCTGGTCCATGAACTGCGACAGCTGCGAGGTGCCGAAGAACTCCTTCAACGCCGCCGTCACGGGGCGGATGTTGATGAGGGTCTGCGGGGTGATGGCCTCGATGTCCTGGGTGGTCATGCGGTCACGGACAACACGCTCCATGCGCCCCAGGCCGGTGCGCAGCTGGTTCTGGATCAGCTCACCGACGGTGCGGAGCCGGCGGTTGCCGAAGTGATCGATGTCATCGGCTTCGATGGGCAGGCCGTTCAGTTCCTCCTTGTGTTCGTGGAGGGCCACGACATACTTGATGGCCGCGACGATGTCCTCCATGGTGAGGATCTGGCTGTCGAAGGGCAGGTCGAGTCCGAGCTTCTTGTTGATCTTGTAGCGGCCGACCTTTGCCAGGTCGTAGCGCTTCGGGTTGAAGTAGTAGTTCTCCAGAAGCGCCTGGGCGGCGTCGCGGGCCGGGGGCTCGCCGGGACGCAGCTTGCGGTAGATGTCCAGCAGTGCCTCGTCCTGGGTGTTGACGGTGTCCTTCTCCAGCGTCATGCGCATGGACTCGAACTCACCGAACTCCTCGAGGATGCGGTCCTCGCTCCACCCGAGGGCCTTGAGCAGAACGGTAACGTTCTGCTTGCGCTTGCGGTCGAGGCGCACGAAGACCATGTCGCGCTTGTCGATCTCGAACTCCAACCACGCGCCGCGAGAGGGAATCACCTTGCAGGAGTAGATGTCCTTGTCGGATCCCTTGTCCGGGGTGATCTCGAAGTAGACGCCCGGGGAGCGGACGAGCTGCGAGACGACGACGCGCTCAGTGCCGTTGATGATGAAGGTGCCCTTGTCGGTCATCAGCGGAAAGTCGCCGATGAACACGGTCTGCGACTTGATCTCGCCCGTCTCGTTGTTCACGAACTCAGCGGTCACGAACAGCGGAGCAGCGTAGGTGACGTCGCGATCCTTGCACTCCTCGATGGAGTGCTTGGGCTCCTCGAAACGGTGGTCGCGGAAGGACAGCGACATCGTCTCGTTGAAATCCTCGATGGGGGAGATCTCGGAGAAGATCTCCTCCAGCCCGGAGCGGGTGTTCACGTCGGTGCGTCCCGCGGCCAGGCGTTCCTCGACATCGGCCTGCCAGGCCTCATTGCCGATGAGCCAGTTGTAGGAGTTGATCTGGAGATCGAGCAGATTGGGGACCTCGAGCGGTTCATGGATCTTCGCGAATGAGATCCGACCACTGGGCAAGACAACATTGGTGTTCTTCAACGCAGAGCGCGAGGCGGCCAAGATTCGGTCCTTCCGGGAACGCGGCTGGTTCGTCGCACAACAAAGGACCCGCGTCAAATCACGGGCACGATTGCAGAGCAGGGCAACAAACCACTGTAGACGGAATCAAGGCGATGCGCAAACGACGGGCATAGCCCTAGTCGCGAACATGATAGCCGCCCGCACCAAGGGCGTCCGCCCCACCCGCCCCTGCTTCCTCAGCTCCCTCGCCTCTCTCCCCTCCCCCAAGCATGAATCGCGGAGGTTGGACGGTTCAGCGTCACCACGCGACATTGAACCGTCCAACCTCTGCGATTCGTGCACGTCTTGGCGCCGCGTTGAGGAGGCGGAGCAGGGGCGAAGCAGCCATCACCGAGCGACATCTTTTTCCACAACTGCTGTCGTTCCGTGGTTTGATGGTCACCCCCATAGGTGCTCTTCCCACGATGTGGACATGAACCTCTACGGGACCAAGCCCCACTTCGGCATCACCAGCCGCCAGAACGTGCTGCGCTCAGGTATCACTCGCCGAAAATACGAGACCGCCCTCGCCACCGGCGATCTGATCCGCATCGACCGGAGCCGAGTCGCGCTTCGAGGCACACCGGACACCTTGATCGACGCAGCCCGTGTAGGCGCGACACTCACCTGCCTCTCGGCCTTGGCCCATCATGGAACCGACACATTGCCCACTCGCCTGCTGCACGTACGGCGTTCCGAGTACTGCAAACGCACACGCCCGCTCCCGGAAGGGATGTGTTGCTGCAACCTCCCGACGCCACCTGGCGACGAGATTGTCGACACCTTAGAGACCGCTCTCTGGACCACCCTCAGGAACCACGGGGACGAGCACATCCTGGTTGCGCTGGACAGTATCCTGCGTCGAGGAATCCGAGGCCGGGGACAACTCAGGGATTGGGCTTCCACCGTGAGCGGACGGGCCCTGCGGCTGATCGCTCTTACCGACGGTCGCAGCGACTCCCCCTTGGAGACCGTCCTCCGGTTCCGATTGCACAACGCGAGGATTCAGTGCACACCCCAGGTGGAGATACCGGGCATCGGACGCGTTGACCTGCTGGTGGGAAGATCCCTCATCATCGAGGCCGACGGGAAAGGGTTTCACGACGCCCCCGAGCAGTTCGAGAAGGACCACCTGCGCGATCAGAACGCCCTGTTGCTGGGCTATACCACCATTCGCGTCACCTGGCCGCAGATCCGCGACGACTGGCCACGTCTCTACGACCTCATCCGCTCCTTAGTCCGGTCGCGACACCACCAACATGCTCCCAAACACCGCTTCTGAAGCACGTGCGCACCGCTCCTGCCCCAGATCCGACGAGCACGAATCGCGGAGATTCGACGTTTCAATGTCGCGTGGTGAGGCTGAACCGTCGAACCTCCGCGATTCGTGCCAGAAGACGGCGGGGTAAGCTGGGGACCTCCCGTCCAGAAAGATCCCGGTGCCTGTCACGGAGCAGACGCAGTAGGTCTCCCACCCCGATGACGGTTGAGAGCACTCGAAGCGGGCCCAGCTCAAGAGGGCGGTAGTCCTGCGCCGCGACGAAACGCTGGCGGAGTCCCGGCTCCAGAGCCGCGAGATGGAGCCGCAGCTTCAGCCCGTGCAGCGGATTGGATGCGACCGCTATGCAGCGGGCCGGATTCAGCAGCGGCAACACATGCCGGGCGTTTTCCCGGGTGGTACGCGACTGCGTCTCGGTGATGATCTCGCCGGCGAATCCCCGGCGACGGAGCTCGGCGGCCAGTAGATCTGCCTCCGCCACCCCGACCCCAGCGGGATCCCCGCCCGAGGCGATGATGCAGGTGCCCGGCCCCAGGCGTCCGGCCGTTCGCAGCGCGACGCCGGCCCGCCACCGGTTGATCCCGTTGATCCGTGCCGGGTCCTCGTTGCGGAAACCGGGAAGCACCACCACGGCCTCCCGGGTGGCCTCCCTCACGAGGCACCGCGCCGCCACGGCTTCAACGATCTCAGCCGCGGCCCACAGGCCCACCGCGACTCCCCAGGCCAATCGACATCCCATCCCTCGACCGTACCCGCGACGCACACGACAGGAGGCCCGCCCCAGACGGGGTGGGCCTCCTGGATGATCGACGCCGGTTCCCCGGCCGGGATCACTTGAGCTCGACGGAGCCGCCGGCGGCCTCGAGGGCAGCCTTGGCCTTCTCCGCGACGTCCTTCTCGACCTGCTCGAGAACGGGCTTCGGAGCGGACTCCACCAGGTCCTTGGCCTCCTTCAGGCCGAGGCTGGTGAGGGCGCGCACCTCCTTGATGACGGCGATCTTCTTGTCGCCGCCCGAGGTGAGGACGACGTCGACCTTGCCGGAGTCAGCCTCCTCGGCGGCCTCGTCGCCACCGCCGCCGGCGGTAGCAGCGGGCTGGGCGACGGCGACCGGGGCAGCGGCGGTGACGTCGAAGGTCTCCTCGAACAGCTTCACGAACTCGGACAGTTCGACGAGGGGCATCTCCTTGAAGGCTTCAAGGATCTCTTCCTTGGTGAGCTTCGCCATGATGGGCGTTCCTTTCGATAAAGCATCGCAAGCAGTCACGCTGCGACGGATTTCTTTTCCGCAGCGGCTGCTGCTCAGGCCTCTTCGGCCGGGGTGACGTCGCCAGTGGCGGCGTCCTCGTTCGTGGCCTCGGTGGCAGGCGCCGAGCCGGCTCCACCGATCAGGTCCGGGTTCTCCTCGGCGGCTCTCTGCAGCGCACCGAACAAGCGGGCACTCTTCGACAGCGGAGCTGCCAGGGTGCCGGCGGCCTTCGCGAGGCTGCCCTTCATGGCGCCAGCCATCTTGGACAGCAGGACCTCGCGGGATTCGAGGTCGGCAAGCTTGAGGACCGCCTTGGCGTCGAGGAACCTGCCCTCGAGAACGCCTCCCTTGATAGCCAGGAACGGATGTGCCTTTGCGAAGTCACGCAGCCCCTTGGTCACCTTGGCGATGTCGCCGGTGATGAAGGTGAACGCGGTGGGTCCGACGAGCGTCGACTCGATGCCGTCGATACCGGCTTCCCGGGCCGCGAGCAGGGCCAGGGTGTTCTTCGCAACGGCGTAGGTGGCGTCCTCACCGAGGGACCGGCGCAGATCCTGCAGGTCCTTGACGGTGAGACCGCGGTACTCGGTCAGCACCACGGCGGCGGAGTCAGTGAACTTCCGTTCCAGCTCCGCTACCTTGGCAGCCTTCTCCGGCCTCGCCATTGGGTCTCCTTCCATAACTGTTGTCGCCCTCGACCCCAGGAGATGAAAGAAACCCCGACGCCGGTGGCGCGGGGCGGGCAGGAACGAGGCCTGCTGGCTTGCGGTCACCTGCGCGGGCTCCCCATGCGGAGGAATTGAGACTTTCGGTCACCTGCGGTCTTCGGCGTGCAGGATTCTAGGCGACAACCCAGCAGGCCACAAGTCGACGACGAGATTCACACTTGACGCCCGGGCGGGCAGAGTCCACACCTCAGGCGTATTCCTTGGGAATGGGGTCACGGACACTCCGAGGTGTTGGCGCGGACGGCCGCATCGGCTATCTTTGAGACACCCTGTTGCGGGAGGTTAAGCATGCCTAATAAGCATGAAATGGGCAATGCATTCGTATCGAAATCCGGGAGGCGTGCGACGTGGCTCGTCGGCGCCCTCCGGATCGGATCCGCGGCATTCACGGGAATGGCCCTGGTGATCATCGGACAGACCTGGGGTGATGCGCTCGATGGGTGGTCCATGGACACGATGACCTGGCTGTGGACCGGGCTCACCGCCTTGGCGGCAGCGTGTTGCGCCTTCGCCGAAGTGCTGCTCGGCGGCTGGTCGGCCCGCCAGGAGGAACGCCGCCTCAGGGCCCAGTTGCTGGATGCCCATTTCCGTACCTTTGTGCGTCCTGCCGCACCGGCCAACGATTCCGCCACGCCGACGGCACGCACATCCCCCGGCCCCCGGCCGTGGCGCGGCCGCGGACACCGCCGCCCCGTCCCCACGGACAGGCCCTCACCCGCCCAGCTGGTGACCCTGATGACCGACAACGCGGAGCGCATGTCCGAGTACCGCCAGGTCTACCTGGGCGCGACCCTCGCGGCGTTGGCCATTCCTTTCCTCACCCTGGCCTACGTCACATCCCTGGATCCGCTGCTCGGTCTCGGGATCATGGCCGCCTGTCCCTTGGTTCCCCTGGCGATCTGGGGCTTCATGCGCCTGTTCCGCAAGGTTTCGGCGGCCTCCCGCAGAGAACGCGGCCGACTGGCCGTGCAGTATCTGGACGCGTTGCGCAACCTGATCCCCATCCGTCTGCTGAACGCGGGCAGGCGAACCGAGGAGCGGCTGCGCGCCCAGGGCGAGGCCAACCGCCGGGCAATCATGCGGTTGCTGGCGGGCAACCAGGTGGTGATCATCGTCCTCGACGGCGCCTTCTCGTTGCTGCTGATCTGCTGGTCCGTGCACCTGATCGGCTCCCGCCTCACGACGGGCGCGATCACACCGGGGCAGGGCCTCTCGGTGGCCCTGCTCCTGACCCTGATGCTAGAGCCCCTGGTGCAGGTGGCCGGGTTCTTCTACATCGGCATGGGCGGGCTGGCCTCACAGCGCGCCATCGAGCAGCAGCTGTCGTACATCCCCGCCGAGCGTCCCACCGCTGCCTCCGGGGCCGCACCGACCGAATCCGCCATCAGCCTGCAGGACGTCCACCACGACTACGGTCGCGGGCCCGTCCTGAACGGTCTCGACCTCGAGGTGCCGTACGGGGCCAAGGTGGCGATCATGGGGCCTTCCGGGGCCGGGAAATCAACGCTGCTGTCGCTGCTCCGCGGTACCCTGCCCGCCCAGCGGGGAGCGGTCGTGCTCGACGGCCGGGACCTGGGGGTACTCGAACCGGAACAGGCCTGCCGCATCTCCGCCTGCGTCGCGCAGTCCACCTGGCTGTTCTCGGGCACCGTCGCCGACAATTTGCGTATCGCGAACCCCGGGGCCACCGATGAGGAGCTGTGGGAGGCCCTGCGCCGCGCCCACGTGGCCGAGGAAGTGGAGCGGATGCCGCAGGGCCTGGATTCGGACGTCGGCGAGCGCGGTCAGCTGATCTCGGGCGGGCAGGCGCAGCGCCTGTCCCTGGCCCGGGCCTTCCTGTCGGGTCGTCGCATCCTCCTGCTGGACGAGCCGACCAGCCAGGTTGATGTGGTCTCGGAGGCTGCCATCATCGATGCCCTGGCCGGGATCGGCCCCGAATGGACGGTGCTCATGGTCACCCATCGCCGTTCCCTCCTCTCCATCGCCGACGCGGCCCATGAGCTGCGCGACGGCGCCCTGCTACCTCTCGAAACGACGGTCGCCCGATGAAGACCCCGAACACCTTTGGACTGATCCGTTGGCTGACCGGCATCACCCGCCCGGTCCATCCGCCGCTGCTGGTTTCCTCAGTACTGCGCTGCGCCAACCTGAGCCTCGAACTGGTGTTGTTCGGGCTGGCCGGGCTGCTGGTGGCGTCCTTCGCATCCGGCCACCCCATCGGTGGACTGCTGCTCTGGATCGTGGTGGTCGCGCTGGCCAAGGCGCTGGCCTACTACGCGGAACAGTTCACAGGCCACTATGTCGCCTTCAAGGCCCTGGAGCTACTGCGCGGTCACGCCTTCGCGTCGCTGTGGCCGAAGGCGCCCGCCGTAGTGCTCCGGAACCGTTCCGGCGACCTGCTGCCGACGCTGACTCGCGACGTGGACCGCATCGAGGTGGTCTACGCACACACCTTCGCACCGGTGGTCTCAGCGTTCGTGGTACCGAGTGCCGCCCTGGTGACGATGGGGTCGCTGGCGGGCTGGGGCCTGGTCGTGATCCCGGCGGTCTGCGTCGCGGCCGCGTTGTTGGTGGTGCCGTTCGTGGGGCTGCGGCGATCACTCCGCTCAACCGCGGAAGGGCTGCGGCTGCGCGGACAGCTGACCGCGCATGCCACCGACTCCGTCTACGGGATCGACGAGGTCCTCTCCTACGGCCGCCAGCGCAGCCGGATCGAGGAACTCGACGAACTCAGCTCCCGAGTGCGCGACACCGCGATGCCGCCGCTGGTCTTCAAGGGTCTGCGGCGCGGCGCAAACCTGGCGCTGACCCTGGTCTCCGCGGCCTCGATCGTGTGGACCGGCGTCTCGGCTCACCTCGATCCGCTGCTGGTGGCCGCCCTGGCAGCCGCGTCGCTGCGGCTGTTCGAGGGGCCGCGGGGCGTGGAGGATGCCGTCGGATACCTCGATCATTCACTGAGTGCGGCCAGGCGGCTCTGGGAGCTGTGCCACGCCCCCGAGGCGGTCTCGGACGGCCCGCGGGAGCTGCACTTGGACGCGCCGCCGAGCATCGAGTGGCGCGACGTCGACTACCGCTACCCGGGTGCCATGCCCAACAACCCTGCCCTGTCGGGGATTTCGGTGACCGCGGCCGCGGGCGGGCGGACGGTGTTCGTCGGCGCCAGTGGGTCGGGCAAGTCGACGGCCGCGCAGCTGTTGCTCCGCTACGACGAGCTGACCGGCGGCGACATCCTGATCGACGGGACCTCCGTGCGCGAGTACACCCTCGACTCCCTGCGTCGCGCCATCGTCCTGGTACCGCAGCGCGGACAGGTGCTGGATGCCAGCATCGCCGAGAACCTGCGGCTGGGTGCCCCCGATGCCACCGACGAGGACCTGTGGCGTGCCCTGACGATCGCCGAGCTGGCCGACGAGGTGCGGGCCATGCCGCAGGACCTGGCGACCCGGACGGGCCGCGACGGGCGGGAGCTCTCAGGTGGGCAGCTGCAACGCCTCTGTCTGGCCAGGGCGCTGCTGGTGAACCCGCGGGTACTACTTCTGGATGAGTTCACGGCCAACCTGAACACCGACCTGGAGGCCCGCATCCGGGCCAATCTGGAACGCGACCTCCCCGGGTTGACCATCATCGAGATCACACATCGCCTGGAACACCTCGACTCGGCGGACCGGGTCTTCGAGTTCGACCGGGGGCGAGTCACCCTCCACGCCTAACCGGGACGCCGGGTTGTGTCATCTGCAAGAGTTTTGCTCCGCGCACACATCGGAACCCTCACGCGCCCCGCGGTTTCGCTTCCGCAGCGGGGATCTCCCCTGCTGCTAGGAAGGAGGCATGCAGGATTCCCGCTTCCTACCCGACCCCTTCGTCATGGAGGGCATCTACGCGACCCCACCGGTCATCGACGTGGACGCTTGGCGCGAGTACCTGTCCCGCGAGTTCGGCCCCACGGATGTCATCGGCGACGGCGGGCCTCCCGTCTTCTTCGCCTTCACCGAGCACCGCTTCGACTACAAGGACCGGTCAGGAGTTCCGGCGCAGGCCTTCCTCGCCGCATCCAAGGACTTCTCCGATCTCGCCAAGTACGAGACAGCACTCCAGCAGAGCTGGGACTTCCCCGACCTCAAGGACGTGCTGTTCCAGGGCCGTCACTTCCTGTCCACCTTCGAGCTCCTGGCCCGCGCCCTGGCCTTCGAGGACCGGCTACGGCTGTTCCATGCCCTCACCTCGGCCCTGGTGGAGCTCACCGACCCGATCGCCCTGTACTCCGGCGCCGCCGATGCCTTCTTCGAGCCCCGCCGCTGGCTGGAGGTCCAGCGCGAGGGTTACACCTACTACGGCTTCTTCAACGTGCGGTTCTTCAAGATCAACAACGGCGACGATGAGTTCCTCATGGACACCCGCGGGCTGGGCATCTTCGGGGTACCCGATCTCCAGTGCCATGCTGCTGTACAACACCGGCATCTACCTGATGCGCGAGGGCAACGTGATCGGCAACGGCCACACCGTACCGGGCATCAAGGAGGGCAGCCGCTGGCGCTGCCAACATGAGAAAGCCATGATCGAACCCGAACGGGAGGTCCTGGACGTCTGCCCGGAGGTCCCTTACGCCGCAGGAAACCGCAACCCCTGACAGGCCGCTGTTCCGGAGACCGAAATGACGGGCTCCGGTTAGCCCCCGTCGGGGCGGGTTCCTCAGACCAGGAGGACGGGTTTGACGAGGATGTCACCAACGGCCCGTACCTTCTCAGGCGACAAACCAGATCCCGAGCGACAAGGAAATCTGTCATGACGGTCTTCACCCCGACCAGCATCATCCTCTACGTCGAGGACGTGAATGCCAGTACCGCGTTCTATCGCCGGGCCCTCGGCGAGGAACCCGTCGAAACCTTCGAGGGCTTCGCGGTTTTCGCCCTGACCGAGAATGTCACCCTCGCGGCATCGATCCGGCGGCCGTGGGCGCCCCGGGCAGCGTCGAACTGTCCATGAGCAACGCCACCCGCGATGACGTCGACCGCCTTCACCGATCCTGGAGCGAGCTCGGCTTCCCCATGGCCCTAGAACCCACCGAACTCGCCTTTGGCTACACCTTCGTCGCCACCGATCCCGACGGGCATCGCCTCCGCGTCTGCGCCACCGACACGACGAACCTCTGACGGCGTCACTACGCCCCACGACCCATCCTCCGGCTTGAGCTGACGTACCCCGATACGCCTCCAGCTGCCCGGCATCACGCATCAGAAGAACATTCATCCTGCTGGATGTCGACTAGATCACCTGCTGGATGTCGACTAGATTGCCTGCTGGATGTCGAGTAAGGGTGGTTATGTATCTTCGCCGCACCGTGGACGAGCTACTGGAGACGTTCCTCCCCCAAGCGCCCGCCATTGCGCTGGACGGGGCGAAAGGAGTCGGGAAGACCGGCACGGCGCTTCAGCGCGCCACGAAGGTTTTCCTCTTGGACCGCCCGGACCAACGCGCCCTCGTCGAGGCCGATCCCGACGGAATCCGCCGGCCGGGAACGACGCTGCTCGATGAATGGTCCCGGATGCCCGAGGTCTGGGATCTCGTGCGCAGGGAGGTGGACAACGGAGCAGGCCCGGGCAGCTTCCTGCTCACTGGATCCGCCACCCCCGCCACGACACAGGGGACCCACAGCGGCGCAGGGCGCATCCTGTCGCTGCGCATGCGCCCCATGGCCCTCCACGAACGTGGGCAACTCGTCCCCACCGTCTCACTCACCTCCCTGCTGACAGCAGAACCACCCTGCTCGGCCGAGATCGAAGGCCACACGTCGTACTGCCTGGCGGACTATCTGGACGCCATCGAGGCAAGCGGGTTTCCCGGCATCATGGGTCTTGGTCCCGACCTGCGAACCGAACAACTCGCCACCTACATCCAGCGCGTGATTGATCGTGACCTGCCGGATCTGGGCTATGGCGTGCGCCGGCCCGAAACGCTGCGCCGCTGGCTCGCGGCATACGCAGCCGCATCCTCGACCACCACCACCTACTCCAAGCTTCTTGACACCACTACCTGCGGCGACGGCCAACAACCGACCCGGGACACCACCCAGACCTACCGTGATCACCTCACCCAGCTCTGGCTGCTCGACCCGGTTCCTGGTTGGAGCCCCAGCCGCAACCCCTTCACCAGATTGCAGCAGGCGCCGAAACACCAACTGGCCGATCCCGCCCTGGCGGCTTCGCTGCTGGGCGCAACCGCCTCCTCCATGACCACCCCTCGCCATTCCCACCTCGCCGGCCCCTTGTTCGAGGCCCTCGCCACCCTCACCGTGCGGGTGGCCGCCGAGGCGGCACGGGCCCGCGTGGGCCATCTGCGCACCCGCAACGGCGATCACGAGATCGACCTGATCGCCGAGACCCGCGATGGGCGCATCGTCGCCATTGAGGTGAAACTGGCTGCCTCGGTGACGGACCCGGATGTTCAACACCTCGTCTGGCTGCGCTCCCGCCTGCCCGAGGATGTGTCCGACCTGGTGGTTCTCACAACGGGAACCACCGCCTACCGGCGGAGAGACGGCGTGGCGGTGATCCCCCTTGCGCTGCTCGGGCCGTAGGCACACCGCATCACACCCCCCTCCCGAGCACCTGCCCAGCCTCTCCCGGTCACGACGCCGGGCCCATTTCTTGCCAGCCACCAGCGAGCCTGCCGAAGCGATGCACAAAGGCCAGCAAATCTGCGGGATCGATCACAGCGAAACGACGACCTACATCACAGCAAATCTGCGGTTTCGCCGCCTCTCGGATAGGTTTCCTCCATGTCGCGGCTGATTGAACGAGCCATCCAGCCATGGGCTGAGGAACTCCTCGGCTTCAGCCCGGTCCTGGTCGTGGAAGGGGCCAGACAAACGGGCAAGTCAACTCTGGCGCGGATGTTGCGGCCAAACGCCATCACGGTGAACCTCGACGACCCCCAGACCTTGGATTACGCCCGGAACGATCCGGTGGGATTCGCCGCTCAGGCAGGTGATGGTGTCCTCATCATCGATGAGTTCCAGCGCCTGCCTTCGTTGTCTCTGGCGATCAAGGCCAATGTTGACGCCGATCGTCGACCAGGTCGCTTCATCCTCACGGGATCATCGGATTTCGCGCGAGTACGTGGCGACAAGGATTCACTCGCCGGACGCGCACTGTCGGTGACCGTGTGCCCGCTGACCCAGACCGAGGTCCGGGGCACAACTATATCGGGAACACTGGTTGACAGACTGCTCGAGGCCACGGAAGTTCACGACTTCCCGGCTTCTGCTGAGCCACTGACCCACGCTGGCCTTGCGCATCTTCTGACAGCAGGTGGTTTCCCTGCGGTTCACAACGCCAAACCACGGCTACGGGCGGAGTGGTACCGCAACTACGTCGAGCGGCTGGTCCGCGTCGACGCCCTCGCTGATGGCTCCCGCCTCACCCCTGAACGTCTGCTCACGGTGCTCCGTCTGCTCGCCGCCCACCAGTCCGGCGAACTGGTCAAGGCGCGTCTGGCCCAGGATTCGGGGCTCGCGGCATCGTCGGTGACGAGTTATCTGGACATGTTGGCCAGGATGTTCCTCATCCTGCACGTGAGACCGTGGGAGACCAACCTCACGAAACGAGAGATCGGACGGGCGAAGGTCTCCGTGCTGGACTCCGGGCTGGCCGCGTGGTTGTGCGACGCGTCTCCGGCCACCCTGACCACGATCCCGCACGGTATGCAGCGGCTCGGGGCCCTGACGGAGGGGTTCGTCGCCGGTGAGCTGCACGCCCAGCAGCAGTGGAGCAGGCGCCGATACCGCATCCACCACTACCGTGACCGCAACCGGAAGGAGATCGATTTCGTCCTGGAGGTCGACGATTCGCGACTGATCGCGATCGAGGTCAAGGCCAGCCGAACCGTCACGGGCTCTCACCTCGCCGGGCTGCGATTCCTGAAGGACAAACTCGGTCCCCGCCTGACAAGGGGCGTGGTTCTCGCACCCATTGACCGCCCCGCCAGCTTCGGCGACGATCTGTGGGCGCTGCCTCTCTCGGCCCTGTGGAGCTGAAATCCTGCGCAGGGGAACGGGAAACAACGCGTCACGATGCGGGGTGGTTCGGTGGCAGAACCGGCAATCACGGTCTTGGGCGCGACCTGTTTCTCCCCTGCTGGGCAGCGATCCGCCTGGGCCGTTCGTTCTGGGTGATCCTGGAGCGCCTGGCCGTCAGCGGGTTTCCTTGAACTCGACGTGGCGCCGGATGATGGGGTCGTACTTGCGCAGCGAGATCCGGTCGGGATCGTTGCGGCGGTTCTTCCGGGTCACGTAGGTGTAGCCGGTTCCTGCGGTGGAGCGCAGTTTGATCAGCGGACGCAGATCGTTCTTCTTGGCCATCTCAGAGTTTCCTTCCCCGGGCGATGAGGTCCGCGACCACCGCGTCGATGCCCCGGGCGTCAATCACCTTGATGCCCTTGGCGGAGACCGTGAGCTTGACCCTTCGCCCCAAGGAGGGCACCCAGTAACGCTTTGTCTGGACGTTGACGTTGAAACGGCGATTGGTCTTCTTCTTCGACCAGGGGACGTTGCGCCCGAAACCGGGCGCGGCCCCCGTGACCTGGCAGTGACGCGACATGGGACTCCTCGGGTTGCACGAACATTCACCGATAATGATAATGAGTCGCAATTGAAGTTCCAATCCGACCCTCGGAAGGCCCACGATGAAACCAGGCATCCACCCCGACTACCACCCCGTCGTCTTCCGCGACATCACCACCCGGACCATGTACCTGATCCGTTCGACGATGACCTCCAGGCAGACGATCGAGTGGAGCGACGGAAACACCTACCCCCTGGTCGACGTGGAGATAACCGCCGACAGCCACCCCTTCTACACGGGCAAGGCGCGCAGGCTCAGCATCACGGGACGCGTGGAGAAGTTCCAGCAGCGTTACGGCATGACGAGTGACCTGGCGCATCGCGGCCCGTGACCTCTCACACAGGACGCCCTCGGCGATGCCGCATCACTGGATTCGATCCGAGAGGAACAAACCGGCCACTCCACCACCGACAACTCGCTGAGCGGCCCGATCGGTCTTCCAGGCATCACCAAACAACACCGGGCAAGCCATGATTCGATCGGCCCGGGAGGGTCGGATTTGGTTTCGAGAAAGCCGGCTGTCTACCCCCGGAAGCTCGCCCTGACCGACCCAGCTCACTCATTCCTCGCCCGGGCGACGTAGAAGGGGCGGACACCCCGGATGGTGTCCGCCCCTTCTACTTCTACGTCGGTGGTTCACTCGGCCGGCTTGGTGACCGTGCCGTCGACCAGGACGCTGGGCGACATGGTGGCGGAGAACGCGACCTTCTTCACATAGCGGCCCTTGGAAGCGGCCGGCTTGAGACGCAGGACCTCATCCAGCGCCGCGAAGTAGTTCTCGATGAGCTGTTGCTCGGTGAACGAGGCCTTGCCGATGATGAACTGCAGGTTGGCGTGCCGGTCCACGCGGAACTCGATCTTGCCGCCCTTGATGTCGGAGACGGCCTTGGCCACATCCATGGTGACGGTGCCGGTCTTCGGGTTCGGCATCAGGCCGCGGGGGCCGAGGATACGGCCCAGCCGACCGACCTTGCCCATCATGTCGGGGGTGGCGACCACGGCGTCGAAGTCCAGGTAGCCGCCGGAGATTTTCTCGACGAGATCGTCGACGCCGACCTCGTCGGCGCCCGCTGCGATCGCGGCCTCTGCCTTCTCACCGGAGGCGAAGACGAGGACCCGAGCCGTCTTGCCAGTGCCGTTGGGAAGGTTGACCGTGCCGCGCACCATCTGATCCGCCTTGCGGGGATCGACGCCGAGACGCACCGCGACCTCGATGGTCTCGTCGAACTTGGCCGAAGCCATTTCCTTGACCAGCTTCACCGCCGCCTCGGGCGTGTGCAGCTGGGAGCCGTCGCGCTTGTCGGCGGCAGCCTTGTAAGCCTTGCTGTGCTTCATGTCTGGTTCCGTTCTTTGTCGTCAGCCTCGCAGGCTGATCCACCAGTTCTGGTGTGGGAGTGGGCTCCCTGCCAGGGGGCGCGTCACTCGACGGTGACGCCCATGGAGCGGGCGGTGCCCTCCACGATCTTGCAGGCGGCGTCAACGTCGTTGGCGTTGAGGTCCGGAAGCTTCATCGTGGCGATCTCGCGCACCTGGTCCTTGGTGAGCTTGCCCACCTTGTTCTTCAGCGGGTTGTCCGAACCCGACTGGATCCCGGCAGCCTTCTTTATCAGCTCGGCGGCGGGCGGGGTCTTGGTGATGAAGGTGAACGTACGATCCTCGTAGATGGTGATCTCGACGGGGATGACGTTGCCACGCTGGGAATCCGTCGCGGCGTTGTACGCCTTGACGAACTCCATGATGTTGACGCCGTGCGGGCCGAGAGCGGTGCCGACCGGCGGCGCAGGGGTGGCGGAGCCGGCCTGCAGAGCAACCTTGACGAGGGCTGCGACCTTCTTCTTGGGAGGCATGTTGGGTCCTTATGGTTTTGGATTTGGAACGGTCACGCCGGGTGTACCCGGGTCGCGACGCAACGCGCCATTGTAGGGTCCCGAAAGGGCGGGAACCTAACCGACCTTCTCGACCTGCTTGAACTCCAGGTCGACGGGGGTTTCGCGACCCAGGATCTCGACGAGAGCCCGGAATCGCTGTTGGTTGGCGCTTATCTCGGTGATCGTGGCGTGCACCCCGGTGAAGGGGCCATCGGTCACCATCACGGAGTCGCCGACCGCGAAATCGACGACCTCCACCTTCTTCTTCGCGCGCGCCACTGCGGTGGAGGCCTCGGAGGTCACCTTCGCGACGACGGAAGGAGTCAGCATGCTGACCACTTCGTCCAGGCTGAGTGGGACGGGGGTCTGGCCGTGGCCGACGAAACCGGTCACGGAGGGGGTGTGGCGCACCGTCGCCCACGAGTCGTCGGTCAGCTCCATCCGCACCAGCACGTAGCCGGGCAGCACGCAGCGCGTGACGGTCTTGCGGGTGTTGTTGCGCACCTCGACGACCTCCTCTGTGGGGACGATCGTCTCGAAGATGTAGTCCTCCATGTTCAGGGAGGTGGCGCGGGAATCGAGGTTCTGCTTGACCCGGTTCTCCATGCCCGAGTAGGTGTGGATGACGTACCACTCGCCAAACTTGGTTTCCAGTTCCTCTCGAAGCTTCGCGACTGCATCGGCGGTGGCGTCGTCGGCCTCCGGCTGCTCGGGTTCGTCCTCCCCCGGTTCATCGGTGAGGGTGATCTCCTCCCGGGGCTCGTTCTCCTCATCGAGCGGTCCGAGGTCGATCTCGACCTCGTCACTGGCGGTGGGCAGCTCCCCCAGGTCGATCTCGAAGTCGTCGGTGTTCTCACTCACTGGGGGTTCCTCCAAACAAGCTGAGCAGAGCCTGCCCAAAACCGTAGTCGAGTAGCATGACGTAGGCGATTATGAACAACACAAACAGCAGGACCGCCGAGAACAACACCGTGAGTTCGCCCCAACTGGGCCACACGACCTTCTTGAGTTCGGCCGCGGACTGGCGCACGAACCGTGCCGGGTTCTTCGCGCGGTAAGGATCGTGTTCTCCACGTTCGGTCTCGGAGCGTTTCCTGGTGGACGTCGTCTTCTTCACGGGGGCCTTCGCGGTCTTGCGGGCCACCACCTTCGAGGTTTTCTTGCCGGCCTTCCCGGACTCGTCCTTATCCGCGCCGTCCTCGGAGGAGTCCTCGTCGAACTGGTCCTCCAGCTCATCGATCACCTCGTCGTCGGCGACGGGGTCAGCCTCGGGGAGATCGTCCCCGCCCTGCCGAGTCTTGTCGTCGCTCACGCGCGGTCCCTTTCGGTCAACAAACGAAATGCCTGCCCACCCACTGGGTGGCAGGCGTTGGAAGCATCTGCTTCGCAGGGCAGGAGGGACTCGAACCCCCAACCTGCGGTTTTGGAGACCGCTGCTCTGCCAGTTGAGCTACTACCCTTCGACGCGATCACGCGCCTTACTCAAGGCGCGACCGACCTCGCCAGACCCATACCTTACCGCATCCCCGACGAGGTCCGAAATCCCTGCTCAGACGCTCACGCCGACCAGGTTCACCTCGGGAACCAGGGTGATGCCGAAACATTCCCGAACCCCGTCGCGGATCTCGCGGGCGAGGTCGAGGACGTCGGCGGTGGTGGCGTGCCCGCGGTTGGTGAGCGCCAGCACGTGCCGGGTGGATAGCCTCGCCGGACCGGTTCCGTGGCCCGTGGGGAATCCCGCGTGCTGGATCAGCCAGGCGGCGCTGGTCTTGACCTCCTCCCCCGCGGGGAAACGGGGAGCCTCGACGGGCAGGGAGGCTGCCTGCTCCGGGGTAAGGATCGGGTTGGTGAAGAAGGAGCCAGCGGACCATGTGTCGTGGTCGTTCTCGTCCAAGACCATGCCCTTCCTTCGCCGGATGGCGAGCACGGTCTCCCGCACCCGGGCGGTGGGGGCGCGCTGCCCCACCTCAACGCCGAGGGCACGGGCCAGTTCGGGGTAGCGGACGGGCTGTCCCAGCTCCCCGAGCGGCAGCTGGAAGTCGACGCGCAACACCAGGTGGCGTCCCTTCTCGCGTTTGAAGCGGGAGTCACGGTAGCCGAAGCAGCACTCGGCGGCCGCGAAGGTGCGGATGACCCCCTCAGCCCGGTCCCAGGTGTGGACCTGCTGGATGAGGGTCGCGACCTCAGACCCGTAAGCTCCGACGTTCTGGATCGGGACGGCACCCACGGACCCGGGTATCCCGGAGAGGGTTTCCATCCCGGACCACTGCGAGGCCACGGCCCGGGCAACGAGATCGTCCCATGCCTCCCCCGCGGCGACCTCCAGCTGGGCCCCGGAACAGTCCGCGACCTCGGCGCGGACACCCCGGGTGGCGACCTTGACCACGGTGCCGTCGAAACCCTCGTCGGCGATCAGGACGTTGGAGCCGCCGCCGAGGATCAGGACCGGTTCGCCCCGGGAGTCGCAATCGGCGACGGTGTCGATGAGCTGCTGTTCGGTCGTCGCCTCGACGAAGCGCCGCGCGGGCCCGCCGAGCCGGAAGGTGGTGTGGTTCGCAAGTGGCTCAGTCAATGCGCACCTCTGCCTTCGCGGCCCCCAGCACCGCGTCGCCGCCGCAGGTCGCGGTCAGATTGACGGTGGCCACCCCGTCGGCGATGGCGGCGACGGTCCCGGTGAACCGCACCAACGTGCCCTCATCGGTGTCGGGAACCACCACGGGGCGGGTGAACCTCACGTAGTAGCGCCCGATGCGGGCCGGGTCACCGATCCAGCGAGTGACCATGCCGAGACCGGCGCCCATCGTCCACATGCCGTGGGCCAGCACCCCGGGCAGGCCGATGGCGCGGGCGTGGCGGTCGGAGAAGTGGATCTCGTTGAAGTCCGTGGAGGCGCCGGCGTAGCGCACCACCACCGACCTGGTGACCCGGATCTCCAGGGCCGGGAGTTCCTGCCCCACCTGGATCTCGCGTTCAGTCATGGGGGGCCTCCTCGCGGGTGTGCATCAGGGTGGAGCGGGCGTCGCAGACCGCCTCGCCGTCGACGGTCAGCGCCACCAGGATCGTGACCATGTCCAGGTTGCCGCGGTTGCGGACCCGTTCGATGGTGAGGCGGGCCACCACGTCGTCACCCTCGTGCAGGAGACGGTGGAAGTCGAAGGTCTGGTCGGCGTGGACGGTGCGGTGCAGGGCCAGGTTCAGTTCCTCGTCGCCGAAGAGGGAGTCCCATGCCTGGGCCGCGATGACGGCTGCGAAGGTTGGCGGGGCGACGGGATGGTCGCCGAAGTAGGCGGGGTTCTCGTCCTGGACGGCGCGTGCGAACTCTGCGCTCTTTGCGCGGCTGACGCGGTAGGCGGGGGCCGGGGGATAGGTCCGGCCCGCGTGCTCGGCGGAAATCGGCATGGTGGAAGGCTACCGGGAAAACAGTGAGGGCCGCCCCTTGCGGGTGCGGCCCTCAGCGGAAAGGTGCGGCTCAGCGGGTCTCGCGGTGCGCACGGTGGGTGCGGCAGCGCGGGCAGTACTTCTTGAGTTCGATCCGGTCGGGATCGTTGCGGCGGTTCTTCTTGGTGATGTAGTTGCGCTCCTTGCACTCGGTGCAGGCAAGCGTGATCTTCGGACGGACGTCCTGCCCCTTCTTGGCCATGATCAGTTTCCCTCGGTGTAGTGGCGCGGATGCGCGCTGGCTTCGGTTGTGTGGTGACGAGGGCGGGACTTGAACCCGCGACACAGCGATTATGAGCCGCTTGCTCTACCGACTGAGCTACCCCGTCGAATGTTCTTGCCCAGGACCTCCCGAACAGGAACAGAGCCCCCATGCGGAATCGAACCGCAGACCTTCTCCTTACCATGGAGACGCTCTGCCTACTGAGCTATAGGGGCCAGCCGTCGGCAAACTCTACACGGCCCTTCGCGAGAAGCACAAGTCGACGGCCGAGGCCCAATCCTCAGGACGACACCCCCTGTCCGGCGCCGGTTCGTTCGGCCCACGAACCGCTCAGCAGCAGGGCCGCGAGGAGACCAAAGAGCACCACCGCGGGCCAGCCGATCAGGCCCACCAGGACTGGACCCACACTGCCCCCGGGCGCCACCAACATCGCAGGCAGGGAGGCGAAGGCGTTGAACGCGCCGTGGGTGATGGCGGCCGGCACGACGCCGACCGCTCGTGCGGGAACGCCCTACCGCCCGCCGGCGGTCATTGCTGTTCCTCGCCCGCAAGCGCCTGCCCCGAGGGCAGGAACCACAGGCCGACCATGTCGCCGTCGCGGTTGTAGCTGACGCGGGCCACGAGGTCGGCGGCCTCCATGTGGAGGGGTTCCTCCACCACGACAACCCCACCCGACAGAGCCAGGGGGGTCGGGGTGCCGCGCCGCTCGAGCTCCCCACCCAGCGCGATCACCTGCGCCCAGGCGTCGGCCAGCCGTTCGGCGTCGAGCTGCCATCCGGCGCGCGGGCCGGCCAATTCTTCTGCTTTCCGCCATTCATGCTTCTCGATGGCATCGAGAAATACCTCCGCCTTCTCGACGGCAGCACGGAGGTCGGAATCGGTGGGTTTCTTCATGGGTTTTCCTGTTCTCGGGTCGGTCGGGTTTCCGAAGCGCTGAAAGGCCGCCTGGCGGCTGGTTCCCAGGGCATCGCCAATGGCCTGCCAGGTGATCCTCCTCCCCCGGGCCGCGGCGACAAGCCGGGCCAGGATCTCGTCGGTCAGGGATTGGAGCGAGCGCACAGCAGCCAAGGAGTGGGTCATGTCACCCCCGGGGGCGTCCGGATCGTCGGTGGCGGCGAGCTCCGCCACCACCAGGGAGCTGATCTTCCGAAGACGCCTCATGAGCTCTTCGGCGGTCACATCGTCAGTCGACATGCGTAAAGATTAGGTTTACGCCACCGCCCCCGTCAAGGCCTGCTTGACAGAAATGGAAGGGGATTGAACGGACCGCCGGGCCTTCCGGATCACGGACCCCGGTTCACGACCGGCACATCAGGCCGCGCAATCGGTTGTCCTTCTTCTGGTTCACGCTGGTTGACCAACCTGGTCAGCTGTTTGAGCAGCGTGCAACACAACGCCCTTTCGTCCCTACCCACATTGCCCAACGCCAGTCCTCCCGCCATCCGCTGGCCTTCTCGCCACCGCCAGCCCAACTGTCAAACGCCAGCGTTACAGCGCGAGCAGACGACGAGTGGGCAAGCGAAACCGCCCGGTCCCAGCCCTTCGGATCCTCGCCGGCGGCTCGTCGAGGAAGGCGGCAATCGATGCCCGCGCGGGTAGATTGACCCCATGACCTCCGTACCACTAGCCGACGAGATCCGCGGCGCGCTCGCCGCCGCTGGTGATCCCGGGAAAGCCGTCCAGGAGCAGGCCTACATGAAGTCGGCGCTGCCCTTCCACGGGGTGCGGCTGCCGGAGGTGCGGCGCATCACCAAGAGACTGCTGAAGGAACACCCCCTGACCGGCCGCGACCAGTGGGAGCGGGCCATCCGGGAACTGTGGGATGAGGTCACGCACCGGGAACACTGGTACGCGGCGCTGGAGATCGCGGGCCACCGCGACGCCCACGACTGGCAGGACCTCGGCGCCTTGGAGCTGTACCGCTACCTCGCCACGACCGGGGCGTGGTGGGATGTCGTCGACGGGATCGCCTCTCCCCTGGTGGAGAACGTGGTCGCGACCGCCCCCGATGCGCGGGCCGTGGTGTGGGACTGGGCCACGGGAGACGACCTGTGGTTGCGCCGGGTCTCCATCATCTGCCAGCTGCAGCGCAAGACCTCCACCGACCTGGAGCTGCTCGGCCACGCCATCGACTCCAACCTGGAGGGGTCGCGGCACGGCTCCGAGTTCTTCATTCGCAAGGCCATCGGCTGGGCGCTGCGGCAATACGCCCGCGTCGACCCGGACTGGGTGAAGGCCTTCGTGGAGACGCGCGGATCGCGGCTTAGCGGGCTGAGCCGCCGGGAGGCCCTCAAACACCTGTGATCCCACCTCCCCGGGTGGGATGACGACGGATTAGGCCGGTTCTTCGCAACCCGTGTGCAGAGCCCCGGCCCAGTTCCCATGGCTTTTCCCGGTTGCGCCGACCAACGCCGGAGAAACCGGCCGATCCGCGCAAGGCGGCACGAGGAAGAAGGAACCATGGCAGTCATCACCGTGCTTGTCTCGGGAATCATGGCCACCCCTGACCGGCACCCACCCCGAGGGAGTTCATCACACCCTTCCAGAGACGGGCATCCACCCGAATCCAGGCCTGACGGTGCCCGAGGGGGTGACCGCCCACCAGCTGGAGGAAGCCCCGCGGACTTTCGGGGGGTCGAGCTGGTGGTGAGCGGGGTCAACTCGTTCACGGTTGCCTGGGTTGACAACCAGTTCGCCTCCCTGCTGCGCCCCGGGAGGCACGTGATAGCCCTCGCCAAGGGAAGCGACAACATTCTCGCCATCCTGCCCCGGGCATTCGCCCCGCCTCCCCGAGGAGCTGCGCTCCAGGGCGAGCATCTCCGCGATCGCGGGGACGTAGAATCCTTGTGCATGACTACGCAGCAGGTCCCACCCCCCGGACGGGATCCGGTTTCCGGTGATCCGCTGCCCACCCCCCGGCCCAAGGGCAAGAGTTCGGGATTCGCCTCCTGTGTGGGCCTGACCCTCGTCGCGGGAGTGATCATCGCCGGGCTCATCAGCCTGTTCGGCGGCTGGGACACGATCCTGGCCGAACGCGACAAGACACTCCCGGTCGTGGCCGCCGGAGAAAAGGTGCGCGCCGACCCCTTCGACGTGAAATTCTTGAAGGCGTTCCAGGCCGTGGAGGCCAAACCGACCTTCCGACCCACACCTGGAAAGCGCTGGCTGCTCATCACCATGGAAGTGACGAACACCACAGGGCAGTACGTCTACTCGACTCTCCTGATCAAGTCGCTGTCCCTTCAGGCCGACGGTCTCACCTCTGAATTCGGTTTGGACACCATCGACCCGTCGCTGTACCGGCTGCCGGACGGCCTTTCCCCGGTTTCCTTCCAGCCTGATCTCACCCAGAAAGTCGTAGCGGCCTGGCAGCAGAACGAATCCAAGCCCTTGCCGAAGGAACTCACCGTGACATTGTCCGAGAACTCCTACCGCGAAAGCTCATTGACCGGGGAGAAGGGCTGGTTCGATCCGGAGGAGAAAATCTCCGCTGCCCTCACCGTGGAGGAGCTGAAACAGCAATGACGCTTCCCACACGCAGCCAGCCCGCACCGCCGGGCCACGAAATCCCGCCCGGGGCGTTCACGGGGCCGGGCCCGGAGAGGGTTTCCCGGCGGCGGTTTCCCCGATGGTTCACGGTGCTGTCACTGACGGCGGCGCTGCTGCTCGGTTCGTGGCTCACCACCCAGCTACCGGACCGCGATACCGTAGCCGCCGCCCCCTTCCTCCGCCCCGGGAAGGTGGGACAAGACGTGGAACTCAGGACCGGCACGGTCAAAATCACCAACGTGCGTTCCGCCGCCGAGGTGAAGCTGGGATCCGTCGCCACCACCTCCGGGATCTGGCTCGTCGTGACTCTGGACTTCACACCGAAGGGGGAACAACAACTCCTGAGAAAACTTGAACTGAAGGATGGCAGGGACCGCGCCTTCAACCATGCGAGCAATCTCTCCACCCCCTGCGGACCAGCTCAGCCGGGGCTGATCCTGGGGTGCGAATTTGCCCTGGAGGTGCCGAAGGACGCCCTGCCGAACGCGAAGCTCCACCTGTCCACGAACCCGCCGGGATCCGAAGATCCGAGCAACGATGTGGCGGTGATCGATCTGGAGGTCGACGAGGCCAGGGCGGAACAACTGGGGGCGGCGACACAACGCATAACCATCACAGCCCCGCACACCAAGGGGAAGGCATGAGGTCACCTTGGTGGAGGCGCAACATAGGTTGGGTGATCGCGCTGATCCCCCTCCTGATCTGTGCGACCCTCGCATGCTCACAACGCATGCTCAACCAGTACCTGCCCCGGAACCCCCTGAATCGTATCGAGACGCAGCCCAGGCACGGGATATTGCAACAGCAATACACGGAAGCAGGCACCACCTTCAGCCTGAAGGTGGCCGTGCATGTGAAGGATGTGCAGGCCGTCGACCGACACGAGAACATCCGCGCCGACGCCGGAGCGCAACTCTGGAGGGTTGATCTGGAATTCGAAGCGGAACCAGACCAGGTTCTGATCGCCTGCATAGCGGAACTGGAGGCGGACGGAGTGCGTTACGGAGGGGACGGCGGCAAGACTAGAGCCAGCGAAAATGGGGGTTCCTTCTCCTCGGGGGGGCTCCAGACCTGCACCCCACCCGATGCCCCTGGCCCCTCGTTCGACTTCGATGGCACCACGCTCATCGAGACCACCCCTACCCGGCCGAGAACCTGGCCCATCAGCCTGACCTTCGCCCTACCCACGGGCGTCGCCCCGCAGGCGCTGTGTCTGTCCTGGCACGCCCCGGACTATCTGTACATCCCGTTATAGGGCCCGGCGGGGAAGGGCATTGTGGCCCCCCAGGGGATCCGACCGAGGTGCTGAGATTCGCCTGCCCCCGACCACCAAGTTCACGGAAGCCGCGAGCAGGGCCATGGCCAGCACGGAATAGACGAGCTGTGAGGCCGAGTCCAAGTAGGGCCGCAGAGCCATGTGGAGCCCGTAGGGGCGCGGGCCAACCGCTTCCCGGAGCAACCACGCGACCCCGACCTGTACCTGGTCGACCGCCACGAAGGAAAGACAGAACATCACGATGGGGGCGGGCCCCGCGATGAGTACCCGCGACAGGGCTCCCCAGAGGGCTCGCAGGGGAACCAGAATGGGTTCTCCGGTTTCCTCCAACGCCCTGCGCCAGAATCCCGGGACCCGTTCAATGCGCCCCTTCAGGCGGCGTGAAGCGGGCGAGCGGCCGGTGCCCGTCACGAGATCCGTCTGATAGCTGGATGCCCCGATTGCGAGCCATGCCAACGGCAGCACGACCAGGGGACCGAGACCCGCGCAGGTTTTCACCAGCCAGTCCCAGCCGGGCAGAAGAAAATCCCGGACCGGTCCCAGCCACGACATGAATCCCTCCAGCTGAGCGATGGCGTCATCGACGACGGCCCGGTCCCGGAGCCACTGCCCGATCTCCTTGACCTGCCACATGAAAACGTTGGTCAAAGTGACCATCCAGAACGCCTCGAGGTAGATGGCGATCAGAGCGATCACGACGGAGCGGCGGAAGGCCTCCGTCAGGGCGATGGTTTTGCGGATCAGGATCGCCCCTATGACCATGGCCACCAGGTACCAGCCCTCCCCGTAGCTGTACCTCGCCGAGTTGAGGTGCAGAAGATTTCCGCTCTCATCGTAGGTGATGTCGTGAACGTAGAGACGCGAATCCTGGGCCACCAGGCCCTGGGCGGCATAGGCCGCCAGGAAGGGCAGCAGGACCTCCGTGGAAACCAGCAGGTGGTGGCGCCACCGTTCCCGGAAGGTGTTGCCCCGGTAGGTGTGGCTGAAGGCCGGCAGGGTTTCCGAGGCCACCCGCAGCATGAGGATCAGCGTGATGAGGGTGCTGAGCGGCGCCAGGGGAAGGATCAGCGAACCAAAGGTCCCGTTGATCGCCGAAGCCCACACCGCCAGCCACAAAAACCCCATGCGCCCGATGATCCCGATCAGGCACAGGCCGACGAGCTGCGGCCAGTGGTCGCGCAGCACCCGGCCAGTGTCGGCCAGGAGGCGTCCCCAGGAGGCGAACCAATCGTTCACTGGCTCACGCTATCGAGCGGCTCGTCGAAAACGAGACGCCAGTTCTCCTCCTCGGGGACGTCGATGCCGCGAGTCAGGGCCCAGTCGATCAGGAGCTGGCGGATGTCGAGCATGCCGTTGTACAGGACAGGAGCGTTCGCCACCTGCCGGTAGTCGCCAGCCCCGCTGAGCCTGTAGTGGTTCAGGGCGACGGCGAAACGGTCGGCGTCGGCCACAGGACGGCCGTCCGGATGACGCAGCCCCCTGATGCGCCGCCCGACCGGTTCGTTCAGGTTGATCTCGTAGCCGATGCCCCACGCGATGTCGTACTGGTAGTCCCAGATCGTCTGACCGTCACGTTCCACGCTGGTCATGGTGACGGGGTCGAAACTCTGACCGCGCGGCAGGTCTGCGTAGTAGCGGGCGGCGTGTTCCAGGTGGGAGCGAAGCTCGGCCCCGGTGAGCAGTACCGCCGCCAGGGTGTTGTCGAAGACGTAGACGGCCGCCAGGTCACGGATGCTGACCGGCCCCTCCGGGATGACAGCAGTGCGTGACGTGGGGGCGGTGAGGCTGACCACGGGAAGATCCTCGTGCTCCCCACCGGCCAGCGCCTCGGCGACGGTGGCGGCCTGGACGCGCTGGATGAAGTCGATGACCCCAGTCGCGTGCCACCGGGAATCGGCGGCGCTGAGTTCTCGTGGGGAAACCGCGACCTGCCGGTTCACGTGGGCGCGGGTTGCCGCGTGGGCCTCGGCGACGGCGTCGAGCACCCGAGGGTCGGGCATCTCCCCTCGGGCCTGGTGGGAGGTGGAGCCCAGCACCTCGATGCGCCAGGAGTCGCCGTCGTGTTCGGCCTCGATGATGGTCTCCGTGAGCCCTGCGGCGTGGGCCCTCGGCTGGGTGAGCAGGACCGGACGGCCCGTGGCCTCGCAGGTCACCCACTGTTCCGGTTCGTCGCGGTGCGTGTGCCCGATCACCATGACGTCGATACCCGGCACCTGCTCCGCGATCTCCCGGGCCGGATTCTCCGCGGGCGCGTCGGCGTTCGTGGCGTAGGTGGTCTGCCCGATCCCCGCGTGGCACAGGACGACGACCACGTCGGACAGAAAATTCTCACGCAGCCTCGGCACCCAGCAGGATGCGGCGGCGACCATGTCGGTGACATCCACCTTCCCGGCGAGCTGCTGGCGGTCCCAGATCATCGCGCCCGGCGTGGTCAGGCCGAGCACCCCGATCCGGATTTCCCGCCCGTCCAAGCGACGGATCACGGGCGCGAAGGCCGGGAACACCGGGAGCCTCGATCCGGGGTCTATGACGTTGGCCCCGAGCAGCGGCGGGTCGAGCCGTCGCTCGAAGGAGTAGAGGAAATCGAGGCCGTAGTTGAATTCGTGGTTTCCGATGTTGACCGCGTCGTAGCCCATGACGTTGAAGGCCGCCGCCAGCGGGTGTGTCAAATTCCCGGTCCCGGGTTCGCGCCGGGCGAAGAAGGTGCACAGAGGGTTTCCCTGAATGGTGTCGCCGTTGTCCACCAGTGCCACTGTCTCCGCCCCGCGTTCGGCCCTGATGCGTTCCACGACGGTGGACAACTGGGCCAGCCCGGCCTCTGCCTCACCGGTCCAAGGCTGGTCGCGATAGTAGTCCCAGTTCAGGACGGTGCCGTGAACGTCCGTAGTGGCCAGCAATGTGAGTCGCGACATCTGGGCTCCTCCAATCGGGGTCGCAGCGAGCCTATCGCCTTGGGCTGACGAAGTCTCCGGGGTTGTGTGACGGCTTTCGCACGGTCAGAGTTGAGGCATGCGTCTCGCCCTGGCACAGCTCCGTTCCACCATCGATCCCCGGGAAAACCTGGCGTTGGTCACCGACGCGGCCAGCCGCGCCGCCCGCGGTGGGGCCGACGTGGTGGTGTTCCCGGAAGCCACCATGTGTTCCTTCCTCCGGGCACCCACCCAGGTCGCCGAGGCCTTCGACGGGCCCTGGGCCTCGGCCGTGCGACGCCTGGCCGGTGACCTCGGGATCACCATCATTGCGGGCATGTTCACCAAGGCGCCCGGCGCCCGGGTGCACAACACACTCCTGGCGACGGGCGAATCCGAGGGTCGCTACGACAAGATCCATCTTTTCGACGCTCTCGGTCAACGCGAGTCAGAAACCGTCGCACCGGGGCTGCGGTCGACGTCGATCGAGGTCGCCGGGCACGGGCTGGGGCTGGCCATCTGTTACGACGTGAGGTTTCCCACCCATTTCATCGACCTGGCGCTGGGAGGAGCAACGGTCATGGTGGTGTGCGCATCCTGGGCGCCCGGCCCGGGGAAGCTGCACCAGTGGCGAACTCTGACGACGGCCAGGGCGATGGATTCCGTCTCTTTCGTGGTCGCGGTGGATCAGGCGCTCCAAGGCGATGCGGAGGCCCCCGGCGGCCCGACGGGCATCGGCCACTCGATGGCGGTGGATCCCACCGGGCGGGTCCTGCTGGAGCTGGGCGCGGAACCCGATCTGGCCTTCGTCGATGTCGATCCGGAGCGGGTCGCCGTTACTCGTGAGACACTTCCGGTGCTCGACGAGAACCGGCTCCGGTCGCTGTGACGTTGCTCCCAGAGGGGCCCGTCCCGGGTTTCATCAGTTCTCCACGAGCCCGTTCTGGTAGGCCAGGATCACGAGCTGGGCGCGGTCGCGGGCACCCAGTTTGGTCAACAGCCTGGAGACGTAGCTCTTCACCGTCGCGGGCGAGAGCGAGAGTTCCTCCGCAATTTCGAGATTGCTCAGGCCCTGCGCGATCAGACGGAGCAGTTCCTGGTCCTTCTCGGGCAGTTCGCTGATGGCCTTCGACGGACGATGTCCTCGCTCATAATTGGTCAGGACCCGGGTGATGAGGCTGGGTGAGAGCATGGACTCACCGAGGTGAACCTGCTGGATGGCGTGCATGATCTCGCCACGGGAGCTGGTTTTGAGCAGGAAACCGGCAACCCCTGCACGCAGCGCATCGTGGAAGGTGTAGTCGTCCTCCAACGAGGTGAGCGCGATGACACGGGCTCGGAGTCCCAGGTCGACGATCTGTCGGGTGGCATGGATGCCGTCGAGCACCGGCATGCTGATGTCCATCAGGATCACATCGGGGTCGAGGCGCTTGGCAGTGGAAACGGCCGTCAGCCCGTTCGCGGCCGCCCCGACCACGACGATCCCGGGCATGGCGTCCACTATGCGTTGGATGCGGGCGCGCACCTGGTCGTGGTCTTCAGCGATCAGAACACGGATCTCGGCTTCGTTCATGTCACACAATCTAGTCGTTCGCCCCGGACCGTCTGCCGCGTCGATCTCCCAAAGTTGACGTACGCGTGCCTTGATGCGACGGGTCGGGTTTGATTGGGATCAACAAAAACAGTCCACACCGAATCAATAGTGAAAAGGGACCTTCCATTCTCCGTTTCGGGGACTGCTTACTGAAATTTAATCTTTACCCCTGTTCAAAGTAGAGCATACCATGAAGCACAAGATCACGATCGCCCTCGCAGCCATGTTCACCCTCGCGACGCCCCTACTCACTCTCCCGGCCGAGGCCAGCACGACGCCCATCACCACTGCCTCCAAGACCATTCCTCCGACCAGCGCCGCCCCCGCATCCAATTTCCTCTGCCACATCTGGAGGGGTTACTGCTGAAGTCAATGAGGCTTGTTCACAGCCTCTCCGAAGCCGGTTGAGCCGGACCGCGACGAAGGAGTGGTCCACCTCGAAACCACCCGGCAGCCGCACAGCAGAGGCCGCTGCAATTCCTTGGACGTGGTCGCCGGGGGTTTCGACACGGTCAGTTCGCAGAGCGAGCAGACCGGCTCAACCAGCTTCCGCTCCTCGAAACCTTGACCACAACCCCTCACCTGCGCCCCCCGACCAGAAGAATGTGCCGACGGGTACCTCACCCGTGAATAAGCCTCAATGGCACAGCTGTATCATTTGACGGGTGAAGTTGCGACGCGCCCGTCTGACCCTCTCCCTCATCAAACAACTGCCCGTGGAGCCGGTGATCGGCGTTGCGCTATTCGCAATGACCCTGGGTACGCCACAGGGCACACCGGGACCGACTTCCACAGGAGTTGCACTGGTGATGGTTGCAGCCTCTTTCTTACTTCCTTGGCAACCATTACCAGCCCTTGCACTAGCAATGTGCTACTTCGGCTTGTGGAGCACATTCAACATCCCCGAGGTATCCATGAATCTGTGCGGAGGAGCTTTCGTATACAACTGGTTCAAAAATCGCCGCACCGGTCGCTGGACACTGGCCATCATCTACCCTTTGTTATTGCTGATCACCTGGGAGATTCGCGACTCGTGGAACGACACTCTAATCAATCTCATCTTCTTCACCGGAGTCACTCTGTTCGGAGGTGCCACCGGAGCGATCGCTCACAAGAGGCATGAGACCGAGGAGAAGGCTCACCGGGAAAGCGAGGAGACCCTGCGATCGACCCGCCTCCTCATGGCGAGCGAGCTCCACGACAGCGTCGCCCAAACCCAGACCTTGGTGGTGATGAACCTCGAGGACCTCGCGGAGGATCCACGTCTTCCCGGGGAACTATCCCCCGATCTTCTCGATGCGCTCGAGTTGTCACGTCGCGCGGCCACCGAACTACGCGCCGCCATGGTGGCTCTTCGAAACGTAGATCAGGACTTCAGTTCTTTCGGACGCCAGTCGACTCACTCCCTCGACATACAGTTGACCCAGGCATTGAGCGCCCTTCGGGACAACGGATTCAATACAGAAACTCATTTCGACATCCCTGGCGGCAAGCTCTCCCCCGACCTCGAATACGGCATTTCCAAGATTTTGGGAGAGCTTGTCGCCAACGTCGTGTGGCACGGAGCTCCCGGGACGTGCACCATCGAAGCCCGCGAAGACGACGGTTGCGTCATGCTGCGGGTGATCAACGACATCGGCACCGCAGCTCCAGCGAAGAGCAACGGAGGCCATGGGCTGCTCGGCGTCAAGGAAAGGGTCGATCTGCTGAACGGCACGCATTCCTTCGCCCCCAAGGGACATCAGTGGCATGCCGAGGTCAGGGTGCCGCTGACCGTCAGAACCGACGGATAGGTCGAGCACGCGGGAAACACCGTTCGGCGGGACCCTCGGCCCGGAATCCCGAGGCGGGAAATGATCACAATTTCAATTGCTCCTCCCTTGCCGAGTTGGACCGGGCACGATCGTCCACCCCGGGAAGCCACCCCGCCCACCCCATCGCACACGCCCCTCACCGCCGCCCGCGAGGCCGTCAACTTTCGGAGTATTTGCTTTGACGCCGTCCGGACAGCTCCGTAATCTCATGGTCAAGAAATACACATCCAAATGAATCCGGAAGACAACTCGACACACCTCGAGCGAGTCTTGTGCAAGCCTGAATGGTACCCACTCTTCTGCCGGATCAACTTCGCGACGGGCAAAGAGGAAACCTACCACTCAGAACCCGATCGGACAGGAACATCTCTCTCCTGACCGCATATCCGGCGACGGAAGCCTCCGCAGATTCGAGAAGTTGTCGCGCAACGCATCGTCCATGATTGATGCACCTGAAAAATCAATCACAATTACAAATGTTTGATGGCTTCCGAGGTCTGACCGCGACGCCACGCCTCGCCTCTCGATCAAACACACCCAGCGATTTAGTCATTGAATGTCGCAGACGCCGTTTTAGGAGCTTTTCTCCCATGACCGAACCCACCCTTCCCATGTCCCCTGCCCAGCAAGGCATGTATTTCGACAGCCAGCTTCGACAGTCCGCTGACTATCACATCGCGATTGAGCTGTGCACAGAGCATCTTTCCCGTTCACGTCTGACCCAGGCGGTCAGCGCAGTCGTGGCGGAACAACCGGCATTGCGCGCGTCAGTCGCCAGAAACGAGTCCGGACCCGTGTACACGATCGCCGAATCGGTCGAGGCACCTGTGCGTCACCACGACCTGACAGGTGCTGAGGAGAACTTGGACAAGATCTTCCACACGGCCCGGCACACGCCTTTCCAGCTGAACACCGCCCCTCTGTTCCGAGTGGTGGCAGCTCGTCTGCCCGACGGAGACCGTCTGCTGGTCGTGTGCCACCACCTCATCGCCGACGGACAGTCGGTGAGCATCCTCACCGACCGCATCATCGACTTGGCCCGGGGAACCCGGGAGATCACCGCATCACGCACCGACCAGGGACTGTTCACCTATCAGAACGGTCAGCTCAGCCGGCCATCGCCCGAGACACTGGCTCGGCGCGAGAGTTTCTGGTCCGAAAACCTACCCCGCCACCGGATCCCGCAACTCGATCACTGGTTGCTCGCCTCCCCACACGAGGACGCAGCCCGGGAGTTCCGCCTGACCGTGCCCCGCGACACCGCCGAAGCCGTCCGCGAAACCGCGCAGGAGGCCGAGGTTTCCGAGTTCACCGTGTATCTGGCGGCCTTCGGAGCACTGCTCGCGCACTACGCCGGTGAGGACCAGGTCTCCTTCGCGAGTCCCTTCATGGATCGCCCTCACCTGGAGATGGAGAACAGCATCGGTTGTTTCATCCGGACACTTCCGGTACTGATTGACGTCTCACCCGGTCTGAGGGTCCGCGACCTGCTGGAACGTACGCGTTCCGAGGTGATGGGTCTGTGGCGAAACCTCGACTTCCCGGTCGCCCGCAAACTGTCGGGGCTGTCAAGTGCAGGCCTGTTCGACATCACCTTCATCCACGACGCCTACCCCGAGCTACCCGAGGGCGTCCGCGCGGCCACACATCCCGACGAGGTTCACTTCCCCGGCCGGCTCACCGTGACCATCGAACAGCTCGGGGACAACACCGACATCGTGATCTGGTACAAGGAATCCGCGCTCACCGCCGAGCGTGCGGCACGGTTCGCCGAACGCCTCCTGGCCCTGATCCAGCAGATCCCCACGCACCTCGACGTACCCGTGACGGAGCTGCAACCCATGTCCGCCTCCGAGCGCAGCGACCTGCTGGCCGCGTCACGCGCGACCCACTACTTCGACTGGGACCCGACCGACCTGGGTACCCTCTTCCTCAACCGCACGAATGCCGATCCGGCACGTGAGACGTGGTTTGACGAGACTCGTGGATACACCAATGCCTGGGCCCATGACGCGGCAGTGCTGGTGCAGCGCCACATCCTTGATGCCATCGGGGCGGACAAGCGTCCGGTCGCCGTCCTTCTGCCACGTGGGGCGACCCTGCTGGCGGCCATCCTGGGAACGGTGTTGTCTGGACACCCGTACGTTCCCCTGTCCGAGCACATGCCTGCCGCCCGCATCCTGGACATGCTGAGCGACGCCGATGCAGCGGCCGTGATCACCTTCTCGGATCTGGAACTGGAGCTTCCGGACCAGGTGAAGCGACTCGACCTGGACACCTGTGATGACGTCGCCGCACTGACCGGCGATCACCGCGACACCATCGCCGAAATCCCGGCCCCCGTCGACAGGGCACCCGAGGACCTGCTCTACATCGAGTACACATCCGGTTCCACCGGCCGCCCCAAGGGCGTGGCGATCACACATGCGAACGTTCAGAACACGGCGCTGGACCTGGAACGACGATTCCCCCTGGGACGCGACGACGTGTTCCTGCTCAAGACCTCGTTCACCTTCGACATCTTCGGAACCGAGCTCTATGGCTGGCTCGTCGGTGACGGGCGTCTGGCCATTCTCCCCGTCGGCCAGGAGGGTGACCCACAGGCCTTGGCAAGGGCTGTCCGTACCTACGGCGTGACCCACCTGAATTCGTCCCCCACCATGCTGCGCGTCCTGCTCGCGACCATCGAGAGCACCGGTCGGCGTCACGATCTCGATGGCCTGACCCATCTGTTCTCTGGCGGAGAAGCACTGACCCCGGACATCATCGAACGTTTCCACGCCCTGGGACTCCCGTGCACCCTGGAGAACGTCTACGGCCCCACCGAGGCCACCATGTGGGCCACCCACACGCGTATCCATCCTGAGGACTCGGTGGCGAACGCTCCCATCGGCACCCCCTTGAACGATTACCGGATCTACATCCTGAATCGTCGGGGCGAGTTGTGCGGCGCCGACCTGCCCGGCGAGGTCTGCATCGCTGGAGCAGGTGTCGGTGTGGGCTACCTGAACCGCGAGGAACTCACCGCCCGGCAGTTCGTGGAGAATCCCTTCTTCGACGCGGACATCGATCCCGAGCACATGCGACGCATGTACCGCACCGGCGATCTGGGATTCCTGCGTCCCGACGGTCGTTTCGCGTTCTCGCGCCGCATCGACCGCCAGGTCAAGGTCGGGGGTCTCCGCGTGGAGCTCGGCGAGATCGAGCAGGCCCTGCATCGCATCGACGGGGTCGTCGAGGCCGCGGTCCTGGTCGATGATTCGGCGGCGGAACCGCGACTCGCAGGCTTCTACGCGTCCGAATCCCCAATCCCGGCGGACCGGATTCGCGCTTCCCTGGGCAAGGTGCTGATCTCCCAATTCATCCCATCGGTGCTCATGCAGGTCGATGCCCTGCCGACATCCGCCGCCGGGAAGCTGGATCGCGCCGCCCTGCGCGCACTGCTCGATCAGCAGAATGACCACACAGATGCTTCCGTCACCACCACGGTTGCCACCCGGCTCGCGGACCTGTGGCAGAACGTACTCGGTCGTCCGATAACCGACCACCACCGCACGTTCTTCGAGGCCGGAGGCACGTCACTGAGCCTGATGCGGTTGCAGCTGCGGCTCCAGGAAACCTTCGGAACCCAGATCGGCATCACCGATCTGCTCAGCCACCCCACCATCGCGGCCCAGAGCGAGCTGGTGGAGCCCCAGCGGGTTTCGTCCGAGAAATCCACCGGTCCCGCTCACACCCTCGGCGACGACATCGCCATCATCGGGATCGGCCTGCAGGTGCAGAAGGCCCAGGACGTGCACGATTTCTGGAAAATTCTGGTCGCCGGCGAGGAAACCATCACCTTCCATGACGACGATGAACTCCGCCGCCTCGGAGTTCCCGAGCACCAGCTGCGCGATCCCAACTACGTCAAGGCCTCCGGTCGCATCGAGGGAATCGACGAGTTCGACGACCATCTGTTCCGGATCGCGCCAGCGGAGGTGGACGTCACGTCCCCCCAGCTGCGCCTGCTGTACAAATGTTTCTGGTTGGCCTGTGAGGACGCGGGCTACGACCCCCGGAAGCTGCCGGGACGAGTGGGAGTCTTCGCGGCGGGCAGCGACGACTTCGAATGGTATCAGCGCACCGTCATGAACCCCGCCTCGTTCGGGGATGCGTATCAGAACTTCACCCTGGCCACCAACCATTTCCTCAGCACCCGGTTGTCCTACCACTTCGACCTCACCGGCCCCTCGCTGTCGGCCCTGTCCGGCTGTTCCTCGTCGCTGCTGACGGTGCACCTAGCGGTTCAGGCGCTGCGTTCCGGGGAATGCGACCTGGCAGTGGCCGGCGGCGTCACCGTGGAGCTGCCCAACGGGGGTGGCTATCAGTGGACTGACGGCATGATGCTGTCTCGCGACGGCCACTGCCGGCCGTTCGACGCCGACGCAAGCGGCACGGTGTTCTCCAACGGCGCCGCCCTTCTGGTACTCAAACCGTTGACGAGCGCTCGACGCGATGGCGACCCCGTCTACGCCGTCATCAAGGGCTCTGCAAGCGGCAACGATGGCCGACGCAAACAGTCCTACACCGCCCCCAGCGAGGACGGGCAGTACGAAACCATCTCCGCCGCCTACCGCACTGCGGGCATCGATCCCGCCACGGTGAGTTTCGTCGAGGCCCACGGGACCGGGACGCTGCTGGGTGATCCCATCGAGGTGGCCTCGTTGGCACGGGCCTTCTCGACAGCACCGATGGGGAGCTGCCTGCTCGGCTCGGTCAAGGGCAACATCGGGCACACGGACTCCGCCGCAGGTGCTGTCGGGCTGAGCAAGGTGGCGCTCAGTCTCAAGCACCGGTTGTTTCCGGGCACCCTCAACTTCTCCCGCCCCAACCCTCACATCGACTTCGAGGCCACACCGTTCGAGGTGTCGTCGACGAACCGTTCCCTGGATGGCGACCAGATCCGCGCAGGCATCAATTCCTTCGGAGTAGGAGGCACGAACGTGCACATGATTCTCGACGAGGCACCTGTCCTCCCGGAGACGGACGACCAGCCCCACACGTTGCTGCAGTTCTCCGGGGCCAGCCGGGAGGCCATGATCCGCACCGCGAAACGCATCGTGGAGCACGTGGCCGCTGACAACTCGGTGAAACTCGCCGACGCCGCCGTCACCCTTCGTTCGCGCGCCGAGCTGCCCCACCGCGGCACCCTGGTGATCTCCCCGGACGAGCCTCGCGACACCGACGCGTGGATCAAACGCCTGCACCACAGCGAGCTGCCCGCCGAGACATCGCGACCCCGCGTCGCCCTCCTCTTCTCCGGTCAGGGCAACCAGTACCACCGAATGGGCCACGGCCTCTACACCAGCGACAGCTCCATCGGAGGGATGTTCCGCGGCTGGATGGACGACCTGATCGACATGCTGCCCCGGGACGATGCCCGCGACTTCCGCGAAGTGCTCCACACCGGTTCCGACGACGGTCGCATCCACCGCACCGAATGGTCGCAGTTCGCTCTGTTCAGTACCCAGTTCGCGCTGGCGAAGGTCCTCGAATCCTTCGGGATCGTCCCTGATGTTCTCCTCGGGCACAGCGTCGGCGAGCTGACCGCAGCCGCCCTGGCCGGGGTGTGGGGCCCGGAGGACGCTGCCCGCCTGGTGCGCGAACGCGGGCTTCTCATGCAGTCCCAGCCTCCCGGGATCATGATTGCCACGCTGGCCCCCGCAGCGCGCGTCGCCGACGCGATCGCAGGAACACCCGATGCCTGGGTCTGCCTCGACAACTCGCCCGAACGCTCCGTGGTCGGCATGGCACCACACGCTCTTGATGACGTGTTGGCGAAACTGGATGCCGCGGGCATCATCGGCACCCGGCTGCACACGTCCCAGGCCTTCCACACCCCGATGATGGATGCTGCGGCCACCGCTTTCACCGCTGCGGTGGCGAAGGTGACCTCACGGGACCCCCGGCTCCCGATCATCTCGAATCGTTCCGGACAGCTCGTGCGTCCCGGCGAGATGACCGAGCCCGGCTATTGGGGTGACCACATAACCGGCGCGGTGCGGTTCACCGACAGCATCACCACGCTGCTGGCCGACGGGCCGGTGTTGGGAATCGAAACCGGCCCCGGCAACAGCCTGGCCACGTTCGTCGCCCAGGTCGGCGGCACCGATCGCCAAGTGGTGGGCCTGGTGCGTCACGCAGCCTCCGACGTGGCCGACGAGGCCCATCTGCTGGCCGGGCTGGGGGACCTGTGGATCGCAGGTCTGCCCCTGGACTGGTCCGAGCACGACACCGGCCATCGCAGGTCGTTGCCCGGATACAGTTTTGACGCCGATCCGCACCCGGTTTCCGGCGGAACCGCGGCCGTCACCACACCGGTCCGGGAGGAACCGAGATTCGTCCACACCAACCGGCTCGACGCGTTCCGTGACGCCTTCCGTCAGGTGCTGGGTCACGCCGACGTGTCTGCCGACGACAACTTCTTCACCCTCGGCGGCGATTCCCTCAAGGCCACCGGCCTGACGGCCCAGCTCAAGGCCCTGCTCGGCGTGGAAGCCACCGTGGCAGACGTGTTCGCAGCCCCCACCCCCGCGGCCCTCGAGGCGCGTCTCCGCACGGAAACTGCCGTCACCCACATGGCCAAGGCACCCGAGGCGGCCGATCATCCCCTCAGCCCCGCACAGGAACGCATGTACCTGGCCGCCCGGCTCGACCCGGAGTCCGTCACCTACAACATGGCATCAGCCACTTGGCTGAACGGCCTCCTGGACCGCGACCGGTTGCGTTCCGCGCTGGCGCGGCTGGTGGAACGTCACGAGCCGCTGCGCACCACGTTCGCGGCACGGAACGGCGAGATCCGCCAAGGCCTGACCCGCATCGATCGGAACGATCTCCCACTGAGCTTCACCCGCGGTCCCGCCACCCCCGAATCGGCCGGGGAGCACCTGGCCCGGTTCGTCCGCCCGTTCAACCTCGAGACGGGTCCCCTGTTCCGCATGGAGATCGTCGAGGACACGAACGCGAGCCTGCTGCTGTTCGACCTCCACCACATCATCGGTGATGCCACCTCTGCAGAAATCCTCGCACGCGACTTCGGCGAGTTGTACGACACGGAGCTGCCACCACTGCCCCACCAGTACACCGACTACATCCACCACGTTCGAGTCGTGGAACAGGATGAGAATCTCGCGGAGGCGGAGAACGCCCTGCTCACACAGCTGACCGATCCACCCACCGCAGACGTGCTTCCTCTTGACCGCCCCCGCGCAGAACGCGCTTCCGGTGCGGGCCGCGTCGCCTGGACCCTCAGCGCCGAAAGAGCCGCGGAACTGACCGAACTCGCCGAGGCCCGTCAGGCCACCCTCTCTATGGTGATGTTGGCGGCCTGGGGTGCGGTTCTGTCCCGCTACAACGGAACCGAGGACCTGGTGATCGGCACCCCGGTCAGCGGACGCACGCTGGCCGAGACCCGGGAAATGATCGGCATGTTCGTCAACATGCTTCCCATTCGTCTGAAACCGCATTCCGGCACGAGTTTCGACGACTACCTGGCAGACACCCGCACCACCATGCTGGATGCCCTGTCCGCCCAGGACGTGCCCTTCGACCGGATCGTGGAGAAACTCGGCCAGCGGAGAACGGCAGGACGCCACCCCCTGTTCGACGTGTCCTTCGACTACCACAACATGGAACACCACCAACTCCGCATCGGTGGCCTGAAAGGTCAGCAGATCGAGACCGATCCCCTCGCAGTGGGTATGGACCTGGTCATCACGGCAACCGAGACCGCCGACGGCATCCAATTCCTGCTGGACTACTCCTCCGACCTGTTCGACGCCAGCACCATCACGAGTCTGGCACACCATCTCGACGCCTTCCTGGAACACGTCTGCGCTGATTCCACCGCACCCATCGGTACCATCAGCATCTACACCGAGGCCGAACACGACGCCTGGTTGTCCCGGCTCATCGGCGCCCCCTTCACTGCCATTCACGACCTGGTGGCCCGGCAGGCCGTTGAACGCCCCCAGGCCACTGCCGTGATCGACGGCACCGGCCGGTCCTACAGCTTCGCCCAGCTCGATGCCCACGCCAACGCCGTGGCCACCCGCCTTCTGGAAGCCGGGGTGAGCCCCGGCGATCCCGTGGCCCTGGTCACGGTGCGCGATGCTTCCCTGCTCATCGCACAACTCGCCATCTGCAAGGCCGGAGGGGCCTATGTTCCGCTGGACCCCACCCAGCCTGTCGATCGTCACGCCAGCATCCTCGATGACGCCCGGCCCCGCGTGGCTCTTGCCCCGGCTGGATTCACCAGTACGGCAACAATCCCCACCGTGATCGATCTGGCCACGTGCACCCAGGCCGGAACGAAGCACTTCAATGGCCCGAAGGTGTCGGCGGACAGCCCCGTCTACGTCGTCTACACCTCCGGCTCCACGGGACGCCCGAAAGGCATCGCCGTGAAGCATCGCGGACTGGCGAACCTGTTCCAGGATCACCTGCGACGGGACATCTTCGCACCGGGTGAGGTCATCATCAGCCTGGCCGATCCCACCTTCGACATCTTCGCCTTCGAAAGCCTGATTCCCCTGGCAGCCGGCGCCACCGTCCACCTGTGTCCCTCCGAGGACCAGAAGGATGCCTCCGCCATCGCCCGGCGGATCGCCGCCCATCGGGTGACCCACATCCAGGTTCCCGTCTCGAAGATGACGGCGTTGTGCGGCAACCGCCGGTTCCGCGACCAGCTTCCCCGCCTCCGTGTCATCGTGTGTGGCGGTGAGCACTTCTCCGAGAACCTGGTCGATCTGCTGCACGACAACACCGATGCACGGATCTTCAACATGTACGGCCCGACGGAGACCACCGTCACCACCACGGTGAAGGAACTCGCTCCCGGCGACGCGGTCACGATCGGCTCACCCATTTTCGGCTCCCACGTCCTGGTGGTGGGAGAAACCGGCATGGCGCAACCCGCCGGTGTCCCCGGAGAGCTGTGCATCGCCGGGCAGGGGCTCGCCGCCGGCTACGTCAACCGTCCGGATGAGACGCGACGCGCCTTCACCACACTCCCGGAGCTCCCGGAGCTCCCGGTGTACCGCACCGGCGACGTGGGCGTTGCCCTGCCCAACGGCGAAATCCTGTTGAAGGGCCGTACCGACCACCAGGTCAAGGTCAACGGCAATCGCATCGAACTCGGCGAGATCGAACAGACCGCCATGCGCGCCCCCGGGATCACCTACGCGATCGCGCTCGTCGAGGACGGTGACATCGTGTGCTACTTCACCACCGACGAGTCCGCCAAGGACCCCGTGACCGCGATCCGTTCCGCGATCGCCGCTTCCCTCCCGTGTTACATGACACCCCAGCACTTCCATCAGGTATCTGACATGCCCCGTCTTCCCAACAACAAGATCGATCGTTCGGCCCTCAGCACCCTCCGTCCCGACACCCAACCGGCGACGAAAGCACCCACCGGAACAGATTTCCTGGACGTCATCATGAGCACCTGGACCCAGGTACTCGGCCGTGGCGTGGCAGCAGACGACAATTTCTTCGACATCGGCGGCAACTCCTTCAAGCTGATGCTGGTCAACAACCAGCTCAACGAGATTCTCGACCGCGAGATCCCGTTGGTGCAGTTGTTCGAGTACCCCACCCCGCGGGCGCTCGCAGCGATTCTCGACAACGGTGGGGCGCCGGAACGGCCACGGACGGAGAGGACCTTCTCCCTGGAGGACCTGAGCGACGTCGAGGACCAGGGCACCTCCGATGCCCCGATGCTCCCCGAGGACCGAAACACATCCGCTCCGCCCGTGAGCAGGCGCATCGCCGTGGTGGGAGTCGCAGGAACTTTCCCGGGCGCACCCTCCGTGAGGGAACACTGGAACAACCGCGCGAACGGCGTGGTCAGCGTCCGACGTTTCACTCGAGACGAGCTGTTGGCCTCGGGCATCGACCAGACCATCGTCGATCATCCGGACTATGTTCCCGCCCGCGGCCACATCGCGGCCGACACCTTCGATTTCGACTTCTTCTCCTATTCGCGACGCGACGCCGAGACGATGGACCCACAGCTCCGGCTACTCCACGAAACCGCCTGGCACACGTTGGAGGACGCCGGCTACGACCCCCGACGGCTCCACGGTGACGTCGCGCTGTTCGCAGGCAGCGGAACCAATTTCGCCTGGCTTGCCGGTTTGCTGCAACAACATTCAGAGCCGTTGGCTGCCTTCGAGGCGATGACCAGCAATGAAAAGGACTTCCTGGCCACCAAGGTCGCCTACAAACTCGACCTGACGGGGCCCGCGGTCACAGTACAGACCGCCTGCTCCACGTCGCTGGTGGCCATCCATGAAGCGGTCTCGTGTCTGCGTCGCGGTGAGGCCGATATGGCACTCGCCGGCGGGGTGGCGCTGAACTTCCCGCGCGTCGAAGGGTACGTGTGGCACGACGGGATGATCCTCAGCCCCGATGGCACCTGTTGTCCGTTCTCCGCAGACGCCTCGGGCACCGTGGCTGGTCAGGGCTGTGGCATGGTACTGCTCAAACCGCTCGACCGGGCGCTCGGCGACGGTGATCATATCTACGCCGTCATCGCGGGTTCAGCCATCAACAATGACGGTGACGCCAAGGTCGGTTACACCGCACCCGGCGTGCAGGGTCAGGAACGGGTGATCCGGAGCGCGCTCGCCGACGCGGGGATCAGCGCGGACGAGGTGGACTTCGTGGAGACCCACGGAACCGGAACGGCCCTGGGAGATCCGATCGAGTACACGGCCCTGTCCCACGTCTATGGCCAATCCTCACCGTGCGCACTGGGAGCGGTGAAAGCGAACATCGGCCATCTCGATGCCGCCGCAGGCGTGGCCGGGTTCCTGGGCGCTGTCGGTGTCCTCCACCAGCAGCAGATCCCGCCGCTGGCCAATTTCGCCGAGCTCAACCGGGCCATCGATCCCGCCGGACAGCTGTACGTCCCCGTCGGCCAGGCCGTGGCGAGCACAGTGCGCAAGGCAGCGGTCAGTTCCTTCGGTATCGGAGGTACCAACGCACACATCATCCTGGAGCAGGCCCCACCCACCGATGATGGGGAAGTCGCACCGACCTCCTCGGTGATCCTCGGTGTCTCCGCCCGCACCGAGGAGTCCCGGCGCCGGATGCAGTCCGATCTGGTGGACGCGATCGGCTCAGGAGCCCCCATCAGGGACGTTGCGTACACACTCGCGACCGGCCGCAGCGAATTCGATTCCCGAGCAGCGGCTCTCGTTTCTCCCGGAGCGCCACTGACGTGGATGGATGCGGACACCCCCGCCATGCTCGGTGAGGCCTCGGATGACGTCCACCTCGTGGTCGCGGACCACCGCGACGCAGAGGACGCCCTCGTCGACGCCTACCTGGAACAGGTTGAGCTGTGGTTGTCGCGATTCGATGCGAAGGCCCGCACCGCCGTTCAGGACGCGCTGACAGGACGCTCCGGGGACGGGATCGTCCGTCGCATCGCTCAGTTCGTGCTGCGTGCCGCGCTGCTGTCCACCCTGGGGCCTGATTGCCTGACCGCCCGCCACGGACAGGACCGGCTCCTGCGTGTGGCCCGCGCCCACGCGACCGGCATGCTTGATGCCTCCCAGGCAATGTCCCGGCTTCGTTCCCGTGACATCCCGGTTCCCGCTCTGCCACCCATCGCGGATGGCACCACGGTGACCGGCCCGATCACCGGAGATCTTCTACGCACCCTGTTGGCATCTCTCTGGGTTCGAGGTGCCGATGTCGATCGCAACTGGTTCCACACCGGGGGTCACAGGATTTCGCTTCCGGGTTATGCCTTCGTCCCGCAGCGCCTCCCATCGGATGTACGCCTCGACCAAATGCTGAAAGCCACGGAACGGACAGGAGCCGCCCCCGCGACGGTGCCCGCCCCCACCGACCCGGCTGAGCCGCAGGACGCAGGAGATGCCTTGAAAGCTGCCTGGGCCAAGGTCATCGGCACCGTACCGGAGGAGACGGATGACTTCCTCACCAGCGGAGGCGACTCCCTGACCGCCGTACACCTGTGTTCCCTGATCAAGGAGGCCACGGGTCAGGCCCTGAGCGTTCGCGACGTCTTCGCCACCCCGACCTTCGGTGCGCTGCGGGCCCAACTGGCCGGATCGGTCGTGAAGAGTGCCGCTCCAGAACTCGCCGTCGAAGCGGTGCACGGGCTGTTCCCCGCATCCGCCGCCCAGCGCAGAATCTATGCGCTCTGCTCGATGCGAAACGACACGACCGCCTACAACATGGCCATCGACCACAAGGTCACGGGACACCTCGACATCGACAGGCTCCGGCGGGCCTGTGCGGCGCTGGTGAGCCGCCACGATCAGCTGCGCGCTTCTTTCCACCTGGAGGGAACCGACCTCATGATGCACGTCCACACTGAGGTTTCCGATGTCGTGACGCACGAACGTGTGACGGCGCAGGAGGCCAGGCGGCGACTCGCCGCTGAGCCCAGGGCGTTCGACCTGACCCGGGCGCCGCTGTTCCGCGTGGAAGTGCTGACCGTCAACGACACCGAGCACTACCTGCGACTCGAACTGCATCACATCGTCGGCGACCAGACTTCGTTGGCGGTGCTCGGCAAGGACCTCACCGCGGCATGGGCAGGTCGCGAACTGGACGTTGCACCGCTGCCCTATCCCACGTACATGGCTGCCGTGGCGGAACTCGAGGCATCCGGTGCATTCGCCGAGGACGTCGCCTTCTTCACCGACATGATCTCCGGAGCCCCTCCACGTCTCGAGCTGCCATACGACCAGTCCCCTCCGGAAGAACCCACGTTCTCCGGGGACCGGCTGACAATCGACTGCGCCGTGGACAAAGAGTCCTTGGCCACTCTGGCCTCGGTTTCCCGGGCCACCCCCTACGCAGTGTTCCTGACCGCCGTGACCAGGGTGTTGAGTCTGTTCAGCGGCCAGTCGGAATTCCTGCTGGGGACCGCGCTGGCCGGACGGACGCTGGCAGGCGCCGAGAACACCGTCGGGATGTTCGTCAACACCCTGCCGTTGTGCATGAAGGACGCATCCGACCGGAGCGTGCGCAACGCCGTGCGAAGCGCACGCGACCACGCGGCCGAGGTCCTCTCCCATCAGAACGCCCCCTTCGAGCAGGTACTCGCGGCCAGCGGAACACAAGTCGGTGAACAGGCCCAACCGCTGTTCGACGTGTTGATCAGCTTCGTCAACATGGGCACCGAGGATCTCGAACTCGACGGACTGACACTGGAGGCCCTGCCACCAGGAGAACTGCGCAGCCGCTACCCCCTGTCCTTCAGCATCGCGGAACACGCCGACCGCTACAGCATCGATTTCGAATACCAGACGGAACTGTTCCGCCGGGACACCATCGCCACGATGGCCGGCCACCTGGACCGCCTCCTGGTCGAGATGGCCGAGGATCCCGACCGCGCCCTGGCTTCCGCACCGTTGGAGTCCGCCGAGGAGCATGCCCGGCGACGCGAGGCGATGACGGGGAGCGGGTCACCCGTCACCACGGCCCTGGACACGCCCCTGCGCACGTCGTTCGCCCGTCACGCGAAGCTGCCGGCCCTGCGTTGGGAAGGCGAGGAATGGACCTACGCCGAGGTGGACGAAATCACCGACGCCCTGGCCGGAGGGTTGCAGCGGGAAGGAGTCGAACCGGGAACTGTGGTGGGAACCATCATCGACCGCGGCCCCTGGCAGGTCTGGTCCCGGCTCGCACTGGCCAAGTGCGGGGCCGTCGAGCTCCCCCTCGATCCCGGAGCACCGGCCAAGCGGATCAACCAGACCCTGTCCGATGCCCGGGCCCGAGCGGTGCTGTGCAGCGACCCGCGGTCCCACATACTCCCTGAGGACGTGACGGCGTATCGCCCGGACCTTCTCTCCGGCCCCTTCCAACAGCCCGGCAGCCTGATTCCCGACAGCCCACTGATCATGATCTACACCTCCGGCACCACGGGACGCCCCAAGGGTGTGCTCGTCACCCACGGCGGCGTGCTGAGCGCCTGCGCGGACACGGGATACATGCACTACGGACCGGGTGATCGCGTGCTGCACCTGACCAGCTACACCTTCGACCCATCGATGTTCGACGTCTACAGCGCGTTGCTGTCCGGGGCGACCATCGTGATGGGTGGCCACGACCACAACATGGACATGCACATGCTGGCCGATCTGCTGACCTCGGAGAAGGTCACCAAGGGTTTGCTCATCACTGCCGTCTTCCATCTGCTGATGGCCGAGAACCCTGAGGCGGTGGCGAACATGTCGGCCCTGTTCGTGGGTGGCGAGGCCATGCAGCCATGGGCCGCCCAGCGCGCTTACGATGTCATGGGCCCGGGCCGGTTGTTCAACCTGTACGGCCCCACGGAGTCATCGATCGTCAGCACCTTCTTCCGCATGGACGAACGTCCTGAATTCACGCGCATGCCGATCGGGTTCCCCACGAACAACCGGGAGCTTTTCATCCTGCATCCCGACGGCACGGACGTGCCCCGCGGCGTCCCGGGTGAACTGTGCATCGCAGGTGCCGGCCTGGCCCTGGGTTACCACCAACGCCCGGAGCTGACCGACGAGAAGTTCCCGGATTGCCTGGTGGGTCCGGGCAAGCGCATTTACCGTACCGGGGACCGGGTGGTCCTGGATGACGAGTACCGGGTGGTCTACCTGGATCGCGTGGACCGGCAGGTCAAGCACGCGGGCTATCGGATCGAACTGTCCGAGATCGAGATCGTGGCCCAGGCCCATCCCGGGGTGGTCGAGGCCGTCATCGTCCACACCAGCACGGGCGAGAACGATAGCCGCCTGCTCGGGTTCTACACCGGTGATGCCGATCCTTCCGATCTGCGCGCACATCTCCTGACCTCACTGCCCTCCTACATGGTTCCCCAGCAGCTGCGTCGAGTGGCCGAGTTCCCCCTGACCGGCCACGGCAAAGTGGACCGTCACCGTCTGCTCGCCCTGTGCGACACCATCCCCGAGGCGACCGGACAACCCTCCACGACGGCAGAGCCCTCCCCGGACATGGCAACGGAGAATGTTTCCCGGGACATCCTGGCCATGGCCAGGGCAACCTTCGGCATGCCCGAGCTGTCCGCCACCGCGAATTTCTTCGCACTCGGTGTCCAGTCGATCCAGGCCATCGCCCTGACACGCAAACTCCGTGAAACCGGCCTCGAGGCCCAGGTCAGCGACATCTACCGCTATCCCTCGGTGGCACAGCTCACCCAGGCCCTCAGGGCATCTGATTCGTCCCCCAGCCCAACGGTTCCCGTCGCCCCGACCGAATCAACTCGCCGACTGACCCAGCGGCACCTGGACCGGCTGGCAGCTGACATCGTCATGGACGCCAGTGATCTGGCCGAGGCCTTCGCCTGCGACGCCCCGAGCTACCGATTCGATGCGGGAGTCCTGAGCCACCTGCACGCCTCACGGGCGTCGACCGGCGGGTTCGTCCACACCGTCGGCGACACGGACGCCGTCACGCTTCTGGAAGCGCTGGCTGACATCGTGGCCGACCACGAGATGCTGCGGGCCCGTTCCACCGGTGATGGTTTCGACGTGATCTCCGCTGAAACGGTGGCTGATCTGCCCGTGCTCATCCGAGTTCACGACCTCAGCCGGATTCCGGCCGACCAGGTGATCGACATCACCAATGCCGTGGCCCGGGACCTCACGAACGCGCCTTTCGGCTCAGGTCTGCTGTGGCGCTGCGCAATCATCCTGGAACCCGAGAACTCGGCACGCCTGATCTGGGCGTTCCACCACAGCATTTTCGACGGCTTCAGCGCACAACTGCTGCATGACGAGCTGCAACACCGTGTCCTCGGGGACGCGATTCCCCCAGCCCAGCGGTACAGCGCTTTCCTGACTGACCTCGCCGTGGACCACGACTGGGAGGACGAGCTGCGACGCTTCGACTACTCCCGCTGGTTGGCCTCCAACGAGTCCGTGACCAGGGCGCTCCGCACCTCCGGGCCCCTGCCGCGTCGCCTGTCAGTGCCCTTGAACGGCGAGAACCCTCTCGATCTGGGCCTGCGTTCGGTCCATTCCCAACTGGCCGAGCTCAGCAACAAATCCGAGATCGCGGTGGGAATGGTCTCCGACTGTCGCCAGTGGCAGGACACGAACTACTCGTCCTGCGTCGGGGAATTCCTGGATGCGGTCCCGGTCATGCTGAACGGCGAGAACGACCAACCTGCAATCACCGCACGACTGGCGAACGCGAAGAACCAAGGCCTGCACTACCTGCACACGCTGTTCACCACCACACATCGAGACGAAAAGCTCCTGGAGCAGCTCCGCTCCACATACCACGGCGACGACGGAAAACTCGGTTTCATCCTGGTCAATTTCCAAGGCCGCATCGACCCCGCCGATCTTCCCTCCGAGGATGTCGCTGGCCCCACACTGGCCACGGCCCAGGTCAACCTCTGGTACGACGACGACGCGCTGCACGTGCAGTGGATCACTGATTCCGAGCAGCTGGTGGCAGGCGGTGCGGCATGAGCAGCGCACCGGCGATCGCCATCACCGGACTTGCGCTTCGTCTCCCTGGAGCCGAGACCCAGGACGAGTTCTGGCAGCTCCTCGCCGACGGGGTGGACAAAACGGCTCCTGTGAGCCAGCACCGACGTGACCTGGCATCGAACCAGAACTGGACGGACACCGTGGGTGAACTGGACGACATCCAACGCTTCGACGCCGAGTTCTTCGGGATCGAGGCCGAGGAGGCCAGGTTCATGGACCCGCAGCAGCGCATCCTGATGGAGGTGGCCCACGACGCCGTCTGCGACGCGGGACTCGTGGAACCCCATCGCCCCGCGGATCGTCGTTATGCGGTCTACATGGCGCTCGCGACGAATTCCTACTACCCGTTGGTGTGCCAACACCTGGCGCGCAACGGCCAGGACAGCGTCCATCCGCGCACGATCATGAACAGCATCAACAGTGCCGTTGCGGCCCGAATTTCCCACCAGCACAACTTCACAGGCCCGGTCATGTCCGTGGACACGGCCTGCTCATCATTCCTGAGCGCGTTGGTGGAAGCGCTCGAGGCCATCGCACACTCGCAGTGCGACGGCGCCGTGGTGGGGGGAGCCAACATCCTCAGCTCTGCTTTCTCGAGCATGTTGTGCAACGCAGGTGGGATCACCACCCCCACCGGTGTGACACGCGTGTTCGACGCGGAGGCCAACGGCACCCTGATCGGGGAGGGCGCAGTGGTGGTGGTTCTGGAACGCGAGGACATCGCCCGCCGCAAGAACCGTCACGTCTACGGCCGAATCCTGGCCCACGCCATCAACAACGACGGCGCTTCACTCAACATCATGGCGCCCAATCCACGTGGCCAGGCCCGAGTGATCCGGGACTGCTACGCCTCTGGCGTGGACCACACCCGCGTCGGCTACATCGAAGCCCATGGCACGGGAACCCGGATCGGCGACCCCATCGAGGTCAATGCGCTAGGGCAGGTCTACCGAAATGAGGATTTCACCGATCGCAAGGTGGGCATCGGCTCCGTCAAATCGAACTTCGGGCACCTGCTGGCCGCCGCTGGCGGCGTCGGCCTGGCGAAACTGCTTCTCAGTCTTCAGCACGGCCGGATGGTTCCCAGCCTCAACCTGCGCACCGTCAACCCGTTGCTCCAGCTGGAGGAGACCCCCTTCGAGGTGGTAACCGAGTTGCGGTCGTGGGACCGGACCGATGACCAACCGAGGGTTGGGGCAATCACGTCGCTGGGGCTGGGAGGCACCAACGTGCACCTGGTGGTGGCCGAAGGCACCCCCCCACGCCACGGCGCCGAGCTGAAACACCCCGTGCTCTGCCTTTCCGCGACCACCCCGGTCGCACTCGAGGAACGCACCGCCGAGGCACGCCGGCTGCTCGCATCCGGTGCCGATCCCTACAACCTCGTCATGACGTTCAGCCGGTTCCGGCCAGCCCATGAATGGCGCGCCACACTGCGCTGGGACCCGACCGATCCGCAGGACGTCCGGGTCACGGCCGGCAGACCCCGGGCCACTGTCCGGAAGCTACTGCTACGACCCACGCCGGAAACCCTGACGCGGGAGGACTTCTTCCGCCGGGTGTTCACCGGACGGGTGATCGTCTCCTCTGCCGCCGCCCGCCGTACCGATCTCGCGGTCGTCATCGGAGAACCCGGAGAGAAAGACCTCCTCGCTCTCGACCCTGATCTGCCGGACATGGAAATCGCTACCCAGTTGTTCCTGAACGGCTGCCTGCTCGACTGGGAAGTTTTCTTCCCCGACGGCCAAGGCACCCTCCTCACCCTCAACCCCTACCCCTTTGCGCACACCGCGCACTGGATTCCCGCGTGACAACGACAAGGAGAAACATCATGAACAAGGAAACCATCAAGAACGCACTGATCAACGAGATCTCCTCCGAACTCAAGGTCGCCCCCACGGATGTCGACGAGTACGCCAGCTTCACGCGGATGGGGGTGTCCTCGGTGCAGGCACTGAAGATCATCAATCATCTCCGGAAGGAACTGTCCGTCAACGTCAACCCAGTTGCGCTGTTCGAGTTCAACACCGTCGACGACATCAGCACCTACCTAGCCGAAGAGTTCGCCTGAACAACGGCGAGACGGAAAGGAAAACCCATGACCGCGACAATCGAACCGAAGACGATCAGGTCAACGAACAACCTGGCCTACCACGAAAGGCTGAAACGCATCCTTCCCGGCGGGGTCCACTACAACTTCAACATGCCCTGGGAGGAGATTCCCATACACTTCGTCGGGGGTGACGGAAGCCGACTCACCGACATGGACGGCAATGAATACCTCGACCTCTACGCGCGTTTCGGCGCCATGATCCTGGGGCACCAGAACCCCGAGTACCTGGACGCCCTCACTGAAGCCATGCAGCGCGTGCTCTGCGTGAGTCACTGCGACTTCGACGCAGACGCATTGGAGATCATGCACGCTCACATTCCCTCGGCAGAGATGATCCGCTTCGGGCTGTCCGGCACCGAAATCCTACAGACCGCGTTGCGACTGGCGCGGGCCCACACGGGACGCAATCGCTTCCTACGGTTCGAGAACCACTACCACGGAAATGCCGACAACATCATGGGGGGCCATGTGGTCGACCCGAGGCATCCGGTTCCCGTGGAATTCCGCGGCGACTACAAGGGCACCGCGGGACGAGCGAAGGACATCATGGCCGACCAGTCCTTCCTGCTGCCGTGGAACGATGCCGAGAGGCTCCAGCAGTTCTTCGACGAGCACGGCCACATGCTGGCCTGCGTGCTCACCGAGCCCGTGTGTGTCAATGGTGGCTCCATCGAGCCCGCGCCCGGTTTCCTCGAATTGCTGCGAAAACTGTGCACCGAACACGGCGTCGTGTTGATCTTCGACGAGATGATCACGGGAATGCGACTCGGCGTGGGCGGGGCACAGGCCCGCTACGGCGTGACCCCGGATCTGGCAACCTTCGGGAAGGCCATCGCAGGGGGTGGTGTTCCCGTCTCCGCAATCACCGGACGACGCGAGATCATGTCCTTGCTGGAGAACAAGAAGGTCATCCACGCCGGCACCTACAACGGTTATCCCCTGGGCAGCGCCGCGGTGCACGCAACGTTCGAGATCCTGTCCCGCAACGATGGCGAGGCCCTGCGCAACATGTACGAACGCACCGAGACCCTGCACAAGATCCTGATCGATTCCGCCGAAACAGCCGGCCTGCCGCTCATCGTGCAGGGACCGGCCGGACTCGCTTCCTTCCACTGCGCGCCGAGGCCTCTGCAGCACCCTTCCGAGTACGACTTCGAGGTGATGGCAAAGGACATCATCGTCGCCACCGCGCTACAGCGTCACGGCGTACTGGTCTCCAGCATCTCCCGTATCTACCCCAACATCCAGCTGAGCGATGCGGACCTCGAGTACTTCGCACGCCGCGCTCCCCTCGCCCTGCGCGAGGCGAAGGCCACCATCGACGAGATCTACTGATCGAGGAGCTCCCATGCCCACACCATCCACGCCCTCACCACGATTGTCCCGGCGCCCCTGCACGTCCTACGTGGCGGTTTTCCTGGCGCTCACGATCGGCACCGTGTGGGGATTGTGCCTGTTCTACCTGCTCAACTATGAATTCGCCGCGGCCGTCCTGGGTCCGCTGGTTCTGACCAATCCCGTCGTGATACTCATCCTGCACTCCCCGGCGCTCGCAGCTTTCGGCCTCCTGCTCGCCTACGACGGCCCTCGAGGCGTGGCCAATTTCCTGCGAACCCTCGTCCCGCGTCGCCGCGACCTGCTGTGGCTACCCATCCTGGTGGTCGTCATGCTGGCCTACGTCTTCGCCGTCCGGCTGGGATGCATTGCCGTAGGAATTCCTGTTCCCCCCGATCCGATGCCGCCGCTGGACATGCTGACCAGTTTCTTCCCCATGCTCTGGGGTGAGGTCGGCATGGTGGCCATCGGCATCGGCTGGTTCGGGGTCTTCCTTCCCCTCATGCACCGCTTCACGGGCAACCATCTGTGGTCGGGTATCGCCACTGGCGCAGGAGTCGCCGTGTTCGCCGCCCCCGGCAATCTGTTCTCGTCATTCAATCTGGCCATGGCGTGGCCCCTCTACGCCCTGCAGCTGGTCGTCCTCGGGGTGGCCATGAGTCTTCTGCTTTCCCGCATGAAGGGGAACACGTTGTTCTTCCTGATTCCCTTCTGGGTCTCGGCCTCCGGCAGCCTGTGGCGCGCGTACTATTTCACAGCCGCAACTCAGCTCGTCCAGATCACCTTGCTACTGGCGTTGACCGGCCTCCTGTATCTGGTGTTGCGCCATCAGGCCCGCGGGAACATGGCGGTTCCTCACACGTTCCCCGAATACCTCGAGCAGGACTACACCGTCCGCGCCGGGGCCATCTTCCCGGGCAGGGGAAACAGGAGTTCCGAGACAGCCACCGGCTACACACCGGCAGCACGGAACCTCGCCGCCAAGGGAGCACTGTGATGGACAGCACCTTCTGGAACCTGCGTCACTCCGAGACCGGGCGTCAACTCATCATGTTCCCGTTTCTTGGCGGTTTCGGAGCCTCTTACAACCGCCTCATCTCTGATCTGGAAGGCGACTGGGACATCTGGACGGCGAATCCGCCGGGGCACGGGCCCAGCCTGGTGCCGCCGCTGACCGACCTAGTCAGTCTGCGAACCCATTACTTGGATGCGTTGCGCGACATCCTGAAACCAGACGCGGTGTTCTTCGGTCACAGCATGGGCAGCGTGGTTGCCTACCATCTCCTGATCTGCATGCGTCAGCTTCCTACCTTCGTTGATCGCATGCCAACGGATCTGGTGCTGTCGGGTTCCTGCGCCCCACATCACCTTCCGGTGACGGGCAAGGCCGACCTGGCCGACACTGATCTCGTGCTCCATCTCGCTTCCTTCGGAGCCATTCCCGATGAGGTGGTCAAGGACAAGTCCCTGATGGATCTGTTCGTGCCTGCTTTCCGAGCCGACTACAAGGTTCTCGAAGAAATGAAAACAACCCCCACCGGAAACCTACCGATACGTGCTCGCCTCGTTTTCGGAGGACACGACCCCCAGATCCCGGAGGGCACCCCCGCGGCCTGGCAGAAGTACTTCGCTTCTCCTGTGAAAACCCATGTGCTGGAACAGGAAGAGCACATGTTCGTTCTCCATACCACCGATGCGTTGAACCAGATCCTCAACGGGCTCTGACCTTGCTGATACACCGAAAGGAACGCCCATGAGCGTCATCACCCATCCATCCGAGGATGCTGACACCCTGTCCGGCACCCCTTCTCCAGGCCCATCCACCGATACCCGTTCCCGCCGCAATTTCCGCAGTTTCATGGTGATCTGGGCAGCTCAGCTGGTGGCCAGGGTCGGAAACGGGCTCACGGCCTTCGGGCTCGGGGTCTACGTCTATCAGCAGTCGGGCCTGAGCACCGCCGTGTCACTCGTCACGCTGGCCGCTTTCCTACCGTCGCTGCTGTTGGCCCCGTTCGGGGGTGTACTTGCCGACCGGTATGACCGCCGTCTCCTGATGATCTTCGGCGACACCTTCTCCGCATTCGGTCTTCTCGCCATGATCATTGCCTTCCACACCGATTTCGCGAGTATCCCCATCATCTGTGGCTGTGTAGCGCTGAGCTCCGTGTTCAGCTCCGTCATGGACCCCGCCTATCGTGCCACTGTCACCGATCTGCTCACCTCCGAGCAGTATGCCCGGGCAGGAGGGCTGGTCCAGTTGGCCTCCGCATCCCAATACCTGATCTCCCCCGCCATTGCCGGATTGCTCATGGCCTCCTGCGGAATCACGACGGTACTCACGATCGACATCGCCACCATGGTTCTGACAGTGGTGTGCATGCTGCTGGTGTGGCGAACCGTCAAAACCCCGCCCCGCCGGACAACAACCGGTTTCTGGGCTGACTTCCGGCAAGGAATCAGCTTTCTGCGCCAGCAATCAGGCATCACCGTGTTGATGGCTCTGATCACTGTCGTCACTTTCTGCATGGGTTTCTTGCAGACCCTGCTCACCCCGATGCTGCTCGATCTCACGGACGAGTCCACGCTCGGTGCGATCCGTTCCATCGCTGCTGTAGGCATGATTGTTGCGAGCCTGATCATCGGTGTGTTCAACATGAAAGGGTCCCACCTTACCTACATCACGTGTTTCCTGGCAGCAGGTGGTGTTCTCATTTTCTTCCTGGGAACCACCACCAGCATCGTGGCCATCGGAGTGCTGGCCTTCGCCTTCTTCATGACCCTCCCCCCGCTCAACACGAGCATCGAGGTCATCACCAGGTCCTCCATACCCAACGAGACCCAGGGCAAGGTCTGGGGCCTCATGGGACTGATCTCTCAACTCGGCTACGTCGTGGCCTACGCGGTTTCCGGCGTCCTCGCCGACAGCGTTTTCAACCCTCTGCTCCGTGAGGGCGGCGCGCTTGCGGACTCCCTGGGTGCCCTCATCGGAGTCGGCACCTCACGCGGCATCGGGTTCATGCTCATGATCGTCGGAGTCCTTCTGATCGGCATGGCGGTTGCAATCCCCCGTGCCCGCAGCATTCGCTCCCTCCAGAACAACCTGTCCCTCACCAAGAAGAAAGACGCGTGACATGTGGATCCTCGTACTCATAGGGCTCGGCGTCATCACTGGCCTGGCACAACTGGCCCTGGCAGGCTTCCCGTCCGAGACCGCCATCATCATGCACACGCTGCTGCTGCACCAGTTCGTGGTGACCCACGGACTCCTGGCCGTCATCGGATTCTTCACCAACGTCATCACACCCAGACAGACGGCGGAGAAACTCGGTTGGGCCACCAGCCCCTACCAGATCAAGTACGGTTTCCAGCAGCTCGGCCTCGGGGTCATCGGCGCCCTCACCATCTGGTTCCAGGGAAACTTCTGGGCCGCCGCGCTCATCACCCTCTACATCTACGGTGCAAGCGGCCTGTGGACCCACACCCAGGAAGTTGTTCGGAAACATCGCGAAAACGGCACCACGGACTGGATAGAAATTGGCAACATAGTGCTTGACGTGATCTACCACGTCGTCCTGACGTGGATGTCCCTGCTGATCCCCGGCGTCTGGAGCCTGGCATGAAAGACCGTTTGTACCTGCGGTACTCCCGCAATGATCTGAAAAGGAACTGGGGTGTCAACACGGCCCTGATGGCCATCCTGGTCCTCAGCGCCTTCCTCATGGCAACTGGCTGCATGGTGATGGAGCGCCTCCTCGGCGGCATCAACCAGCTCTTCGAGGAGGCCAAACCACCTCACTTCCTGCAGATGCACACCGGTGACTACGATGCCAAAGCTCTCGACGACTTCGCAGCCACACATCCCGAGATCGACTCGTGGTTCATCGAGAACATGGTGGGGTACGACTCCTCCTCTCTGACATGGTCCCGGTCCTCGACAGGTGAATCCGGAAGCCTGGCAGCGAGCCTCATCGATAACCTGTTCATCACGCAGAACAAGAAATTCGACCACCTGCTGGACGGCTCGGGAACCGTCGTGGAACCGGGCAACGGGGAGGTCTACGTCCCCGTTGCCTACCAGGACACTTTCGGCCTCCAAGTCGGCGACACCCTTTCGGTCCAGACGGACACAGGGCCCCGTGACTTCACGATCTCGGGTTTCGTCCGCGACTCCCAGATGGCCTCCTCGCTGTCCTCCGCAACCCGGTTCGTCATCTCCCCTGACGACTTCGCCGCCCTCGAGTCCGCGGGCGGGGGAAGCAGCGAGATCATCGTTGAGTACCGGCTCACGGATGCTTCCAGGGCCAGCGCCTTGCAGACGGCATACGACTCGGACCACTCCCTTCCCCGCAATGGCCAGGCCGTCACGTTCGACATGATCCGTCTGATCAACGCGTTCAGCGACGGGCTCGTCGCGGTGGCGCTGGTCTTCGCCAGCCTCCTGCTGGTGGTGATCGCCCTGATCAACCTGCGTTTCGTCATCCGGGGAACCATGGAGGACGAGGTCCGTGAGATCGGTGTCATGCGAGCCATCGGGCTCCCCACGCGAGCGATCACGGGGCTCTACCTGGGCAAGTACAGCATCATGGCGCTCCTGGCATGCGTCATCGGCGGGCTGCTCGGCATCTTCGCCACGAATCTGTTGACGGCCAGCATCGTCAAAAATTACTCCTCGTCGACTCCCGGCCTAGCAACCGTACTGACACCCGTGATCGCCCTGGTACTGATGTATCTCCTCGTCGTCGGAATCTGCCGCGGCATCCTGCGCGGGATCCGTCGCATCGAGGTGGTGAATGCTCTGGTACACGGCAGCACCCTGAATGACCGGCAGACCGCGAGGAAAGCTGCGAAGCTGGCTCGCAGGGCGCGCAGCACCAGTCTGAGTGCAGGACACGGCAGCATCAACCGGCGCCTGTCCTTGGCAGATCTGCGCGCCGAGATGGGGCAGTGGATCCTCATTCCGTTGGTATTCCTCCTGGCCTCGCTGTTGCTGATCCTTCCCATGAACCTGCTCAGCACCTTCACCAGCCCGCGGTTCGTCACCTACATGGGAGCCCCCGAATCCGACATCCGCGCTGATGTGCAGTTCTCGAAAGAAGTCGAGGCCACACGTGGCGAGCTCGTGAGAGCATTGGAGAACGACCAGCGCCTCACCAACATCCGGACCTACGCGAACGTCCTGTACGAAACCCAAGGAAAAGAAGGCTGGGAGACGCTGCGCGTGGAGGTCGGTGACTACTCGGCCAACACCGTGAAGTTCCTCACCGGCAGCCGCCCGGAAAGCGGTCAAATCGCACTGTCCACGTTGAACGCGAAGAAATACAACGTCAAAGCCGGTGACACCATGGCCATCAGGCTCGACGGGCAACCGAGCACCGTCACGGTATCGGGCACCTACCAGGACGTCACCAGCGGCGGCCACACCGCCAAGATGCAGGGCTCCGTCACGGAGGGAGCAGCAAGCTACGTCATCTACGCCGAGACGGTCGGTGGCGCTGATCCCATGACGATCGCGGCGGAATACGACTCACAGTACAAGCACGCGAGCATCGTCCCGATGCAGGAGTACGTGAAACAGACCCTGTCATATGTAACCGATGCGTTCCGCAGCGCCGCTTTGCTGTCGCTCGTCTTCGGCCTGGCGGTGTCGGCCCTGATCACTGCGTTGTTCCTGAAGCTGCGGCTCACCCGGGAGCGCCGCCGAATGGGTGTGTTGTCCGCGCTCGGGTTCTCCAGGAACGAACTCATCAGCCAGGTCAGGCTCAAGACCGTACTCACCGTGGCGGTCGGCACCGTCATCGGCACTGTGTTCGCGGCCACTCTGGGAGAAGGATTGATCAGTGGACTGATCTCACTGACAGGCATCGGCCTGACCAATCTGAGTTTCATCCCCAATCCGCTTCTGGTCTACATCGGTTACCCCTTGCTCCTCATCACGGTTGGCTTCCTCGCCTCCGTGCCGCTCACCGCTGAGCTGCGCCGCGGCGAATCCAGCGAATGGCTCAACAAGTAAGAGAGACGATCATGCCAACCATCACACTCGACTGCACTGAAATCACCAAGACCTACACCACCACAGATCCGCCGACCCACGTGCTCCACGGAGTCGATCTCCAGGTGACCGAAGGAGAATTCCTGGTCATCATGGGGGCCTCCGGGTCCGGCAAGTCAACCCTGCTCTACAGCATCAGCGGCATGGACCGGCCCACCAGCGGAACGGTGCGTCTCGAGGGGCGGGACCTGACCGGCCTCGGTGACAAGGAGATGAGCCGGGTCCGTCTGACCCGCATGGGGTTCGTGTTCCAGCAGGCGTATTTCCTGTCCAATCTCACCATCCGTGACAACGTGCTGCTCCCCGCCCTCAAGGCTGACCCGAAGAGAGCCAGCGAAGCAGCATCCCGTGTGGATGCATTGCTCGACCGGTTCGGTATTGGACACGTCAAGCAGCACGGAATCACGGAGGTCTCCGGTGGCCAGCTCCAGCGCGCTTCCATCTGCCGGGCACTGGCCAGTGAACCGACCATCGTGTTCGCCGACGAACCCACCGGAGCGCTGAATAGCTCCATGACCACCGAGGTCATGGACGCCCTGTCTGAAGTTCACGCCGATGGGCGGACCATCGTCATGGTAACCCATGACCCGACATGCGCAGCCCGCGCGGATCGAGTGGTGTATCTGAGAGACGGGCGGCTCGTGGACTCGCGTTCCATGAACCGCTGGCATCCTGCACATGCCACGCAACGCGAGGATGACCTCCTGGCCTGGCTGCGCGGCCTCGGATTCTAAACCCAGAACACACAGAACACCCCGAAACACGGATCAGGAGAGCAACTCAGCTCCTGACCCCATGGTTGGTTGCGCCCTCAACAGCCGCGACACCCCATTTCACACCCCACCTCACGACACAAGGAGAAACCATCATGACCGAAATCGATTTCATCACCGCCCTGGCCGAGTTCACTACCCGCACCCCGGAGACGCTCACCCTCGAGGATGACCTGAATGCCGTGGGGCTCGACTCGATCGGTGTCTTTGAGTTCTCCATGAAGCTGGAGGACGAGCTGGGGCAGACCATCCAGTTCACTGACAAAGTCACAACCGTGCAGGATCTCTTCGACTGCCTCGAAGAGGCTGCACAACCTGTAACCGGCCGCTGAGGAGCTCTCATCATGCACGACGTAGTAATCACCGGCATGGGTGTGGTGAGCCCCCTCGGCGCCACCACTGACGAGTTCGAGAGAAACCTATTCCTGGGACGCCACGGCATTGTTCCCCTCCCCAAGGAACGACAAGAAGGCCTGACCGTCCAAGTTTACGCTCCTGTGGCGGGGTTCGAGCCGGAAAGTCACTTCTCAGCCCTGGAACTTCGTCGGCAGGATCCTTACACCACTTTCGGCCTGGCCGCTGTTCGCGAGGCTGTCTCCCAGGCAGGTGTGCTCGGAGAGGTCGATCCATTCCGGCTCGGCGTCTATCTCACGTCGGGCCTGGGAGGTGCCACCACTGTCGTGAACGAGTACGAAACCCTACAACGAACAGGGCCGCGCAGGGTCTCCCCCATGCTGATTCCCAAGTGGACAACCAACATCCTGGCCGGAATGGCCGCCATCGAGCTGGGGGCACATGGCCCGTCTCTCGCTCACGTGTCAGCTTGCGCGTCGAGTGCCATGAGCATCGGCGAAGGCACCCGTGCCATCCGTCACGGCTACGCCGATGCCATGGTATGCGGCGGGGCGGAGATGCTGGGAACCCGGCTGGCCATGGCAGGGTTCCAGAACCTGCGCGCGCTCACCCCGGTCGGTGACCCCGATCGCGCGAGCCTCCCCTTCGACAGGACCCGGGCAGGATTCGTCATGGGCGAGGGCGGTGCAGCCGTGGTCCTGGAGCGAGAGGATCGCGCCAGGGCCCGCGGTGCCAGGATCCTTGCACGGATCACGGGTTATGGGAACACCACGGATGCGTTCCACATCACGGCACCCTCCGACGATGGTGCGGCCGTGGACCGGGCCATCGATGACGCCTTGGCAGAAGCCGGTCCCACCTCAGGAACCGTACACATCAATGCTCATGGCACAGGAACCGTCAAGAACGACCGCGTGGAATCCCGAGCCATCTCCCGAGCGTTTGGGCATCATTCCCCCGTGACCTCGACAAAATCGATGACCGGTCACCTCATGGGGGCGGCAGGCGCCCTAGAAACGATCGCATCGGTCCTCAGCCTGCTTCGCGATGAGGTACCACCCACGGTTGGCACTTCAGAGCTGGATCCACACATCGACATCGATGTGGTGCTGAAGGCCTCCAGAAAAACCAAACTCGCACGCGCTGTTTCCCTGTCGTTGGGTTTCGGGGGACACAATGCGTGCCTGATCCTGGAGAAGGCGACATGACGGTCGATCTTGTCATCACCGACGCCGATGCGCTCGATGCGCACTCGTTCAGAATCCTGAAATCACTGCTGCCACACGAGCGGCAGAAACGAAGCGACCGCTACGACCGGAGGGTGGACCGCTACACGAGCGTCGTGGCGTTCGCACAACTTCAAAAACTGTGGGCGGAGCGCCACCATGGCCCGTTGCCGACGATCACGGTGGGCAGGTTCGGGAAACCGAAGTTCAGCACGGACACCGGCCTGCACTTCAACTGGTCCCACGACTCGGCGTTGTGCGCCTGTGCATTGGCCCCGATGCCGGTGGGGGTTGATATATCAGGCCCCGTCCCCTTTGAGCAGAATCTGTTTCACTATATGGCGGCCCCGGGAGAACGTCGTCTCGGAAGGCATCTGCAACGCAAGAACGACCTCAGTGCGCTGTGGACCCGGAAAGAGGCAACAGTCAAGCGCACCGGCATGGGACTGACAACGCCGCTGCAGCAGATCGACACCACAACAGCGAAGGACATCCTCACCTACACGTGCGAAACAATGGACTTCCAGGTCAGCGTGAGTGTCCAAGGCCTCACCGCGGATGCGCTCCGGGACCAGCTGCGGGTGCGTTTCCTCACCCTGCGCCCCTTTGCCACGTGGCTCGAGGGGCCACGACACCCTCTCCGCCAACTGACCCCCACCCTGACGTGAGATCCGCCACGGCCGGGAGCCACACAATACCAGCCCCGGCCTGGGGGATCTTTCATCGCTGACCATGCAACACACGACGTTCCGTTCTTCCGAGATTTTTCCATCTAGTTCCCGAGGCACCTTTTCCTTGATAGCGTGATGCCGTGGCATGTTACATCGCAGTCATTTCGCAGAGGAGATGGTTTCGCGACAAGCTTGTCACGTCATTTTCCCTGTCCCGCGTGACTCACCCACATCGAGGGTTAAAACTTCAATAAGCTCAGGTAGAACAGGCGAGCATTCCGGAACAATCAATTTCATGATTCAATGAAAGGGTGTCATGAAGAAACACGTCAGACCATGGCTGACTCTGGGCGCCGCATTCCTATTGCTGCTCTCTAATGCAACACTCGCCCACTCGGAGGATCAGAATCCCAAGACTCTTTCGATCGTCCACCTCGGCGACTCTTACTCCGCCGGAAACGGTGCGGGAAATTACCACGGCCCGGCCGACTGCCGGCGCAGCGGCCGGAACTGGGGTGCCCTCTTCGCCTCCTGGGCGAACTCGCAGGACATCGCCGCCAGTTATCAGAACCGGGCATGCTCGGGAGGAACCGTGGGGGACCTGTTCTCGTCTCGCACCCTTCCCAAGCAGTCCCCCAGAGGGGTGAGCGCTAGCTCTGCGGAGGAGGCCAAGGCCAAACTCAACTCCTCCGATGCCTGCTCCACCCGAGCTGTCGGCGACGATTTCCTCTCGGTCGAATATCACCTCAAGGAGAACAACGGGTGGCCCTGGGCCAAGAACTACACCTACGAGTGCCAGATAACCATCCGTGCGCAGGCGGACTTCGTAGGTCCCCAGACCGATCTCGTGCTGCTGACCATGGGCGGGAACGACCTCGGGTTCTCCCACCTGGTGGCCGATTGCTTCGGACCCAAGATCCCATTCATCCAGGAAGGTGCGCACGCCGTGAAGTGCCGCGACGACATCGCCTCCGCCAGGAATGGGCTCCCTGACACGGTGAAACGCCTCAGGGACGCGATATCCCGGCTGATCACCAACCGAATGACCGGAAGCACGACCTCCAAGGTCGTTCTGCTGAGCTACCCGCTTCTCTCGACGAACCGGTCCTACGTGTTGAACAACGACGGCGTCCGGTTCGACGCATCCCGTGGCATCAGGGAGCTCGGGGAATTCGCGGTCACGGAACAGAAGCGCGTCATCGGCGAACTCGAGGCCATTTTCCCCGGCCGCGTGGAGTTCGTCGAGGACACCCCGGCGGCATTCGCCGGCCACGAGCCCGATCCCCGCGTTTTCGCGAGGAATGATTACCGCTGGATCAACGAATTCCTGGAAACCCAGGGGGACTACACCCCCAGTGGCAAGGTCGAAGGGCCGTTCTCATCAACCTTCTCTGACTGGTACCACCCGAACCTCATCGGACAGCGTGAAATGTCCAAGCTGGCACAGACCTCCTCCGGCAGCTCCGCCGCGCAGGAAATCGGCGAGGGCCGAGGAGACATGGACACGACCTTCGTCATCGACGCCGACAGCCCCCTGACCACCCGGATCGATCAGATCAGGGCGGCCATTGCGGCCGCCACCGACAGGGTCTCCGCCCGAACCCGTTCCGCCCGGTTCGCGCTCGCGGTGACGGATGCAGGCGGTGGACAGCGGGTGATTCAACCCTTCACCGCGGACACCGCGGCCTTCCTGGACGCAGCGGCGAAACTGGATCCCGTCCGGGCCGCGACGGAGCCGTCCGGAGAACCCACGGCTTCGCTGGATTGGCGCTCCGGGGTACGCCACACCACGCTCGTGATCGGCGGCGAGGACTCCGCGGAAAGTTCCAAGGACTTCGTTCCCCGGATCGACGCGGGCCCCACGGCCCAGGTGCTGACCATCGGCACCGACCCGGCCACGCCACGGCAGGTGTCCGGGAACCGGGAAGCCGAGACCAGCGCCCTCACAGTGAAGGACGCCGCCGAGCTGGAGAACGCGGCGGCAGCGGCACTCGACACCCTGCTGGACGCCCCCGTCGCCACGATTCAGGGACCATACACGGCAAAGACCGGTGAAGATGTGGAACTGGACGCCCGGGGCAGCCATGCGTTCGGCGCTCAGGTGACCCGTTACGAGTGGGACTTCGACGGGGACGGAAACTACGACGAGACGACCACCACCGGATCAACGACCCACACCTATCCGGATCCGGTGGACAACGGTTTCGTGAAAGTCCGGGTTACCGACGGCAACGGTCGCCAGTCCACCGCGTCGGCGAGGCTGGACATCACCAAGGACGGCGACACCGTTCCGGATGAGTTCGACAACTGCCCGACGGTGTCCAACCCGCAGCAGGAGGATCTCGACCACAACGGCGTCGGGGATGCCTGTCAGGATCCCGACACGTGGAACGCCTCCGCCCCGCAGGGCGCGGAAGACCCGCAGGGCGCGGAAGAATCGACGCCCCCCGAATCCCCGGATCCCACACAGGAATCGCCCACGCCGGCGAAACCCGCAACCCCGCTGCGTCCCGGTCTGCCCCGGACCGACTCCTGAGGGCTGAAAGCCTGACGCCGTGGCCCCGATTCCCCGCCGGAACCGGGGCCACGGCCGCTCCGGTTCCCGGTACCGGATCCCGTGCTAACCTTTCCGATGCCAGCTGGCCGTCCGGAAGAACATCGCTTGACGCCCTTCCCGGCCAGGACGCCCCGAGTAGGGCGGGATAACGGCCCGGCGCCCGCGCTCCCACCTGAGGAGGTGTCAAGGAGATGCCTTGGCCCGAGGCGTGGTCAATCGTTTCTTCTACGGTCGCGAATCATCAGATCACGCTGACGCCACCCCTCGAACGGAAGGGCAAGGAATGCGAGGCCTACTCAGGAAATGGCTGATCCCGGGCATTGCCTTTCTCGTGCTGCTCCCGCCGGTGCCCGCCCACCCGGACACGAGGGAACCCAGGAGCCTGTCCATCGTCCACCTCGGGGATTCCTACTCGGCGGGCAACGGCATCGGAAACCATCACGGCCCCGCCCCCTGTCTGCGCAGCAGCCACAACTGGGGTTCCCTCTTCGCGTCCTGGGCGAACTCCCGGGGTGTGGCCACCAGCTACCAGAACCGCGCCTGCTCCGGCGGGAACCTCGATGATCTGTTCTCACCGCGGGTACTTCCCAAACAGTCCCCCAAGGAGGTGACCGCCGATTCCATCGAGGAGGCCCGGGCCAGACTGGACGAGACCGACGCCTGCTCCGCCCGGGCAGCCGGCGACGACCTCCTGTCCGTCGACTATCACCTGCGGGAAAGCGACGGCCTGTCGCTGTGGGCGAGGAAATACACCTACGAGTGCCAGCTGACCATCCGCGCCCAGACCGATTTCGTGGGGCCCCAGACGGATCTGGTGTTGCTGACCGCGGGGGGAAACGAGCTGGGATTCACCGACATCATCGCGAACTGTTTCGGACCGCGGATCCCCGGCACACTGGCGGGGGCGAACGGGACAAGGTGCCACGAAGGTGTTGCGGCTACCACGGCCGGGCTCCCCGAGATGCTGGACCGGCTCAAGTCGCAGATCTCCCGGCTGATCGCGGAACGGATGACCGGAAACCCCACATCGCAGGTGATCCTGCTGGCCTATCCCCTACTGTCCCTGGACCGCCCCTATCCCCTGCCCGACGGCGCGGTGTCCTTTGACGCCGCCCGTGGGGTGAGGGAACTGGGATGGGCCGCGATCAGGGAGCAGCAGCGGATCATCAGCGAACTGGAGAGCAGCTTCCCAGGCCGAGTGAAGTTCGTCGGGGAGATCGCGGAGGCGTTCGACGGGCACGAACCTGATCCGCGCGTGTTCACCAGGAACAAACACCGCTGGATCAACGAGTTCCTGGAATCCTCGGGTGACCACGGGCAGAACGGGGGAATCAGCGGCCCCCGGTCCGGTTCCAGCACCGACTGGTACCACCCAAACCTGGCAGGGCATCGCCAGATCGCCAAACTCTTGCAGGATCCGTCGAACCTGACCAGTGCACGTTCCACCACGGAAATGCCCGACTCCCCCACCGCGACGCTGCAGGGCCCGTACGTGGGAAAGATCGGTGAGAACCTGATGCTGGACGCCCGCGCCAGCCTCTCCTCGCGAGGACGGATCACCCGGTTCGAGTGGGACTTCGACGGCGACGGCACCTTTGACGCAACCACCGGCGACGGACGCGTCCTGCACAACTACCCACAGCAGATCAGCGGATACGTCCGGGTCCGGGTCACGGACGACTCGGGTGCCCAGGCAACGGCATCCGCGCTGCTGGACATCACCCAGGACGGCGACACCATCCCCGACGAGTTCGACAACTGCCCCGAGCACCCCAACCCATTGCAGGACGACCTCGACGGCAACGGCGTCGGGGACTCCTGCCAGGACCCCACGGCCTGGGGAATCATCGCACCCCTGGGCAGCGACGAACAAGCGGTGACGCCCCCTGCCGAGGAGCTGCCCGCCCCGTCCCTGCCCCGCCCACCGGTGCTCCCTGCCTCACCCGGCCTGCCCAAGACCGGACAGTAGAAGAAGAAACGCCGGGGCCCAGTCCCCGAAGGGAACCGGGCCCCGGCGGTTTCGCCCCGCCTCAGGCGGGAATCACCTCGAAGCCGACCCGCGCGGTGACCGCGGGGTGCAGCTTGACGGATGCGACGTGGTTGCCGACGGTCTTGACCGGTTTGGCAAACGACACCGACCGCTTGTCGATGGCGGGACCACCGGCCTTCTTCACGGCCAGGGCCAGGTTGGCGGCGGTGACGGCACCGAACAGCGAACCCGACTCGGCGGCGCGGGCCGGAACTTTGATGGTGAGTTCCTCGATCTGGGTGCGGAGCTCCTGCGCGTGCTCGACGCCACGGACCTCACGGGCGTCGCGGGCGCGTTTGATGCCCTCGATCTGCTTCTCGGCGCCACGGGACCAGACGATGGCCTTGCCCTGCGGGACGAGGTAGTTGCGGCCGTAGCCGTTGCGGACCTCGACGACGTCTCCGGCGATGCCGAGCTTGTCGACGGTGCTGGTCAGAATGAGTTTCATCTGTTCTTCCTCCGATCAGCGGGCGGTCGAAGCGTAGGGCAGCAGGGCCACCTCACGCGCGTTCTTGACGGCGAGCGCGATCTTGCGCTGGTCCTGGACGGACAGCCCGGTCACGCGGCGGGCGCGGATCTTGCCGCGTTCCGAGATGAACCTCTTCAACGTCGCGATGTCCTTGTAGTCGATGTTGGCCACGCGAGTGGTCTTCACCGGGATGATCTTCTTCTTGTTCACAGACTTGCGCTGTGGACCGGCCATTGTGGTGCTCTCCTAGTCTTGTGGGCCTTTCCGGCCCAGTGGGAAGCCCGTCGTGAGACGGAATGTGCCAGCCGACCCGGCGGGTCGGTTGTGCGGGTGGATCAGAACGGGGGCTCCTCCGCGGCAGACTGGTTCCACGGGTCGTTGCCGCCCCGGTTCCCGCCGCCGTAGCCTCCGCCGCTGCTGCCCCACGGGTCGCCGCCCTGGCCCTGCTGGGGCTGGTTGCCGTAGCCACCCTGCCCTTGGTTGCCATAGCCACCCTGGTTGCCGTAGTTCTGTCCGCCACCCTGGTTCTGATTGCCCTGCCAGTTCCCGCCGCCCTGGCCCCCACCGCTGGTGCGGGTGACCTGCGCGGTGGCGTACCGCAGGGAAGGACCGACCTCGTCGACATCAACCTCGAACACCGTGCGGCGATCGCCCTGCTGGGTCTCGTAGCTGCGGGACTTCAGCCTGCCCTGTACGATGACGCGCATTCCCTTGGTGAGGGACTCGGCGACGTGTTCGGCGTACTGGCGCCACACGGCACAGTTGATGAACATGGCCTCGCCGTCGCGCCATTCGCCCGTCTGTCGGTCGAAGGTGCGGGGCGTCGAGGCGACGGTGAAATTGGCCACCGCGGCACCGCTGGGGGTGAAGCGGAGGTCCGGGTCTCCGGTGAGATTGCCCACCAGCGTGATCTGGGTTTCGCCTGCCATGTTTTCCTCCGGGATCGGACTTGTCTTTCGTCAACACTATGGCCGTTTCCCCCGACAGAAATCCTCAGGCCGGGGATCCGGCGTCAGTGTTGAAAGCTCACTTCTCGAGGCGGAGCACCTTGGTGCGGACGATCCGCTCGTCGATGCTCATCAGGCGGTCCATCTCCTGGACCAGCGCCGGGTCGCAGGTGACCTGCAGGACGGTGTAGCTCGCCTCGGACTTCTTGTTGATGTCGTAGGCCAGACGCCTGCGACCCCAGTGGTCGACGTTGTCAACCGTGCCACCACCGGCGGTGATGGCCTCAAGGTGCTTCTCGATCAGGCCCGGAACCTGGCGCTCGTCAATGTCGGAATCGACGAGGACCATGATCTCGTACTTGCGCATGGGTACTGCCCAACCTCCTTCGGACTGGCGGCCACGGGTCGTTCCCGCGGCAGGAGGGCATGACCGACCGGGTGGTCAGCCGGGAGCCGAGTTTACCCGAGCGGCCCCGTCGCGGGAAAACCCGGCAGGTCCGGGTGCCCGGACGATTCGATCGCCTCCCAGAAGAGGTCCGCCCAGACCCGGTATCCGGTGTCGTTGGGGTGGAACCAGTCCGCCGCGGTGTTGATGTGGTAGCGCAGCGGCCCCAGACCCCGGGTGGTCTCGTGGACGTGGACCCGGTGATGGCCGTGGAGTGTGATGAGGTCGGCCACCGCGTCGTTGAACCTCTCAGCCCGCCGGGACAGCACAGGCAGCGTGAACCAGGGAACGTCCGCGACAAAGCTGCCCGGGGGCAGCTGGGTGAGGATGTCGGCGAAGTGTTTCTCGAAGGATTCGAGGGTGTTTCCCGGCAGCACCACGTCGTTGCCGCCGATGTCCAGGGTGAGGATGTCGGGCGCCCGGTCGAGTTCCGCCAGCCGGGGCAGCTGGTAGCGGACGACATCGCGGCTGGTGGCCATCGACACCGACAGGTTCGTCACCACGACCTTCCGTCGGCTCACCTGTGAGATCCGCTCCGCAAGCAGCGCTACGTAGCTGGTCTCCACCCGGCTCGCCCCCACGCCCTGGGCCGCGGAATCCCCGAGCGCGACGTAGTGGATCGCGTCCTCAGGGACGTCGGTGGCCACCCGGCGCCAGTGTTCGGCGTAGTCGACTGCGTGACGGTTGATCGTTGCGCGCCCCATGACATAGGCCGCGCCCAGCGCTATTCCCGCCGCCGCGAGGGCGGCACCCACCCAGCGCTTCATCGGCGGCGGTAGGGGCCGGGGATGATCGGGTTGCCGTCGCGGCCCCAGGCGATCAGCCCGCCCGCGACCGACTCCGCAAGGATGCCCTTCTCCCGAAGTTCCGCAGCGGCGATGGAGCTGCGCAACCCGTTGTCGCAGATGACGACGACGGCGGAGTCGAGCTCGGCCAGGGGGTCGCCGCCGTGAATGGCGTCGAGGGGATCGTCGTGCAGGTCCTTGGGATCGACCGGCCGGGCGCCGGGTGCATGCCCGGCCTCGTACTCGGCCTGGGAGCGGACGTCTATCAGAACGGCCCCCTTGCTGAGCGCCAGCACCGCATCCTCGACGCTCAGCCCAGAGGAGCGTTTGCTCAGGAAGTCGAACAGACCCATGCGGTCAATGATTCCACGGCTCCCCCGAGCAGTGACCGAGCCATGCCGGTCCTGTTCGGGATGGTCGTGGTAGGAGCGTGGTTCCGCTCCTTCTGGCACGTCCTCGCTCGGGCGACACGTCCCCAGCAGGGCGCGATTGTCGGGTTGTCCCCACCCCGGATTGGCCGGGTAGCGGGATGTGGCGCGAGATCACGAATCGGAAGGCTGGAGGCCATGGACACCACTACCTCGATCTTCGTCCGCGGCCTGACCCGCATTTACGATGTGCCGGGACGCGACGACGCCCGCGTGGTCGCGCTCGACCACGTCGATGCCGACTTCCCCACAGGCAGTTTCACCGCGATAGTCGGCGCCTCCGGTTCGGGCAAGTCGACGCTGCTGCACTGCATGGCGGGCCTCGACCAGCCCACCAGCGGCCAGGTATCCATGCTCGGCACCGCCACCTCGGAGCTACAACCTGCCAAACGCGCCGCGTTCCGCGCCGCCAACACCGGGTTCGTGTTCCAGGAATACAACCTCATCGCATCACTGACCGCCGCCGAGAACGTGTCCATGCCCTCCAGGCTGGCCGGCAATCCGCTCCCGGGCAGCCAGATCCAGGATGCCCTCGAAGCCGTCGGCCTCGGGCACCGGGCCAACCTGAAACCCCATCAGCTCTCCGGCGGTGAACGTCAGCGCGTGGCCATCGCCCGTGTGATGGCCAGCCAGCCCAGGATCGTCTTCGCCGATGAACCCACCGGCGCCCTCGATCTCGACTCCACCGGCCTGGTTCTCGACTGGCTGCGGGAGCTCGCCTCACGGGGGACGACGGTGGTCATGGTCACCCATGACGTCGAAGCCGCGGCCCTGGCGGACTCCGTCGCGGTGATGAGCCAGGGCCGGCTCGCGGAATGGTCGACCACTCGCGACGCCCGGGTGATAGCCGAACTCGTCCACACGGTCCGCGCGCTCTGAGGAGGTGGAAAGATGTCAACCTTGATTTGGAAGGACCTGCGTCATCACGCCAGCGAGTGGCTGTGGTCGCTGCTGGTGGCCACCGTCGGCGGCACCATCATAGGAGTCGTCATCACCTCGTGGTGGAGCGCCGTGCACTGGTCCCTGGCCCACCCGGATGGGCCGTACATGCTCGCGAGCAACATACTCGGCAGCAACATGGTGGGATATATAGGAATCTCAACCGCCATCGTCATATCAACGACCCTCGGCCTGACGGTGACCGCCCAGCAGCGTTCCCACGCTCTGTGGAAGGTGCTCGGCATACCCGGCCGCCGTATCCGTTCGGTCATCCTGTGGCAGGTCTGTGCCGTCGGTCTGGTCGGTGGGCTGCTAGGAGGGTTGCTGGCCCTGCCAACGGCCCGTGTGTACCTGTTGACGTGGCGTGAATTCAACCTGTTCCCGGATGACCTGCCCCTGTCGATGCCGTTGTTCGGGATTCCCGCGACAATACTCGTCACCGCCCTGTTCAGCGTGCTCGGCGGATTGGGGGCTGCGCGCCGGGCAGCGAACGTCCCGGAGATGCAGGCGCTGCGGGAGGCGGCATCCCCCAGGACCCGGACGAAACTGTGGCAGTGGATCGCAGCCGGCCTCTTCCTGATTCCCGTGGTACTGATGCCAATCCTCATCAACCTTCCCCCCGAGGCCTTGCACAGTGATTACACCCCGGAGATGCCCGATGTGCCGGCCGAGGCGGCGACCCCGAATTTTGAATCCCCAGGCGACCGTGCCGTCATGGGCGGGGGCATCGGGCTCATGGCCACCCTGGCTGCGTTGTTCATCCCGAACTGGACCGTTCGCCCGCTGCTGATCGGGTGGACGAGCCTGATTCCCGGCCGCAGCCCGGCCTGGTTCGCCGCCCGCGCCAACGCCCGGCATCGCTCGGCATTCAGCTTGACGACGATCGTGCCCTTCGCCATCGCCGTCGCCATGACCGGCGTCTTCCACACCGTAGCCAATGCCGGACGGGCTGCCGGTGGCATGCATGGCGGGGTCAACGGTTTCCTGACCATCATGGTCCCGATCTTCTTCGTCGCCGGCGCCGGGGGCATCGCGAACATCGCGATGGTGGGACGGACCCGCCGCCAGGAGGGAGCCCTGCTCGGGGTGATCGGAGCCAGGTCGGGCACGATTCTCGGATCCACGGTCCTGGAGGGCGCGATCTACGCCATCACCGGAATCCTTTTCGGGCTGGCTGTGACCCTGCTCAGCGCCACCTCCGCTGCCCTGATGTCCGGGGGCGGGCTGGAGGTCTTCATCGGCTCCATCCCGGTCACAACACTGCTTCCCGCGATCGGGGCATCGCTCGTGCTGGCCATCACCACCACGTGGCTACCCGCCCAGCTCGACCGCCAACCGATGATGGAGAACCTGCGTCAACCGGTCTGACGCCGGGAGTTCAACGCTGGTTGAGCCGGAAAGCAAGGAGGTCTCGTCACCGCCCGGCTCAACCAGCTCGGGGAAAGATCACCAGCGGTCGTGGTGGACGACCTCCTCCAGGGCGATGCGATGGTTCCAGCCGAAGCGGATCAGGTCGGGGACCTCCTGGAGTTTCGTCACGCGTCCCACGCACAGCCAGCCGACCGGCCTGATCTGTTCGGGCAACCCGAGCAGCTCCTTGAGGAAGGGCTCCTGGTAGAACGACACCCACCCGACCCCGAGGTCGAGGGCGGTGGCCATCAGCCACAGGTTCTGCACGGCACACACCACGGAGAACACCCCGGCGTCGCCGATAGTGTGGCGACCCAGCACGTTGGGCCCGAGGCGTGTCGGATCGTAGGTGGTGACGATCCCCAGCCCGGATTCGCGGATGCCCTCGATCTTGATGGGATTGAACTTCTCCCGTTGTTCCCCGTCGAGGGAGTCGGCGTAGTCCTGCCGGCACTGCGCGACGTGTTCGGCGAAGGCGTCCAGGGTGGCGGGGTCGCGGACGACGACGAAGTCCCAGGGCTGGCTGTTGCCCACGCTCGGGGCGGCGTGCGCCGCGTTCAGGAGGTCGGCGAGCTCCTCCTCGCCCAGGGGGTCGCCGGTGAACTCGGCGCGCACGTCGCGGCGGCGTGTGATGATCGTCTTGAGAGCTTCCTTACAGGCCTGATCCATGCGGAAGACCCTAGCGACGCCTTTCCCGCGGCCTCGGGGAGGGCGGTCAAACCATCTCCTGCGTGATCGTCCTGGCACCTCGGCCGGGGCGCTGACGCCGCTCCAGTGCCTCGTACATGCCGTCGGCGAGTTCCTTGAAACGCGCCTCCACCTGTCAACGACGCACCTCGAGGATGGCTCGATAGGACCGTGGTCCGCCGAGGAAAAGCGGAAAACACGAGAAACGCATCGGGCAGCGAGTCGCTGCGGGTGAGGGACCGCGGCTGACGATCAGAAGGGCTTCGACCGGTCCAGTCCCTTCGTGGATCGCTCCCAACCATCCCCTGATGCAAATTTTCCTTGGAAACTAACAATTAAAAAGTTAGTATTCAAGCATGAAATCACGTGTGGCGCTGCAGCAGCTGGCGGAGGTGACCGAATCCCAGTGGGGCATGGTCACAACCGCCCAGGCCCGCGCACAAGGCATCGACCACATGACCCTCAAACGGCTCAACGATGACGGCCATCTGGTCCGGCTCATCCACGGCGTCTACCGCAGCACCGGCGCCCCGACTGCGGAGCACGAGGAACTCCGGGCAGCGTGGCTCGCGACCGAACCCCGCAGGCTCGCTCTCGAACGCCTACGAGACGACCACCCGGGGATCGTCGTCTCCGGGGAATCCGCTGCCCGGCTCCACGGCATCGGAGACCTCCGGGCCACTCGGAGCGAGTTCACCTCGCCGACACGGCGACAGAGCCAGCGACTCGATGTCCGGTACCGCACCCGAGACCTTCCCCGTGAGGACATCACCGTCCGGGACGGCCTGCCCGCGACCACACGGGAACGCACCATCGCCGACCTAGTCGAAGATCGGCAGGACCTCAGCACCGTCGCAGACGCGCTCCGAGACGCCACCCGGCAGTCCGCCCTGGACACCGAACGCCTCACCGAGCTCCTGGCTCCCCTGGCGCGCCGCAACGGCTGCGCGGCAGGTGACGGCGCGGCACTACTGGAAAAGCTCGCCCGGTCGGCGGGAATCGACGAGGACAGCTGGGCCAGACGCATCGCAGAAAACGGACCCCTCATGGCAAAGATCCTCACGTCTCCCCAGGCGCAGACCATCTTCGAGAAGCTCCCGAACGTCTTCAGTGACCTCCTCGGCACCTCAGGACTCCAAAAAGCCTTCGCAGCAACGAACCAAAAGGTCTGGAAGTCTTTTCACGCAGGAAATACCGAATTCTCCGTCCCGGAAACCACTGAGCTGCTCGCGAACACGATTCACAATCAGCTGATTCACCCGATGGCAAGCGCATCACGTCCCACTCCCCCGCCGCTGGAGTCCGACATGCCACACGAGTGCGAGGATCCTAGATGACAGATCCCTACCGGACGCCGGCGGCGGTTGAGTCGGCAATACGATCGGCCGCTCAGAAAGCAGCCCGGAACGACAAGTCCCTCAGCGTCCAGGAGCGCATCCGACTGGAGTACTTTCACCGTTTTCTGTGCCGGATCTTCTCAGAGACGCCAACCGACGCATGGCTTCTCAAAGGTGGAACGGCCCTGCTGGCCAGGGTCCCATCAGCGCGGGCAACCGGTGATGTCGACTTGTTCAATCGGCGTCACTCGCTGGCCGCCGCCCTGACCGAGCTTCGGCGCCTTGCGGCCCTTGACCTGGGAGATTTCTTCCGCTTCGAGTATGTCAGCCACACGGATTCACTCGGCGGTAAGCAGCAGGCCTACACCGAAGGCGTCCGCGTGAGCTTCGACGTCTACATCGGCATCAACAAAAAGGGCCGGCTGAATGTCGATCTCGTTGTCAAAACCGTTGTGACAGACACCCCGGAGACCATCATCCCGTCGAATGTCCTGGCACTCCCCAAACTCTCGCAGTGCGAGTATCGCCTGTACCCTTTGGTCGACCAGATGGCGGACAAGGTGTGTGCGACACTTTCCCTTTACAACGGTCATCCTTCGACACGCGTGAAGGACCTCGTGGACCTTGTTGTCCTGGCACTCACACAGACCATCGATGGCGGCAGCCTTGAGGTGGCCATCACCCGAGAAGCAGCTTCCCGAGGGTTGCCGCTCCCGGAGACCTTCACGGTACCTCCGGACTGGGATGCCTTCTACAGAAGGCTTGCCTCCCCCATCCCGGACTGCAAGGACTACCTCACCGTCGCATTGGCCACGAGCCTCGTCAATGCGCTGTTGGAACCGGTGCTGGCCAGGAAGACCAAGGGCCTACGGTGGGATCCCGGGATTCGCGCATGGGTTTGAGTCGGCCTGGGAGCAGAACACGAGGAGCTCTGCACGGCGTGGCTCGCAGCCGAGCTCCTCTCGCTGCTTGAGGTAGTGAGTACGGGGGGATTTGGGGATACTTAGACTCGATGCAAGTGAGTGATGGCACTGCCTTCAACCGCACCCGAATGCGAGAATCAAATTGATTCAAATCTCAACTGACTTTTCTGCCATGATCCTCGGCAGAGAGGGAGATGCCGCCCGAGACTGGTTGGAGGCGTTGCCATATACGGTGGGAGACTTGCTCGACAGGTGGCACCTTCGCCAGGAGGGACCACCGATGTACGGGATGTGCGCCGTGGTTCTGCCTGTTCATTGCGAGGACGGGAAACGCGGTGCTCTGAAAGTGAGTTGGCTCGACGACGAGACCCGGCTCGAGTCCGTTGCATTGCGTACGTGGGGCGGTCATGGAGCGGTCTCGGTGTTGCGCACCGACGAGGGGGCCGGCGCCATGTTGTTGGAGCGACTGGATGTGCGGCGGGTCCTTCTGGATGTCCCGATTCAGGAAGCGCTTGACACTGCCGCCGACCTTCTTCGCGAACTGCGCGTTCCTGCACCTGCTGGGCTTCGCAGCGTCGGTGACATCGCTGCCCGGTGGGGCACGGAGTTCCTCGAGGAGTGGCGGCGGCTCGGCGAACCGTGCCCCGAGAAGCTCGTCTCCTCTGCCGTCGATGTGTGCGCAGAGCTGGCCGTCATGCCTTCGGAACCCTCGCTGCTGCACGGCGACTTCCATTACGCCAATATCCTTGGGCGTGGCAAGGATGCGTGGGCCGCCATTGACCCGAAGCCACTGAAAGGCGACCCCGCGTATGAGGTGGTTCCGCTGCTGCGCAACCGCTGGGGCGAAATCCGGGGCGGTGACGAAACGAACACCACGGTACAGCAACGGATAGAGCGGTTCGCCGAAATGGCTGAGCTGGAGCCACTGGCCGTGCGCCGGTGGTGTCTCGTGCGCAGCGTGGATGACGCGATGTGGTTTCAAGAACATGGCTACGAGGCCCGAGCGGAAATTTCTTGGGCCATCGCCAGGTCGATGTTCATGGA
>ERZ772977.78-NODE-78-length-79501-cov-8.430204_pt1 | contig 79501 bp, 65 predicted proteins | sample MGYA00511131_ERZ772977 | MGnify/ENA primary metagenome ERZ772977 (study PRJEB29015, sample SAMEA2737935) | human oral metagenome | biome: human oral; feature: human-associated habitat; material: dental | place: China | collected 2151 ...
TCATCATGGACGTCGTCACCCCCGAACAGGCTAAGATCGCTGAAGATGCTGGCGCCGTCGCCGTCATGGCGCTTGAGCGCGTACCCGCCGATATTCGTGCTCAGGGCGGCGTGGCCCGTATGTCCGACCCCGATATGATTGAGGGCATCATCAACGCCGTCTCGATTCCCGTGATGGCGAAGGCGCGCATCGGGCATTTTGTTGAGGCGCAGATTCTTGAAAGCCTCAAGGTGGATTACATCGATGAGTCAGAGGTACTCTCCCCCGCCGATTACGTGAACCACATTGACAAGCACCAGTTCACGGTGCCGTTCGTATGCGGCGCCACCAACCTGGGTGAGGCACTGCGCCGTATCGCCGAGGGTGCCGCCATGATCCGCTCGAAGGGTGAGGCTGGCACCGGTGACGTCTCGGAGGCAACCAAGCATATCCGCACCATTAAGCGCCAGATCGCCGAGCTGCAGGGCCTGTACAACACCATGCCCGACGAGCTGTACGTGAAGGCGAAAGAACTTGCCGCCCCCTACGACCTGGTGCTCGAAGTTGCGAAGACCGGTAAGCTGCCCGTAGTCATGTTTACCGCCGGTGGCGTGGCAACCCCCGCCGACGCTGCCATGATGATGCAGCTGGGCGCGGACGGCGTATTCGTCGGCTCCGGCATCTTCAAATCCGGAAACCCCGAGGCACGCGCTAAGGCCATCGTAAAGGCAACCGCGTTCTACAACGACCCCGAAAAACTGGCGGATGCATCGCGCGGTTTGGGCGAGGCCATGGTCGGCATCAACGTTGCCGATCTGCCCGCGCCGCATCGTCTGGCGGAGCGCGGCTGGTAAGTATAGGCCGCCACGTGGCGGATGCGCGCTCGCCGATCGATATATTCGGTTCAGGTGAGGGCGCCCGGTCAAGGCGTGCAGGGGGTGAAGCTCGGTGCGGGCTTCGCCCCCGACTCTGTTCAGATACGTTATCTGCTCGGGTGAGTTTGGTGCTCTCAAACGCAGCCCGAAACCCAACGTTCTACACTGTGCGCAACCTCGTGTTGCAGAAAGATAGGCTCATGAGTGAGACTGAGGTTCTTCCCCCGGCTGCCCTGCCCGGTGCGGGCAAAACCGTGGGTGTTTTGGCGCTGCAGGGCGGCGTTGCCGAACACGCGCGCATGCTCGAATCACTGGAGGCGCAGGTGGTGCTCGTCAAAAGTGCCGAGCAACTGGCGAACCTGGATGCGCTGGTTCTGCCCGGCGGCGAATCTTCCACAATCGACAGGCTGACCCGTATTTTTGGGCTGCGCCAGCCGTTGATTGAGGCGATTTCGGGGGGCTTGCCGACCCTGGGAACCTGTGCGGGGCTGATTATGCTCTCGACCGTGATTGACGATCCGGCTCCGGGGCAGCAGTCGCTCGGTGTTTTGGATGTCTCGGTTGGGCGTAACGCCTTCGGCTCACAAGTCGATTCGGCGCAGGTTCATTTGCCGTGGCTTACGCCCTCGGGCGAGGAAGTCGTGATCGATACGGCGTTTATTCGCGCGCCGATTGTGACTCGCGCCGGTGAGGGCGTGCAGGTGGTGGCGCATCATGAGGGCAAGATTGTAGGTGTGCGCGCCGGGAACATTATCGGCATTTCTTTCCACCCGGAAGTCACCGGCGATACCACCGTGCACGAGGAACTGCTCTCGCTGATTCGGTAGGCTCCCTCCTGCCTCTCCCCCGGTATAAAAAGAGCCTTCATGTGGGAGAACAAAAGTTATCGAGACTTATCGGGGGTTATCGGGATTTTTAAGATAAGTCCCGATAGGTTGAGATAAGCGGCAAAACTAGTTATCCCTTTTAAGGGATTTCTGGGGATACGTTGGGATAGCTTACCGCACAGCTGTATTTTTCGAGGCGGTTGCAGAAGCTGTTGTGCTTTCCAGACAAAAGCTGTACCTAAGGTTCTCTTGCGGAAGAACAGCCCTCGGCAGCCAGTAGGCGGTGTGCTAGACTAAAAGCATATTTCATGATGCAAACGCTCATGAACGGAAGGGCTCAGTAGTTCCCGCTACCAAGCCCCTCCAGTGAGCAGGGTCGTTACCTCAGATTCTTAAACCAAGCTGAGATAAAGCCTACAACATGTGAAACGGCTTGAGCTGATCCATCAATCAGGATGTAGCTGACGAGGATCGCTTGAGCCGTTTCTACTATCTCGTAGAACAGCATTCCCACTCACCCCCTCTCCACCCTAAGAGTCATCACGGGGGGTAAATTCATAATGCGTGCCGTGTGCTCTTACCCCGGTGAAAAGGGTTGATTCAACTTTACCGCATGTTTTACAGGTAAAACTCTCTCATTCCTAGACTTCGCGCCGCGTTAGAGTTCAATTACGGTATCGTCCTGCCGGGCAGGCGCATCCTCATCGTGGGTGCTCACCAGCACGATTGCGGTATGAGCCGCTCGCTCAATCAGTTCCCATATGCGGGCACGGGTAGGCGCATCCAATCCGGCGGTCGGTTCATCGAGAACCACGACGGTCGCGGGGCTCAGGGCTTTCTGCTCATTCAAGGTTTCGGCCGCCGCCAAAGTACGCGCCAAGGCGATGCGCCTGCCCTCTCCCCCGGACACGCTGCCGTTCTCACCCGCGACGGTGTCATGACATCGAGCACCACTAGAGGTAAATTCGCTTAGCCCCACCGCCTGCAGGTACCGGTCGCATATATGCACCGGAATGTCGCGCCCAAACGCCACATTCTCATGCGCGGTACCAACCAGCAGCCCAGCTTCCTGCGGCAGGTAGACGAACCGAAGAGTGCCTTGCGGCGCGCTCATCGACAGGCGAGCGGGGGTAGTTGTCGCACGTACCCCAAGAAGCCGTTCTAAAAGCAAACTTTTTCCCGCGCCGGATGCGCCACGCACCCAACATGGGCGACCCGGCTTCACCGTATATACACCATAGGGTGCTTCACTTAGGTTGCGTGCATCCAGGCGGAGGGAAAGTTCACCTGTGGTTACGACATAGTCGATGAGATACGCCGAATTCTCAGCGGCAGGAGTGGCTATTTTATGGTGCGCCTGCCGGTAACGCTCCGCCGAGACCGCGATGGTCGATACCCCAAAGCCGACGGCTTGGAGCGGGCCAATTGCCGCCGCGCACACTCCGATGAGTGCCACCGCAGTACCCGTAATCTGTGCCGGAGAACCTTCACCGAATAATACGGTTTTGAGCACTATCGCGAGCAGACATAGAGCCAGCATCCCACCCTGCCAGGTGTGTAACAACATGGTGTAACGGTAACTTTTGAGAGCTTTTGCTTCTACAGGCAGGCGGCCTTGGGCGTATCGGTCACGCAGAAAGGGAGCTGCCCCAAGGACTCTGCTTTCACGCCACAGGCGGAGCGTGTTTTCCAGGGTGCCGAAACTGCGCATTGAGCCGTCAAAGAATTCGCCTTGAAACTTCTGATGACGCGCAATCAGCGGCATGCTTCCAGCCAGATATAGGGCTACAAACCCGCAAAATATGCCTAGCTCCGGCACGCCACCCATCACCAGAATTGAGACAGCACCGGCGATACAACCAACCCCGGCGGGCAGAATTGAGAGGTACAAGGTGGCGAGGGTTTCGCGAATGGATGCGGCCTGCGCATCGACGGCATACGCAATTTCGGAGGCGCCTAGCGTAGCGCGTGCGCGCGGGTCGGCGCCGATGCTGGTGACGAGTGCATCCGCCATATGGCGCGATTGCATTTTCTGCTCGATGAACCCGTAGGCAGGGTAGAAAAGATACCGAAAGCTCTGCCCGATTAGCCATAGAAAACTGTAAAGGATCACGAGAATGGCAAGGTTTTGGCGCCAAACTTCGGGGTTTTCAAGGGTGCGCTGAACACCATAACCCAGCAGAATGGGGCAGGCGATCAGAGCGAGCGCAGAGATAATGACGGCGGCCAGTACGCTAAGGTTTTTCGGAGATGATACTCGCCAGGCTAAAGTCATAACGCGAGCACAAAATATAAAATATGGTTTGAGGTATTTCACCGAGTTCTCTTTCTCTCCCGCTGCCTGACGCGGCGGGAGAATGTATTGTCGGTTGTGTGCACCTAGGCACGGTATAACGGTATATATCGTACACTTTCCTGCATATTCGTAGGGTTAAAACGTACGATATGCAGGAAAATGTACGACTTACGGTAAGAGAGCGCGACTAAAGCCACCCGTTGTCGCGGGCGATGCGCACCGCCTCATGCCGGTTAATGGCGTCTATCTTCGCCATAGCCGCCGAGAGGTGGTTGCGTACCGTTCCCGAAGACAGCCCGAGCATGCCCGCAATTTCTTTGACGCTCCCGGCAGTCTCGGCGGCGCGAAGCGCCTCGGTCTCACGCCCGGTCAGCGGTGAGGAGCCCTGCCATTTTGCTTCCTCAGCCAGCACCGAATCGACCACACGCAGCCCCGCCGCGGTACGGCGGACCGCCTGCGCCAACTGCGATGCCGTGCCGTCTTTCACCACAAACCCGCTCGCTCCGGCCTCCAGGGCGCGGCGTAAATACCCGGGACGGCGAAAAGTCGTCAGAATAAGCGAACGAACCGGCGCGCCCGTCTGCGACCTCAGGCCCGAACGGGCAAGTTCGGCGGCCGCCTCAATCCCGGTGGCGCCGGGCATTTCAATATCAAGAAGCGCCACATCCGGGCGGGTTTCACGCACGGCAGGCAGCACCTCATCACCGCGGCCCACCTGTGCGACCACCTCAAGATCAATTTCAAGATCGAGAATCATGGCAAGCGCTTCACGAATCATCTGCTGATCGTCGGCAAGAAGTATTCTCAGCGGCACGGCTACCCCATAATCTCGTCGGTCTTCTCGTCCATGCTGATGCGAATGCGGCACCCATCCCCCACACCTGCCACAGGCGCCTGCTGCTGCCAGTGTTCGGGTGCATTCCCGAGTGTAAGGGTGCCGCCTGCGTCTTCGATGCGGGTGCGCAGACCGGTGAGCCCACTCTTACACGGGGCATCACCAATTCCTATGCCGTTGTCGATAACCTCTAACCCGGTGGAGTTCAGCCGCACGGTGGCGTAGGTGGCGTGAGAGTGCCTTACGATATTGGTAACGGTCTCGCGCAGCGCCCAACTGAACAGGGAAGAGTTCATACCCGCAATGTTCGCGGCGGTTGTCGCATCGGGCAGGTCCGCCTGTATTCCGGCGGTTTCCAGGGCGCGCGAGGATGCCAGAATCTCACCTTCAAGGTCGGGAACACGCAAACGGGTGACGGTGGAATGCACCTCCGCGAGGGCTTGGCGGGAGAGCTGGGCGACCTGCCGCATCTGCTCCTGCGCGGCGGGGGCGTTGGTTTCTATGAGTTTTGCGGCCAGCTCGGCCTTGAGGTTCACGATCGTGAGGGAATGCCCCAGAACATCGTGCACATCGCGAGCGATGCGTTCGCGTTCACTGAGGATACCGAGTTCTTTTTCAATGGCCTTGTGTTCCCGGCTCTTGTGCATGCTGCGCCCCACGAAGTAGGCGACAACGTAGAACGTGGTACAAATATCGAAGAGAAAGAACCCGTTAAGAGCTTTATCCCCCGCTAGAGCGGGGAACGGGATGGTTGGCGAATCGTCGAGATACCCCTGCCCCACTATACCGACAAAGTAGTTAGCGGTGAAGACTACGGCGATTGCAACGGCTGTTTTTACCCCCAGTTTGAAGGGTACGTGCACATTCATCAGCCACAGTGCCGCCCACATGGGGGATATGCTATAGAGAATCCCCGCGCTGCCCTGCGGGTATAGAAAGGTGGCGACGAAGCCAATAGGCGCCGTCACTAGCACGCACCACAGCGCAGTACGTAGTATCGTGTTTTTCACGGGTATCAGCTGCGGCATTGTATTGGCGGCAAAGAACAGCACTATACATATTTGGTACAGCAGCGTGCACAGGAACAGGTTATTTTTGACGAGCTCGGCTTCACCGGTGTTACTGATGGCGATCAGTATAAAACCGCTGGCGGAAATGTTGAGACAGCTCCCCCAGACGAGGCTCCGCACAATACCCGATTTATCGAAAAATGGGACATCTGCGGTACCTGGCTGAAGACGGCGGTTCTCCGGCGTACCCGCATCGTACTGAGAGACATGCGGTGTGCGCGTCATTGTCATGCTCGCTCCGTTGGTACTCGCTGCCGAATAATGTATCCCTATCATAAATGAGGCTCTTTGAGCATACACCGGCGAACGGAAGGCGCCTATGTTAAATGTCATGGATTGCCGAACCGGTTTCAAGGTCGAATTTTTTTGATGCGAGGATGCCCTAGCCTGCACCCCTGACGAATGTCACGGGTACGCCGAAAAAACGGGGATACGCTTTGCATATTCGGTGTTCACGGCAAGAGCATAAGGCAGGTTGAAGCACCTATGGCAGGTATCTCTGGTTCCTCCTTATCCGGGGGTGTGTCCGCAGCGAAAGCAAAGGGCGGTCTTATCATCACGGGGTTATGCAAGTCATTCGGCAAAACCCGTGCGAATGACGATATTAGTGTGCGGCTTATACCCGGGGAGGTAACGGCGCTGATCGGTCACAACGGTGCCGGGAAAACAACGTTTCTTCACCAAATTGTGGGGCTCACCAAGCCAGATGCGGGCAGCATCATGCACGACGGCACCGACCTCATTGCCCACCCGGCACAAGCCCGGCAGGTATGCGCGATCATGCCGCAGGTCGCATCGTCCCTGGAGGGAGTGACCCCGCGCCAGGCGATTGCGACGGCGGTTCGCATTCGCGGGTTGAAGTCGAAGCAAGCACAACGGGCGGTTCAGGAAACTCTCGATACTCTCGATTTAGGGGATTGGGCGGACAGGCCGGGGCATAAGCTCTCGGGCGGTATCAAGCGCCTGACCTCATTCGGCATGGCGGTCACCGCACCCGCCCCCATCTATCTCTTCGACGAGCCCACGAACGATGTCGATCCGGTGCGCCGCGAGCTGCTGTGGAGGATGCTGCGAAGGCGTGCCGAACAGGGTGCCACGGTGCTGATCGTAACCCACAACCTCCTGGAGGTAGAGCGCCATGCCGATAGGTACCTGCTGTTTAATAAGGGGCGGCTAGTTCGTGATGAACCGACAAGCGCGCTGGGTTTAGCAGAAGCAAAAAGTACGCTCTCGATTACGGCTACCCCGGAGTTCCTTCAAGAACTTCGCAGCGTGCTAGATGTAAAAAAATCATTCTCACTAGGGAATATGCCAGATACGGAATATATCGAAAAGCGCATAGAAGGCGACTCCTCCATCCCTCGGGAGTTTACCGTAACCCTGAGTACCGATGCGCTTGAGCTGGCCTTGCCCCATGTGCTTTCAGGAATTCGTGCGGGATGCGTCGAAAGCTACCGCATAGGCTCGGCATCTTTGGCCGATAACTATGAGGAGATGATTAACCATGACTAGCACCCTCGTTCCCTCACGAATTTCGACAGTACGCGCCACGGTCGAGCTGATCCGCTGGTCGCTGATTCGTAACGCCATCAATGCGCCGCTTTTTGCGGTGGTGCAGGTCCTTTTAGCGTTTGCACTTCTTTACGGCATGTCTTTCTTCATGCCGCATCTTGACCGGAATTCTGCAGAATATCTGGCATCCGGCGCGGTAACGGTGAACTTTATTTCTATGGGGTGTGTAATAGCTCCGCAGTTTATTGCTACCGCTAAGACGAACGGTATGTTCGACTATCAGCGTTCCCTTCCGGTGCCGCGCCTGGCGATTCTGGCGGCGGATGTACTCGTTTGGGCGGTTCTCGCTCTTCCCGGCATTATTGCGGGCGGTGTAGCCGCGAAGCTCAAATTTGATTTTGATGTGAACCTGAATATCGGCGCTATTGCCGTTGTGTTCGCGCTTCAAGTTGTTATGGCGGTGTTAGGGTTTATGCTTGCGTACTGGGTTCCAGCGTCACTTCTGACTATCGTGACGCAGTCTATTACCTTCATGGTTTTGCTGTTTGCGCCGATTAACTACCCGCCCGAGCGGCTGCCCGACTGGTACGTGCACGTTCAGCAATTCCTGCCGTTCGTGCCTGCGGCAAACCTTGTGCGAGCCGCCCTCTTCGACATCGGCCAGATACAGATCCTAGACGTAATAGTCGTCGGTTTTTGGGGTCTTCTGGGATGCGCATCCGCACTGTGGGCGCTAGCCCGCAGGGACTAGACCTTTCAGGGTCTCACCTGTATAAAAAAGAGCCTTGATCGTGAATAAAGCATTGGAAAAATCCTCTGTATTCACGATCAAGGCTCTTTTTATTATCACCCCACGGAAGGGATGAAAGGACACGGCGTCTACAGCCGGTAGAAGCCTTCCACCGCGCGGGTCAGGTATGCCATATCGTGAACGTGGCACATTTCGCGCATCGAATGCATCGACAGTAGTCCGATCCCCACATCAATGGTGCGCATCCCCAACCGGGTGGCGGTGATAGGCCCGATCGTGGAACCGCAGGGCATATTGTTATTCGACACGAACTCCTGGTAAGGAACGCCCGCCGCCTTGCACGCCGCCGCAAAAATACCGGCGCCTACCGCATCGGTTGCATATCGCTGATTCGCGTTGATCTTCAGCAGCGGGCCAGCACCGGGAAGCGGGCGCACCGTCGGGTCATGATGCCCCTGGTAGTTCGGGTTCACCAGATGCCCGGCATCCGCCGAAAGGCACACCGAATCGGCGAGTGAGCGGCGGTATTCGTCCTGGCTCTCCCCGCGAGCCTGCGAGAGCCGCACCAGCACATCCTCTAGGAACGGACCGGCGGCGCCGCTGCGGGTTTCAGAACCAATCTCTTCGTGATCGAATCCTGCAAGCATCACGGTATGCGCCGAGTCTTCGTCAGCATTCTCGGCCACATAGCGTTCTAAGGCGCACAATCCGGCATGAACCGACGAGAGATTATCCAACCTGCCCGAGGCGAAAAACTCTCCGTCTCGCCCGAAACGGCGGGGTTCCTGCGCATCCGCGAAGAGCACATCGTAACCAACGATCTGTTCCGGATCGACCGGACCGCCCTCGTCGATGGTCTGCTGCGCCAAATAGGCGAGCACATCGTTCTCGGTATCATCCACGCCCCAAATGGGGTACATATTGAACTGTTTATCGAGGGTCAGCTCATTACGTTTATGATCCAGATGAGGAGCCAGCTGCGGCACACGCGCCAACGGCCCAGTCACCACATAGCGATCCTGAAGGGTGCCGTCTTCCCGAAGTACCGTCAGGCGCCCGGCGGCGCGCAGCTCACGATCCAAAAAGGAATTAAGCAGTGCGCCACCGTAATTTTCGACGCCCATTTGATGCCATCCTGCCGCCGTCACCGACGAACTCGGTTTGAGCTTAAGCGACGGCGAATCCGTATGCGCACCCAGCACCCGGTAACCGCTCGCCTTCTGCGCCTGCCGACCGCCAGCCCAAGCAATGATCGCGCCGTCACGCATCACGAAATGCCTGCCGACGGCAGCCTCATTCTGCCACGGCTCGGTTTCGTTCAGCTCGGTAAACCCCGCCGCCTGCAGGCGCCGCGCCACGGTTCGCGCCGCCAGATATGAGACGGGTGAATCGCAGACGAACTGGGCGAGGTCTTCGATATTTTTGACGGCATCAACGGTCATACTATGCGCCTACTTCTTGGGTTTGGGAATGACGGGGAACGCTGAGGTCCACGGTGAAGCGTCGGTTGATCCCTGCTTATGCGATTGTGCGGCTTCCGGCGAGATTTTCGGAATCGGAGCGGTAGCCCAGGGAACCTCTGAGGTGTTCTGGGATGCCTCCTGCTGAGCCCGCGAGGTTTGCGAGGCTACAGCCGAGCCGTCCGCAGCCGCATTCTTCGCGACAGATGTGCCCTGCCCGCTTTCCTTCTGCCGGGCAGCTTCTTTCTGCTGAGCAAGGGCCTGAGCCTTGGCACGCTCATAGGCTGACAAGGCATTTTGCACGGGAATGCTCATTGTGGAGGTATCTGGCGCGTAGTTCTTCGAGGAAGGGTTCTTCGTATCGTCTGCCTGCGCAGTGGATGCGCTAGCGGCTTCCTTCTGCGGCGCGGCTGCATTCGATACAGACCCCTGTGCCCCGGAGGCACGCACCGAAGAATCGGCCCGATTCGAGCCCTGCTGAGCCTTTTGCACGGAGGCGCGTGCCGCTTTCTGCGCCGCATCCAGATCTATGCCTGACGGAGCCTTTTCCGCTGCTGCGGGGGCAACCACGGCAGGCTTGAGTTCATCGGCGATAGTCCTCGCCTGTGCAGACTGCGCGGGTTTATCGGCAGCAGGCGCTTCTTTCCCGGTCGCGCGGGCGGCGGTATTCGCGGCCGTCGGACGCTCAGCCTGGGCTGATTCGTTAGTGTGTACCGGCTTTTGGGGCTGAGCCGATTTATGAGCCTGTGCCGGTTGAGCAGTTTGCGCCGGTTTCTGGGACTGGGCTGACTCATGAGTCGGCACAGATTTCTTGGCTGGCGCAGGCTTACCGATCGGTGCAGGCTTATTAGCCGACGCCGATCCGTGAGCCGGTGCCAGACGCTCGGGCTGTGCGGGGGCAGAAGCCTCGGCCGACGTACCATTCTGCTCGCTCTTACGAACGCCTTCCACAGGCTTCGCGGCGGGTGCCTGTGCAGCCGGTTTCTCCGCGATATTCCGCTCGGACGCACGATGCTCTTCAGCCGTTTGCGGGCTAGCGGGGGCAGACGAAGACACCGATTTTACCGAAGCATTATCCTGTGCGGGCTTGGCGTTCCCCGCCGCAGAGGCAGCAGGTTGTACAGGTTGTGATTGTACCGGCGCCTGCGATCCTTGCGTTGCAGAAGCAGAGGTATCAGCAGCAGGTGAAGCAGCAGCATTTTTCACGGACATACCGGGCTGTGTGGCCGCGTGCGCAGCACCCGAAGCCGGTGCTGCGGCTGGCGCATCCTGCCCCTGGTTCAGAGCGGCTTTCCTCTTTTGCCGGTAGGTGTACATGTACACGAGCCCGGCGAAGGCAAGCTGCAGAATAAGGGCCTGCACAAAGTCAAGCGCCTGAGCCTCACGATTCGCGTCAAAGGGGTCAGCCAGACCCAGCAGCCCAAAGATAAAAATCGAAACATTATTCGCAATATGCAGGCCGATACCGGCTTCAAGACCGCCAGTGTACCAGCACAAGAACCCGGCGATCAGAGCCATTGTAAGCACCGAAAGCAGACCCCACAGTCCGTAACCATGCAGCACCATGAAGATAGGCGCTGGAATAATAATTGCCCAAGCGGGGTTCTTCAGCCACCGGCCCACGGTCTGCATGAGATAACCGCGGAAGAGCAGTTCCTCGGCGTAGCACTGGAACGGAACTATCAACAGAATAAGCACAATGTACAGCCAGAACATGCCGGAATTCAGCGGATGCACGCTGTTCTGCGTGGTCAAAGAACCAGCCAGAACCAAGTTCCCCACATTGTAAAGACCGAAAATGAGGAACCCAAAGCCTAGGAAAACACTCAAATAGGACCACCGCATGCGGCCCGCAATGGAGTGAATTAGACCTAAGGGTTTGAAGTTAGTAATCAGGCGCGCAATGAAAATCGCCGGAATCACCGGAATGATGGTAATAAGAAGCGCAACAAAAACAAGCGGGGTCTTAAAAACGTTCGCGTAAATACGCTGCAGATCGGTCAGGTAATCGTAAGGGACGCGCAGCATCACGGCGAATGCCAGCAGCGCAAAGCTCACCATCAGCAGGAGCACAAAATAGATGCCGGCAATCAGCAAACCCTCAAGAACCGGGGTGAACCAACGGGCACGCGGGTTCACATGCGATAACCGGTGATAGGGCAGCTCGCTGGCGCGTTCCAGAAGTTCCTTACGGGTAAGGCGGTTACTCCTGTAATACTCAGCGGAGGCGAAGGTAGACTCAGCGCCGTACCCGTAACTTTCTGCCTGATGCGGGCTCAGCAGCGTGGGCATATTTTGGGTATTAGTGACTGCGCCAGGTGGTTGGTTTGTTGGAATGAACTCAGAACCGTGATGTCCGGGTTCCTGCTGGTGATTAGTGCTCATAGTATCCATAATAGAGGGGACCCTCCCCCGAATGTCACACCGGGGCCATCTGTGCGGGTTGCCTTACGGTGTAATAATTTACCTGCCTATGAACTTTTCGGGCTTATATTTTATGGGAAATATGCCATAATTTGAGGGTTACCGTAGTTTAAAATTTGAGGCTACTCGTGCCTACGCTTCCGGGTGTTTTTGGCGCCAGTAGTGAAGGAAGGTTCAGATGGCTCTCGTCTTCAATCCGCCCCCAAATTGGCCCAAACCGCCTGCCGGGTGGTCTCCTACCCCGACGTGGCGGCCCGATCCCGCATGGGGTCCTGTTCCCGAAGGTTGGCAGCTGTGGATTGAGGAGCCCGAGCCTGAGAATGAGCAGGCACCCTCGACGGCGGAGTCTTCATCTGCCGCATCGGGCTCTTCTGAGGGTTCTTCCAGCGCGAAGCCCTCGCCATCGTCAAGCTCTGAGCAGAGCGGTGAGTCTGCGCAGGCTTCCGCCCCGAAGCAGCGTACCGCGCCGACCATTTCCGAACAGTTTGCCGAGCAGAAAACTTCCCATCAGCAGGCCCCTGAGCAGAAGACTCAGGCGGAGTCTGCCCACGCTCAGGATGCGGCGTCCAGGAGTTCCGAGCCGCGCGAAGCCGCGGGTGAACGTGCGGGCACATCCGGTTCGGGTGCAGCGGCAGGCTCTTTGGCCGAGTCGCAGGTGCGTTCCGAGCAGAGCGTTTCTGAGACCCCTGTGAACCGTCAGAGCGGCACCGCCGAGGCTTCAAAGCCTCAGGTTTCGGAGCCTACCCGCGAGCCCGCTCGTGATGCCCACAATGCCCCATCCGCGCCAGAGACGAGCGCACAGCAGCCGGGAGTCGCACAGGGTTCGGGTGTTTCTTACGATGCGCGAGAGCCCCTCAGCGACGCACAGGATTCTCAGGGGTCCGCAAGTTCTGCCGCTGCAGCAGGTGCCGAACGACCCGAGGCTGCACGACAGGAGCCTGTATCTTCAGAATCCGCACAGCAGCAGGTTCCTTCACGCGAGTCACGCCCCGAGCAGTCTTCGGGTCAGTCTCAGGGTGAGCCTACGGATGCACGCGATTCGGCTGATTCGCGTGGTACCGAGACTCAGGCGTCTTCCCGACCGGCTACTCCCCCGCGCGGCACTTCCCAGGTTCCTCCCACGCAGCAGCGTTTTGAGGGGCAGCCTCAGGCTCCCGTGAATCAGCAGCAGTCGGGCTTTGCTGCGCAGAGTTCTCAGGAGCAGAACGCTCAGAACCGGGGGCAGCAGGCTCAGCCTCAGCAGCCCGCACAGTCTCAACACGTTACTCAGGCCCAACAGCCCGGGCATTCTCAGCAGCCGCAGTCTTTTGAGGCCCAGCGCCAGCAGCAGGATTCTACACAGCGCCAGCAGAGCTTCAACCAGCAACAGCAGGGCTCTGATCAGCGTCAGCAGGATTTTGCGCAGCGTCAATCGAGTTCAAACGTTTCGCAGTCTCAGACGCCGGGAAGCGGCTCTCAGCAGCAGGGATTTGCCTCGCAGAATTCCCAGCAGAATTTTGGTGCTCAGTCTCAGCAGGGCGCACAGTCACAGCAGGGCTTTGGCGGTCAGGCTCAGCAGAATCGGGCGCCTCAAGCACAGGGTTCTCAGAACCAGCAGCAGCCTCGCGGGTTCGAGGGTCAGGCCTCTCAGCCTTGGCAGAATCAGGGTTCCGGGCAGCAGCAGTTCAGCCAGTCCCGTGAGCAGAATCAGGGTTCCGGGCAGCAGCAGTTCAGCCAGTTCCGTGAGCAGAATCAGTCTCAGCCGCAGCAGCCCGCACAGTCTCAACAGGGTCAGCAGCCGCAGTCTTACGAGACCCAGCGCCAGCAAGAATTTGCCCAGCGTCACCAGCAGGATTCTAAACAGCGCCAGCAGAACTTCAACCAGCAACAGCAGGGCTCCGAGCAGCAGGGATTTGCAGGGCAGAACGCCCAGGAGCGAAACGCTCAGGCGCAGGATCCGCGAAGCCAGAGCCCCCAAAGCCAGGGCGCTCAGAACCGAGATACCCAGGGTCAGAGTGCCCCGAACCAGAGTTCGCAGGCGCAGCAGTCCCAGAGTCGAGAGCAGCAGAGCCAGCAGGGGTTCGCTCAGCCGCAGTCTCAGCAGCAGCAATCCGGCCAGGTGCGGCCCGGACAATCCCAGCCAGGATATTCTCAGTCCGGTCAGCCTCAGCAGGGTCAGAGTCAGTCCGGTCAGTCGTACCAGGGACAACAGCCTCAGCAGGGGCAGGATCGGTCACGCTCGGGCTTCGGTGCAGGTGCCGCCGCTGGTGCTGTCGCAGGCGCCGCAGCGGGCGCGGGCGCAGCGGCCTCTTCCGGGGCGGGCGCATCCGGCGCTTCGGCTCAGCAGCAGGGTTCTCAGAGCCAGGGCGTGCAGGGTCAGAATGCTCAACAGGATCAGGGCTCTCAGTCGGGGCAGAATCAGCAGCACTCGGTGCAGAATGCTTCGAGCCAGCAGGGTAACCAGTTCCAGGGGCAGGGTCAGCCCAGCCAATTCCAGGGCTCGCAGTCGCAGCAGAACCAGCCTCAGCAGGGTCAGTACCAGTCCGGTCAGTCGCAGCAGTTCCAGCAGCAGAACGACGCTCAGAATAATAACGTTCAGAACAGCGGTTTTGCTCAGGGTTCGTACAATCAGAACCAGTCGAACCAGAATCAGCAATATTCCGAGTCAAACACCTCGGATGCCCTCAACGGGTTCACCGCAGCGGCAGCATCCGGGTTCAGCGACTCACCGTATGCAAACGGTCAGACTCCCTTCAACCAGCCCGAGAAACCGAAACGCCCGTTCTTTGCGACTCCCGCTGGGTGGAGCGTAATTGCCGGTGCTGTGGCGCTGTTGATTATTATCATTCTGGTGCTGATTTTCACCCTGCCGCGCGGATCTTCCAATGCAGCAGCATCGGAAAGCCCCGCCGAGTCATCATCGGCAGCCCAGGCATCGTCAGAGAGCTCGGCAAGCTCATCGCCCGCCGAGCTGAAGAATGTTGAAGCGAAACTGCCCAGCGGCGATTTCAAGGAGTACAAGGGCAAAGATAAGCAGACCATCGATATCGAGAAGCCCAAGGGCAACGATTCGAAGGCTATCGTCTACTATGAGTTCACCCCCTCCAAAGAATCCAACTCGCGCCATTCCCTGGAGGGGCGCACGGGGGACGATAAAACTTCCAGCTTCGCTCTGTACACCTCCGCACTGACCAAAGATAAAATCTCGGGCACCCTGTGGATGGACTTGAAGACTTCCAGCCCCACCCGCAAGGTGAATGTCGATAGTGAGGGCGAGTGGCTTATTCGCGTCTACGATGCTTCCTCCGCACCGAAGATTTCTAAGGGTGAGAAGATCAGCGCCGCGTTCAACTCCTACGCCGTGATCTACTCGGGCGGCTCGGGTACCTTGGAGGCTGGCTACGAGCGCAGGCCGGTAATGAACCTGCGCGTGATGGATGCGGCCCGCTCGAACGATGTCATCTTGGAATCCAGCACCTCAGAGTTCCAGGGCACCGCGAAGTTTGACGCTTCCGAAGATGTTTACTTGGCGATTAACTCCTTCCAGGGCACCTGGAACGTCGGTATTCGCTAGGTAGCCGATAACTTCTTGGTCTAAATCGAGATAGAGAAGACCCCCGCATCGTGATCGACGATGCGGGGGTCTTCTGCACGGTTCGCAAGGCTATGCCGAGTTCGGGGCGTTTGCTGAATCTGCGGCGGGTTTGACCGAAGCGCTGCGTGCTTTCGGGGTGAGGGCCGCCCATCCCCACAGCAGAACGGTCACGATAAAGAGGCACACGATCGGCGTGCCGCCCAGCGCAACACCCGGCGCCGCCAAGAATTCGAGCCCATTCATATTCCACTGGGTCATGCCGCCGAGCACGCGCGGGGAAATATAGAGCCCCACAACGCCCACCCAGGTCAGGATGCGCGCCACAGTCACCGCGGCGGGCGGCAGGTATGTGAAGAACTCGCCGAATGCATCCACAATAAGCACGAGGACCAGAAGCGGCAGAAGCACGTTATGATGCGACCAGCTGATCGGCGAGAGGCTGACCATGAGGAACCCGGTCACCGCAACCTGGGCGAGAACCTTGTTGCGGCGTTCGAGCTGATAGAGAATCACAGCGGTGAGCGCAACGGAGAGCGCCGCCAGCAGGTAGAACCCAAGTTTGGCGGCGGTTCCGTTCAGCCCATAGTGCATAAGCCATCCCTGAATCGAAATATTATCGACGAAGTTAATATCGCCCACACGCGAAGGATCTGAAACCGCGTGGAACCAGTACTGCGGGGCCTCCTTCGGCAGCAGCACAAAGCCGAGGGCAATGGTGGCGAGGAAGGTTGCGCCGAGGGTGATAATGCCCTTCCAGTCGCGGCGCACCAGCAGAATAAGCCCGAACACGAGCGGAGTCAGTTTCAAGCCGCCAGCGATACCGATGAGTACTCCGCGCGGCACACGGGTTGCCGGGCGCAAAAAATCGGCAAGAATCAGCACCATAATGATGGGGTTAATCTGCATAAGATCGAAGGTACGCCGCCAGGGCCCGCAGAGCATTACCACTATGGTGAGCGCGGCGATCATGCCGTAACGCCCGAGCTTATCCTGAAGCGGTAAAGGTCGGTTATTTGCATTGGCATAGGAGTACACGATGCTGGAGAGCCACCAGGCGGCGGCGGTCGTCATAAGCACCATAATCGCCATACCCACCTTGAGCGGTATGAAGGCGAACGGCAGAAAGACCAGCGCCGCAAAGGGCGGGTAGGTGAACGGCAAATCCAGCACGCCGATGCTCACCATAGCGCGCCCATAAAGTTCTTTGTCGAAACCTTCATTATCGAAAATGGTCATGGCACCCATGCGGTAGATCGAAAAATCCAGACCGCCGTAGGTGTTCACGAAGGCTTCAAAAATATAGCCGCCCACCACCATGAGGATGAGCGCCACTACTGCAAGTTTGCCCAGAACCGGAGTCTGGGCGCGGGATTCAGTCATGGCGTATTAGTACCTGTCTTACTGAGCTGAAGTTCTCGCCCTTTAGTGTAGCGTGGATATTCTGTTCGCCGAAAGATTATATTCCTCTTCGGGCATATACCCAGATGAGAGCCTGTCTTTCTGGGGCGACATCTGCTTGCGTTAAATATATTGATTAGGTCGCGGGATGCACACGCCAATCGCTGATGTGCAGCGAATGCGGTTCCTCACCCTATGCGAACAAGCCACCCACGTTATATTCCAAATACAAAATATATACTAGTCAGAAGTCTTTTCCGAAGGTTTTTCGGGCTCAGGTTTCGTGCTGTCGTGAGTCTTACCCTGAGAACTCTGCCCAGAAGACTCGGCACCTTCACGCGGCTTCACCTTCGCCACCAAGTGCGTACCGCGTTGAGCTCGGGCACGCCGCAGTCCATGACCTGCCGATTTTGCTGCCGCCGAAGATTTCGCTGCGGGTTTTTCATCGGTTTTTACGGAGGCGGTATCATCGCTGCCCTCGGCGGGCGCATCCTGATCGGAAGATTCGGGGTCTTCGCTATCGCCCTGAACCTTCGCCTTCTTGGGCATCTCGGCGATGCGCACCGCAACCTCTAAGGCAAGCACCGCGAACGACGCATAGTAGACGATAATCGAGGGGTACAGATATGGATTTTTCTGATTTACCCCCACCATCGTGACGGCGAAAACTGCCAGCTCAAGGACCACCACCACAAGCTGTTTGGCAGACCCGCCTGGATTCCTCATCATCAGGTACAACGCCATCAGCGTAAAGAGAACGGGAAAGAAGATCTGCCCCGCCACCGCCATTCCGTCTTGGTCATAAGCGTAAATAGCGAGCGCTTGCATTACGGCGGCAACGGCGGCGAGGGGGGCGAGAGTCAGATACTTCATAGGGCTATTCTAGCGTTTACCACTCGCCGGTACCTTACTGTATGACGGCTCACGCAAAGCCAAAATTCGCATGATTCGGGCAATATAATGGAACTATATGCACTGTGACTAAAAGCGATCGAAAGACAACACCGTGAGCGAGAATCCCCATAATCCCACTCCCTCGGGTTCTGACTCAGAAGGATCAACCGGCCGCGATACCGGTCGTGGCGGCGCATCCTCAAAGCCGAGCGCGGCGCAAAGTTCTGCACGGTCCGGGGCCGATGTTTCGGGTTCCGGCAACGATGGACTCACAATTGGGATGCGCCCCACCGAGCTTCCCGGCGCCTCGCTAACGCCCGAGGAGATTGCTAAGCGCGCGTCCGGTCGGGGCAGTTGGCACCGCCGCGCATCGAAGCCGGTATCGTACTGGATGTTTGGCGTTATTATCGCAATTCTGGTGCATCGCTTTATCCCCAAGGGCGGCTGGCTGATCGTGCATATGGTGACTCTGGGGCTGATTACGAATTCGATTCTGATCTGGAGTCAGCACTTCACCGAAGCGCTCATGAAGATTAAGATTCCTGATTCGGCCCGCGGCATTCAGGTCACACGTATTTTTGCGCTTAACGGCGGCATTGTGCTGCTGATGGCGGGCATGATTCTGCAGGATCTCATGCCGCAGTTCTATCCCCTGACGGTTGTCGGGGCGCTGGCGGTAGGCGCTATGGTCGCCTGGCATGGCTATGCTCTTCTTCGCCAGGTCAAACAGGCGCTTCCCTCGCGGTTTGGCGCTACGATTCGTTTCTATATCGCCGCCGCGTTCCTGCTGCCCGTCGGTGCCGTGCTGGGCGCGATGACGGCACTGCCTGGTTTGCGGGGCACGCTGCATTCGCAATTTATGCTTGCGCATGAGGCCGTGAATGTTCTCGGGTTCGTGGGTATTACGGTGGTTGGTACCCTTATTACGTTCTGGCCTACGATGCTGCGCACCAAGATGGTCGAAAATGCCTTGGGAACTAGCGTGCGCGCCCTCATACTGATGTGCGTGGGCGTTGGGGTTACCACGTTCGCTTCGCTTGTCGGGATGCGCCCCCTCGCGGGCGCGGGCCTGCTCGTGTACCTGCTGGGGCTGCTGATCGTGGCGTGGGTGATGGTGCGAACCCTTCGCACGAAGCGCCCCACCGAGTTCCCGCCAATGTCGGTGGGTGCAGGTTTTATCTGGCTTATTATCGGCGTGGTGTGGACTGCTGGCTTGGTGTTCACCACCCCGTTTGAGGAGCTTCGCATGAGCGAGGTTACCCCCATTTTCGTGGCAGGTTTCCTGCTTCAGGTGCTTCTGGGGGCTATGAGTTACCTGCTCCCCCAGCGTATGGGCGGCGGACCCGCCGTGGTGCGCGCATCCAATAAGGAGTTTAGTAGGCTTGCCGCCGGGCGCGTGACGGTTGTGAATTTGAGCCTCATTATTTTCATGCTGCCGAATGCGCTCACGGGCTCTTGGGTGAAGGTCGCGGTCTCTGCCGTGGGTGCGCTCGGTTTGGCTTCGTTCCTGCCGTTTATGGTGCGCGGCGTTAAGGCCTCGGTCAATACCCGTAAAGAGATGATGGCGGCGCGGGCGCGCGGTGAGAAGCCTGCCCCTGTTACGGATGTCAAACAGGAACCTGTGAATCATACCCGGCAGACCCTTTTCGGCGCGCTTGCGGTGATTCTGGCGCTGACCTTGGGTATTGCGGCCGACCCCAGCTCGGTAGGCTTCAACTTTATAGGCGGTTCTACGGCGACCGGCACGGGACAGACCACAACGCTGAAGGTCAAGGCAACCTCGAATTACCGGTTTACGCCCGATACCGCGCAGGTTCCGGTGGGTAACCGCCTGGTGATTGAGGTGACGAACGACGATCAGGGCATGACCCACGACCTCACCTTCGCCAACGGTGCGAAGACCGGAACGCTGAATCCCGGCGAGACGAAGAGTGTGGATGTTGGCGTGGTGACCTCCGACCTTGAGGGCTGGTGCTCGGTGGCCGGGCACCGCCAGCAGGGCATGGTATTTCACGTGAAAACCACCGGCAATAACCTGCAGGCGAACGGACATCACGGGGGCGGCTCCGGCGGTAATAACGGGTCAAATGGCTCGGGCACAAACACGAACCTGCTGACCGCGCAGAACGCGAATATTGATATGCACGCATCCCCAGGCAAGGATCATGAGCGCCGTGATCCGGTGCTGCGTCCCGTGCCTGCGGGCGAGAAACGTGACGGTAAGACCGTGCACAAGATGACCATGGATGTGCAGGAGCTCGACCGTGAAATTGCACCCGGGCTCGACGTGAAGGCATGGACATTCAACGGTTCGTATATGGGCCCGGTGCTGCACGGTAAGCTGGGCGATGTCTTCGAGATTACCCTGGAGAACAACGGTTCGATGGGGCATTCGCTCGACTTCCACGCGGGCATGGTTTCGCCCGATAACACGATGAAAACCATTGCCCCGGGCGAGAAGCTGACCTACCGTTTTGAGGCTACCGGCTCTGGTATTTGGCTGTACCACTGCTCGACCGCGCCCATGAGTCTGCATATGGCGGCGGGCATGTACGGTGCCGTCATTATCGACCCGCCGGATCTGGAACCGGTAGATCATGAGTATGTGATGGTTCAGAATGAAACATACCTGACCGATACGGGGCAGACCGCAGCTGACGGCAATAAGCTTGCCGAAGTTTCCTCTGACGGCATTGTGGCGGGCACCCCCTCACTCACCATGTTCAACGGGCATGCCACCCAGTATGTGAATCAGCCTTTGGAGGTGAAAACCGGCGAGCGTGTGCGCATCTGGCTGCTGGCTGCGGGACCGTCGAAGGGCATAAGTTTCCACGTGGTCGGCTCGCAATTTGACACCGTGTATAAGGAGGGCGGCTACCTGCTTCGGGACGGCAGAGACCCGTATGGGGAAACCGGCGGTCACTCGCAGGCACTCGATTTGGATCCAGCGCAGGGCGGGTTCGTTGAGATGCAGTTCCGCGAACCCGGCACGTACACGTTCGTGAATCACCAGTTTGCCGAGATGGAACGCGGCGCCATGGGGCACATCAAGGTGACGGATAAGTAGTCCGGGCAGTCGGGGCGGCGGGATTATATCTGTCGACTCCCTGCCCCCCTTACTGTCTTCCCAGACTTTTGTCATGGTTGTGGTCCTTTTCAAAGCACAACCATGACAAAAGTATGGGCTCAGCGTAGACTAGCTAGCTGCCGAGTCCTTCCACCGGCGACATCCGAGCCGACCGTGCCGCCGGCAGAGCGGATGCAACCAATGCTGATGCAAGACCCACCAGCAGTATCAGCGCCAGACCCAGATACGGCAGATCCGGCACGAACTCCACCTTTTGGTCGGTCGCAGCAAGCACCACCTTCGCGCTCACGCTACCGATAAAGACGCCCCCGAGGATACCCAACGCCACCGCGCCGAGGGTGATTAGTACCGCCTCCGCCGAAATCATGCGGCGCAGCTGCTTGCGGGAGAACCCCAATGCACGCAGCATCGCATTCTCGCGGCGGCGTTCATTGACCGAGAGAGTCATCGTATTTGCCACGCCGATCACCGAGATCACCACGGCGAGGGCGAGAAGACCCAGGGTAATCCCCAGCATAACCGTCAGAACCTGATCGAGCTGCCCGCGCTGTTGTAGACCGCCGGTGAACTCGTTGCCGTCATTAGCCTTATTAAGCTGATCCTGTAGCGTGGAATTCTCAGTAGCGGTCAGCGGGGATTTAGCGTGTACCAGCACCATAGTCTCCGCCCCGGCTGAGGGATTCATACCCCCTGACTGCGAGGCTGAACCTTGGGGCTGTTCCCCAGCTTCTCCGGGCTGCTGCAGGGTCAAGGGCTGCGGGTCATCCGGGTTCTGCAGTTTAGCACCGGTGGCTGGGTTCACCACGTACATATTCGCGATCTTACTGGTCGACTTAATAGGCTTGAGTTCGATCTCTCCTAAGGGTCCGCGTGCCTTCAGGCGGGTGGAATCGTCAAAGCCCGCATTGTTATACAGGGATTCGGGCACGAGCACCGTGTTATCTTCAGTCGGGTACTTGCCCTCAGCCGGAATAACCTTGGCGAAGTCTTCCTGGCTGAGCGCCACCATACTCGCGGTGTTGCTCATTGACTGGCTGCCGTCTTTCGATGTGAGGGTGTACTCTAGGGCACCGGCGGCTGGAGCCACCGCAACGCTTTCGACATTCTTAATCCCCTGCACTTTATCGGCAACCGAGTGCGCCTTGGCAAGGCTCTCAGCCCCCGTACCGCCACCGGTCCCGTAGGTTGCCGTCGCCGAGACGGGATAGGCACGTTCCATGGATTTCGCCGTAGATGCGGTCATGATGGAGTACCCGCTCAGTACTGCAGACACCACGAGCACACCCACCAATACGGCACGCCCGGTCGAAACCGTGCGCTTAGGCGAACGCAGCGCGTTAGCGACCGCCAAGTTCCCAGTTTGGGAGCGAATCACCGAACCAAACACGCGAATCAGCGGCGGCAACAGCCACGGCAGGAGTAAGAACACGGCAACGCCCAAAAGCAACGCCGCAACCATGACCAACAGCACCCCAGCGCCGCTTTGTTGCACACCTACATCCGGTGCGCCGGTCAGACTCAGCGACTGCCACACTGCTGCCGCCCCTGCCGCGGCGGCGATCAGACCCAGGATTAGACCCGCAATGCCCGGCTTCTTCACGGCTTGGGCGGTACCCTCCCCCAAGGCGCTGATGGGCGAAATATTCAGGGCGCTACGTGCCGGGGCGAGCGATGCAATAACCGTCACGAGCGTGCAGACCACCACACCCACCACGAACGCCAGCGGGTTATACGAGACCATGAAATCTTTAAACAACACACCGGCGAGCGCCGCGACCGGGTAAACGAGCGCAGCGCCGATAGCGGAGAAAATGACTCCCACCACGAGCGCCTCAACTAAGAGCATGCGCACCAGAGATTTCCCGTGCGCCCCCAGGGTGCGCAGTAGCGCCAACTCGCGGATGCGTTGACCGACCAGCACTGCGAACGTATTCGAGATAACGAAAGATGAGACCAGCAGGGCGAGCGCCGCGAACGCCCCTAGAATCACACCGATAAAGGCAAAGAATTGTGATGTTTCTTCTTTGAGATCCTGCAGGTACTCCCCACCTGACTTCGCCACGGGTTCGGTATTCTGATCACCGGTAGCTAGCTTTTTCTGTAGCTCGGTGCGTGCGTGGGCGTCATCGTCACCTTTGAACTGGACGAACGTCATGCTGGGGTACGGTAGTTGTGCTGCCTCCATAGATTTCGGGTCAAGCTGTTTGAGCGCCTCATCTGCCGCGTTCTGATAGGAGGTACCACCAATATAAACGTTATCGTTTGAGAATGAGCCGGAGAATCCGGTGTCGAAAATGCCAGCAATGGTGTATTCCTTGGTGGCACCGGTGTTGGGGTCGGTAATAGCTGCCACAACATCCGGTGAGATCACCGTTGAGCCAAGGTGCAGGTTGTGTTTTTCGGCGAATTCTTTTGAGATCAACAGCTCGGTGTCTGTGCCCGGCAGTTTGCCGTCAATGGGGAAGGGGAAGAGCTCGGTGTCGATGGGTGCCTGTGCATACTGCACCTTTACTGAGTCTTCTCCGGTGCCGAGTTTACCCTGCCCGTCATATATGACCCAGGTCCGCTGAACCGAAGGGTCGTTGGTGATCGTGTCAAGATTTTCGGGCGTGAGATAACGGTTTGCCGTGTAATTATTTGGAGCGTTAGCTCCCGCCGAAAGGACCACGTTATCGTCCTCTGAGAACATATCTCCCATAGCGGCATCCATAGTTCCCTGTAGCGAACTGAGGAGCACAATAATGGCGGCAATAAAGAATGAGGCAACCGCTATGCCGATGCCGGTCAGAACGTACTTACCTTTAGAAGCACGCAGGTTAGAGCGCGCCACCGTATTCAGATTGGTGGATGTATTAGATCGTTTGGACATAGTAGACATGCGGCTATTTCCCCTCCTGTTAGATGTGCGGATGCTTTACCCTTCCAGCTGTCCCATCGCCTGCAGCACAGCATCATGCGTAGGATTCAGCATCTCCCCCAGCAATCGCACCATCCTTTAAAAACACCACACGATCAGCATACGAAGCAGCATGCGCATCATGGGTGACCATCAGAATCGTCTGTTTCTGCTCAGTGGCGGCATCCCGCAATAGCCTGAGCACCTCAGCACCCGAATTTGAGTCGAGGTTACCGGTGGGCTCATCAGCAAACACCACCTCCGGGCGCGAGAGCAGAGCACGCACAATAGCAACACGCTGCTGCTGACCGCCTGAAAGCTGCTCGGGACGATGATCCAACCGGTCTGACAGACCGAGGGTTTTGACCAGGTATTCACGCCAAACCGGGTCCGGCTTCTTACCCGCCAACCCCAGCGGCAAATCAATATTCTGCCCAGCGGTCAGGGTAGGCACCAGGTTAAACGCCTGGAAGATGAACCCCACGTGCTCACGCCGGAACTCAGTCAGCTGGTTATCCCTCTGCCCGTACAGTTCGGTGGTACCTATACGGATGCTGGTCTCTGGAATATGATCGGGAGTATCCAGTGTGGCGAGGGTTTGCATCAGCGTTGATTTACCCGAGCCTGAAGGACCCATAATCGCGGTGAACTTCCCCCGCTCAAAATCAATAGTGACATTATTCAGGGCATGCACAGTTGCCTCACCCCGACCGTAGGTTTTGAACAGATTTTTAGTGGATACCGCTGGAGTTTCAGTGCTGGCTTCTGTAGTAGTCATGCTCTTAATTGTTACAGTTACCCACCGCAAAACCCTGTATTTATACCAGCGGGGAAAACCCCTATATATTTATAGTTTCCGCGGATAACATTAAAGAAAAACCCTCAGTGCTTAACACCGATGACGAGGTAGACTCCGTGGCAAAATTTCGTAAATACGCTCTCATAGCACTAGCGATTGTGGCGTTCTTGACCCTGATGTTCCTGCTGTATAAAGGCACGCAGCGGAACGAGGCGACACCCGGCAGAACGGCGGCGCCCAGTGCATCCACAAGTTCCGCGCCGGCATCAAGCGCCCCGGTACAGACCCCGCAGGTTTCTGAGCAGAGCGCGCAGGCGGCACCCGCACCGGAACAGCCGCAGCAGTCGCAGGGAGCGCAGGATTCGCCCTCAGAATCTGCTTCGCCATCCGCAACAGATACCGCCAAACCTTCTCCGAGCACTTCATCTGACGCGGGGCAGGAACAGCATAAAGCCGATGCTACAAGCGCCGCCCCCAGTGCCAGTGGGTCTGCCAGCGCATCCCCGGGGAAAGAACCCACATGCCCGGAGGACGTATCCTACCAGCAGGTGGCAGATGGAGAGGCTGACTGCACATTTGACTATTCCAAGGTACGCCTGAAGACCATGCAGGAGGCGGAGCAGTACGCACGTAAATGGCTCTACCCCGAACCCGGCACCTATATTCAGGTGCGGGATTACCGCGAAGCTAAGGTCAGGATTCCGGGTATGGATAAGCCACAGAGCGTATTTGTTGTTCGCGCGGTTGCGCGTTCTTCGGGGGATCAAGGCGGTAGCGGAGCCGTCACTTGGAGCGTTATCTGGCCCAACGGCTACTATCTCACCAGCGATGACCTCCCCGACGGTATTGAGGCGCGGTAGGTTCTGGTCTGTCGGTTCTTGCGGTGCGCATGCGCTCTCGTGTTAAAGTTTAAGCGGTAGCTAGAGGTGAGCGATTCTTCGCAAAAGTCTTCCGAGCCCAACTCTTGAAGCCACACTCAGGTGTGGCTTCTCGTATTTAACAGCTTCCCTCTGAATAAGCCGCAGTACGCCTATAAGCCATACATAATTCTGTACATCTAATTTTCGCCGAAATTATAGCTTTCCGATCCGTGAAAACCGCGCCAGTCGGGCTTGCTGGGGTGCTAGGCTAGAGGAATGGCGAAGAAGAGCTCACTCAAGACCGCATCCGGCAAGAACATCTTCACGAAAGTGACCGCCGGGACGCTGGCGCATTGGCAGATTATTGCCTCCGCGCTGCTCCTGGGTACGGGTGTGGTGGGGCTCGCCGCCACCTACGACGACTACTGCGGTATGACCGATTTGACCTATGCGCCGGAAGAGGTGCACGAGGATCTCCGCAAGGCCGGTCAGGCAGCGAATATCCGCCCGGGTGTGATCGCGGCACAGCTTGAAACTGAGAGCCACTGGCGCATCAATGCGGCTTCGAGCGCGGGTGCCCGAGGCGTAGCCCAGTTCACCGATGAGGCTTGGAAGGATTGGGGTAACGGCGGCGATATTCTCGATCCGCACAATTCGATTGATGCGTAGGGCCGCTACCTGGAATCGCTCAAGAAACGGCTGGGTAAGTACGCCCACAATGACGACGAGGTGCTCGACCTGGCGCTTGCCGGGTACAACGCTGGCCCCGGCGCGGTCGAAAAGTACAAGGGCATTCCGCCCTTCCCCGAAACACAGAACTATGTGCAGAAGATCCGCGATCTTTCCGAAACAAAATATAAGCTGACCTGCACGCCGGACCACAGGTTTAAACAGTCGCAGATTGTGCGCATTGAAGCTCAGGCTTCCAAGCAAGACTCCACCACTCCGGATGCTCTCGCCGCAGGCTCTATGCATGCCGTAGTGCCGTCTTCGCGCGCCGGGTCTAAGGAAAGCTAAAACCGCAAGATTCTTATTCATAGATTTTGCGGAAGAATTCCGCCGCCCAGCAGGCTTAGGCTAAAGTACCTGCAACGTGCGCAGGCAGGTTTTCTGGGGCTTATAGACTCCACGGATAAGCCTTCTTATTTTTATAGCTTGAGAAGCTCTTCCTCGTTTGTGACCACCATGGCATACGTAAATTGATGCTTTGACAAGATGGATTTCATGTCGGGGAGTTCTTTTTCTTTAATCAGCTTATTCTCGTGAAGACTGTATATACGCAGAGTATCCTTATTGTCCGTTGAGTTTATGTTGTAGAGATATTTATCAGACCAATAAAAGAGACCCTGATCTTTCGACCTCTTATAGTCTTTAAGGGTGAAATGGCGGGTATTTTTCCCGGTTTCTACATCTGTAGAAATAATAGTCCCATCGCCCGACTGCCACCATATTTCGCGACCGATTGCACGGTAACGCCCCTGCTTCGACTCCCACATGTCATTGTTCACGCGCACTGCATGGTCACCGCTTATAGGAACTTCATATGCCTGGCCGGTATCTGTATCGAACACCTCAAGAACCGATCCCGTAACATCTTTTGAGCTGCTCCTCTGCGGGTCGCTGCCGGGAGGATAGGTATCCCTTATGCTAACGACTTTATTCCCAACACACGTGATACCATCCATCCCCTCCTCTGGAAGAGAAAGCGCATGTTCGGTGACAGGATTATCGGAAAAGTTGGGGTATAGGCGAATCAGCTTAGTCGGTTCGTTTTTCTCTTTTGTGTCTCCTTGGTTCTCTTTCTGCCCAAGAGAATTACTTGATTCTTTATTGACAGTCCATACACTGCCATTAGCGCACCGCGCAGGCTTCCTAATACTACGATTCGAGGTATGAACTTCGGTATTCTGCCCATCATGGGTGACTATTTTATAAATATAGGAGGTTTTATCTTCGGTATAGCCAATATTTTTGACCGCTACAAACCCACCATTATCCAAGCCCCACACTTCATCGTTATAAACAGACTCGTAGTTCCTGTCATAACCTTGAAGTGAGTCTCCTAAAATATAATCCTTCTTTTTATCCCCGAAATATAGCTTGTTGTTATAGTAGTCAATTTCTGAGGTCTGAGAGCCTTCGTTTGATAGCTTAGTCCACGAGTTGGTGTGCGGATCATAGAAGCCCACACCCCCTCCAGGGTCCTTGCTTTCCCGGTAGTCACCAGCAACGGAGACCGCTAGGGCGCTATTCTTCAACGACTCTTCCGGACTCTTAGACTCTTGTGCCTTCGGTGTGCCACACGTCGTAAGACATAACGCGAGCAACACCCCGAGGGCGGCAAATTTTGTACCCGGATAAGGTGCCGTTATCTTTTCCCTAGTCCCCATATGAAAGCCTACTCCTTAGTTTCGTACTCATGTGTCATTGGAGAATCAGCAATATCTTTCGGGTATACACCTGACCCACCATCGGCATCAAGATCTATGTTGGAGTCTGCACTCTTATATGAAGCCCACACTAACTGCGAGCAGTTATAGTTGTCTGAGTTTACCGACTTATTAACGAAAAATATCCAGTTGTATCCTTTACCAACCTGTTCCTCGGCAAAAGCAGCAGCTTTATCTTTCTCAGAACTGTCTGCGTCATCACCCACATAATACTTATGAGCAGGAGCTGGCGCATCTTCAGACTCAGAGTCGACACGATGCACCTCAGGTGTAGTAGCCTCTATGTACTCATCTTTAGAAACGTAGATACCATTGTGCCCATGTTCATAACCCAATGTACTATTGGAAGAGTAAAAAACATCTCCCCTATACCTTGCTCGTCCCATAGCAACTTTATGACCGTCGCCGTCCGAACTACTGCTTACAATCTGAGGAACCAGGGCACCCCCGTTATCGCCCGAACTGTTATCAGCCTGATCATGCTCTCGTGATTCTTGAGCCACCTGTGATACCGCAGTATCGTAGCTAACATTTCGTTCCTGCGCTGCCTTTTCAAGACCCTGTTTGATCAAGGCGCGGTCACGCTCCTGAGAGGGATCCAAACCAGCGCTAGAGACGATCTCATCAAAATCTTGAGATTCTGTAGTTCCTGCGTACACGGGAGGTGTAGCTCCTGATAGAACTAGAACGACAGCAGACGAAAAAATTAAAATATTATTAACCTGTTTCATTTCTTTTCCTTCACATACTAGAGCAACCAAGCACTGAAAACAAAGGGAATTTAATAATGTTTTTTATCACCTACACACTATATTTAAATATAAGTGAACTATATTCAACTTTTACTATGTTTCTTACGCTAACATCTTCTACGAGCAACGTAAATTACCTATGAGATAACATTTTGATAAAGTTTCTCGGGGTAAACATTAAAATAAATATCACTGAGAGTTACCTATTAGAGATAGCCCTCCCCCAGACGACCCCTACCTAGCACGCATATAAAGACAATCAGCCACTGAATACACGTACAGACAATCTTTATAAACAGTCGATAAATGAACATATTTTATACACAACAATGAACGTAAATGATGCATAAATTGCTTGTTCTCTATAAATTTGAACAGTATAATGTTTTAGTGAGCGTATTCTCTCAACATGTCGTAACCCCTAGTCGACAACCTATGAGAGGAGCGAACATGGCGCATAATGATCACCCGGATAAACAGCCAAAACGTAAAGAGATTCCGTCTTCGCTCTGGATTTTTGCCCTAGCAACTTTCGTTTTAGCGCTACCCCGTATTGGTGACGGTCGTATATTACCGCTCAATCTCACGACTTCTTTTATACTCGGCGCGGTTCTTATCGTCTGCGGGTTCTGGATGATGTACCGCGAACACAAGAAATCTTCCGCGCAGAAAAAATAAGCCCCAGGACACTAATTTTTCTACGAAAAGACACAACCCATGACTACTTTCTACGCCAAGTCAAAGATGGCTAACCCCGAATACCGGTACAACATCCTCAACACTGATTTCAAACCAGTCTATGAAACCGACGGCAGGCTCCGTCTCGGTGGAAAAAGCGTCGTCTTCACTAAGGCAGATACCGAGGAAAAAGTCATCACGGTACACCGCGAACCCGATATAAAACACACCTACACCGTCGAGTCCGCAGACGGTAGCACCGCAGCCACCGTGAAATACACTGATTGGAAGCCCTTCCGCCCAAAGTTCAGCGTTAAAACCTCCGATGCGGAGTTCATCATGGATGGAAGCGCATGGGTCAAAGGGTTCGAGATTCACCGAGAAGATCAGGTGGTAGCAAAGATAACCCGCCCAGGACTCGGAGTTAAATACGGTTATATTATTGACATCATGGACGAAGCATTCCACGATGTCACGCTCGGATCATTCATAGTACTCTCCCACTACATCGGCGGCAGGCGCAACTACGCGGTTCCTATCGTCGGGTAATTCACCCTCCAAACCGCCAAGTGGGAACGATAGTTTGCACGTGGGAGCGAGCCGTTGAAACACTCGCACAGAACCCCCGCGTGCACCGCGCATCCAACAGAGTCGTGAGCTACGAGGTGAACATTCCCAAACCGAAGCCGTGGCGAGAAACCTTCGTGGGGGGCCACTGCGCCCAAATGTACCCCGCCTGGCTGCTCTGCTCTTCTTGAGAATAAAGCTCCCGGTAACGGCCCTCAACCATCATCAGGTCATCGTGGCGTCCGCTCTGAATAATGCGCCCATCCTCCATGACCACGATATTCTCGGCGTTGCGCACCGTCGAAAGCCTGTGCGCCACCACAACCTTCGTGCACTGATACTGCGCAATCAGCTCCGTCACCTGCCGCTCAGTCGCGGTATCGAGCGCACTGGTCGCCTCATCCAACACCAAAATCCGTGGATACCGCAGCAGAGCGGTCACAATCGCGATGCGCTGGCGCTGACCGCCCGAGAAATTTTCGCCGCCGCTCGCCATGATCGTATCGAAGCCCATCGGCAAATCCTTCACAAAATCCAGGATGCCCATCGCGAGAATACTCTCTTCGATTTCTTCACGGCTGCGCCCGTCATCCAGCCCCGCCGTGAGGTTATCGTACAGACTTCCCGACCTGGTTTGCAGCTGCTGCGGCACATACCCGATATGGGAACGCAACTCGTCCAAAGAATAATCTTTAACATCGATTCCGCCCACACGAATCGTGCCGGAAACCGGGCTGTACAACGAACACAACAGCTTAGCTAAGGTACTCTTACCCGAACCTGACGAACCCACGAGAGCAACATCGTGGCCCTCCGGCACGCGCAGCGAGATATCCGTCAGCACAGGCTTATTACCACCCGGATACGTAAAATTCACGTTCTCAAGGTCAAGGTCACCGTCAGCAATATCAGTGACAGATCCCGTGCTCTTCTCCGGTTCATAACGCTGAATATCCACGATACGCGCAACCGCACGGTCCACCGCGATAATGCTCATAATGCCGAACATCGTCGAAGCGACCGACGAAAACAGCAGTGCAGAAATACCTTCGGTCGCAATAGCCTGACCGAGCGTGAGCGTTCCATCATTCACCAGCGGTATCGACGCCAACAACAGAATCAGAGGACCGCCCAACTGCACCACGGATGCGGCAGACCCGAGCACACCCTGCTGCAGCACCATGCGGCGGCGCATTGACGCCAGCGACTGCATATAGGCTTCGCGCCAGGTGTTATAGGTGGGCGTTGAAGAACCCGTCATCTTCATGGCTGCAATGGTGTTGATGGCGTCAAGCTCAACCACCTGCGCTTCGGAGGCGTGCGCATACTCGGCGTCGAGCGCCTGGGAGGTGGGGCGCGCCGTGACGAACCAGATCAGCATCAGCACGGCAAGAACCACGAAGGTGATTACCAAAACCTGGCTCGATTGCTGGGCAATAAAGATGAGAATCACGATCATCGTGCCGATGTTAATCACGAACTCGGTCAGGCTTGTAGACAAGAAGTTGCGCAGCGTGTTCACGCTTGAGAGACGGTAGAGAATATCGCCCGGGGAACGCAGCGCGAAATAGGTCAGCGGCAGCCTCAGCAGCCTGTCGAACATATTGCCCAAGAGCTTATATCCGATGGACGAGACGATACTCGCCAGCGTTGCGGCGCGCGCAATGGAAACCAGGTAGTAGCCAATAACACCGACTACCACACCGACCGTTGTTTCCACGACGGTGTTTCTTGCACCCCTGAGCTGCGCATCCACCACGGTTTGGATCACCATAGGCACGGCAAAGGTAACGCTGTAGGTAATGATGAGAAGCAGCAGGAACAGCGCGTACTGGCCGAACATTTTCTTCGTGAAGAAGGTGCCCAGCTGCCAATCTTGAAAGACACTGCGGGATTTCTTCTTGAAATCTTTCCGCGGAGATGGCACCAGAATACTGCCGGAAAAAGACTCTTCAGCCTCCTGAAGGTCCATCACCCTCATTCCCGTGGAGGGGTCCATAATATGCACGCGATCCTTACGGATGCGCACCAACACCACGTAATGGGAATTATTCCAGTGCAGAATAACCGGCTTTCCAATATCTCGAAGATGTTCGAGAGAGGGTGCCCTGAAGGCTTTGACCTCCATACCTTCCTCGACGAGAAGGTCGCGCACTTGGCGCATCGAGAGGCCCTCACGACCGGGTTCGGCAATCAGGCGAAGGTCTGAAATAGTCTGATAGCGCCCGTAGTGCTGCAGGACGGACGCCCCCACGCCCAGACCGCATTCGGTCTTCGCCGCCTGAAGAACAGCAGGAAAACCCATACTATCGAACCTCGAACGGCTCGGGGATAAGAGGGCTGTACGGGCGAGCATTGTCTGCCCGGCGAGCCAGCCAGGACAGCACACCGGAGGTACCGACCATGAACGAGGGAGTCAGCGAGTAGCGCACGGATTTATCGTCGAGGACTGCCCGAATATCCGATGCACTGTAACCGTTCTCAATGGCATCCCGGATAGCCTCTGCACACGGTACGTCGGGGATTCGGTCGGCTATCCAGGCGAGCACATCCAGGGTGCCGAAGTCGCCGTGACAAAGGATGAGGTTGCTTCGGGTGCCGGTGCGGAATGCATGCTGTACCGCGCGGTCGAGGTCGGTGCGGCTGGCGAGTTCGGGCATCCACAGGTGCAGTGCCGCGAACGCGAGGGCAATACCCGCGCTGCCGGAGCACCAAGTGCCGCTGGCATGCTCTTCGCCACTGTCATGCTCGGTGAGCTGGGCCCGCCATTCGTCCCCGGTGTTGAAGTCGTTAAGGCGGCGCAAAAGAATTTCGACGGCTTCGCGAGCACGTTCGGGTGAGGGCATCTGGCGGTTCCAGCGGGCCAGCGCGAAGATTGATCCGCTGATTCCGTAGGCGAATCCGCTGCGGTGCCACCAGTTTTCTTCTACCATGCCGGCGATAATGTCTTGGGCGTGCCTGTCTAATACTGCCAGCAGAGCCGCGTGGTCGGTGGCGAGGTTATAACCCAGGAGCAGGGCGGCAGCCCCTACCTGGTGGTCCAGGTACCCGGGCATAGGATGCTCAACCTGCGCCAGGCGTGCGGCGGTTCGGTCGCCAACCTTGACGGCTGCCTCAGCAAAACGGGTATCCTGAAGGTTTTCTGCGGCAGCGGCGAGTACGAAGGCGATGCCTGTTTCGCCGCAGGATATGCCGTCGCAGGTTTCGGGGGGAATGCTGAAAAGCCTGTCAGCGAAGACGTCTTGCGCGATGGGGTCTAGTACCCGGCGGGCCGTCTGCGTGTATTCCGGTTTTCCGAGCATCCGCGCGGCCTGGGTGAGGGCGAGTGCAGCCCCGGTTGAGCCTGTGTAGAAGTCTATGCCGAGTACTTCGGTGTTCCACAGGCTAAGGTGCTGCTGCCATAGTCCGGGGGTGGGCGCCAGCCAGGTCCAGGCGTCTTCCTCTCTGCCACCCGGATGGTTCGTCGCTGTTAGCCGGTCGGCAATACTCTCGCAGAGTTCTCGTTCATGCTGCACACTCTGCCTGTTTGACAGTAGCTCTGCCGATGCGTCCGCGAGGATGCGATCCGGCGGGTAAGGTGATACGAAGGCTGACCAGATCTGTTGAATCTGCTCTTCAAGGTTTGCTTCGTCGAGGGCGGCAATATGTTCCAGGGTTTCATCGAGCGCGCTGCTGTCGATGGTCAGTCCTATGGCATGCCCGTCGAAAGATATGATCTCGGAGCCATCTGTGCGATGCATGAAGAAGGGAATGTCGAACCGCCAGAGGGCTTCTACTTCGGCCCCGATCATCTCAAGGGGACGGTTATTGCTCAGTGTTGCGGCACGCAGCGCGATCGTGGCGAAGACTTTTTCGGAGGCCAGCGCTTCGGGGCTGCTGAGCATTTTGAGGATTCGGGTGTAGTACCTGGTGGATTGCAGCAGGGCACGCAGCGTCAGCCCGGAGCAATTCGTGCGGACCACCTCGGTCATGATTTCGCGGTGCTCGCAAACCCACCGGTACATCTGCGTGAATCCGCGTGCGAAGGCGCGGGCGCGGGCTGCCTCAGAAATACGCCGCTCCTCTGGGGTGCTGGCGTTAGCTTCCTCGGCGTTATTCGCGTCTTCCGTGGTCGGGTTCTCTGGGCTGGGTTCACGGTTGATACGTGCCACAGCATCGTCACGGAAGGGATTTGCGACGGTTACCTCGTGGAAGGGGTTCGTCCCCTGTTCGCCGTGTAGGAAGCCTACGTCGCGGAACCCTAGCGAGATATCGCGGCGTGTGCGGCGGGTGGGCAGAAATGCGCTGCATGCGATTCCGCGCAGCCAGCGCAGGTAAACGCTGCCTTCGGGGGGACTTTGAATATCCTCCGTCAATATATGTACGGGGTGGAGGATCGTTTCAAGGTCAATCGGAACGGGTTCTGTGCGCAGGGGTATCAAATTCTTAGCGTGCAGGTCTTTAGCCTGCAGGGTGTAGAGCAAAGCCGCCAGCCGCCCGCAAGCCCCAAGGAAATCTTCGGCATAAAAGTCTGCGTCTTCACGTTTAATAAACTCCATGAAACCATAGCCGTCACCCCGAATCACACGGGCTGCACGCATCGAAGGCGCCCCCTGCGCGGCAAGGTCTTGAACGATTTTCCAGAAGACCCATTCGCCTTCAACATTGCGGGATTTGTAGACCACCATGCCCTGGGTAAATTCGAGAAGGCAACCGGCGCGTCCGCCGCCGTAACGGGTTCTGGGCAGACCGAAGGATTCGAGTTTGAGGGGTTCGTCATCTTTGACGTTAAGAAGCTCGCGAATATCATCTTCACGAGCGCTCACGCGCTCAAAAATTTCGGCAATCATCGCATGAAACTGCTCAATAGTCCTGCCGTGAACGCCGGGCAGAAGCGGGTAGCTTGCATAAAAGTCGTCACTAAATTCTTCGCCCCAACGTCGGCAGTAATCTTCATACCGTTCTTCGGGGGTACTCCCGTGCAGAAGTCCCTGCGAAGAGATCTTTTTGATGTGCGCAACCAGCGGTCTGAGGTAGAAATTAGTTAAACGCGCGGTCAGGTTCTCCAAAAACTGACTAACTAGGAGGGGAAGCCGCGACAGTGCGGCGTAACCCGATGCGGCAACAGCACGTTCAACATTGTCACGCTCACTCTCGGCAAGCTGGGCGATGAGCGCGTGAAACATGGAGGGCTCGGCCGTCGGCCCCAGTGCTTTGAGCACCGGAGCCGACAACCGTACGATAGACTCGGAGTCGGGAGTATTGGATGCGGTACCCAAACGTTCTAACAACGAAGTGCTAGATACATACGTTTCTAGGCGTCGGAATTGCTCATCATCCAGTTCAGGAAGAAGTTCCCTGATTAACACCTGGTATCTCCTTATCTATCGTATTTACTTATTCCCCGGACTTAGGAAGAGCTGCCGCCCCAGAAGCCAAAGCCGAAGTTGTAGTTGCCGCAGCCGTTACCGCAGTAGTTGCCGCCGCCGCCGTTGCCACCACCGCTGTAGCCGCCACCGCTGTAGCCGCCGCCGCCGTGACCGCTGCCGTTAACCTGGTCCAGGTCGAGGTCCGAGATCTCTTCCAGGAGCGTGATATCCTTAGCCATGGTTATCCTCCTTAAATATTCCTGATCCGTTCAGGAATAGTATTATCGGTGTTTAGTTTGATGCTGAAGACATCAAACTATTCTCTGACTGGGTTCCAGGTGTTTGCTTTTCCACAGTATTCGCCTGGAACCCACTACCCTTCCTTACGGCGAGCTAACGCCTCAAGGAAAGGAAGTTTGTAAAATTTGTTACTTATTTCTGTAGCACTGTAAACATAGCTATTGGACACAGGCTGCCAGGGCTATGTCATCTAAATTATGTGGGGATGCCGCGCGTGCTACAGGTGCCAAGCAACAAAAACCTCACATCTCCATTGACTATGAACTTTCGTCGCGGGCTGCGACATATAGGGGTGGTGAGATATATCTTCTATTCTCATCATGCGGCAAGGTCATGGAACAAAAGTCCTTATCAGAGTCGGTTTTCTCTCTATTGAAATCGGTGACTCTACAGTAACAACTTGATAAACGTGTTTCAAGATGTACTCTAAGGGTCAAAAATTTATTGTGCACTCTTTAAAATGGTAAATAATATTGATGTCAAGCATTTTAAACGTGATTCAAAACAATAATAATTACGATTTTGGGCTGTAATTTCAAGGGATTAGGTTAGTTTACTCAGAAAATAAAGCGTCTGGAAAGTATTTTATTATTTACAGTAACTTTTGTTTTTTTATTAGAAAAATAATTTTGAAAAAGTTTTTGTAACGGTTTGGTATCATTTTTAAGATAACAAAATCATTAAAAATTCCCGAGAAATCTGAGTATTGTTGCTTAGAAATTTAAACTTTATGGGTGAAATATTATGCGGTTTATAGAGAACTTGCCGCGCTGGTTTTTGAAGAAGCACCAAAAAAATTTGGATGCTGTCGCCCAGGCATGCTGCCTGTGCGACAGCATCCACATTTTTCGGTTGCTCTACGGCTCAGGTTATTTACTCGTGCAAGCCGCTGCGCATATCCATAGCGACTGTCCCAAACCCCAGGGTCGACTATAAGAGATCGTCTATGCGGCTATTGGTGAGGTGTAATCCTCGTGGCTGCTTTTCTCTTCTTGGTAGTACAAATCCCGATACCTGCCTTCCACCGAGATCAACTCCTCGTGGGAGCCAACCTGTACCACGCATCCGTGTTCCATGACCACGATCTGCTGGGCATTGCGAATTGTCGAGAGCCTATGTGCCACCACGACCTTCGTGCACTGATACTGCGCAATCAGATCCGTCACCTGCCGCTCAGTTGCGGTATCGAGCGCACTGGTCGCCTCATCCAGCACTAAAATCCGTGGGTACCGCAGCAGGGCGGTAGCAATCGCGATACGTTGACGCTGACCACCCGAGAAATTTTCGCCCCCGTTGGCCATAATCGTGTCGAACCCCAGCGGCAGATCCTTCACAAAATCCAGGATGCCCATAGCGTAGATATTGGCTTCGATCTCCTCACGGCTGCGCCCATCGTCCAGACCCGCCGTGAGGTTATCGTACAGGCTGCCCGTCCTGGTTTGCAGCTGTTGAGGCACATACCCAATATGGGAACGCAGAGCATCCAGCGAGTAATCACGAATATCGATTCCGCCCACACGAATAGCACCCGAAACCGGGGTGTACAGCGAGCACAACAACATAGCAAGCGTGCTCTTACCAGACCCGGAGGAACCGACGATCGCGATATCCTGCTCCTCTGGCACCGCTAGAGACACCTCCGAGAGGACCGGAGCCATACCACCCGGATACGTGAAACTGACATTGTCTAGTTCAATATCGCTATCAAACACATCCGTAACGGTTCCTTCGTCCTGTTCGGGTTCGTACCGCTGAATATCGGTAATTCGGGCAACGGCACGATCCACCGCCGCGATATTCATAATGCCAAACATCACCGAAGAGATCGAGGAAAACAACAGCGCGGAAATGCCCTCGGTCGCAATAGCCTGCCCCAGGGTCAGCGTTCCGTTATTGACCAACGGCAGCGATGACAGCAATAGAATCAGCGGGCCACCCAGCTGCACCACTGACGCAGCAGAACCCAACACACCTTGCTGCAGTACCATACGGCGGCGCATCGACGCCAAGGACCGTAGATACGTCTCACGCCACTTACCAAAGGTCGAAGTCGCCGAACCCGTCATCTTCATCGTCGCCACAGTGTTAATAGCATCCAGCTCAATCACCTGAGTTTCAGAGGCATGCGAATACTCAGCATCGAGCGCTTGAGAGGTGGGACGCGCCGTTACAACCCAGATCACCACCAGCACGGCCAGAACACCGCAGGTAATAAGCAAAACCACGCCGGACTGCTGGGCGATAAAGATAAGAATCACAATCATCGTGCCGATATTGATGACGAACTCGGTCAGGTGCGACGACAGGAAATCGCGCAGAATATTCACGCTCGCCAACCGGTAGAGAATATCGCCCGGTGAGCGGAGCGCAAAATACGTCAGCGGCAACTTGAGAAGTCTGGCAAAAAGATCCCCCAGAAGCTTATACCCGATAGACGAGACGATACTCGCCAACGTTGCGGCACGCGCAATCGATACCAGGTAATACCCCGCAATACCAGCAATGACACCGGCGGTGATGCCGACCACAACATTCTCTTCGCCCTTCAGCTGAGCATCCACCACATGCTGAATCACCATCGGCACCGCAAAGGTCACGCTATAGGTGATCGCAAGTAACAAGATGAAAAGCGCATACTGACCGAACATCTGCTTCGTAAAGAATGTATGGAACTGCCAGTCTTTGAAAACATTCCGGGATTTCTTCTCAAAATCATCCCGCGGAGTCGGCACCAGCACGCTGCCGGAGAAGGAACTCTCAGCCTCCTCAAGACTAATCGTTCGCAAACCCTGCCCAGGATCCATAATCTGCACCCGGTCATGACGCATCCGCACCAGCACCACATAATGCGAATTATTCCAGTGCAGAATCACCGGCTTGCCGATATCCCGAAGTTGCTCCAACGAGCTTGCCCGATAGGCACCGACCTCCATACCCTCATCCGTGAGAAGGTTGCTCACCTGCAATAGGTTTAGCCCTTCACGACCGGGTTCCATAGACAGACGCAAGTCTGAGACCGTCTGATAACGTCCATAATGCTGGAGGATGGAGGCGCTCACGCCCAGACCGCACTCGGTCTGGGCGGTCTGCAAAACAGCAGGAAAAGCCATTAGTTGATGCCTTATGCTTCGGTGGAATCGGGAATAATCGGAGTATACAACCGGGTGCCACCGATACGGCGAGTCAACCAGGACAGCACTCCGGACGTCCCCACCATGTACGATGGGGTCAACGAGTAGCGCACAGATTTATCGTCCAGCGTTTTCTGTAACAGAGAGGTACTATACCCGTTATCGAGAACGTCCCGGATTTTCTCGGCGTCCGGCAGATCAGGAACATGAGCGATCACCCATTCCAGAATATCCAGAGTACCCATATCACCGTGGCAATAGGTCAGGTTACGACCGGTCCCCTCATGCAGGGCATGGTGTACAGCACGCTCAAGATCGGCACGAGCGGAGAGCTCGGGCATCCACACCTGTACCGCCGCCAAGGCTAGGGAAATACCGGCGGTACCATGGCACCACACACCGTTCCGACTACCCCGCCCGGAAATCTGCGATTCCCAGCTTTCCCCGTTATCGAATTCACGCAGGCGATCCAGCAGAATCTTCACCGCGTGCTGAGCGCGTTCTTCGGAGGGCATCTGCCGACTCCAGCGACTCAACGCAAAAATGGAGGAGCTAATCCCGTGGGCGAACCCGCTATGAGACCACCATTCCTCCTCGACACGACCCGCGATGATGTCTCGGGCATGCCGATCCAGCACACCCAGCAGCGCTTCCCGGTCATTCACGAGGTCGTATCCCAGCAGCAAGGCTGCCGCACCTACCTGCCCGGTGAGATAATCGGGGGTCGGATGCTCCGCCTGCGCCAGACGCTCAGCGGACCGGTCCCCCAGTACGGCGGCGGCTTCCTTCAAGCGGGGGTCATTCAAACACTCTGCAGCACCGGCAAGCGCAAAAGCGATACCAGGTTCACCGTAGAAGACGCTGTCGGTTATTTCTTCAGGCAGCTCAAGTGGCGTATCTTCCGAGAAGACAGCATCCGCTATCGGGTCAAAAGCGCGATGTGCGGCCTGAGCATATTCCGCACTTTCTAGAGTATATGCTGCTTGAGCTAAGGATAATGCAGGACCAAGGGAACCGCTATAAAGGTCTAGCCCCAGTACGGCAGTATCCCATGCTCCGGTATGCTGCTGTTGAGTACCCGGAGTCGGTGCAACCCATGTCCAAGGGCTCTTCTCTGCAAGGCCGGGATACAAGCGAGCTACCAAATAATCTGCAACTTTGGAACTAAAATCTTGCTCACTTTGTAGATTGTTCCGCCCCCGCCACGCATCCGCTGGTTGTGGAACTAGAGTATTAGCCGGATATGGGGACGCGAAAGCATTCCAAATTTGATTCAGCTGGTCCTCTAAATCTGTCTCATTCATATCGGTAATGTGACTCAGAGTCTCTTCAAGAGCATTTTTTTGAACGCTCACTCCAGTTGCAGCATTTTCATGAGGAGAGAGGATTTCAGATGAGTCTGTCCGATGCTTGAAGAAAGGAATATCAAGCTGCCAGAGTGACTCAACTTCAGCAACGATGAGTTCCAGCGGACGTTTGGGGCCAAAAGCGGCAGTCCGAAACATAATAGTCATGAAGACATCTTTAGAGGCAAGCGCTTCCGGGTTGCCCAACATGCGCATCAGTTGGCCATAATACATCGTTGGTTGTATCACGGCACGAAGTGTTATTCCGGCGCATTCGGTACGGACGATCTCCAAGACAATCTGACGGTTCTCACAAATCCACCGGTACATCTGAGCGAACCCAGAAGCGAAAGCATCAGCGCGGGCAGCCTCAGACATACGCTGTTTCTCTTCTTCAGCGGGATCTGACTGATCGTCTTTATCAGCTTCCTCAGTTTGTACTTCCGAGGAAACGAACTGGGCTACTGCATCGTCACGGAAAGGCCGTTGAATAGCCATATTGCGAAAAGGATTGGTGCCTTGCTTACCCTGAATAAACCCAATATCCACATACCCTTGTGAGGGATCACTGCGCCTCATACGAGTGGGAAGTAGTGCGCTGGTTGAAATCCCGCGTGCCTTAAGCGAGAAGATTCCAGGAACAGGAATCTCTTCATCTTCTTCAGACATGATGTAGATGGGGTGGAGTATAGTTTCCAGGTCTATAGGAGTAGGCCCATCTGCTGAAGGAATAAGATTCTCTTCATGCATGTCTTTACCCTGAAGTGCATATAATAAAGCCGCAAGTCGACCGGAAGATTCCAGGAAGTCTTTGGAGGAAAAGTCGGTCTCTTCCCGCTCGATAAATTCCATGAATCCGTACCCGTCACCGACCACTACCCGGGCGGCACGCATGGCGGGGGCACCATGAGCGGCAAGTTTCTGAATGATGTTGTAGTAGGCTTGTTCGCCTTCGACACTGCGAGGCTTATACACTACAGTTCCTTGCTGGAATACCAGCATACAGCCGGTGCGCCCACCATTATGATGGTCGCCAGCTAGCACAAGAGACTCTAGCTTCAGAGGGTCAGCATCTGTGACACCGAGGAGTTTTCGTATATCGCTCTCATGAGTTTGAGCTCGCTCAAAAATCTCCGAAACTGCTATGTAAAACTGATCCACGATCGTCGTATGAACATGCTGAAGGAGCGGGTAACTGGCATAAAAGTCGTCCTGGAAGTCTTCATACCAGCGACGACAATAGTCTTCATACCGTTCTTCAGGGGTTTCTCCGTGTAAAAGTCCTTGCGCAGAGATTTTTTTGATGTGAGCCACTAAAGGTCGTATGTAAAAGTTGAGTAACCGCTCCGTGAGCTCACTCATGAGCTGGTCTGTCAGACTATCCAGATGAGTTGTACCGATGTAGTCAAACTTTTGAACGGTCTGACCCACACGTTCGTGTTCATGCACCACAAGACCTGTGAAAAGCGCGTGAAACATGAAAGGCTCAGAGGTCGACCCCAGCGTCATAGACGCTGGAGCCGACAACCGCACGATAGATTCGGAGCCTGAGCGGGCGCCGAAATTTTCTACTGACAAGGTATTCGAAACATTCGACACCAATTGCTGGAACTGTTCGTCATCCAGCTCAGGAATAAGCTCCCTGATCAACACTCATATTCTCCTTATTCACGTGCGTAATTTTAATAAATATTTCGACTTGCAGAAACACTGATATATATCTTAAAGAACAGAATATATATCCAACTCAACAAAATTACCAGCCAATGGCTACAAGTTTATATCGAGTTGATGCAGACCTTGCAGGAACCACAATAGCTGTACCACCATTTACCTGAACAAGATCTTGTTCCTCAATTTCTTCCAAAACGGTAATATCATTCGGCATAACTTTTATTCCCTTCCGTAGAATCCAGATATACATACCCGGATATAACCATTAGCATCAGCACATAAAGTACTAACTTGACAGCAGAAACATAAATATTTTCTAAATTTTCCACCTTTTCCATCAGAACTACAGAAAAAATGAATTCCAGATATACATCGGTGGTATTAAGAAAAATTGTGTTATGGTTTCCTATGCTTTGCTGGGTGGCATTTTATTTATCAGACCACAAAATTCTATACCAGTAATCCTGTCCGTAACCGTAGGAGGTGGACCAGGAACAAATGTTCCACCGTTCACATCATTAAGTTCCTGATCACTAATCTCCTCTAGAAGAGTAGTATCTTTTAACATACATCCCCTTTCTAACAAAGACGTAAGTTTTTACAAGTACAGCATTAAATTTTGGATGACAAAATTACAGTATTTAACACCATAATTTAAATACCACAGCTATTTGACTTCACAAGATTCTGGTAGAGCCTTACTGATTATCCTTGGCGTACGAATTATAATAGCTGTACCCGTATCCAGCACCGGTTCCGCAGTACCAGCACCGCCGTAGAAATTATCTAGTTCTTGCTCAGCAATCTCTTCCAATAGAGTGATATCAGACATACTAAACCTTTCTCCTTATAAAGCATGACTAAGTAAAGGCCAAGGTGCGACCCCGCAGGAAGGGGTTTAGCGCTTAGAACAGTTAAGTGTTTTATTACCCAAACCCCTTCCTCGGCGTCAAGATTATTAGCCGACTTTACTTACATCCATCCATGCACTCTTTACTAATAGTGCAAATAGGACCGTTATCACCCATTGCGTGGCTGACAATGAGGTTTGTTGTAAAGGCTGTTAAATTTGTTCCACCGTTCATCTGGTGAAGATCCTGCTCATTAATCTCTTCCAAAAGCGTGATGTCAGACAATATGTACTCCTCCTTATTTAACTTCAAGCCTCAGACGACTTAAGGGAATATGATAAAATTTGGTATTCGCATAACCAAACCGTGTTTAGAATTTTGCGTATAAACCCTTGTAAAATTTCACCCTGATTCTCACAAGGGAAATATAAGATTACCTTCCTGAGGACAAGAACCTTTCAGGCTCACCTACAAGCGACCCCCAAAAAGGATACTTTTGCATTTCTTCGTGTATACAGCGGGTATCTTCCATACGACATTGACGTATAGTACTAAAAGATCCACCTAGAGATTTTTCCAGATCATCTGGAAAAATTTCTACAAGAAATTTATTCGCAACAATTTCTTTATTTAACATGGCAACAGGAACCTTTTGATTAAATCAAAAACTATTTACACCCGTCCATGCACTCTTTACTAATAGTGCAAATAGGACCTTTATCACCCATGGCGAGGCTGGCAAGGTAGTTTCCGGGGCCAGTTAAGTTTGTACCACCGTTCACCTGGTGAAGATCCTGCTCAGAAATCTCCTCGAGAAGCGTAATATCCTTCGACATGCATTTTCTCCTTTCATATCTTCCAAGCGCAAAGCACTCAGACATAACCAACAGTGTCAGTACTCAGAGTACCAACCTAGTGTCATAAATCTAGAAAAGTTCTAGATTCATACCCTTTTTATAATTTACTTATAAAAAGAAACTTAACCTAAAAATAATGAACAACAGATCGTATACCGAAGATACACAGAAATCATTATGCCCTGCTACCGGGCATCTTGTGACTCAACCTAGACAAAGTCGATTCCATTAATTTTATAGAGAATAGTAGGCATAGGAGGTGGGAGAAAAAATCCTCCGCTGATATCTTCAAGATTCTGCTCGGAAATTTCCTCCAGCAAAGTAATATCCTGTGACATTTTTACTCCTTACGAAAATCTATATTTTTATTTCGCTACATTAGAAAAATATGTGCTGCCTTACCCCTACTTTTTCAATAGTTCAAAAGGATAGAAAACATGTAAATTCCCGCCCACTTTCTATTCGATTCAAAGCGAGAACTACACCACTCATGCCTAGCATCATGCCAAGGCTTGAAGTAGCATGTCGGACACCACCACGTATTTCTAACGTGCCCTCACTCAACTGTTGGCGTAATTGAGCAGCCTCACCTCTCACTTTTTCAGCAAGGTTTAATTCCGGCAAAAGACAAGCAATTCTATACCAAGCTGCAAGTGCACCGCCTAGACCATGACAGAGAGAAATGTCAGTCGGACCATTGAGTGATGCTATATCGCGCTGGAATTGACCATAAAGTTCAACCAGCTGCTTATAGTCCTGTTCCTCAAGCCCTCCTGTAGCATTTAGCACATGGGCAAAAGCCTCAACAATGCCCGAAATACCAGAACACCATGCATGCTTTGATACCGCGTTCTGCGTTTCAACACGTTTCAGCTCTTTCTCCACACGTTGGCGCACAAGAGTTCGAAGTTTCTGTTGCTCAACATCAGTAAGAGGACGTCCCCCCAAGACTAGCCCGAGCATAAGCCCCAGAGGCCCATGAGCAATACCATAAGTATCTTCCAACTCACCTTTAACAAGGGAATTTATAACAACAGCATGCATACGATCCCGCAGAAAATAAACCTCGCTATCGGAAGAACCTTCTAACATACCGAGGGCTGTCAAAGCACCCGATAGACCAGTCACATAATCCACTTTTAAATTTCCAGATTCATTGGGCTTATCCATGCGCTCACATGCCCACTTGATAAGGGTGGTCATCAGATTTTTTGCTATTTCATCCCCTAAATACTTATGAACTAGAGGAACTAGACGTATCTGGGAGAAACTTCCTACAAAACCTGATATAAGCTCTTCTGATATATACTTCGGGGGATCTACAAGAGCGCGAAGCATAGCTGTTATAAGTACAACATAATCCGGGTCTCCATTCTCACAAAAAACTTCATGAAAAAGCCAAAGGATACCTTGACCTTCATAATACGAAGCATCTAAAGGAATTACAGATATACGATTGTCATCAGCAGGAACCTGTATAAACATTGTAGCTGTATTACATGATTCATCTGCAATAACAAGATCCTGCATTTGTTTACACAATCCATATAAAGACTCGCCCCAATCCCCATCCAAAGCTATATGGAAGAACGGAGCCATTTCCTCATGTTTGCGTGTACGCCATACATCAGCATCAATACCCGCAAAGAATCCATAATGGAGATAGCGAATACTATCCCGTGATTTTATTCCCGAAAGAAAATTTTTTAATGCCCTATCGGGAGCCACACGAAACTCTTCAAGCGAGGTATCTCCCGCTATATTTTTCTTGGGTGAATTTTCCATAAATTCTGTGAGCGTATCGTCAGTAAAATATGGAATATCACCATTCAAAAGAGCTTTACGCTCACTCTCTAATGCCTGATCTCCTATGTTATCTGGAGCTCCGGGTGGATACCCTAGAAGGGTAAACAATTCATCACGCGCCTTTTGAGAGACAAGATATTTTGGGTGGTATGAGGTCTCTAAAAAAGCAGTATAGGTAGAGGTTGGGCGAATTATACAGCGATTCGGAATATGAGAAGCATTCCTAAAAAAATCATATAATTTATCCGCGCAGCATTCAATTATATGACTCATTTCCTGAAATCCTTGTGTAAACTCTTTGACATACCTGCGAGGGTGTGCATCATCTCCGAGTAAATCCCCTTCATAAGGATTTTGTTTAGTGATCTTTGAATTTTCCATGGAAACCTTTATATCACCATCATCTTCAATGCGAATGTTTAAACTACGCATAATCTCAGATTCTTGAGGAAAGCCATCTGTTATGGGGGACAAGTCTATATCAAAGCGCTTTCCTCGAGCTACTGACGGGAGTATAAGAGTGTCAACTCCTGCAGATCGCATAATATTTTTAACAAATTTAGATATACCTGTTAAATTATCTACTTCACTGATACTATATGACGATCCTAATGCTGCCTCAAGGTCAAGAGGAACTGCTTTCCGAGAAACAGTTACCACATTCTCATAGTGAAAGTCTTGTCCTCCTAACGCTGCAAAAAAAGCTGTAAGAGAACCCAGTGATTGATAATATGCTGACAGCTCCGTCAGAGTTTTAGCGGGTTTATATTCGATAAATTCTTGCCACCCGTAACACCCACGATCCATCACCTTAGGGATTTTTATAAAATTACAGTTTGTTAACTCGCGATTGACAATACCAGCAATCTGAGAAACTACGCTATCAACCCTCATGGAACGCGGCTTATAAACAACCTTTCCCGTGTCTGTTTCGATGAAACACACCTTTTGTCCACCTTGATGAGCGTCTCCAGCTGAAATAACTAAGTCTAACAGTCCACCATCAACGGGAAATCCACGAGATACAAGCTCATCCCTATCCCGTACGAAACGTTGCAAAGAATTTTCTACAAGTGACACAATATCTTGTTGTTTAACATTAAGAATCCGTACTAATTCAGGGTATTTTTCCTTCACAACAGATTGCGCTTCAGCATTTTTTATCCATTTCCAGAATTCTGCACCATTGCCTTCATTCTCCATAAAACTTTGCTGAAGCTCTATTTGAGCACGAAGGACAACAGGTAGAGCGTCTACCATATATGACCTGGTGATAGAATCGACTATTTTTGACTCATCAAGAATACGAAGATTCTTACCTACATTATGGAGAAGACAAGTAACCTGTTGAGAGACACCCTCAATATAGGGGCTGCTGATAGCATGCATATCCCTGTCATTAACCAAGCTAAACTCCATATTGTACAAATAGGCTCTTACAGAACTGAAAAGATTTTTATAGGGCTCCTGGACCTGATAAAGCATCTATCAAACCCAGAAGCCTCTAGTCTTGAAGAAATATATGTATATGGTTTATGCATAAATCAAGATTCAAGACTATCAGAATTTTAAAAAGCTTCTACTTCCACTCTTTAAAGGTTTTTCACCCACGATGAGCAAGTATCGGTGCATGCTGTAGATACTCCAGCTAGGGCAGCAGCGCCTATAGCTAAGCCTGCTGCAGCCGTAATACCTCCTGCTGCTTCAGTCTGAGCAGAGGCATCCAAAGCCACCAAGTTTTCCAGTTCCTGCTCTGTGAGAGCATCTTTAGGGTCAATCATAATTTCCTCCTTGTTATTGCGCGCAAAATTCATATAATTGCACAACTTACTGTCCATGAAGGTAGTTATTGTATTTGTAGAACATACACACTGGAAGCCTACAATAACACTAATAACTTATCTTCATCATTAAATTTACAGAAATAAATACTATCTTGATCGTTCACCTAGATAGATTTTAACTTTCTGAGCCGAGCTAGATTCAGCAAACAAAACTTGAATTGTGGAAAAACTCACCAAATCATGCTCTATCCAGCTCATGACTCAAACCTATCAACCCCGAGAGAGAAGTTTCAAGGGTAGTTCTGATTACTTGAAGGGCTGCTAATAAAAGATAGTGAATATAAATTATTTTATTAGTGAAGTATTTTAAACCATGATTAAAATCGGTGTTCAGGCTGGTATCTCAAGGTAAAAATAAAAATCAAGGGGATGCATTCAAATTTTAATAACGCCGTTTAAATACCTGAAAAACGAACAGTGTATACAGGCGTGAGAATTATAAAAAATATTTTTAACAAGTTTTCCAATACCGTGTCGCGCTCATTAGAAGAGTAACAAAATCATTAACAACTTCAGAATTTCTGCATAAGCTCATTAAACAATATTATGAATTTGCATAAAAGCAAAATATATAACATAAGCTAAATTTTATAAAATATATATGCGTACACTATTGAATGGTCAACAGATGTACAACAAAACCACCCACACACGGGGGCAGATACTCGTCCCATTACCTTTTGAGGTGCGCTGGTAATCTCCTTACAGACAGAACCACTCTTGTGAGGTACTCGTCCCGGCATGGCATGGCACCATCGGCAAACTTTATTGCTCATCAATCCAGCATCAGCCAGCCACCTTACGAGCCTAGGTAAAAAACGAAAACACAACCACGCAGAACGCACAAACGTAATCTAAGTCCAGTGATTCAAAAGCCTCATACAACTCACGCAAAAAGTCTTCGATCCCTGCTAAAGCCGATACGATTTTAAAAAAGAGCCTCGTTTTCTTTACAAGAGAACTCAATCCACTATTTTGCGCCTTGAACACGTACGCGGAATACTTTTTAGATCAAGAGAGGATAACTCATGAAGATAAAGACTATGCCAACTTAGAGGTCATCACTTCCAGTAAAACTACTGAGCATAGAACTCGCTGAAAGGAAGGTGAGTTGAATACACTAACCACCACTCATCGGTGGTTGAGCGAGCAGTTATGTACATTAACATTATGCACGTGAACCCTAGGCCTCTAGTACCTTAGCTACCATAAATTTCTCACCTCTGAGTCTTTGGTACAACCGTGATGCTGCAGTGCGAATCACCAGGTTGCTAGAGCGCCTCAACAAAGAATGAGTAACCGTTGCTCGGATACCAGGGCTAAAATATTGCGATCTCCTGGGGACCCCTCCTCTTCGCGAGAAGCTATCGATGGTTTAGTCAGACTTTCTACAAAACCCTGTCCTATGTGCGGCGTACTCCAAAGAGGGAGGATCATCACCGGACTAAGAAGGGTAACAAACACTCTACAGGAGCAAGCAAGGAACCCCAACACCATATAGAGGGGAGCTGTTTCTGTACTATTGAGTTTGTTTTTTAGAAACACCCTACATAAATGTCTTAGACTAATTTCGGTTCAACTGTCCCTAAATAACGAAAATCGTCTATTATTAGTGTAATGAAACACTAATAATAGACGATTCGTGTTATTACGTTATTTAGCTACTGAACTGGTATATAGTCGCCACTGGCGACATATCAACTGTTTTAACGGGATTCCCTACGGGACCTGGAGCAAAAAAAGTAAATCCAGTACCACCAACGACTTGATGGAGATCCTGCTCAGCGATTTCCTCCAGAATGGTAACATCCTTAGACATAGGAACCTCCTTAATTCATATCTTAGCCCTGAAAATTGAGTTAAAATATGATAGTGCACTTAAAGCATTTCAGCTTTATTTTAGTGACTAAGTTAAAAAACTAACCCAAAAGCTGTAGGGAAATCATTTTATATACTTAGGACTACCATGCACACGGGATAAAGATATTAGGGCAGCTTACAGGCTTTTCAGCTACACCAGCACGCACTCCTTTACCTACAAAACTCCAGTCAACACCACCACTCACCACGTCAAGATCTTGATCAGTAAGTTCTTCCAGAAGAACACTGTCGTTACGCATACAAGCTTCCTTTCATATGAGGTTGAGTACCTACAAAAACTCTTTTGACTTTGTCACAGCTCTATAGAGCTACCATGAAATTTTAAAATTCTGAGTCACCCTACATAGCTAATACATTAATCGTAGTCTTTTAGATTACACGTTATCAATGCATGTTTCGAAAAGATTAAATTATCTGATGACAACACATAGAATATGTTTATTTCACGCATGAAGTATTTTAAACGATATTTAAAACCGGTTTCCATGCTGATATATAAAGATAGTATCGGGTATTGAAAGTACACCTTCGAATTTTAATAACAGTGTTTTAATCACTGAAAAACGAACAGTGTACGTAGAGTGGAGATTCACGAAAATATTTTCAAAAAAATTGTCCCACATCGTGTCGCGTCCACTATTTTAATAACGAAATTATTAACTTTCTCAGGGATATTGTATATAAATATTAAATATTAATACTATATTTGAATAAATTTTATATATATAACTAAACCACGCTTCATGAAATATACATACAGAAGCCCGGTGAGCAAACTCCAACCACAGAATGTAGAACAGGGGCATAGAGCTGTTCCCAATGCACATGCCTAGTCCGTGGTTCTAACTACATAAGGATGAGCAACTACCTGTACTCTGCTCACTCGCTATCTTCTAGAGCTTCCTACAAAGCCCTACCCAAACACCACCCTAACCATCGAGTAACCCGAGATCGGGTAGGTCGCGTTCTCGGTGGCGGGGGCATCCGACTCGTCACCAGGAACAATACTCTTGGTTGCCTTCAGCAGCTCCTCCATGAGCAGGCGCAGCTCCAAGCGGGCCAGCGGTGCACCCGGGCAGACGTGAATACCGTCGCCATATACTAGGTTGCGGGACTGGTCACGATGCGGGTTATAGGCGAGCGCATCCTCGAACGCGTCCTCGTCACGATTGACGCTCGACCAGTTAATCGTCACCCGCGAATTCGCCGGAATAGTACGCCCGCCCAGCACGGTGTCTTCGGTAGTTACGCGGCGGTTCGTCACCAGAGGGTCTTCAAGGCGCATAATCTCCTCAACTGCGGCGGCGATCTCCGCATGCCCCTCCCCCAGTGAGTCACGCAGCCGTGCCTGCTCCTGCGGGTTGCGCGCCAAAAAGTTCACGATAATCCCGGCGCACGCCGAAACGGTCGAAAGCTCCCCCACCGTCCAGTTACGGATCAGGCTCACAATCTCTTCATCGGTCATGGTGCGCGGTTTGTGGCCGGGCAGCTGCACGGTGTCGGTCAGCAGCTCGGCAGTCACATCCTGCGGGTTCCCGGCGGCAGCCTGTTCGCGGCGCGCATCCAAAAGCTCACGAATATAGGTGTCAAACTCAAGGGCGACCTTGCCGATCTGCTCACGGTCGCGGCGCAGCGTAGCCTCGCGGTTCTTCTCAATCCACTCGATCAGCGGTTTCTCAAGGCTCGCGGGCCAGCCCATGAACGCGTTCTGGATGCGCATCGCATAAGCCTGCGCGAATCCGTCCATCACATCAACCTCGGTGCCGCGCGGCAGATCGGCCACCAGGTTCTTGACGACCTCACGAATTTTCGGCTCGAACTCCCTCAGGCGTTCGGGGGTGAAGTATTTGTCGTTCACGGCGCGGAACGTTGTGTGTTCGGGCGCATCCATACCGTTTGGCACGGCGATGTGCCTAGTCGAGACGACATTCGAGTAAATGTCGGGATGATCGAGCACATGCTGCACATCGGCGTTCTTGAACACGGAGTAGCCCATGAACTCGTCGTGCGCTACAGGGCAGCGGCGGCGCATCTCGTCATAAGCGGCTACCTGGTTCTTCTGAACCTTTTCGCTGCGCAAATCCCAATCATTTTTTACGTTGTCTGCCACGACTTTCTGCCTTCTAAAAGTCACAGGTGTGCGGGTGCCGTCAAGTATGCGCGACCGTGCGCTATCCGTAGGGTCGGCAGCGGGGATATCGCGCGACGGAACCACAACCGAAGGATAGTTATAACATATTTGACACTATCACTTAACCCGCGCCCTCGCAGGATAGGAATGCCTTTGCTGGGTGGGTCTGTAAAGCCTAGAACTATCGCTGGTTTACTCCCGTAAGACGGTCATATACCGCACGTTTGCAGATTTAACATATGCGTACAGTAAAGTTAGAAATGCTCTTTCTGCAGGGTAATCCCACAGCCACTTTGCGAAGAATATCCTGTGGAGATTCCCAGGGCGGAAAGGCGGTGGGATACGATGTCTTTCTACGACTACGTAGAAACGGCCCAAGCGCTCTTGGTAAGTTTTGCCCTTACCGATGGAGCTGCTCAGGCCGTCTCGTACATCATGAGCTTTGCTTCAAGCCTCACTAAGCTTCTGAAGTAGTGCTCTACCTACCAGGAAGGCTCAGTAGTTGCCGCTGCTGAGTCTTCCGCTGTACGCAGGTAACTTTGCGAAGATATGTTAAGACTAACACAAGCATTCTCTATCAATAACATCACCTTGAGTAGGACATATGACTGGTCTAGACCCCGTAGAAGAATACGAAGAGCTACTTGATATTGAGGCTCTGCGTAAAGCCCGTGCCGAAGATGATGGTTATCGCATCTCTCTTGAAGACTTTCTAAAACAGAATCCGTAAACCGCATCCAGCGGTCTTATTCTTCCGTGAGCAGGTGGTTATCGGTACGAGCAGGTCGGAAAATCCTACCTGCTCGCGTCCTAGCGAAGCCTCGCGTCTACCGAGTCGCCCCAAACGGGTAGGCGGCGCCCGAGATAACGCCCGCCTCCACGTCTTCCAGGGTTTTGCCGCGGGTCTCAGGCAGGTTACGCCACATGAGCACGGCAATCAGCACGTTCACCACCATGAACCCGAAGAATGAGCCGGTCAGCCCCAGCGCCCCCAGAATGACCGGGAATACGAGGGAAAGCAGGCCGTTCATCATCCACCCGCAGAATGCGGAAAGGCCCATGCCGATCGCCCGCACCCGAAGCGGGAACAGCTCGCTCATCAGCACCCACGTCGAAACGTTCAGGCAGGTCTGCATCGCCCCCACGAACCCAACCACAAGCACCAGAATAATATAGGGACGCGCGGGGCTGCCCTCCGGCAGGAGCATAGACGCCACCCCGATCAGCAGGTGGAAAAACGCGGTCAGCGAATACCCCGTAATCACCATCGTGCGGCGGTTCACGCGCTCCATCATGCGCAGCGAAAAGATTGAGCCGACCACGGCGATAGCGCCCGGGGCAATATTCGCAATGAGTGCCGAACCCTCGTCAAACCCGGCCTCTTTGAGCACCTTAATGCCGTAGTACATGATCGAGTTAATACCGGTGAGCTGCTGCCCGGCACCCACCAAAATACCGACCAGCAGAATCCGCACAAACCATTTTTCACGCAGGATTTTACCCGTGCTTCCCTTAGTCTCCGCGCCGATTTGGGTGCGAGTTTCCTCAAGTGAACGCGCAATGTCTGCGATTTCGGCATCGGCACGTTCGGCGGGGCGGATGCGCCGCATAATGGCGCGCGCATCCTCGGTGCGCCCCTGCGCGATAAGCCAGCGTGGGGATTCGGGCATGCGCAGCATACCGATGAAAAGCGCGAGCGCAGGCAAGGCGCAGACGGCGAACATCCACCGCCACACACTGTCGTGTTCGCCCCAGAGGTTGCCGATGATGGCATTCACGATGAACGCTGCGAGCTGCCCGCCGACGACCATGAGTTCGTTGCGCCCGGAGAGTGATCCGCGAATTTCGTAGGGTGCAAGTTCGGCGAGGAATACAGGCACAACTGCGGATGCGCCTCCCACAGCGAGCCCGAGCATCGTGCGACCCATCAACAGCACAGCAATGCTGGGGGTGAAAACGCATGCAAGCGCGCCCACGATGAAGAGGATTGAGAGTCCGATGATGGTTTTGCGTCGCCCGATGGCATCTGAGATGCGCCCGGTGACCATGGCTCCGAGGGCGGCAGCGAAGGCGAGAGAACCCGTAACCCAGCCTTGAATGGTGTTGTCCATACCGAGTTCGCGGCTCATGGGGTCGAGGGCACCGTTGATAACGCCGGTGTCGTACCCAAAGAGGAGCCCGCCGAAGGTTGCCACCAGCGCGATAACCCCTAGACGGCGGGTGTGCGCGCCCTGCCCGAGCGGGGGTAGTGCACTGGCGCGGTTCGGCGGCTCGGTGGTGATGCTCATGCGGGTATTTTTATCTTTCATGCGGGTCTTGTACGGCACAGGTTGAGAGACCGCACAGTCTTTAAACGCTTGCTGGCTTGGGTATATTCCCGATTAGTTATATTTCCAGCTGGCTATATTTGCAGTGGCGAAGGAGGTTGTTAGAAAAGTGCAATGCTTTCAGGCGCTGGGAAAATCTCGTTGAGCCGCGCCAGTTCTTCATCATTGAAACGCACGCTTGCGGCCTGCGCGTTTGCGCGTACTTGTTCGGGGGTGGTTGCCCCGGCAATCACGCTGGCGACGGGATTCTGCTGTTTGAGCCAAGAGATGGATGCTTGAACCTCAGAGATTCCCAGGTCGGCACAGAATTCGCGGTAGGCATCGAGTTGTTCCCAGTCGGCTTGCGCGAGTACCTGCGCTTTGGAGTGCGACAGACGTGACCCTGCAGGGATGCTGTCGCGGCGGTATTTTCCGGTCAAAAGCCCGTTGGCGAGCGGGAAGTATGGGAGCACCCCGAGCCCGAAGTGGCGGGCGGCGGGAAGAATTTCGAGTTCGGCGCGGCGATCCAGCAGGTTGTAGTGGTTTTCGGCGGCGATAAACCGCTCAGTGCCGAGTTCGCGGGCGAGGTGCTCGGCGTGGGCAAGCTGCCACCCCGCAAAGTTGGAGTGCCCCAGGTAACGCACCTTTCCGCTGGTCACGAGCGTGTCGAGCGCAGACAGGGTCTCTTCCAGCGGGGTGTTCGGGTCGGGGCTGTGGTAGAAATACAGGTCAATGTACTCGGTTCCCAGGCGGCGCAGTGAACCTTCGACGGCACGCATGATGTATCGGCGTGAGCCGCGCGCATCCCAGTCGTTGCCGTTGAGGGTACCGGTAGGGAGCCCAAATTTGGTGACAATGATCAGGTCATCGCGGTTAAGGTTAAGTTCGCGCATCGCGGTACCGAACATGGTTTCTGAAAGCCCGGGTTCGGCACCGTACAGGTCAGCAATATCGAAGAAGCCGATGCCCGCCTCAACTGCGGCGGCGATCACGGCGTTGGTGCCTTCCTGAGTTTGAGTGGGGGTGCCGGGGCGTCCCAGGTTGTTGCAGCCGATACCGACGGAGGGCACGACCAGCCCGGAGTTACCCAGGCGTGCATATGCGGGAGATTCGATGCGTTCCATACATTTACTCTACCGTGTTTGACAGTACATGGTCGCAACATGACGTTCACGGCACCCTGCAACTCCCTAGAGTAAGACCGGAAGCAGATAAAGAAGGGCCCCGACATATGCGCATATCCTGTGAACCTGCAGACTCACGGGTAGAGGCGGTCGGGGGACTCTTGCACATAGTTTACACGACATGTTTTCTCAGAACAATACCCGGTTTTTTCCTTGTAGAATGCCTTCTCCCGCGAGCAGATAGTTTTGTGATGAGCAGATAACATTCCGCTATCTGCTCGCGGCTGAACTTACGGCCAAATTAAGTGTAAGTGGAGGGTTCGATCCGCCGATCCGAACTGCCGCGAGCCCGTATGACGTATTATTTCGCCGCATCCCACAATATTAAGCGGTTATGACCACTCGACGACATGTGCCGACATATTCTTGCTGGCACCGCGCATCCTGCCTAGAATAGGAACGTTATCTATCCAGAGCGACCGAGAGATCTGGCTCTTAGACGTCGCAGCAACCTCGCCAGCCTCCACCCATTGGGTGGACGGACAAGGTGCTCCCGCCAGAACCGATAGAAGTGAATTCCCTTCGCGTCTTGCTAAGATTCGGCGTACCTTCGGGCACGCTTCTATCGGGTGAACACGGAGGAATGAAAATGACGACAGTTCACCCGGCTCTTTCTTACGAGCTGTATCCACCACGGTCGCACGCAAGCTGCGATTCCTTGCTCAAAACCATTGCCGAGCTTGAGCAAACCAACCCGGATTACGTTTCCGTCACCTATTCGGGCGATGCGCAGCGCCGCCAAAAGACGCTGGCTCTGCTCGATCACCTGGTACATGAAACCTCGCTGAACCCGCTGGCACATCTAATCTGCGTGGGGCATTCCGTGGCCGATTTGGAACGCTCGGTTCGTCTGATTCTGGGGCTTGGAGTACGCGGGTTCTTGGCGTTGCGCGGCGATATTCCACCCGAAAACACGCGCCCGCTTGAGCTGCCTTTTGCCCGCTACCTAGTGGAGCTGATTCGCAGGGTGGAACGTGAGGATTTCGCGCATCTTGCCGCGGGGAAGGTATCGATTGGGGTTGCGGCGTACCCGCATAAGCACCCCGAATCGTCCTCGCTTCTTCAAGACATTGAGATTCTGCTTTCAAAGCAGCGTGCCGGGGCGGATTTCGCCATCACCCAGGTTTTCTTTGAGACCGAGCGCTATTCGGGGTTGGTGGATGCGGCGCGCCTTGCCGGGGTGGAGATGCCCATTATCCCCGGTATTATGCCCGTTACCTCGCTGACTCGGCTGACGAAGCTGTGCGAGCTTGCCGGGCTTGAAGTACCGCGCGAGCTGGCGCATCGCCTGGAAACCGCGAGTGAGCCGCGCGAGATGCACCGCATCGGCGTGGAACATGCGCTCGACCAATGTCGCAAGGTGCTTGATGCTGGCGCCCCCGGCCTGCATTTCTTCACATTTAACGAGCATGAGGCTGTGCTGGACGTCCTCGAAGAACTCGACGTTCCGCGCTACTCGAACCGTTTCAAACTCCCCCTAAGCGATCTTCAATACCTCTAAACTCCCCTTTTATTTGACACCCTCCCACAGTAAGGAACTAGGATGACCCACACCCCATTCCCCGCAGCAACCATCGTCGGTTACCCCCGCGTGGGCCGTTTCCGCGAGCTGAAGAAGGCACAGGAAGCGTTCTGGAAAGGCAAAATCACGCAGGATGAACTGCGCCAGGCGGCCGCAGATGTGCAGCGCACCTACTATGACCGTGTGATCGAGCGCGGTCTTAGCGCCACCGATTCGTCTATTCCGGCGACTTTCTCGTACTACGATCAGGTGCTCGACGCCGTGCGCCTTTTCACCCTCGTACCCAAGCGTCTTGCCGACGCCAAGGATGCGCGCGGTCTGCTCGATCTGCCCGGATACTTTGCTCTAGCGCGCGGCACCGAGACGCTGCCTCCGCTGGAGATGACGAAATGGTTCGATACGAACTACCACTACCTGGTGCCCGAGATCGGTCCGGATACCGAGATCAAGCTGAATCTTGAGGCTATCGATGAGCAGCTTGAAGTCGCCAAGGAACATGGGGTGACGGTGCGCCCGCAGCTGGTCGGCCCGCTCACTCTGCTTCTCGGGGCGAAAGCCGAGCAGGATTCGCCCGAAGGGTTCACACCGCTGGATCGCCTGGACGATTTCGTGAAAGCCTACCGGCAGGTGCTCGCCGAGCTGGCGGCACGCGGCGTGCAGTGGGTGCAGCTCGACGAACCCGGCCTGACCGTGGACCGCGACATTCCCAACGCCAAAATCGCCGAATTGGCGCGTAAAACTTACACCGCGTTGACAGCCGAAACGAACCGCCCCGCAATCCTGGTGACAAGCCCCTACGGCAACCTGCGCGAGAACCTGCCCGCGCTGTTAGACACCGGTATTGAGGCGCTGCATCTCGACCTGGTTTCCACCCTCTACGATGCCGAGGCGCTGACCGCCTTCAAAGACTCCGGCGTAACCCTGGTGGCGGGTGCCATTAACGGGCGCAATATTTGGCGTGCCGACCTGCGAGCACTCTTGCACGCGCTCCAGAACATTAACGGCGGTGCGGTGGCAGTTGCATCCTCAACCTCGCTGCAGCATGTGCCGCACGATCTTGACCTTGAAGACCCCGCCGATGTGCCCGTAGACGGTCTGGCTTTTGCCGACCAGAAAGTCGCCGAGATCGTGACTCTTGCCCGCGGTCTTGCCGACGGTGAGTCTGCGGTTGAGGCAGAGTTGAAGACCGCCGACGAAGCGCTGGCACGTTTCACAGCGGATCCGCGTAAGCATAATGCGGCAATCCGTGAGCGTGCCGCATCCGTGAAACCGCGGGATTTTGAGCGCCCCGAACTGAAAATCCGTCGGGATGCCCAAGCCGATCTGAACCTGCCGAAACTGCCGACCACGACCATTGGTTCGTTCCCGCAGACCGGCGATATTCGCCGCCACCGTGCAGAGGCGCGTGCCGGTAAAATCACGCAGCAGCAACTTGACGAGTTCCTGCGTGAAGAGATCGCCTCCGTTATTAAACTCCAGGAAGATTTGGGCCTGGATGTGCTCGTGCACGGCGAGGCCGAACGTAACGACATGGTGCAGTACTTCGCCGAAAATTTCGATGGTTTCGCCACGACGAAGCACGGCTGGGTGCAGTCCTACGGTTCGCGTTGCACCCGTCCGTCGGTGCTGTTCGGCGATGTGAAACGCTCGGGTGAAGGGCTGCGCGGCGAGGCCGTGACCGTGCCCTGGATTTCCTACGCCCAGTCCCTCACCGACCGTCCCGTCAAGGGCATGCTGACCGGCCCGGTGACTATTCTGGCCTGGTCATTCGTGCGTGATGACCAGCCGCGCGAGGAAACCGCGAATCAGGTTGCATTGGCGCTCGCCGACGAAATCGCCGATTTGGAAGAGGCGGGCATCCGCATCATTCAGGTGGATGAACCGGCACTGCGTGAGCTTCTGCCACTGCGCCGTGATGAGCAGCCCGCGTACCTGAAGTGGTCGGTGAATGCGTTCCGCCTGGCGACGAGCGCGGTCGAGGATAAAACTCAGGTTCACACCCACCTGTGCTACTCGGAGTTCAACGAGATTATTGATTCGATTAATGCCCTGAATGCGGATGTGACCAGTATTGAGGCGGCGCGCTCGCATATGGAGCTGTTGGCAGATATTCCCGAAAGCTATGTTTCGGGGCTGGGCCCGGGCGTGTGGGATATTCACTCGCCGCGTGTGCCTTCGCAGTCCGAGGTTGAGGAGCTGATCCGTGCCGCGATTGGGTACGGAACCATCTCTGACCTGTGGGTTAACCCGGATTGCGGTTTGAAGACCCGCGACTACGAGGAGACGAAGAGGACGCTGGAGAACGTGGTGGCCGCAGCGAAGAAGGTTCGGGCGAGCCTGTAGTCTCTGACGCTCCACCCCTATAAAGTGCCTTAATTACAGGCTTAAACAATCACAATAATTCCGCGAGCAGGTGGTTTTTGATTCGAGCAGGTAGGAAAATCCTACCTTATCGGCAAAATCCTACCTGCTCGCGGTTATATAGAGGGTATGCACATCCAACATAGGCATTTATGTTCCCTAAGACATAGTCCTATCTCACATAAATAAAAAATTTACTGTTTTGACAGCCTAAAATTGTTATTCACAGAATAATCATTCTGAACATATGTTCACTTCTAGTTTAAGTAACCTGTACATATGCTCTTAAAATTACTATTTCTATAGGTATCTATTCCTAAAATGCGAGCATGACTACTACAGATTCTCCAAAGAAGAAGGGTTCTGTACCCCGCTGGCTTGCTATCCCGACAGCAAAACCTCAATTGAACACAGCAGAGGTCGCGGCGAAGTACCCACGCCTACGTTTTCAGGTTTTTATGGGTATTTTTATCGGGTACGCAACGTTTTATCTGATTCGCAATAACGTTCCGCTTGTTACACCGATTCTGACTCATGAGCTCGGTTTTAGTAATGCGGCTATTGGTGCGCTTTCCACAGCGCTGCTTTTAGCCTATGGTTTCAGCAAATTCTTTACCGCTATGATTTCTGACCGCTCTAACGCGCGGTTATTCCTCCCCATAGGATTAGTACTTTCTGGTATTGCAAACGTTCTGCTCGCTATCGCCGGGTACATGGGATCCGGTGCGGCAGCTGCAGGATACGGGGCCGCGATCGCATCCACCATGGCCGCCATTATGGTCTTCAACGGTATCTTCCAGGGTATGGGGTGGCCACCCTCAGGCCGCGTGCTCGTGAACTGGTTCTCAACGAGCGAGCGCGGGTCTAAGGTTTCTCTCTGGAATACCGCACATAACGTTGGTGGTGCGCTCTCGGGTCTTTTGGTTGCCTGGGGTTTCACGCTCTTCGGTAAAACTTGGCAGGTTGCTTTTTGGTTCCCCGCCGTGATTAGCTTTGTGCTTGCTTTTGTGGCGTGGCTGCTGATTCGCGATAATCCGGAGGCTGAGGGTCTGCCCACTATTGACGTGTACCGCAACGATCCCCACAAGGTTGAGTCCACGGACGAAGACCGTTCTGAATCAACATGGACGACTATTCGTAAGCATGTGCTGACTAATTCGACCATGGTGTATCTGGCTCTTGCTAATGTCTTTGTGTACACTCTGCGCTACGGTGTGCTGGTGTGGGCTCCTAAATATTTGCACGATGTGCGCCACGCCTCCCTTGAGGGCGGTATCGCTGGGTTCTCAATCCTGGAGCTTGCCGGTATTGGCGGCACTATTCTCTGCGGTTTCGTCTCTGACTATGTCTTTAAGGGGCGCCGTTCACCCGCGGGTATTCTCTTCTTGATTGCTACCGTAGGCGCTATCCTGCTGTATTGGTTGCCTTCAGCCGATGCTCCGCTCATTATCGCCTATATTGCGTTGGCGCTGATTGGCGGTCTGATTTATGGGCCGGTGATGCTGATCGGTTTGCAGGCTATCGACCTGTCGCCTTCACATGTCGCGGGTACCGCCGCAGGATTTACTGGTCTTTTCGGGTATGCTCTGGGCGCTACGTTGGCTTCTACCGGTATCGGCATCATTGTGGATCACTGGGGCTGGAGCACCGCCTTCATCTTCATGATCGTGTGCTCGGGACTGGCTATTGTGTTCCTCTGGCTTGTTAATGGGGCAGAGAAGCGCATGATGGCTGAGAGGGATAAGAAACTCGCTGCAGAAAACGCATAGGCGTAATTTCAGTTTCCGCGAGCAGGTTGGTTTTTGATCCGAACAGGTAGGAAAATCCTACCTTATCGGCAAAATCCTACCTGCTCGCGGTTGCCTTTAAGGGGCAAAGGGTGCCAGCGTTCACCGAATTACGCCCCTGAGGGAATATGCCGAAGAGGTGTTATCTTCAAGGTTCTCGCGCCATAAAGCCCCTAGAATGGGGTCATGGATAATGCAAAGAACTCTGGAATTACGACCGAATGGGTCGATAAGGCGGTTAAACCGGGCGATGATTTCTTCCGCCACGTGAACGGCCGCTGGCTCGATACCTATGAAATTCCCGCCGACCGTTCCAAAGACGGCGGGCTGTACACTCTGCGCGATGATGCCGAAAAGCATGTGCGTGAGATTGTTGAGCGTATCGCCAAGGAACAGCCTGAATCCCGCATCGGCGCGCTCTACAACTCTTTTATGGACACCGATAAGATCGAGTCCGACGGGTTGGAACCGCTCATACGCGAGGTCGCCCCGATTCTCAACGCCGCCACAAGCGACCAGCTCGCCGTCACTCTAGCGCTCCTCTCACGGGCTGGGCTGGCGCAGCTTCTCGGGTGGTACACCAGCATCGATCAGAAAGACCCCGAGCACTACGTCTTTTACCTCACCCAGGCCGGGTTGGGTCTGCCCGACGAGGCGTACTACCGCGAAGAGAAGTACGAACAGGTATGCGCCGCGTATATCGAGCATATTGCCACCATGTTCGAGCTGACCGGTCTTGCCGAGAGCTTCAACCTGACCCCTATGGAGGCGGCACAGCTCATTTTCTCGCACGAGACCGAGATCGCCGCGCATCACTGGGATGTCGTGAAAAACCGTGATGCAGAGGCAAAATACAACCCCGTCAAAGCCACCGAACTTGACGAGAAATTCCCCGGTTTCCCGCTCCAGCAGTGGCTTCTTGCGCTGGGGGCAGACCCCAAAGAGCTGGGCACGGTCATTGTTTCTCAACCTTCTTTCTTGGAGGGTGTGGCGAACATGTGGCAGTCCACCCCGCTGATGACCTGGAAACTCTGGGCCCTGTGGTGCGCTATCCGTTCCCGCGCGCCCTACCTGCCGGATGCGTTCGTACAGGAAAACTTCAATTTCTACGGTCGCACCCTCTCGGGCACCGAAGAGCTGCGCGAACGCTGGAAACGCGGCGTTGCGGCTGTGGAGAACGCGCTCGATCAGGAGCTCGGCAAGGAATATGTGGCGGTGCATTTCCCGCCGGAGCATAAGGAGAAAATGCTCAAGCTGGTCAATAACCTGCTGGAAGCATACCGCCGCTCCATCACGAACCTGGATTGGATGACCGAGGCCACCCGCGAGAAGGCGCTGGAAAAGCTTTCGAAGTTTGTCACGAAGATCGGCTACCCGGATGAGTGGCGCGACTACTCGAAGCTGACCCTGGTGCCCGGTGACTTGTTCGAGAACCTGCGCCGTGCCGCCGCCTTTAACAGCGATTTCATGATCGATCGCGCGGGCGATGCGGTGGATAAGAACGAGTGGCTGATGTCTCCGCAGACTGTGAACGCATACTATATGCCGCCCGCTAACGAGATTGTGTTCCCTGCGGCTATTCTGCGCCCGCCCTTCTTCGATCCTGAGGCCGACGATGCAGCAAACTACGGCGGTATCGGCATGGTGATCGGTCACGAGATCGGCCACGGGTTTGACGATAAAGGTGCGCTTTATGACGGCGACGGCGCGCTGAATAACTGGTGGACCGAGGAGGATTTCGCCGAGTTTACCAAGCGCACGAGCGCGCTGGTTCAGCAATATAACGCCTACACCCCGGCGAACCTTGACCCGCAGAAGTTCCGGGTGAACGGCGAACTAACTCTGGGTGAGAATATCGGCGACCTTTCGGGTCTGTCAATTGCGTTGAGGGCCTATGAGATCGCGCTTGCCGAGCAGGGCATCACTTCGCTGGCGGATGCGCCGGTCATCGATGGCATGACGGCCGCGCAGCGCCTGTTCTGGTCTACCGCGCAGGGATGGCGCACTAAGTCACGCCCGCAGCATGCGGAGATGATGATTTCGGTGGATCCGCACTCCCCCGACGAGTTCCGGGTGAACGGCGTGGTGCGCAATATCGACGAGTTTTACGATGCGTTCGATGTTCCTGAGGACAGCAAACTGTACCTAGCGCCTGAGGATCGCGTGCGTATCTGGTAACCGCCTGCCAGCTCCCAATAGCGCGAGCAGATAATATTTCGGCGAGCAGATAACGGATTGCTATCTGCTCGCCGAAATATTATCTGCTCGCGCGGGTTAAAGGATGCCGTATTGCCCAAAGCACCGCAGCTGTGAGGGCTAAGGATGCGGCACATACGAACGCATATGTTCCGGTATCTACCCGCGCACTTAGATGTGAGAAGAGTAAATTTCCCAGCGATGTAAAAAGCGCTGCCGCTAAACTAAAGACAGACATTACTTTTCCAATATGCCCAGCGTCGCTCTTCTTCTGCAAATCCGAGAAAAGACCAATAGTGTAGATAACAATAATTCCACTCACTATACTTTGTGCAGTAATAACACTGATAATTCCGGGTATAAGTGCCAATACATACGCGCCACTGATAACCAACAGTAATATTTGTGGATGCACCCACCGCCTCAGCGCAGGTATGCGGTTGAGAATAAAAGATGCAGCCACGGCGCCCATAGTTCCCATAAACATACCAATACCGTAGACCTCTTGCCCTAACCCCAAGTAAGCAATTCGCCCCAGAAGCAGGAAAAGGGTTGAGGCACCCCACATATTGAGGAGGGCAGCGAAGAAAAGTTCACGTCTAAAATATGCATTAGAGGCTATATATACTAGTCCAAGCCTTAAATCGTGAAGTATATGCGTTTTTTGGAATACTTCGGAGCCCTCCGAGTGTCGGGTAGCGACAGACCCAGCGGGCACCATAAAAGTGAGCACCAAAGACAGAATAAATGACACCAGATTGACAATGATTGAAAGCTCTAGGGCATTCGCAAAATTCTGCATGAGAATCATGGTTCCCACAAGGGGGCTCACAGCACGGGATAGCTCCCCCACCATCGAATAGGTGCTATTGTATTTTTCAAATTCTCGATGTCCAAGAATCTCAGGAATAATAGCGCGGCTTGTGGGGCTGTATGCGGTCGCGGCTAAAGACATGAGAGCCGAAAGAATAATCAGTATATAAACGATAAATTCTCCGTGTGCTGACAATAAAAGAATAAGAGCGCACAGGCAGCAGAGGCTATTAAAAATATCGTAGAAAATCAGCAGAGACTTTTTCTTGAACCTGTCAATGACAACAAATCCAAGAATGCTGGCGAGGAATATGCCCGCACCGCTCAACGCATTCATCACCCCAACCATCTGCTGACCGGCGTTCTGGCTGATATACCAGGTCACCACAATGGTGTAGGCGACGGTGCCTATACGTGAAAGCGCCGTCGCCGGGATAAGATAGTACGCTCTACTGTGCCTCACCACGTTCCGCAAAACCTCAGAACAGAAGGCTAGATGCTCGATCCACTGCTGCTGCTAGAGCCTGAACCTACCTGGCTGCGGAAGGCTGCGGCAAACCCGCCAATAACCCAGTGCCCGTTTTCATACTTCCCTGTTATATCGACGTCGATCGTGGTGCTGCGTGAGCTTGAGGGAACATCAGCATCCCTTCCTGAGGTGGCGATAAAGCTGCCCAACCCTATGGTGAATCGGGAAGGCCAGGTGTATTCCCCGCCGGATTCCTTGGGCTTCGGTGTGGTGAGGTTGGCTGTCACCTTGGGGTCTTCAAACCAGATCGTTGAAAACTGGTACGAGGACGACTTAACGGAGCTTTTATCTGTATCATTCAACGCAGTCTGCTCGATCAGGCTGTCGTCACCGCTCTCCATCATGTACTGGGTCGCCGCAGTATAGAACGCGATACTGGAATACAGCCCTGCCACCGAGTTTTCGTCGGCGTTCTTAGGTTTGATGGGTTTGGGCACGTTCTTCGCGCGTTCGGTGCGGGTCGCCTTACGATACTCCCCCGCCGAGGTATCGTATTCGTCAATCTTCGCTTCGCCACTGAAATCGCTGCGGTAGCTTGCCGTAGCATCCGTTGGGAGCGGTTTCACGCTGCCGGCGTTGGATGCGCATCCAACAAAAGCGAGCGCGGAACCTGCGCCCAGCACGCCTAGGGCGGTTCTGCGGGATACAAACGACTGTGTCATGAGAAAGACCTTTCATCGATGGCGACTATTGTTCTAACACTATTATCCCGGATACTCCCGGCCAGTACTATCCCTGGAATTAGGCACTAAGGTTACCCGCCGAGCCAAAGCTAGAAGACAAATCGGTATTGGTGGGAATATCGATCAGCAGCCAGCGTCCGTTGTTATATCGTGCCTTAAACTCTCCGTCGTGAACGTCTTTATTTGCCTCGCTGGGAATGTCTACCGCAGTGCCCTCATACACTACAAAATTACCTGTTGAGAATGTGGTCGTTGCCGCCCATGTGTAGACGTCGCCGTTCTGGGTGGGAGTCGGGTCTTTGAGCGTAAACGTCATTTTAGGGTCTTCAAACCACATATTTTCAAGCTCTTTCACGCTGCTTTCCTCAAAGGCTTCGGCTCCGTTTATTCCTCCTACAAAGGTAATTTCTTTGAAGGGAGAGAAATCGTTGGTCATAATTCCGTAGGTGAAGGCTGCCCCAAGAAATCCAAATAGGGAGTAAAGCCCGGCGGAGCTTTTCTCGGTCATCTCGGCGGTTTTCACCGGTTTCGGCACGTTCTTCGCGCGTTGGGTACGGGTTGCGCGCACGTATTCTCCTGCGGAGGTGTCGTAGCTGTTGAACGTGACCTCACCCGAATAGTCGGCACGGTAGCTCGCGGATGCGTCCGCCGAGAGCGGCTGCACGCGGGAGGCGCATCCGGCGAAGGCGAGCGCGGAACCGGCGCCTAGCACGCCGAGGGCGGCTCTGCGGGATATGGACGAGGAAGTCATGGGCGGGTACCTTTCTCATGGAAGCGGAAAATACGGCGTCGTTACCGGTATTTTCGTTCGGGGAGTGATGTTACCGTGACGGGCGCATCCTCTATTATCCCGGAGTAGAGCCGCAGTACAGGTAATTATGACACTCCTGCCACAGCAACAAGCCCCGCAGACATAGATTAAGCCCGCAGAAACGCACGTGTTTCTGCGGGCTTAACCCATATTTGGCCGATGCGGTTCAGCACGAAAGAGGTTTAGAACCCGAATCCTCCGCCGCTGCCAGAGCCGGTGGATGCGCCACCGCTGGCACCAGAAGACGCGGAAGTCTTGGGCTTCAGGTCAATTTCCCAGGTACCATCTTTATAGGTACCCGTAAAGGTATATGGCATTTCCTGATGCCGCGATTTCTCAGGGATATCTATCGCCTGACCATCTCGAACCATAAAGCTGCCCAGATTTATCGATAACTTTCCTTCCCAGGTATAGTTGTCGCCCTCAATCTTGGGCTGCGGAGTATCGAGAGAAGCTTTGACAGTGAAGTCCTCAGACCAAGACTTATCTGGTGCCCCAGAAGATTTCATCTGTTCTTCAAGCGTTGAGACTTGTTCTTTGTTTTTAATATTGCTCTCCTTAAGAGCGCTGCCATCTGCAGTCATAGAGATATACTGCATACCAGCAACAAGAAAGGCAATATTCTGGTAGAAGCCCTCCACCGATTTATCATTCAGGTTATCGGGTTTAATAGGTTTCGGAACGTTTTTTGCGGGATGCTCACGGGTTGCGGGCTCATAGTTCCCGGCGGAAGTATCAAACTTCTCAAGCTTGACCTCGCCGCTGTAGTCGTCACGTTTCGACGAATCAGAACCGCCGCCATTAGAATTACTGGTTGAGCATGCGGCAAGAGCAGCCGCCGCGGAACCGGCGCCGATCACACCAAGAGCGGAACGGCGGGTCAGATAATGTGCTGGGATATTCATAGTATTCCTTTCGGCGCCTTACTTATGCCCGGATAACAATAAGATATCCGTGTATTAGGGCAGAGAGCTTAAGCGCTCCTTGTGGTTGGGTTACCTCTAACTATCCTGCCATGTGTCATGATTTATGCTTGGGATTGCCGCAGGTATTTCTGCATATTCCCAGGTTGAGGCCGTTCAGTTGAATATTTGCTGTGTACGCACATTCGTAATCGTGAAACTCCTTAGCGCCTTTATTTCTTTGCCTCCGGTGTAGGCACCGGCGTGGGGGTTAGGTCTTCTACACGCATCCTAAAATGTGAGAAAAGATCAGTTCTTTCGGGTGCTCCCACGATCTTTTCAGGAACGCTCACCTTACACCACCAGCGGTCGTCACGATGCACCGCGGTGAAGGTGGTCTGGGCAACTTCGTACCGTTTCGCGAGAGAAAGGTCCACGGTCTCTTTCTCGCCCACCTGAAAGGTTCCGTAATCAAGGGTGGTCTTTCCTTCCCAGGTGTAGGTATCGCCCTTGATAGTCGGTTCGGAGGTTTTGAGGGTTACTGTGACCGCGGGGTTATCGAACCAGACGCGCCCTTCACGCATTAAAGAGAACGCTTTTCCGTCTTTTTCGCCGCGCATGACGCTATGCCCCGGTTCTGCGGCGGCGCTCTCATCATAAAGTCGGGTGTTGCCGGTGGCGTTCATATATTGGAGGGCGGCAGCAATATAGGCAATCGTGCCGTAAAGCCCCCGGACCGATTTATCGTTCATATGCTCGGGCCTAATGGGCACAGGCACGTTCTGGGCCGGGTGATCACGAGTTGCAGGCTTATAGGCTCCTGCAGATTCATCATATGTATCGAATTTAACCTCACCCGCGAAATCGGTGCGGGTTTCGTCAGAGTTTGTTGCAGATCCTTGGTTTCTTGATAAGCAGGAGGCAATAAATCCCGCTGAGCCTATGCCCAACAGCGCGAGTGCGGAGCGGCGGGGAAAACGACGGGAGGTGTGGGAGGGCATCGAAATGGTGTCCTTTCAGCGCCTTTTACCCGTGCATCAAGGCGCAAACTGTGGTTGGGTGTATTCCCATTGTGTACATGATGTAGAAATTCATGCGAGGTTTAAGTGTTCCCTGAGCAAAGATTCAGCTAAGAGCGCGGAAAACCCGCAAGAACACTATGCTTCCTGCGGGTTTTCTTTAAGTAGGAACCTACACTCAGTTCTCCTAGACGATTGCGCGGTATTGCTACTGTGCCCCGCCGTTGCCGGATGCGCCTTCCCCGGCTCCTTCCTGCGGAGCCTGCTGCTGCGGGGTTTGCTGCTGGTTCTGTCCCTGCTGCTGATTCTGGGCACTTCCAGATTGTCCTGCAGCGCTCGGATCCTGCAGCAACCAGGTGCCGCCTTTATAGGTTCCCTTAAAGATGGCAGGTGATTCTTCCTCTTTTTTGTCTTCGGGAATATCTATCACTTGTCCGTTAACCATGATGAAGGAACCATTGCTAGCTTTGATCTTTCCGTTCCATGTGTAGGTATCGCCGTCAATCTTAGGCTGCGGGGAATCCAAGATTGCCACCATCATAAGATCTTCAGCCCAGGTTTTTTGAGATTTCCTCTGCTCAACCACTTGCCGAAAATTATCAGGAGATATCTTATTCCCTTGGTTGTCTGCCGCGACCTGCAACAAAGGTTCCGGGTCATTGGCGCCTGTGAAATATTCCAGCGAAGCTACCATATACCCGATTGCCGCATAGAAACCAGCAACGGATTTCTCACCCATCTGCTCTGGTTTGAGGGGCTTGGGGAAGTTCTTCGGGGGCTGTTCCTTGGTGCCGGGCTCGTACTTACCTGCAGAGGTGTCGTAGTTGTCGAATTTCACCTCGCCGCTATAGTCCTTTTGGTCTTGGCCACCGGATGCGGAGGAGCCTGACCCGCCAGCATTATTTGCCCCGGAACAGGCAGCAAGAGCCACCGCCGCAGAACCGGCGCCAAGGAACCCAAGCGCGGAACGGCGAGAGATATTCAATGAAGACATGCTAGTCCTTTCGGAACCCAAGCCATGACACTCGGGTGGTATCGATCATCGGAGGTACAGCATACGCATATACTTGCTACCCATCACGATAACGAGAAATGAATACTCTCACCGTAAAATTTCGCTAGATGCCAAACAGCGAACCGGAGCTCGATGAGCTTCCGGATGTTGAAGTGGGCTCTGGGTCTGTCATACGCCACTGACCGTCCTTATAGGTTCCCTTGAACGTAACGTCTTGACTCTGTTCCTTGTTCAGTTCCCGGCCCATGCCCCCACGACCACCCATACCGCCGATTTTTATGGTAACGCTTCCATCCCAGGTATAGGTGTCGCCGTCCATCTTCGGCTGCGGGGTCTTGAGGCTACTGGTAATTTTCATGTCATAAAACCACACGACTCCCCCGGTGCCCATCTGCTTAAGCTGCTCAAATTGCGGCGCAGGCACCTTCTGTCCGGTGTTGTCTACCATAACCTCCATCAGGGGTTCGAGGTCAAAAGACTCGAAGAAGTACTGGAAGGATGCAAAAAGGTAGCCGATAGACGAGTAAAAACCTGCCGCTGACTTTTCGTTAGCGTTATCCGGCTTCTTCGGCTTCGGCACATTTTCGGCGGGGTGATCCTTGGTTGCGGGCTTGTATTCTCCCGCAGAAGTGTCAAAGTTATCGAACTTGATCTCGCCGCTAAAGTCGGTGCGCTCGCTTTGGGAACTGACACCGTTAACGCCTCCAGAGCACGCAGCAAGCGCCACGGTCGCAGAGGCAGCACCCGCCAAACCAAACGCGGTGCGACGTGAGACATGTAGAGCGGACATTCTTTTTCCTTTCATGATGTGGACTTCTTAGCCCGAATATCTGTGTGGTGTTTCTAGAGTGAAAATTCTTGAGACGATCCAGATCCTGACGAACCCGAGGAGCTGCCGTAGATAGCCCACCAGCGCCCTTCCGTATAGGTTCCGCGGTAGAGGGTATCTGATGTCTCTGTCTCAGACTCTCGGCTTACTCCACTCGGCCCGTAAAAGGTACCCAACGAAAACGATATTGTTCCCTCCCAGGTGGCACTCGTACCGTTCATCGTCGGTTCCGGACTCTTGAGAATCGCCTTAAATTTGGGGCCGCCAAACCATGATTTACTGCTCGTGGTTTGTTGTTTCAGCTGGTTAAATTTAGATTCCAGGACATCTTTGTATTCTGGTGGAAACGCATCCGCCACAAGGCTAAAGTCCAGTGTTTCCATGGCGTACTGCATGGCTGCCGTCGTATAGCCAATCGCCGCATAAAATCCTGCCGCCGACTTATCGTTTATATCTGAGGGTTTCGTCGGTTTAGGCACATTCTTTGACGGGTGATCTTTCGTGGCAGGCTCATAGTCGCCAGCCGAGGTATCGAAACTCGTGAAGCGAACCTCGCCTGCATAATTGCTGGAACTAGATGAAGAACTTGAACTGGAACTAGATGGAGAGCTGGAACTAGAGCTGGATGCGGTTGCCCCCGCACTCTGCTGCTCGGATGCGATTCCTCTCACTTTCGGGGCGCAGGCGCTCAGCACCATCGCCGAGCCCACCGTACCGGCTGCCGCAAGAGCGGTTCGGCGCGAAAAATCATAGGATCTTTCTGACATATTTCATTCCTTTCGGCGTCTTAATCGTCAACGATTAAAACCCCTGTGATGTGGCTGGGTACCTTACTATTGTGCCGTTAACCCGTGCGAATATGCGTTATATGACGTCATCATAAGCTGTTATATTTTTCTCATCGACCCTGCACACACCCAAGAGCCAGCACCGAGCGCATCCCTTCCAAGCACGGTACAACGCTATGGTGTAGCTGTAGAGCTCTGTGAGGCTACGGTCTTTGACCGAGTTTCAATGCTCCAGCGCCCGTTGGTATATGTTCCTTTGAAAACCATGTCTTCGGTATTGCTTTTTTGCCGTTCCGTTAGGTCGTTTACCTGCCCACGATCGACACGGTAGTTCCCGAACTCCATAGAGAACTTCCCTTCCCACGTGTATGTATCACCTTCCATCGCGGGCTGCGCGGTATTCAGGGAGATAGTGACGCGCGGGTTCTCATACCAGTTTTGCCCTTCCCTCATGCGTGCCAGTATTTGCTCATTTGAGGAATTATGAACATAGTGTTTCTCGTCCTCGGTGAGCGCACTGTCATCGTAGGGACCGGTGTCACCGGTGGCGAACATATACTGCATAGCGGCGGCGATATAGGCTAGGCTCGCGTAAAATCCGGCAACGGACTTTTCATCTGCATTCTCAGGTTTGATAGGTTTGGGGACGTTCTTGGGAGGGGTGTCTCGTGTGGCGGCTTCAAAACTGCCGGCAGAATTATCGTATTTTTCGAGTTTGACTTCTCCGGCATAGTCACTGCGTTCATTCGAGCATGAAGCAACCGTAAAAAGCACCGCACCGGCACCCGCAGCACCCAGCGCGGAACGACGTGTTAGCGCATATTCCACCGTGATTCCCCTTTCGCGCGGCATCAAAATGCGGGAAGTCCCTTCATTATCCACCTTAAGTAGAGGTTTATAGCAGATTTCAGCGGTATGCGCTCTGTGAGATTTCGCTCGATACGCTTTCTCTATAGAGTTGCTGGTTCACACGTACGCATTCTTGTATACTCATAAGTCCTGTGCAGTTCTAGGTAAACCCGCATTTTCCCTCTATGCGATATCGCCTTGTGCGAGGCGCGCATATAGACTGCCGCTAAGTACTATAGATGGGAGCATAGCGCTTTCCGCAGCATGCGCGGGGAAGCCGCATTCGCTGGCTTGATGTCAAGAATAGATGGTTCCTGACATGGTTCATCACAAAGGAGAGCCTTCTGCCCTCATGGCTTTACTAAAATTCTTCAAATACGATCTCTTGATTACCCTGGTGGCACTTGCCGCAGCCGCCGTTTATGGTGGTGTATCAGGTTTGGTCTCCGCCGTTATTCTGATTGTCCTTGAGATCGTGTTCTCATTCGATAACGCGGGTGTGAACGCAAAATATCTGAATAAAATGTCGCACGCATGGCGCAATATCTTCTTAACAGTCGGCGTGCTGGTCGCTGTTTTTGGTATGCGACTCATCTTCCCGTTCCTGATCGTGTGCCTTGCGGGTCATGTAAGCCCGATCGAAGCCTGGAACCTTGCGATGGAACGCGGCGACCCGCATACGCCCGGAACCTACGGGTTTATTCTGGAATCCGCGCACCACACCATTGCCTCCTTCGGCGGCATGTTCTTATTGATGCTCTTCCTGTCCTTCCTGTTCGAGGCGGGTAAAGAGGTTCACTGGCTCTCCGTGATCGAAAAACCGCTCGCTAAAGCCGGGCACTTCGATTCCATGCCGGTCTTGGTTTCCGGGGTTCTCTTAGTGACGGCTTCTCAGCTTTTTGGCGCTGAGCATCATGAACAGTACAGCATTCTTATCTCTGGTCTTCTAGGTATGCTCACATTCCTGGCGACCAACGGTCTTGCAACATTTATGGAGGCTCGCAATGAAGAACGAGAAGAGTCTCTAGCAGAAGTCACCATGCTGACCGGCAAGGCCGCGTTCTCGATGTTCCTCTTCCTTGAGGTGCTGGATGCTTCCTTCAGTTTCGACGGTGTTCTCGGCGCATTTGCGGTAACCTCAGACCCGATTATTATTGCGCTCGGTTTGGGTGTGGGCGCGCTCTTCGTGCGGTCGATGACCATTTACCTGGTCGAAAAGGGAACCCTCCAGGAGCTGCGCTACCTGGATCACGGCGCGCACTGGGCTATCGGTGTTCTCGCGCTCATGCTCCTAGCAACCCTCAAGTGGGATATCCCCGATTTCGTAATTGGTCTTTCCGGTATCGTATTCATCGCCGGTTCAATTATTTCCTCCCGACGAGCAAATCGGTTGGATAAGTCTCTGCCCAAAGCCTCCAATCTTCACAATGTGCCTGTAGAACAGGCGATGAATACTGAGGGTAAAAAGTAGGCTTTATCCTGTGAGCAGATAAATCTTGCTTATACACAAAGGTCCCGCATGCATCAATACGATGCGTGCGGGATCAGCTATATGCTCTGAAAAGCATAATCATTCATTCAATTACTGGCACCTAGAATGTTTTGATCTGCCAGGCACCATCAGAATACTTACCCTGAAAATACACCGAAGTTTCTGTCTTACGTTGTTTTTCATCGGTGTAGTCCTCGCTAGTTCCATCAGGGAAGGCACGAAACTCTCCTAAATCGATGACTATCATACCGCCCCAATTGTAGCCGCCACCGCTTGCTTTTGAGGGACGGGGAGAGCGCATGGCAAACGTTACTTGAGGGTTACCAAGCCAAATCTCACCATCTTTGATCCTATCGAAAGAGGATTGATCATTTTTTAAGAAACCATCCTTTTCGCTTTGTGCCAATGCAGACTTATTGATCATTTCGTCGCTTCCCGTCTCAAAAAGGTACTGCAATGCACCTGCCATAAAGACTAGATTAGCGTAGAAGCCATCTGCTGAGTTCTCTTTAGCTTTATCATCTAAAACAGGTTTAGGGATATTCTTTGCTGGATGTTCACGCGTTGCGGGTTCATACGCGCCAGCCGACGTATCGTACTTATCGTTTTTGATAGTAGTACCGTAGTCTTTTATGCTCTCCGAGGGTGATGCCGATGCAGAGGATGAGGACGATGAGCTTGACGCGGACGATGAAGAGCTTGAAGAGCCGCTAGCAGCGGCATCGACGGGTTTTACGGAGGCGGCGCATCCGGCAAGAGCAATGACAGAGCCAGCGCCGACGACACCTAGGGCGGCACGGCGGGTTACATCATGAGGTGACATGGTGTTGTTCCTTTCGGGGCTTCCGTAACGCCGCAGGGCAGGCGACTGCGGGAAGCACGGGTGGCGAGCGCATGAACTCGCCATGGGTGTTTCTCTCTACTCTAGTGTATCGGGGCTGCGGGAGCTCGCATATCTGCCGTTCTAGGGTCTTAGAATACGGTAGTTTTTCGCGCGATGCGCCGCGCCGGGGCATTTCAGCGCTCCCGATTTTCTTGAGATTACAAAAAGCCCCGCAAGATTGTAGAAATCTTGCGGGGCTTCAGAAATTAGCCGTTTGACTTAGCTTTCGGGCTAACGGTTTCGGGATTACCAGTTTGAGCGGTTGTAATGCTCCACTTGTTATCAGAGTAAGTACCGATGAATGTCCCTGGAGCCTTAGCATATCCTTCCCCAGGCGGAATATCGTTCACTTCCTCAGGAGTAGCCGTAAATTCGCCTATGTTTATGCTCAGCTGAATAGACCACTTATAACGATCCCCGTTAATTTCTGGCTGTGCGGTGAGAGTCTCGATCGTAGCTGTAGGATTACCCAGCCACATCTCCCCATTTTTAACCTTCGGAAGAACCTGAGACCAGGTGGGGTCTTGATATATAATCTGGACTTCATCTTCCTTATAAGCTCCCTTACGGAAAGGCCCGTCGTCACCCGTAACGAACAAATACTGCATGCATGCAGCGTAGTAACCGATATGCGCGTAGAAAGCCTCAACGGACTTTTCGTTAGCGTTCTCCGGCAGCTTCGGAACAGGAACGTTCTTCGCGGGCTCGGTGCGGGTTGCGGGCACGTACTCCCCTGCCGACGTATCGAAGCTATCGAACTTGACCTCGCCTTTGTAGTCCTTAGCGGGTTCCGACTTACTGGAGCTCGACGAACCGCCGCTGGAGTTCGAGTTTGAGTTCGACGAAGAACATGCTGCGAGCGCGGCCGCTGTGCCAGCACCCAGCACGCCCAGCGCTGCGTTACGGCGAGTCACGATCAACGATGACATAATATTCTTTTTCCTTTCATATGTGCCTCATTCAAAGCGAATAAGGCATAAATCTAGTGAGGCTAGGAAACCCCAGCCACTAAAACAACAATGTTTTAGATGGAGAATCCGCCGCTTCCGGCGGCACCCCCGCTGCTGCGAATAGTCCACGAACTGCCCGAATAGAGGGCCTCGAAGGTAATATCCGTATCAACGTGTTGTTTGCTGGACTCCACATCTTTACTCATGGAGTTCACGACGACGAAGGAACCCATATTCATCTTCATCGTGCCGCCCCACGAGTAAGAGCTGCCGCTGCTGCTCGGGGTGGAGGTGTTCAGCGAGAACACAACGGTCGGGTTGTCCATCCAGGCATTCCCCTCTTTGATCATCTTGAACATCTCTGAAGCAGTAGTGTTACTGGACAGACTCGACTTTTCGGATGACACCAGAGCGCATTTCTCGAAGGGCTCCATATCGCCGGTCTGGAAGAGGTACTGCATAGAGGCCGCGATATAGGCGATGTTCTCGTAAAGTCCGTCTATGGTTTTCTCGTTGGCTTTATCAGAGAGCAGGGGTTTGGGAACGTTCTTCGGCTTCTCGGTACGGGTTGCGGGCTGGTGCTCGCCAGCGGATGTGTCGTACTTTTCGAGTTTTACATCGCCCGTGTTTTTCGAGTTGCCGGGCAGAGTAGATGCGCTCGATGATGAGCTGGAGGATGAAGCACTTGACGACGATGAGCTCGCGGAGGACGAGCTCCCCTGCCCGAGGTCCGCGGGTTTGACGGCGGGGGCGCATCCGACAACGACGGCGGCAGATCCTGCGCCCAGCACACCCAAGGCGGCGCGGCGGGAGATATGGTGGGGTAAACGGGTTGGCATGTTTGCCCTTTCATCGGTGCTCTCAAGGGATGCGGTTACGAGCGAGGTTCCGGGTCTCAGCACATCTTTTTGCCCAAAACTGCGCAGTCAGGGGCGGAAGATAAGCCTCAACTTCCCAGTTTGTTGCTCCATACCAGAGACATTACGTCGATTGTATCTTAGAGCTTTGTTGAACCCCGGACTCCTGGACACGTCTTCATCATTTCGTTATCTATTTGCTCTCTATGTGGACTTCCTAGAGAGGCGCTGCGGCACGGCATAAAATCGCTCATGAGTACCATTCCGTATTAGCGGTTGAATATATCACCGGACTGTAGAAAAGTCTCTATACGAGCTTTACGATTAAACGAACATTGTTAGTGAGCTAGTACACGGGAGGTTCCCATGAAGGCTGTAGTTGTCCCTGACGTTGTTGATGGCTCGATAAATGTCACCGATGTTCCCGTGCCCGAGGTGGGGCACGGTCAGGCGCTCGTGAAGCTAGAGTACTCCGGCGTCTGCCACACCGACCTGCACGTTGCGGCTGGTGATTTCGGTGAGGTTCCGGGGCGCATCCTGGGGCATGAGGGTATTGGTATTGTCACCGAAGTTGGTGAAGGCGTTGAATCTCTCAAGCCCGGCGATCGAGTCTCTATTGCGTGGTTCTTCCAGGGATGCGGGCACTGCGAATACTGCACCTCCGGCAGGGAGACCCTATGCCGTACCGTCAAGAATGCGGGCTACACCGTGGACGGTGCCATGAGTGAGTATGCCCTTGTCACGGCAGACTATGCCGTAAAGGTTCCCGAAGGTCTGGATGCGGCGCAGGCAAGCTCGATTACCTGCGCGGGCGTAACCACCTATAAGGCGATTAAGGAATCGCAGATACGCCCCGGTCAGTGGCTGGTCGCCTACGGCGCTGGCGGGCTGGGCAACCTGGCGGTGCAGTACGCCAAGAAGGTTTTCGGTGCCAAGGTTATTGCCGTCGATATTAACGATGACAAGCTGCAACTTGCCGCCGAAACCGGCGCCGACGTCACGATTAACGGTCGTGAGGTTGAGGATGTACCGGCGAAGGTTCGTGAGGTAACCGACGGCGGGGCGCAAGCCGCCGTGGTGACCGCAGTATCGAGGGTTGCTTTTAACCAGGCGGTTGAGAGCGTGCGTGCCGGGGGTAGCGTGGTGGCTGTGGGCCTTCCGCCCGAGAAGATGGAACTGTCTATTACAAAGGTCGTTCTTGACGGTATTCGCGTGCTCGGCTCGTTGGTTGGCACCCGCCAGGATCTTGCCGAAGCGTTCCAGTTCGGCGCAGACGGGCTGGTGGTTCCCGTAGTGCAGCTGCGCAAGGTTGATGAGGCCCCGCAGATCTTCGAGGAGATGAACGCAGGCAAGATCAACGGGCGTATGGTGCTCGATTTCGCAAGCCTGTGGTAAGGCAAGAAGGCTTCTCACACGGGTGCGTTAGGTACTGAATCTTTGCGGTAGCGCGGGTTGCCGCCCGTTTCTACACATAGGGTTCTGAACCCCTAATGCAAAAAGCGGTGTCCCCTGGAAAATATGGAAATTCCGGGGACACCGCTTTATATGCGGAGCTAAGGATTAGCTGTCCTGGGTATCGTGGGATGCGGAGCTGTCGGAACCGCTGGTGTCATTACTACCCGTGATACTCCACTTGTTATTGGAGTAGGTTCCCTTGAAAGTCACTTTCCGAGCCGGAGACTCTGCAGGAGCATCCTGCGCTTTCCCATCAACGACAACGAAACTTCCGGGAGTCATTTTGATTGTTGATGCCCAGGTGTAGGTGCCGTTTTCTTGCTTGGGCTGCGCATCCACAAGGGTTATCACGACCTTGGGGTCTTCCACCCAGTTCTTTCCTTCTTCAATTTGCTTCAAAAAGTCAGCCGTAATGAATTCTTCTTTATCTTCATCGCTCAAGCCGCTTTCCTTGATCAAAGATGCATCACCGGTCTGCAGTGCGTACTGCAAAGCCGCGCCGATGAATGCGATCGAAGAGTACAGACCCGCGACGGAGTTTTCGTTCATATTCTCAGGCTTGATGGGCTTGGGAACATTCTTTGCGGGAGTCTCACGAGTTGCGGGCTCGTAGGTGCCAGCTGAGGTATCGAACTTGTCGATTTTAGCCTCGCCGCTGTAGTCGCTGCGGGTGCTCGTCGAGGAAGCCGATGTGCCGGAGTCCCCGCCGTTGCCGTTCGAGTTAGAGGAGGAGCACGCCGCCAAGAACGCGGCAGAACCAAGACCCAAGATGCCTAGAGCGCCGCGGCGGGATACAGAAGTAGTCAGCATGTTGTTATCTTTCAGTCGGTGATTATTGCCTATTTATTATAGAGTGCATACACCGGAAGAACCCATTTAGGGCAAGCTATGTTCCCACGGGTGCGGGGAGATTACAGGTTTTGCTGATGCACCTGGGGATTACGCGGTATGAGGTGCTGAGGCTTGTAAGTTGCGTACGAATCGGATCTCTCGTAACGCCTCAAACGACTCCCGACCCTCTAAAAACCCAGACTCCGACAACTGCTGCACCGAAGAAGCCCACTCCCCCGTACGCACCTTATACAAAATATGACCAAAAATCACCGTGCCATCGAACTGCCCCGGATCAAAACTCAACCGTTTACGCTTGCCCTGATCCCGAAAAATAATACGAATCCACCCGTTGCGGTTGTTATCTAGATACGTGAGCCTATCAATTGAGGTATACGGTGCGGTATAGGTGCGTCCGAGGGAGTTACGCCAAGTGACCGAGTGCTCATCAAACCGGATATAGAGCATGTAATAGTTAATGATTGCAACCAAGCCCAGAGGGCAACCTACTATAAATACAAAAATATGCATCCCGATATCGAAACCGTACATAATATCTAGAAATATGGGGAATGGAATTAGGAAGAAGAGAAAAATTCCCCATCCGAGGTAGAGGACAAAGCGTGGGCGGTGTTGCCTCACCCCGACGGAGACATGTGAACCTTTACGTTGGATGCCGGGCATAGCTCCGACGAGTAGGCCGCCAAGCAGACCACCTAAAATACCGTTTTCCATCTCATAGCCCTCTTTCTAACCCGCCATATCTGCTGATACGTCTTTTCAACTGTACCTTTCTTAACATACTCATCACGTGCTTTCAGAGAGCCTTGTTAGCTTCACCAGGGCATAAATAGAGCAAGAGGGGTGTGCTCACGAACACACCCCTCCTCAATTATTAGACGCTGGTTATGATTCCTGATGATGTTCTGCATCAGCGGCCTCTTGGCTCTGAGGTTCTTGCTCTTCCGAACGATTCCGGCCCGTATCCCAACCGGTATAGAACACCCCGATGCTGATTAGCATACTCACAAACATCAACGCACCCCAGCCTATCCCTGGACCCATAAAGGTGCAGAATATGGTGCAAAGGAGAAATAATACCGTGAGTAGTGCCCCTCCGATCATGAGGCTGTATTCATAGATTCTGGTCTCAAGGTCCATCAGAGATACCTTTTAGGGGTGGAAGGTGCGCAATAGTTACACGTATCAGTATAGTTTCTGCGTGTAACTAGCAGGTTTTCAGAAGAACAGTACTCTCACTTGGGTAAACGTAGGTTTCCATAGATACTGAATGACTCACCTCTGGACGGTATTCCTAGATGTTCAGGAAAACATAGCTTTGGGATGGTTGATGAGCCATGGTGCATAAATGGTGTCGTCCATGGTGTATATAATCTCTCGCAGGTCTTCCCGCGCCTTCATCACGGCCCACCTTCCATGAGTTTGACGGAAGATTATCTGGCTCATCAGATATGAAAAATCTTGACTGCCGATAGACAGTATCACGTTATTGTTTTTGTGATATAAGGTTATTTTCTCTTTGGGTTCTTGAACGTAAGTGTATCCCAGTATTTCATCGTATCGTAAGTGGGTGCTCTTAAACGGTTTATTTCTGTAGGTGAACCCTTGCAGTCTGAAATGCGTATAGGACCAGCCTCCAACTCGCATTCCTACAATACCGCATGCTATAAGGATGGGATACATGATTAATCCTGCTATATCTGTAGAGTCCAGGGTTTTATCTTCAAAATATAAGTAGATTGTAAATATAAATATTGCGAGAGAAAGCAAGGATAAACCTGCTCCCACTATGAATAAAATTAAGGAAGGTCGTCGTTTCTTGGGTATGATGGATTTTGCAAATTTTTCAATATTATCATCAGGTATATTTTCGATATTCTTTGCAATGGCAGAACGTTTACGCTTTTTACTGCTTGGGCTGGATATGATGTCGCCAATAAGGTCGGGTATCGCCGATAGTATATCTGTAAGGTCAATGAGACTCACTAAAACTCCCTGATTAGAATTTGAAATACAACTGTGACCGCACATAATCGCGACCAACCCCAGAGGCAAGGACCCCGCTTTCTTCGAGTTCTTCCCAAACAAAACGGGGTCAGTAGGCGCTAACTCAGTTAGTCTAGTTTGAGTTTTTTCTCATAACACAACCGCTTAATACGCTCAAACATCTTCTCATACGACCCATAACCAACCACCAACTCCTCAACCTGCTCAGGAGTCAGATCCCGCGGCCATTCCTGATGCTCCACCCGAGACAAAACCAT
>ERZ772977.79-NODE-79-length-79263-cov-59.176813_pt1 | contig 79263 bp, 53 predicted proteins | sample MGYA00511131_ERZ772977 | MGnify/ENA primary metagenome ERZ772977 (study PRJEB29015, sample SAMEA2737935) | human oral metagenome | biome: human oral; feature: human-associated habitat; material: dental | place: China | collected 2151 ...
AAAAACCTCTTACGCACCCGTCATAGCTCGAATACCCTTGCTACCTTCCGGTCCTGGGGGAGTTTTCCAAGATAACGCCACGTAAGAGGCAAGAACCAGTGTACCGGATTTTTGGGTTCTTGGGAATTCGGCGCGTCCGCGGTATTTCTGTGAGCGTACATGCCGCCCGGGGGAGCATCCGGACGGCGGTGTTGTGCTGGGGTGCTGTAGTAGCGTGTTCGCCGGTGACTGTCGGCCACTCGGGCCGGGGGTAAAGCGTCTAAAATGGTAGGGATTGTCCTATCCGCACCCCCGAGTTGAAGAGGTTGCCGTGAGCACTGCCCTTTATCGTCGTTATCGCCCCGAGACCTTTGCTGAGGTTATCGGGCAGGAGCACGTGACCGAACCTCTTATGGTCGCTCTGGAGAAGAACCGTGTGAATCACGCGTACCTGTTTTCGGGTCCGCGTGGTTGCGGTAAGACCACGTCGGCGCGTATTTTGGCGCGTTGTCTGAACTGTGCGCAGGGTCCGACTCCTACTCCGTGTGGTGTGTGCGATTCGTGCCGTGAGCTATCGCGTGATGGTGGCGGTTCCCTTGACGTGATTGAGATGGACGCGGCGAGCCACGGCGGCGTGGATCATGCCCGTGACTTGCGTGAGCGCGCTACTTTGGCGCCGGTGCGTGACCGTTACAAGATCTTCATTATTGATGAGGCGCATATGGTGACCCGTGAGGGTTTCAATGCGCTGCTGAAGATTGTGGAGGAGCCGCCGGAGCACGTGAAGTTTATCTTCGCGACGACTGAGCCGAATAAGGTGTTGGGTACGATTCGTTCGCGTACTCACCATTACCCGTTCCGTCTGGTTCCGCCGGAGGTTCTTCTGCCGTTCCTGCAGGGTCTGTGTGATCAGGAGCAGGTGGCCGTGGAGCCGGGTGTGCTGCAGCTGGTGATTCGTGCTGGTGGCGGTTCGGTGCGTGATTCGCTGTCGATTCTTGATCAGCTGATGGCTGGTGCGTCTTCGCAGAACGGTATTGAGTATGACCGTGCGGTGGCGTTGCTGGGTTATACCCACGCGCAGCTTCTGGATGAGGTTATTGAGGCGTTGGGTGCGAAGGATGCGCCGACTCTCTTTGGCGCGGTGTCTCGTGTAGTGGCGACCGGTCAGGATCCTCGCCGTTTTGTGGAGGATCTGCTGGAGCGTCTGCGTGATTTGATTGTGGTGAAGGCTGTTCCGCAGGCTGCCGGCCAGATTTTGCAGGGTGTTCCGCAGGATCAGTTGGAGCGTTTGGCTCAGCAGGCTCAGGCCCTGGGTGAGCGTGAGCTGACGGTTGCTGCGGGTACGGCGAATGAGACGTTGAATGGTATGACGGGTGCGGCGAATCCGCAGCTTCAGCTGGAGTTGCTGTGTGCTCGTCTGCTTCTACCTGCGGTGGAGGGTTCTGCCGGTGGCACTGAGGTTGCGGCGTTGGCTTCTCGTCTGCAGGTTTTGGAGCGTCGCGTGGCTTCTGGTGTTGCTGGTTCGGTTCCGGCGCAGGGTGGTATGTCTGCTGCTCGTGCGGCGGGTATGGCGGCGGCTGGCCTGATGCCTAAGGCTCAGGCTCCTCATGCCCAGGCTCCTAATACGCAGACTCCTAGCGCCCCGATTCAGGAAGCAGCTCAGGAGGCGGCTCAGCCCGCACAGCAGCCTACTTCTCAGCAAGCAGCTCCCCAGCAGGCTAGCGCGGGTGCTCCCCCGCTGGCGGGCGCGCCCCTTAGCGCTACGCCCCTTAGCGGTGCACCTCTAGCACCGACCGCTCAGGCCTCTGCACCTCCGGCTGGTGCTCCCCTGACGGGTAACACCCCGGCGGCGCCCCTTGCTCCGGCGGCACCTCATGCTCCGGAGGCGCCGAATGCCCCGGTTGTTCCTGCCGCTGATGCCGCTGCGGCGGGTACCCCCTCCGCGCCTTTGAAGCTTAACCCGAACGACCCGCTGGCGGCGGTTCAGGGTAATTGGCGTGCCATCCTTAACCGAATGAGCGTTCCGGGTGCGGCGGAGCAGCTGATGAAGGTGCGTCCCGCCCGCATGGACGGCGCAACCCTGTACGTGAGCGCCGACATTGCGACCCTACGCGCGGTCAAGGACTTTGTGCCCGAGCTGACCGCTCGCGTGAGTGAGTTCCTGCGCCGTCAGGTGACTATTCACGCTCAGGTGGCGAAGCCCGGTGAGCAGGTCAAGCCCACAGCTCAGCCTGCCCCTGCAGCTCAGCCTGCCCCCACAGTGCAGTCTGCAACTCCGGCGGCTGTTGCCCCGCAGGCGGCTCAGCCGCCCGTTCAGCAGACTCCCCCGCAGCCCGCTCAGCCGGCGCCGCTGGCTGATGGTCCGCGTGGCGGTGAGGATGCGTGGCGTCGCCACGGTCAGCCACTGACCGGCGCAAACTCCCCTGAGTCCACGAGCGTGGATGCGCCCCTGGGTGCGTGGGAGGTTGCCCCGATTCCGCAGAGCGCTCCCGAGGAGGCACCTCAGCAGGTTGCCCCGCAGGCACCGGCTGGTCCGCTGGCGCCTGAGCCCCCGCTTCCTCAGCAGGTTCCGGCAGCTCAGCAGGTGCCGACTGGTCCGGCGGGCGGTTTTGGTGAGCGTGATTCCTTTGCCGCCTCCGGTAGCGGAGTTCCGCAGCAGGAAAGCACCCCGGAACTCCAGCATGCCCCAAATCCCCAGCAGGCGCAGGAGCCTCCGTTCTTGCAGGAGCCCCCTCACGTGGAGGAACCTCCCTATGAGGAGGAGCCCCCTTTTGAGGATGAGCCTCCCTACGCTGAACCGGTTGAGGCACCCGCTACCCCCGCACTGCCTGCTGAGCCTGTAGCACCGGCTGGTCCGCTCGCTACTCCGGTCGCCCCGGCAGGCCCCCTCGCGACGGCGGGTCCGTTGGCGGAGGCACCGCAGGATTCGGCGCCCCCGGTCGCCCCGGCTGGTCCCCTGGCAACTCCCCCGCAGGCAGCTGTGGCTGATAATGCTCCGGCAAGTGATGAGAAGCCCGCAACGCCGGTTTCTAACGCACCTGCCACCCCGGTTCCTAGCGCGCCGACTCCTAGCGCACCGGCAGCACCGGCTCGCCAGGCACGCGCCGCATCCGATGAAGACTACGTCTCTGAGGATGATGAGAAGGTCGAAAACAGCACCTTCATCGGTCTGCGCGCTATCGAAAAAATCATTGGTGGCACCGTCATTGACGAACGCCCCCTGCACCAGCCCTAACCCGGGGTCGTAGGTGCCGCGCCCGCCATCGCACCGATGGCGGGCGCACTCATTCCAGCCGCATACTCGCTACGCGAAACGCCCCTAAACTGTCAGGGGTTGGGTGCATACTCATAACGTCGCCAAGAACAGCACACCAGCACAACACACCGCATTTGTAAGGAGAAGCCATGTACGAGGGAGCAGTTCAAAACCTCATTGACGAGCTCGGCCGCCTGCCGGGTGTGGGCCCCAAGTCGGCTCAGCGCATCGCTTTTCACATTCTGAATGCGGATGCGGCAGATATGGCGCGCCTAGCCAACGCCATTTCCACGGTGAAGACCAGCGTGAGCTTCTGCGAGGAGTGCGGTAACGTCTCCGAGACGAAGCTGTGCACCATCTGCCGTGATGAGCGCCGCGACCCGTCCGTGCTGTGTGTGGTCGAAGAATCGAAGGACGTGGTGGCGATTGAGCGCACCCGTTCCTTTACCGGCCGCTACCATGTGCTCGGCGGCGCTATTAACCCGCTGGCTGGTGTGGGCCCGGAGCAGCTGCGTATTCGTGAGCTGGTGTCCCGCCTGGCGGATGAGCGCATCCAGGAGATTATTCTGGCGATGGACCCGAACCTTGAGGGTGAGGCGACCGCAACCTACCTCTCGCGCATGCTCGTGCCGCTGGGTGTGCGTCTGTCGCGCCTGGCGTCGGGTCTGCCGGTCGGTGGCGACCTGGAGTATGCGGACGAGATTACCCTGGGCCGTGCGTTGGAGGGCCGCCGCGTCATTAGCGAGGGCACGGCGGTGGCTCATACTGCCGCCGAGGATTTTGAGCGCGTGAACCGCGAGGAGGAGCAGGAGCGTGAGCAGGCGGCTCAGGCTCAGGAGGCGAAGCAGAGTCGTCGCCGCTGGAATTCGAGCATGTTTGATGACCTGGATTCTGAGGATTCTACCCGTTCCCGCGCGGAGGCGCCCGCCGCTGAGGGTGTGCAGGGCACGGTGGATGAGCAGCTGATTGAGCAGGTTCTGCAGGCGGCTGAGGGATCCGGCGAGGAAGAATCCAGCCGTGAGGGCTCCCCCGCCGATTCCGGCGCGGACTCTACGCCCGAATCAGCAGAATCCACCCCTGACCTGGGCGAAGACTCCGTTGAGAGCGCTCCGGCAAGTGCCGCCTCCGAACCGGCTGAAGCACCCGCAGCCGAGCAGGCAGAAGATGCGCCGGAGGTGTTCCGCACCCCCGATTATGAGGAGAAGATCCGCTCGATTCAGAACGCCCCGTTGCGTACTCCGAAGCCGGATGTTCCGCCGCTGCCGGGTGTCACGTACGTGAACCCGTGGACCTAAAAATGAGCCTCCGCGAGCGTGCTGCACCCGCCTCCGCACCCCGCGTCACCGCTGTGTAATACTACGTAATATTTCACGGGGCAATACATACGGGTGCACAGTTAGCCGCTTGTACTGAACGCCGTCTACTATAAATGAGGAGCCGGCGTCTGCCGGCAGCACACAAGTAACTGACCTGGAGATATCAATGAGCCTGATCGTCCAAAAGTTCGGCGGTTCCTCCGTAGCGGATGCGGAGGGCGTCAAGCGCGTTGCCCGCCGCGTTGTGGACACTCAGAAGGCAGGTAACGATGTGGTCGTCGTGGTGTCCGCTATGGGTGACACCACCGATGAGCTGCTCGACCTTGCCGCAGAGGTCACCAGCAATGTCACTCCTTCGCGTGAGCTGGACATGCTGCTGACTGCCGGTGAACGCATTTCGACTGCCATCCTGTCGATGGCTATTAACGACCTGGGTGCTAAGGCCCAGTCTTTCACTGGTTCTCAGGCTGGCATGATTACCGACGGCGTGCACGGTTCTGCGCGTCTGGTTGAGGTCAACCCGGAGCGTATCCGCGAGTCGATTGAGGCTGGCAACATTGCGATTGTTGCTGGTTTCCAGGGTATGAACCGTCAGAGCGGTGATATTACGACTCTGGGCCGCGGCGGTTCTGATACGACTGCTGTTGCTCTGGCTGCTGCTCTGAACGCTGATGTGTGCGAGATTTACTCGGATGTTGACGGCGTGTTCACTGCCGACCCGCGCATCGTGCCGACCGCGCATAAGCTGGACACCATCACCAGTGAAGAGATGCTGGAGATGGCGGCTAACGGTGCGAAGATTCTGCACCTGCGCAGTGTTGAGTATGCTCGTCGTTTTAATTTGAAGCTTCACGTGCGTTCTTCGTTCTCTAACCTTGAAGGCACTATTGTGGTTCCGGAGGAGTCCGCGGAACTGACCCCCACCCATCTGAAGGAGATTCCCTTGGAGCAGCCCCTGATTTCTGGTGTCGCGCACGATCGCACCCGCGCAAAGATTACTGTTGTTGGTGTTCCGGATGTTCCCGGTTCGGCAGCTAAGGTGTTCGGCCTGATTAATGAGGCGAAGGTTAACCTGGACATGATTGTTCAGAACGTTCCGACTGACCGCCCCGGTGTGACCGATATTTCCTTCACCCTGGATCAGGATCAGGGCCCCACCGCGCTGGAGGCGCTGGAGGCTGCTAAGGCTGAGCTGGGCTTTGAAGAGGTTATTTACAACGAGTCGGTTGGTAAGCTGTCGCTGGTTGGCGCGGGCATGAAGACTAACACGGGTGTTTCGTTCACTTTCTTTGAGGCCCTGTCTAACGCTGGCGTGAACATTGACATGATTTCGACCTCGGAGATTCGTATTTCGGTGATTACTGAGCTGAGCAAGCTGGATGAGGCTGTTCGCGCGGTGCACACTGCGTTCGGTCTGGACGCTGAGGGCGAGGCTACTGTTTACGGTGGTACTGGCCGCTAGGGTTTAGCTCGTTTGTGGGCTGTACGCTTCGGGAGGGGCGGTGCTGGTTTGCTCCGGCACCGCCCCTCCCCTTTGTCTACCTACAGGTGAAATAGCTGAAATACTTTACAGTTATTTCAGATAGGGGTAAGGTTGTATCAACCGTGGATGAGCCCCTCACCGAATGAGATACACCCCACCGGCGCGGTGCCTTCGGACGCTTATTCGCCCAACCCCGAGGAGAAGATAATGACCACCACCCTAACCAGCCCCCTGGAGGAAGATACCCTCAATCAGGCTCGTGCAGAGGCACGGGAGATTCTCAAGAACTCTGAAGAAACCACCATTGAGCTGACTGTTTCAGGCCGAGAAAGCCAGCAGTTTGGCGATGCCCTCAACCAGGTCATTCAGCACGTTCTGCATGCCCTGGCTAGCGGGCAAAATATTGATGTTCAGGTTGTCCCTCACGATTTGACGACGACGGTTGCTGCGCAGCGCATCGGTATTTCACGCCCAACGCTCATGAAGGCTATTCGCTCTGGTGACCTCCCGGCACATAAGGTGGGTAGCCACTTCCGTATCCGCACCGAGGATGCTGACGCTTTCCGTAAGACCCTTTTGGAGAAGACCATCGCTCAAAAGGAACAAGCTCTCAAAGATCTTTGGAAATTTGAGGAAGAGAACAATCTCAACGACATTATCGGAGGACCTGCGTGGTAAAAGAGAGTACATTATCAGATGCTGAATCTGTCCTACTGGATACGAACATTCTGATGTCTAAGACTCTTCGCGATTGGATTCTCCTTTTGACAAAGGAGAGTGACTACAGATTTTTCGCTCCATACGTATCCACCGGAATCATGGATGAGTTTGGATACCACACACGCCGAAAGGACCCGATGATTCATGATGCAAAAATTGAGAAATGGAAACAACAAATCCTGACATCCTGCAAGTCCCTAATCGCAGGTTTCCCTGTTGAACCAGTTGCTGGCTTTCCCGATATAAACGATCTTCATGTGCATGCTGCTGCCCAACACGGCGGCATGCACGCATTAGTCACCGATGACCGCAAACTGCTCGATTATGCTTCCACGGAAGAAGCTTAGAATATTCAAAATTATGAGACACTCAGCGCGGATGATTTTCTGATGCAATTTACTGAATATGCTCATCCCTCCTTATTTGCGGAGGTCTATCTTTTTTCAGGAATCTTATGCTTACTCTAAGGGATTTACGGAGACTGATATTCCTTGCGCACTTGAACGAGCAGGAGCGGGTCAATTTGCCTGCTATCTTCGGACTGCAGTGATTAATAGCCCACAGTTTGTCGATTTTGAACGTGAGTTTAAAGCCCGGTCTTCTAGTAGCTAGGTAGACATTGCTACATGCACTACCTTGTCACAGCATCGTTTAGGCTAGAAGCATGAGTAGTGTTGTATTTTCCCAGGTGATGGATGCCCGCGAATGGCGTGCCGCAGAGGCGGCGCATGAGGCGCGTGCCGGCCGCTACGCCGACCCGTTTGCGCAGCGTCGCGCCCGCCACGAAGTGCACCCCGTGGAGGATTTCCTCTTCACCTACTACACGCTCAAGCCCGGCCAGTTTAAGCGCTGGCACCCCGGTGCCGGCATCATCCTGCTGGATGCGCCCGAGCGCGCCTCCTGGTGTTTTTACCGGCCCGCAACCGAGCAGGAACTCCTTGAGGCAGGTTGCACCCCCGAGGTTGCGCGCGCCCAGGCGGATGCCGCCTCCGCCGTCACCGTGGACGTCACCGATTTTGTGGAGCGCCGCGCTACCGCCCTCGCCTTTACCCACGAGATTCTGCGCAACACCGCCGCGAAGAAGGGTCAGTTCGGTTGCTTCGGCATGCACGAGTGGGCGATGGCGTACAAGTCGGTGGAGAACAATATCCGCCACGACTACCTGCAGCTGCGCCTGGGTGCGGAGGGCACGGACCGTGTGGTGGAGGAGCACCGCATCCGCTGCTCGCACTTTGACGCGTTCCGTTTCTTCATGCCGCAGGCGGCACCGATGAACGAGCTGCAGCCAACCCGTGAGACGCAGCGTATTCTGGAGCAGCCGGCGTGCCTGCACGCGAATATGGACGTGTACAAGTGGGCGTATAAGCTGCTGCCGCTGGTTGATTCGACCCTGGTCATGGATTGTTTCGACCTGGCGTGGGATGCGCGCGAACTGGATATGCGCGCGGCCCCCTACGATATTCGCGACTGGGGGTATAAGCCGATTCCGGTGGAGACGACCGAGGGTAAGGCTGAGTACGTGCGGATTCAGCGTGAACTGTCGGAGCGTTCGATTGAGCTGCGTGAGCGTCTGCTACGGGTGTGCGAGCGCTATCTTCCACCCCTCGAGGCGTAAAAGACGTGATTCGAGCCTCTTAGGGTATCCACCAACCGAACACATACCCCCGTTACGGTCGTTAGTACGGTAAGATGAGATACGGCTCATACAGAACCCACGCACCCAAGGAGTGCCCACACATGGCCCGTATTGTTGTTGATGTTATGCTCAAGCCCGAAATTCTTGACCCGCAGGGTAAGGCTATTTCTCACGAGCTGCCCCGTATCGGCGTTGATTCCTTCGTTGATGTTCGCCAGGGTAAGCGCTTCGAGCTGACCGTCGAGGGTGAGGCAACCGAGGAGCACCTCGCAGCTGCCCGCAAGGCTGCTGAAGAGCTGCTCTCGAACCCCGTCATCGAAGATGTTGTGAACGTTTCGGTTCTGGAGGACTAATACCTATGGCAGAGTCCCTCGCACCTACTGAAGTCCCCCTGGTTGGCGACTTTTCTACTTACTCCCCGAACCCCGCTTTCGCTGATGCACGCGTTGGCGTGGTGACTTTCCCCGGCACTCTGGATGACCGTGACGCTGCACGTGCTGTCCGTCTGGCTGGCGGTACCGTCGTTGAGCTGTGGCACGACGACGCTGATTTGAAGAACGTTGATGCCGTCATTATTCCTGGCGGTTTCTCCTACGGTGATTACCTGCGTGCTGGCGCTATTGCTGCGAAGGCTCCCGTGATGCGTTCGGTGATTGATGCCGCTAACGCTGCTGGTACCTCCGGTTCCGCTCCCCTGCCTGTTCTGGGTATTTGCAATGGTTTCCAGATTCTGACTGAGTCTCACCTGCTGCCCGGTTCGATGATTAAGAACGATCACCGCAAGTTCATTTGCCGTGACCAGGTTCTGCGCATTGAGAATAACTCCACCTCCTGGACGAGCAACTACGCTGCTGGCCAGGAGATTGTTGTCCCTCTGAAGAACCAGGACGGTCAGTATGTTGCTGACCCGAAGACTCTGGAGGCGCTGGAGGCTGAGGGTCGCGTGGTGTTCCGCTACGTTGGTTTCAACCCGAATGGTTCCCGTAATGACATTGCTGGTATCAGCAATGAGCGCGGTAACGTGGTCGGTCTGATGCCGCACCCGGAGCACGCTGTGGAGCCTGGCTTCGGTCCTTCCTCTTCTGGTTTTGGTGAGGTTTCTCTGCGCGGTGGCGCCGATGGTCTCGGCGTGTTCACCTCCGTTCTTGCCAACCTGATTAACGCCCGCTAACGCACGACAAGGATTCTAAGAAGTTATGAGCGAAAAGCAGTTTAACCTCGACACCGTCGAGCACGCGGCGGCAACCCCGGACACCGAACTCCCCTGGGCTGAGCTGGGCCTGAAGGAGAACGAGTTCGAGGATATTAAGGAGATTCTTGGTCGCCGTCCTACCGCGGCTGAGCTGGCAATGTACTCGGTCATGTGGTCCGAGCACTGCTCCTACAAGTCTTCTAAGGTTCATCTGAAGCAGTTCGGTGCGAAGGTCACCGATGAGATGAAGAAGGACCTGATGGTCGGTATCGGTGAGAACGCCGGTGTGACCGATATTGGTGACGGCTGGGCTGTTACCTTCAAGATTGAGTCCCACAACCACCCCTCGTACGTGGAGCCCTACCAGGGTGCTGCGACCGGTGTGGGCGGTATTGTGCGTGACATTATTTCCATGGGTGCACGCCCGATTGCTGTGATGGATCCGCTGCGTTTCGGCGCGATTGATCACCCGGACACCGCCCGCGTTATTGGTGGCGTGGTTGCCGGTATTGGTGGTTACGGTAACTCCCTGGGCCTGCCGAATATCGGCGGCGAGGTTGAGTTCGATTCCTGCTACCAGGCTAACCCGCTGGTTAACGCACTGGCTGTGGGCATTATGCGCCACGAGGACATCCGCCTGGCGAACGCATCGGGCGTGGGCAACAAGGTTGTTCTGTTCGGTGCACGCACCGGTGGCGACGGCATCGGCGGTGCGTCGGTGCTGGCGTCCGAGTCTTTCGATGACACCAAGCCCTCGAAGCGTCCTGCCGTTCAGGTGGGCGACCCCTTCGCTGAGAAGGTTCTGATTGAGTGCTGCCTGGAGCTGTTCAAGGGCTCCGTGGTTGAGGGTATTCAGGACCTGGGTGCTGCGGGTATTTCCTGCGCAACCAGCGAGCTGGCTTCTAACGGTGAGGGTGGTATGCACGTGGACCTGACCAAGGTTCTGCTGCGTGACCCCACCCTGACCCCGGGCGAGATTCTGATGTCTGAGTCTCAGGAACGCATGATGGCTGTGGTCTCCCCCGAGAACGTGGAGCGCTTCGAAGCGATCATGAACAAGTGGGGCGTGGAGTACTCCTTCCTTGGTGAGGTCACCAACTCTGGCCGCCTGGTCATCGAGTGGGACGGCGAGGTCATCGTGGATGTTGACCCCCGCACCGTTGCACACGACGGCCCGACCTACGAACGTCCTTACGCACGCCCCGAGTGGCAGGATGACGTTCAGGCTAACCACTTCACCGGTTCGGCTGCTGACGATTCCCGCCCGCGCGGTAAGGAGCTGGGCGAGGCAATCAAGGCGTTCATGGCGTCCCCGAACATGTGCTCCAAGTCCTGGATCACCAACCAGTACGACCGCTACGTTCAGGGCAACACCGCCCTGTCCATGCCGGACGACGGCGGCGTGGTGCGCGTGGACGAGAACACCAACCTCGGTGTTGCTCTGGCGACCGACGCCTCCCCGCGTTTCACCTACCTGGATCCGTACGAGGGTGCTCGCGCGTCCTTGGCTGAGGCGTACCGTAACGTTGCGACCGTTGGTGCACGCCCCGTGGCTGTGTCTGACTGCCTGAACTTCGGTTCTCCCGAAGATCCGGACGTCATGTGGCAGTTCGCTGAGGCTGTTCGTGGTCTGGCTGATGGCTGCATGGAGCTGGGTGTTCCGGTGACCGGCGGTAACGTGTCCCTGTACAACCAGACCGGTGGCAAGGCTATTAACCCGACCCCCGTGGTGGCGATGATGGGCGTGATGGATGACGTCACCCGCCGCACCCCTTCGGGTTGGGCTCCTGAGCATGACGGTCAGGCGATCTACCTGCTGGGTACTACCCGCGATGAGCTGGACGGCTCCGAGTGGGCTCGCTTCAAGGGCCACCTGGGCGGTCAGCCGCCGAAGGTTGATCTGGCTCTGGAGCGTCAGCTGGGTGACATGCTGGTGAACATGTCTCGTGACGGCATGATTGATGCCGCTCATGACGTGTCTGCTGGTGGTCTGGCTGCGGCTCTGTCGGAGGCTTGCCTGCGTTTCAACACCGGTGCCCGCATTGGTCTGGGTGAGGTTGCTGAGCGTGACGGTCTGGACCTGTTCACCCTGCTGTTCTCTGAGTCCCTGGGCCGCGTTGTGGTTTCGGTTCCGCGTTCTGAGGAGGTGCGCTTCAAGGATATGTGCACCGCTCGCCAGTTCCCCTTCGCACGTATTGGTGTGGTGGATGCTGAGTCGAACGCTCTGGACTTCCAGGATGAGGTTTCCATTGACCTGGATGAGCTGCGTGCAGCTCACGAGGGTACTCTCGCTTCTTACTTCGGTGAGGTTGCGAAGGGCTAGTCTTCGACTAGTTTGAGACGAACGCCGAAAGGGGCGGATGCTTGTGAAAGCATCCGCCCCTTTTGTTATGCCCGCAGGCTTGTGCCCGCGAACTTGTACGTTGGGCGTTTAGCCGTTGAGTGTTGAGCCGATGAGCGTTTAGGCGTTTAGGTTTATGCCTCGGCGACCTTGCGGCCCAGCTGCGCGAACAGGGAGGCGTTGATGCGGAAGCCTTCGATGCATTCGTCGATGAGGGCTTCGCGCTGTTCGTCGGTCATGGGTGCATTGTCCAGCAGTTCGCGGTAGCCGTCCTTAAAGACCTTGGGCTTGGGCAGTTCGGTGAAGCGGTACATGCTCAGTGCTTCAGCGGGGATGCCGTAGTGGCGGCTGACCAGCGCTGCGACTGCCTGGCCGCCGGAGAGGTCGCCAAGATAGCGCAGGTAGTGGTGCGCGAGGTAGCGTTCGGGGGAGTTGATGGTGGCGCGGATGCGCTCTACGTATTCTGCGGTTGCGGGCAGGGGCGCGTCGATGTCGCCTTCCTGGCCGAGTGCGCGGATGTCTGCACGGATGTATTCTGCGCGGTCGAGGCCGGGGTGGGTGAAGGGTTCGGTGATGGGGCTGGGTTCTGCGCGGTAGTGTTCGGAGACTGCTTCGAGTGCTTCGTAGATGTGCACGTACTGGTTGATGAGGCGCAGGTATGCCTCGGTGTTGAGGGAGCCGCCCATGAGGTCTTCCATGAAGGTGGAGTGTTCGGCGTTGTCGTGGACGTGCTTGGTGCTTTCCTTCAGGCGTGCGGAGAAGCGTTCCTGGGTGGTTTCGGGGGCGGTAATAGTCATGGTGAGTTCCTAAGTGGCTTGTGGGTGAACAATAAATGTTTTAGTGACACCATGTCACCAAAACCTGACAATGACATATTGTCACCAAAAACCGGTTTTGGCAATAGCTCTCACAAAAAATTTGCTAAGGTAAACCTCATACACAAGTCACCCTAGGCATTAAGTTACACAAACATAGGCTAATAAGGCTAGACTTGATACGAACACCACAATCACAAAATTCAAGGAGACACCGAATGTCTACCCCCTCTCTCACCAAGCGCACTTGGGCGTTCTTGGCTTCAGCAACCATCGGCCTCAGCGGCGTCGCTGGCGTACCCGCGGCCTTCGCAGCTGAAACCAACTCCCACATCAACGCCGGTGAGGTAACCGCAGCCTCAGAGCAGAGCCTGCAGGACGTCACCGTCAACTGGGGCCTGAAGAAGTCCTTCCGCTCCTACATCAACGGTCCCTTCTCCCAGGGCTCCCAGAAACTGACCAGCGTCACCACCAACGAAGACGGCTCCTACCACTTCACCTCCGCCGAAGGCACCGTAGCCAACGGCGAATACTCCGTCACCTTCACCGGCTCCTCGATTCACTACACCGCACACCACGGTCTGCTGGAAGTCATCATCTCCGACCTCTCCGTCACCATTAAGGACGGCGTGGGCACCGTGCGCGCCAACGTTCAGTCGCGCCCCTACAACGGCAACACCACCCCGAACGACCTGGTCGAGACCAAGAACATGACCATTGGCACTTTCAACGCCTCCGGTCTGAAGGTTGAGGGTAACACCATCACTCTGCCCAGCGTGGATGAGGAAAACGGCACCCGCGTCAAGCTTTCCGAAGAGGCAACCGGCGCCTTCGCGGGCTTCTACAAGGCAGGTCAGGAGCTGGATGCGCTCGGCTTCTCCGCAACCATCGTGACCAAGGAAGCACCCGCGCCGAGCCCTGAGCCCAGCAACGAGCCGACCGCAGCGCCCTCCTCCGCGCCGACCAGCGAGGCACCCAAGCCTGCAGACCCCAAGCCCGCAGAGCCCACTTCTGCAGCGCCGAGCGCAGCACCCACCTCCGCGGCGCCTTCCTCCCCCGCCGCAACCACCGAGCCCAAGCGTGACGAGAAGGTCACCGGCAACGTCGTCGAGTCCGGCACCCTCAGCTGGGATATCCGTGAGTCCTTCCTGAAGTACCTGACGGGCTTCGCGCACGGCTCCGTGAACGTTGAGGGTATGGAGAAGACCCCGGCTGGCGGCTTCAAGTACACTCAGGCATCCGGCGTGTACAACCCCGAGACGAAGACCGGTCAGATCAACTTTGCGGGCACCGCAGAGTTCACCGGCCACAACGGTCAGCTCAAGAGCACCATCAAGAACATGCGCCTGGTCGTCGTCAACGGCAAGGGCACCCTGGTCGCTGACGTGGACGCGCTGACCCTCGACGGCAAGTCCGTTTCCAAGACCGGCCTGGCATTCGCTGAGGTGGACCTCTCCGGCGCGAGCGTGAAGGACGGCGTCTTCTCGGCGCAGAACGCGGCAGTCACCCTCACCGATGAAGGTTCCACTGTGCTCTTCGCGGGCCAGTACCGCGGTGCCGACAAGGCCATGGCACCGCTGAGCTTCTCCGTAAAGCTCAGCGAGCAGACCGCGGAGAACACCGTTGAGGTTCCCCGCGTCTCCGAGAACAAGTCCTCCGAGAGTAGCACCTCCGATAACAAGGGTTCTGAGAACGGCTCTTCCAACGAGGGTTCCTCGAACTCCGGCGCTAACGGCTCCGGTTCTAACGGTTCGGCAGGCACCTCCGGCAGCGTTTCTAACGGCGGTTCCTCCTCGAACGGCTCTGTCAGCAACAACCCGGCACAGCCGGTCTGCGTACCCGTCACCCGCAGCCGCGAGGTGCAGGAGCAGGGCGCATCCGACGGCACCATTAAGAGCGCAAACCTTGGCTGGGGCGTGCGTGATTCCTTCCGCAACTACGTGCGCGGCGGCATCGCGAACGGTAGCTGGGAGCTGAACGGCACCTCCTACTCTTCGGATGCGTTCAACTGGTCTAACGGCACCGGCACCTTCAAGAATGGTAAGGGTTCTATCTCCTTCAGCGGTTCGGTTCGCTTCACCGGTCACCACGGCATTCTGGACACCACCATTGCGAACCCGCGCCTTGAGATTAACGGCAATTCCGGTACTCTCTACGCGACCATGACCAGCAATGACCCCTCCGGCAAGGCAACTAACTACGGTGAGGTGGCGCTGCTGAAGGTGGACCTTTCGGGCCTGCAGAGCTCCGCTGACGCTGTGAGCGTCAACGGTGCGGCAACCACCCTGACCGCTGAGGGCGCGAAGGCGTTCGCTGGCTTCTACGAGGCCGGTAAGGACATGGCTCCGCTGAGCTTCTCCGCGGCGATTAACGGCGCGAAGACCACCACCAAGACCGTGACCGAGACCGTCTACGAGGGTAAGGGTTGCGACCCGGTCACCGGCAAGCCTCTGGCTTCCACCGGCGCCTCCGGTGTTGAGGGCACCCTGGTTGCAGGCTTCATCGCTGTTGCAGCCGGCGCGGGTACCGTCGTGTACACTCGCCGCCGCAAGAAGGCATAACGGCACCTCACGAGGATGCCCACACTGTTGGTTCGCCCGTGAGACTCAACTATGAGGTTCACCGGTGAGCCGACACGGTCCGTGCGGGGGTGCAGATTTTCACTGCACCCCCGCTTCAGGTGCCAGGTTTTACCCCGGCGCCTACCCCAGTTTTCCTAACTCCCTTTTTTCTGTGAGACGACGATGTTTTCTTCCCTTTCTTCTTCTGCCCTGAACCGCCGCGATGCAGTGAAGTATGCGGCATTCTCCATCACTTCCGCGTTCCTGCTGAGCTCTTGCGGTGTGGGTACTCAGAACCCGGCCGCTTCTTCAAGTGCTTCGCAGGCTGTGGTGGATGAGCAGAGCACCCGTACCGTTTTGGAGAACCTTGCCGATCAGTTGCGTTCTTCTATTGCCCCTGATCAGAAGGCTCTGCGCGGCCCCAACAGCGCCGCAGATACCCCCGAAATTCAGCCGATGGTCGACACCCCCACTCCGGCTTTCCCGGTGACGTTCAAGGATTTCAACGGCACCGAGGTGACCGTTAAGTCCGCTGACCGTGTGCTGGCACTGGACCTGTACGGCACTCTGGCTCAGCAGATGATTGCGCTGGGTCTGGGCGGTCGCCTGGTCGGTCGTGTCACCTCCTCGACTGAGCAGTCGCTGGCTCATCTGCCGCTGGTGACCCAGAACGGTCACGACCTGAACGCTGAGGCGATTCTGGCGACCTCCCCGGACCTGGTGCTGTGGGATAAGAGCAACGGCCCGATTGAGATTGTGGATCAGCTGCGCGCAGCGGGTGTGACCGTGGTGGTCTTCGATCATGAGCGTCGTATGGATAAGATCATTCCGCAGCTCAAGGCTGTTGCGCAGGCGCTGGGTGTTCCGGAGGCGGGCGAGCAGGTTGCTGCCCGTGTGCAGAAGGACCTGGATTATGCCCTGCAGGTGCTCAAGGACGTTGCCCCGAAGGGTGAGCAGCAGGTGTCGTTCGCGTTCCTGTACGTGCGCGGTACCGCTGGCGTGTTCTTTGTGCTCGGTAAGGGTTCGGGCGCCGATGATTTGATCCAGGCTATTGGCGGCAAGGATGTGGCGTCTGAGCAGAACGCGACGAATATTATTCCGGCGACCAGTGAGGCACTGGTGAAGCTGAACCCGGACGTCATTCTGACCATGAGCGGCGGCATTAAGTCCACCGGTGGTTTGGACGGTTTCTTGGCTCGCCCGGGTGTGGGTGAGACGAATGCCGGCAAGAATAAGCGCATTATCGATATGGGTGACGGCCAGATTCTGTCCTATGGCCCGAATACTCCGGCGGTGTTGCTCTCTCTGGCTAAGGCTGCGTACTCGACTCCTGCGGGAGCCCAGTAGTGGCTGCGGTGAAGAGTGCGGCGAGTGCACGGGATTATCGTGCTTCGCGCCGGCGTCGTGCCGGTCTGACGTTTACGTTTTTGGCGGTGGCGCTGTGCGCTGTAATGGTGCTGTCTGCGGGTTTGGGTCAGTACAATATCCCGGTTGATCAGGTGGTTGCTTCTGTGGGCCGCCGTCTGGGTCTTGCACCGGAGAACCCGGCGATGCAGCTGGCGGATAGCACCCTGTGGAATATCCGTTTCCCGCGTGTGCTGTTGGGCGTGCTGGTGGGTGCCGCTTTGGGTACTTCCGGCGCGGTGATGCAGTCGGTGTTTGGTAACCCGTTGGCTGAGCCGGGCGTGATTGGTGTTTCCTCGGGTGCGGCAGTTGGCGCGTGTTTGTCGATTGTGTTGAACCTGCAGTTCTTCGGTATTTTCACGACTCCTGCATTCGCGTTTGTGGGTGCGTTGGCGGCTACCGCGCTGGTGTATTTCCTGTCGCGATCTTCGGGCCGCGCGAAGGTTCTGTCGATGATTTTGACGGGTATTGCGGTGACTGCGGTGGCGAATGCGATTATTGCGTTCCTCATGTTTATTGCTGATACGACGAGCCGCGACCAGATTGTGTTCTGGCAGATGGGTTCACTGAACGGCTCCACGTGGAAGGCTGTGGCGAGCGTGTGGCCGGTTATTCTGATTGGCTTGGTGGCGTGTTTTGTGATGGCTTCTTCGCTGGATGTTCTGGCGTTGGGTGAGCGTGCGGCGCAGCATTCTGGCGTGAACGTGGAGCGTCTGCGTGCGGTGTCTATTGCGGCGACGGCTTTGTTGACGGGTGCTGCGGTGGCGTATGCGGGCATTATTGCGTTTATTGGTCTGATTATTCCTCACCTGTTGCGCATGATTTTGGGTCCGTCGAATCGTGTGTTGTTGCCGGCTTCGGCGTTGGGTGGCGCCCTGTTGATTGCGCTGTCTGATTTGGGTGCGCGTACGCTGGTACCTTTTGCTGATTTGCCGATTGGTATTTTTACGGCTTTGGTGGGCGGCCCGACGTTCTTCGTGTTGCTGCGTCGTTCCCTGGGTCAGGGCGGAGGTGCTTCGTGAGCGAGTTGTTGAGCCTGTCCGGTGTGTGTTTTAACGCTGGTGGGCGTCAGATTTTGAATGATGTGTCCCTATCGGTTTCTGCGGGCGAGGTTGTTTCGCTGATTGGTCCCAACGGTGCCGGTAAGTCGACTCTGTTGGGTGTGATTGCTGGTGATATTGCGCCCAGTAGTGGCGAGATTCTGCTGGATGGCGCCTCTCTGGGTTCGATTCATGCCCGTCAGATGGCGCGTCAGCGTGCGATGCTGCTGCAGAAGTTGAATGTGGCGTTTTCGTATACGGTGCACGAGGTAGTTCAGATGGGCCGTACCCCGTGGAAGGGTACGGAGCGCGCTGAAGAGGATGACGCCGTGGTTGCTTCGATGATGGAGCGTACGTCGGTGACTCATTTGTCGGATCGCGATATTACGACTCTGTCCGGTGGTGAGAGTGGTCGTGCGCATTTGGCGCGTGTGTTTGCTCAGCAGACTCCGCTGATTCTTTTGGATGAGCCGACTGCGGCGCTGGACATTACGCATCAGGAGCAGACGTTGCGGGTGAGCCGCGAGTTGGCTGCTGAGGGTGCCGCGGTGTTGACGGTGCTTCATGACTTGGATGTGGCGGCTGCGTATTCTGACCGTATGGTGTTGTTGCGTGGTGGCGAGGTGGTTGCTTCGGGCGCCCCTGAGCAGGTATGTTCGGCGGAGTTGTTGTCTGAGGTGTATCAGCATCCGATTGAGGTGTTGAGGCATCCGGTGACGAATCGTTTGTTGATTCTGCCCGAGCGCTGATTCTGCCGGAGCGCTAACTCTGCTAGCGCGCTGATTCTATGGGGCGTTAGCGAACTATCCCGCATACACTTTCCACCTCAAAATATGCCAGTATTCGCATATATTAAATCTCCGCTCTGGAATGACTGAAATATCAGCTCATTCCAGGGCGGAGATTATCTTTATCCCCTTCTACACGGATACACTGAAAGGTAGTGTCCGCAATACTGAACTCTATTCAGTTCAGTATTCCATCCATTCGAGAAAGAGACCCCCGCATGGATCCTCAGCAGAAAACGGCAGCGTCTGCCGTTGCCGGCTACATTCCCGAATATTCTGAAACACCGCATAGCGGATCTTTCGATATTGCCCAGCACGGTTTGAGCAGCGATGATGTTGCTCGCCTGACTGCTGAGGGTAGGGTCAATACCCAGAATAATAAGTCTTCTCGCACGCTGTGGAGCATTATGCGTGCGCACCTGTTCACGGTCTTCAACTTTGTGTTGGGTGCCTGTGGCGCTGTGGTGATTATGTACCAGCGTTGGGCTGATTTGCTCTTCCTGGGAGCCGTGATTGCTAACGTGGTGATTGGTTTTGTGCAGGAGTACAAGGCGAAGCTTGAGCTGGACCGCATCTCCCTGCTGGATCGTTCCCCCGCTACTGCCGTGCGTGACGGTAAGAGCGTTGAGGTTCCGATGGAGCAGCTGGTTGAGGGTGACGTTGTCATCCTCAAGCGAGGCGATCAGGTTCCCGCGGACGCTGTTGTGCTCACCTCCGATTCTTTGGAGCTGGATGAGTCCTTGCTGACCGGTGAGAACGACCCGATTGCTAAGCGCCCCGGCGATATGGTGCTGTCGGCGTCGAGTGTGCTGGGTGGTACCGGCCGCGTCCTGTTGTCTCATGTGGGTGCGAATTCTCGTGCAAGCAAGATTTCTGATGAGGCGCGCCAGTTCTCGCGTATTCAGTCTGAGCTGCGTGATGCGCTGAACCGTGTGGTCCGCTGGATTACGGTGGGTCTTGCGGTCATTATTCCTGTGGTGTCGTGGGGTCAGATTCAGGCGGCTGGTGGCCTGGAGACCGTGCAGCAGAACCACCTGTGGGAGCAGGTTTCTATTGCTGTGGTGTCCTCGGTTGCTTCGATGATTCCGCAGGGTCTGGCTCTGATGACCACTCTGGCGTTTGCGGCGGCGGCTGTGGCGCTGGGTCGTAAGCACAACATCCTGGTGCAGGAGCAGCCTGCAGTTGAGGTTCTGGCTCGTGTGGATGTGGTCTGCTTCGATAAGACCGGCACCCTGACTGAGGGTGGCGTGATTTTTGATTCGGTGCGCCCGCTGGACACCGTTGCTGAGGCTGAGGGCCCCGATGCCGACTCTGCCGAGCAGACTTCTTGGCGTGCTTCTCTGCCTGCCGGCTGGAATGAGGCGCTGGCGTGGTTTGGTCACGATGAGAACGCGAACCCGACCGCTGCGGCTCTGACCGGTGGTTTCCCGGATAACTCCTCGGCGTCGGTGAGCGGTATTGTGCCGTTCTCCTCGGCTCTGCGTTTTAGCGCGATTGAGTTTAAGGATTCGGGTGCGTGGCTTCTGGGTGCTCCGGAGGCGCTTCTCGCCAAGGGTACCGTCGAGCGTGAGCGTGCCGCTGAGCTGGCGGCGCTGGGTCTGCGCACGATGGTTTTGGCGCATGCTTCTGCGGTGGTTCGCAATGAGAAGGATGAACCGATTCAGAAGATCCCGTCGGATGCTACCCCGGTTCTGTTCGTGATTTTCCGTGAGAATGTGCGTGCGGATGCGCCTCAGATTGTGGAGTATTTCCACCGTCAGGGCGTGACTTTGAAGGTCTTCTCGGGTGATAACCCGTTCACTGTGGCTGCGGCTGCGAAGACTGCGGGTATGGATACTTCTGCGGGCGCGGTTGATGCGTCGACTCTGCCTGAGGACGGTCCGGAGCTCGCTGAGGCTGCGGCTACTCACAATATTTTCGGTCGTGTGTCGCCCGAGCAGAAGAAGAACATGGTGATTGCTCTGAAGGAGCGCGGCCATGTTGTGGCGATGACCGGTGACGGCATTAATGACGCTCTGGCGCTCAAGCATGCAAGCTTGGGTATTGCGATGGGTAACGCTGCTCCGGCGACGAAGGCTGTTTCTCGCCTGGTGCTGTTGGACGGTAAGTTCTCGTCTCTGCCGGCTGCGCTGGAGCAGGGCCGTCAGGTCATTACGAATATTGAGATGGTGGCGAACCTGTTCTTGACGAAGACTGGTTTCGCGATTCTTCTGGGTGTTCTATTCAGTATTTTTGGTTTGACCTTCCCGTTCTTGCCGCGTCAGTACTCGACTGCGGACTTCTTGATTGTGGGTGCGTCGTCCTTCGCGTTGACTCTGTTGCCGAATTCGCGCCGTTACGTGCCGGGTTTCTTGCGCCGCGTGCTGAATTACACGGTTCCGAACTCGATTATTGTGGTTGCGATGCTGTTGGCGGTGACGTTCACGGCTCGCGGCATGGGTGTTGAGGATATCCGTCAGATTCAGACGGCTTCGTTCATTACTTTGGTGATGATGGGTCTGTGGAATTTGGCTGCGGTGGCTCGTCCGTTCAACCGTGCTCGTGTTCTGCTGTTTGGTGCGTTGCTGGCGGTGTTCTTCGCGGCGCTGTTCGTGCCGGTTCTGGTGGAGTACCACCAGTTCGTTACTGTGCTTCCGCACCTGCTGTGGACGGCTCTGGGTGCCGGTGCTCTGGGTGCCGCGCTGATTGAGGTGAATGCGCATCGTAACCGCCGCTGGCAGAAGCGTCATTACCCTGAGCTGGAAGTTGCTCCGCTGAATTTCTTCCCGGCTAAGAAGTAGTTAGTCGGAGGGTAGTTGCTTCGGTAGCGTGTGGGCCCCGTATCCTGTGGATGCGGGGCCCTTTCGCGTCTTCGGAAAGCTCCCCGTCCGGTGCGTGTCGGGGTGTTTCAGTGCGTGTTGGAGTGTACCGGGGCACACCAAAGTCCTGCCGAAGTCCTACCGGGAGGCTCCCTACACGCGGTGCTGAGAGCGTGTCTCAGCTATCACTTGGATGAAACATTTAACAGCTTCTGATAGCTTTTGCCTCTCACCTTGCTCTTAACCTGGGAAAACCCTTAGAGTTACAGGGAACTATTTGAGAAGGGAAACCTTCTTCAGGGTTGTTACTGGTTTGGCAGGCAAGACCTGAGTTACTCAACACCGTATGGGACGGCAGTATTTACCTGCCGAGAATCCCCTCTATTTGCTGTACCGAAGCTCCATAGTGGGCACGAGTGTAGTGCTTCCGGTGGTCGAGAGACTCGGGTCTTTTGTGTTTTCTGGGGTGTTACCCGTTTCTGGGTCTCCCCAGCGGGCGCAGCCTCCTGTAGCAACGTTTAGTAGACATTGACCGCATATCTAAGGAAGTATCGTGAATAACCGCGAACTTGGCGAGAAGATTCTTGACGGCCTGGGTGGCCCCGAGAACATCGCGCACATTACTCACTGTGCAACCCGCCTTCGTGTCACTCCTGTGTCCAACGATGCAGTGCAGAACAAGAAGATTGAGGCTCTGCCCGGCGTTCTCTCTGTGATTGAGCAGTCCGGCCAGACTCAGGTTGTTCTGGGCGAGCGCGTTGAGGCTGTGTACAACGAGATCAACGCTCTGCCTTCTATGTCCGGCCACGCTGAGGGTGACACCAAGGTTGAGGCTGAGGGTAAGAAGTCAGGCTGGCTTACCAACGTCTTCGACGTTCTGTCTGACTCCTTCCGTCCTCTGCTGTGGGCACTTCTGGGTACCTCGATGATTCTGACCCTGATTGTGTTCCTGCAGCAGCTGGGCTTCTTCGGCCAGTACACTGACTTGACCGGTCAGAGCGTGAACATCGACATCATTAACGGTGCTCGTGTGGCTGACCCGGAGGCAGCTAAGGCGCTGAACACCCAGTGGATGCAGCAGTTCGCTTTCTGGTACATCCTGAAGGCTGCTTCGCTGTCGGTTCTGAACTTCATGCCCATCATGCTGGGCGCTACCGCTGCTAAGCGTCTGGGCGCGAACATGTGGGTTGGTGCGGCTATCCCCGCTGCGCTGATGACCGGTACCTTCACCGATCTGACCGCTCTGGCTGACCCCGCCACCAAGATTCTGAATGTTCCGTTCTTTGGTCTGGATCTGCCGCTGTACGCATTCAGCTACACCGGCCAGGTCTTCCCCCCGCTGCTGGCTGTTGCTCTGCTGGCTCCGTTTGAGCGCTTCCTGAAGAAGGTTATTCCTTCGATGCTGCAGATGGTGTTCGTGCCGATGATTTCGGTCATCGTTCTGGTTCCGGTGACCGCGTTCCTGGTTGGCCCCATCGGTATCGGTGTTGCTATGGGCATCTCTGACTTCCTGAAGATGGTTAACGACCAGGCTCCGGCTCTGGTTGGTGCTCTGATTGCTGGCCTGTACCTGTTCATGGTTCCGCTGGGTCTGCACTGGCCGCTGAACGCTGTCATGATTAACAACCTGCAGACCATGGGTACTGACTTCATTCAGTCCCCGATGGGTGCTTACAACTTCGCTGTGTTCGGTCTGGTGACCGGTGTGGCTATCAAGGCTAAGCACGACCGTGAGCTGCGTCAGACCGCTGTTGGTGCGTCGATGTCCGGTCTGCTCGGTGGTATTTCTGAGCCGTCCCTGTACGGTGTTGTGCTCCGCTACAAGCGCGTGATTCCGATTATTCTGGTTCCCGCTGTTATTGGTGGCGCTACCATTTCCTTCCTGGGCGTTAAGTCTTACGCGTTTGCGTTCACCTCGCTGCTGTCGATTCCGGCGATGCAGCCTTCTCACCTGTACGCGATTGGTCTGGCTATTGCGTTCTTCGGCGCTATGACCGGTGTTCTGCTGTTCGGTTACGAGTCGAAGGCTGATGCTGCGAAGCATGCTGCTCAGCGCGCGGCTGAGGCTGCTGAGGAGTCCGTTCCCAAGGCTGAGGCTGTTGTTGCTAAGGCTGCTCCGGCTGCTGCCGCTGCTGCGACCACCGCCGCCGCTGCTGAGTCTACTGAGGCTGTTGCTTCCGCTGGTGAGGTCATTGAGCTGCACTCCCCGATTGAGGGTACTGCTGTTGCTCTGTCTGATGTTCCGGACCCGATTTTCGCCGCAGGTAAGCTGGGCGAGGGTGTAGCTATTGAGCCGACCGGTACCACTGTGGTTGCTCCCGCTGCCGGTAAGGTTGCGGCAACCTACCCCTCGGGCCACGCTATTGGTCTGAAGCTGGAGAACGGTATTGAGCTACTGATTCACGTTGGTCTGGATACCGTGAACCTGGACGGTAAGGGCTTCAGCGTGAAGGTTGCTAAGGGCGACGTTGTTGCTGCTGGCGACGCTCTGATTGAGTTCGATCCTGAGGTTATCAAGGAGGCGGGTTACCCGCTGATCACCCCAGTTATCGTGACCAACACCCGCAAGTTTGCTGAGGTTAAGGGTCTGCCGGGCGTTGCTCACCAGAACCTGAGCACTGTCCTGAAGGTGACCACTAAGTAGTTCGCTTTCTAGGCTCTAAGGGGCCCCACCATTGTGGTGGGGCCCCTTTCCTTATGCCCTGTTTCTCCCTTATGCACTACTTCCTTATGCGCTGTTTCTTTGGGCAGGGTTTGCTTGAGCGTATCCACTAGCCGGGGGGTATTTCTGCTAATGTGATAATAAGCTCAACAAGGAAGTTCTCAAGTGATAGGGAGTACGATGATGTCTTCTGATACTAGGATGTGGGATACCGGGGTGTGGGAAGAGCAGCAAGAAGAGTTACGCGCTCTTTCTCCTGTTCGGCGCCTAATGCGCCGGCTCAATCTTGAGGCGCTCGTCTATGAGTCCGCGCCGTTCCCGGTTCTGTTGCGTAAGCTCTCCGCCCTGATTCCAGCGTGCCTTCTGTGGTGGGTTATCTACGAGCCGCACCGGCTTGCTTCCTCCACCCACCTCCCCGAAGGAACCCACGCCATTACACTGCTCCCCGGAGCGTGGGGTGACCCCGCTACGGGGGCTTATGGAGGTCTTCCTGAGTTGCCGGGGGTCCTCTTGCGCTGGGTGCTGTGCATCGCGGCAATGGTGGCTGTCGTTCACCTCTGCGACGTCAAGGCGAAGGGCCAGAGCTTCACGATTCCTCACGATGCGCGTTCACGATTGATTGCGCTCATGCAAACTCTCGGTATTTTCGGTGCCTTTGCGCTGGTCGTCTGGATCGAGTACATGATGACTCCGCTGACCCTCATGTTTGAAACCGTGTATGCGGGTCCCACCGCAGCCTATAGCGGCGACGGCATGATTCCCCTGCACCTGTTCCTGTCCTCGTCGTTGAGCGCTATTTTCTTGGGCTATTTTTGCGTGAATATTCTTGCTTCGCTGAATATCCCCGGGTATCTGGGTATCCCCGCAATTATTTATGTGGGGGCGCTCCCTTGGGCGCAGGCGGAGCGGCACCAGTTCACCTTGGCGCTGGCGTGGGTCATTGCGGTGACTCTGGTGAGTTGGCTGGTGCGCGGCATGTGGGGTACTGTGCTGGCCTGCGTGGGCTATTCTCTGTGGATTGTGTTGGTGGCGACCAGCGGTGATCCTTTTGATCTGTCCGCCAATATGAGCCGCGTGCTCGTGATTTTGGGTTTCCCGCTGGCTTTCATCGTCGCTGGAGGCGGCATTTACCGCATCTTCTACCTGCGGCAGAACCCGAACCTGCTAAGGTACCTGCAGGAGCGCGCCCTGTACATGGGCGAGTGGTAGCAACCGGTTAGGGCGGCGCTCCCCTCCCCCTCGTTTTTGTAATTACATATCCCGCTAGAGGGCACAGAAGCTTAGAGGACGCAGAAACTTAGAGAACACAGCAAAATCCCGGGCACTCTCGTATGAGAGTACCCGGGATTCTCTTGTCCTATAGGACGGCTAAAGCATTACCGAAAGCGGTATTACTTTCGCCTACTCTATTCCTGCCAGCCAACGTTGACCCAGTAGTCAGCGCTGGTGTAGCTCTGCTTGAACAGGGACGGACCGTAGTTCGCGACCTTTGCCTTCACAGCGGCGTACATCGGGCCGTTTGCGTAGGGCAGGTACACTGCGACCTTCTCGTAGTAGAGCTTCTCCGCCTCGTTAGCGATCTTGATGCGCTCGTCTTCCTTCTCGGTGTTCTGCAGCTTCTCGATGAGCTTATCAACTTCGGGGTCACCGACTCCGAACACCTCGGTGGTGAAGAAGTAGGGTGCCGAGGAAGCCAGGTCGGGCAGTACGCCCCAACCGGTGAAGATTGCTTCGTAGCTCTTCTGGCCGAGCACGGAGTTGGAGTTCGACTGCGGCTGGTTGTCAGCGCTCAGGCGGATACCTGCGGACTTCAGCTGCTGCTCCAGGATCTGGTAGACCGCCTGGTAGACTGCCTCGGAACCGAAGGAGGTCAGGGCGAAGCCAGCAACCTTGCCGTTCTTAGCGTAGTAGTCGCCGGACTTGGAGTAGCCTGCAGCTTCGAGGATCTTGCCTGCAGCCGCTGCACCGGTGTCACCAGCGTAGTTGTTCTGGTAGCCCTTCTGGAACGGCATTGCGATGATGGAGCCGGGCAGCGGCTCGGTCCAGCCGAGCTGCGAGAAGTATGCCTTAGCGATCTGCTCGCGGTCCACAGAAGCAAGGATTGCGCGGCGCAGTGCCAGGTCCTCGATGCGCTTGGGGTTCAGCTGAATGATGTTAACGTTGGTGTTCTGGCTCTGGCGAATCTCGGTGCCTGCCTGGCCCTTCACAGCGTTGTAGCTGGTTGCACCCACAAAGGTGAAGGCATCCAGTTCGCCGTTCTTGAAGCTTGCACGGATTGCTTCGGAGTCCATCTGACGCCAGATGATGCGGTCCAGCACCGGCTTCTCGCCCCACCACTTGTCGTTCTTGACCAGGGTGAGAACCTTCTGGGAGGAGTTCCACTCGCCAACCTTGAAGGGACCTGCCCAGTACTGGTCGAGGGGCTTGTCAACGAAGCCTTCGTTGAAGAGGTTGACGTCTTCCAGTGCGGGGTGGATTGCGAAGGCGCACAGACCTTCGGAGGGGTAATACGGAGCCTTCATGGTGACCTTGACGTGGAAGTTGTCGCCGTCCACAGCCTCGATGCTCTCAACCTGCTGCCACATGGTGTTGTCGGTGATGTGGTAGGGGTTGTCGGTGGTTGCGCGGTAGACCTTCCACACGGCGCGAACAGCGTTCACGTCCATGGGGGTGCCGTCATTGAAGGCAGCCTTGGGGTTGATCTTGAAGGTCGCGGTCTGCACGCCATCGACGGTCTCGGTCTTGTGCTCGGTGCAGAACTCGGGGTTGAGGGTACCTTCGCCTTCGGGGCTCATGGTGTAGAAACCCATGACTGCGGGGATGTTGCAGGGTGCCAGTGCGTCCAGGTTGCTGGAGGTGTAGCCGCTCTGGGTCTGCAGGTTGAAGTTCGGGCCCAGGGCGGTAGCCGCGAGGGTCAGGGTGCCGCCCTGCTTGAGGGAGGAACGGTCCTGCTTGTTGACCTGAAGGTTCTTCAGAATATCTTCAGCATTGTTAGCGGCGCTACCGCCAACCTTTTCCTTCGAGCTGCCGCAGGCAGCCAGCAGACCAACGGTGCCGAGGGCAACGGTGCCGGTCAGGAGGGTACGGCGAGAGACAGACATGCTCTTCATGGAATTTCTCCTAGAGTATTCGCAGTGTTGTGGAGGCAGTACGCGAACGGTGCGTAGTCAGCGCTCCAACCCGGCGGGAGGACAGTCTCTGCCGGGGTGGGCAGAATGCCCACATTTGTTTTTAAGTATATCCTTGCTGCTCTCTAGGGCATGGAAAAGCGGCGTGCTACAGAAGGTTTTAATCCTTTTGTAACACGCCGCAGTAGCGCTTTTGCCCTTATGGGGCGTGTGAGCTGTGCTCAGCGCTTAAGATTTTTACTTTTCCCAACCGACGTTGATCCATACGTTCGGGTTGTAGTAGGGCAGGCCGAAGAGCATGGGGCCGTAGTTCGCCAGACCCTTACGGCATGCCTTGAAGTTGGGGCCGTTGTGGGTCGGGACGTAGATTGCGACCTCGTCCATGTGGCGCTTCTCCAGCTCGTTCATGATCTTGAGCTGTTCCTTCGGATCCTCGGTGGACATCATGGTTGCTGCCAGCGAGTCCAGGTCCTTACCGTGACCGTTGTTGGTCTCGGAGATGTAGAAGTAGTTCGCTGCATCCACCGGGGAGGTGGTGATGCCGTAGCCGCCGCTCTTGATCGAGAAGTTCTTCGCGGAAATGATGCTTGCCATTTCGGAGGCACCGTGGTTGTCGATGCTCAGTTCAATGCCAATTTCCTTCATCTGCTGGGTGAGGAACTGTGCGGTGGAGCTGACGACCGGGTCGGTGCCGAAGGTGGTCACCGAGTAGGAAGCCTTCACGCCGTCCTTCTCGTAGTAGTCGCCGTTCTTGGTGTAACCTGCGTCTTCGAGGATCTTGGTGGCGACGTCCTTGCCGAGCTTGGTCGGGTAGTTGTTCTGGTAGCCTTCCTGCATGGGCAGCATGCACATGGAGCCGGGCAGCGGTTCCTTCCAGCCGAGCTTCTCGTAACGCAGCTTGAGCAGCTGTTCGCGGTTCAGGGCTGCGACGAATGCGCGGCGGACGGGCAGGGGAACCTTTTCGGGGTTGATTTCGTAGTTGCCCACGGCCAGTGCGCTACCCTTGCGGATGTCGACGTTGGCGACGGTGGAGAGCTCGTTGTAGGAGCTGAGAGTGCTTGCGTCAGCGTAGTCGATTTCGTTGTTCTTGAATGCTGCCTGCTCTGCCTGGAGCTCATTTCACGCCAGGTGATGCGCTCGAGCAGAGGCTTGGTGCCCCACCACTTCTCGTTGCGGACAACGGTGAGGACCTTGCCGGAGGCATCCCATTCGCTGACCTTGAAGGGTCCTGCCCAGTACTTGTCCAGGGGCTTGCCGTTCATGCCGTCGTTGAAGAATGCGACGTCGACGAATGCCGGGTGCAGGAAGGAGGTGAAGCTACCTGCGATGGGGTACCAGGGCTTGGACATCGTGACCTTCACGTGGCGGGTATCGCCGTCCACTGCCTCGACGCTTGCGACCTGTTCCCAGATGGGTGAAGGGGTAATCTGGTAGTCCGAACCGGATGCCGCGGCAGTGTAGATGGTCTGGTAGCTCTTGACGGCGTTCACGTCGATGGGGGTGCCGTCGTTGAAGACTGCCTTCGGGTTGATCTTGAAGGTGACGGTCTGCACGCCGTCAACGGTCTGCGCCTTGTATTCGGTGACGTAGTCCTCGTTCATGTGGCCTTCGCCGCGGAAGTCAGCGTAGTAGCCGCCGGTGAATGAGGAGTTAATTGCAGCCTGAATGTTCAGGTTACCCGCGGTGTAGCCGTTGGTGTTGAGGATGTTGAAGTTCGGGCCGATGCCGTCTGCGCTCAGTCGCAGCTCGCCGCCGTCCTTGAGGGTGGAGCGGTCCTTCTCGTTGTAGGAGACTGCCTTGGACAGGTCGTCGCCAGCGGAGAGAGCGCTGTTCTCGTTCTTGGAGGAGTTACCGCCGCAGGCTGCGAGCAGGCCGACGGTGCCCAGGGCGACGGTGCCGGTGAGCAGGGTACGACGGTTGAGAGTGAAAGTGGTCATTAGTTTTCCTCAGTTAGGTGGGATGCTGCTTTGCTGTACGCGGGGGAACACAACCCGCACACCTTTGTGACAGCACGCACATTTTGCATTGGCAATAGTATACACATATTTCCCACGCGCTATGACCCAGTTCACCGTTTCAGGGAAAATATTTCAGTTAATTTCCGAAACCACCCCGTCACAGAACCATCCACCAAAAACACAGAAAAGTCCCACAGCACCCCGCCTCTGAGGCGGAATACCGCGGGACTTTACCCTTCTGGAGCCTTATACCGGCGCCTCCGAAAATTCAGAAACTACCGAATGGGAATCCAGAAAATTAACCTGTGGCTTTAGTTCTGCCAACCCACATTGACCCAGCGCTTGGGGTCGGTGTAGCTGGTTGCGAAGAGGGAAGGACCGTAGTTAGCCAGCTTCTCCTTCACAGCTACGTAGCTGGGGCCGTTAGCGTAAGGGAAGTAAATAGCAACCTTCTCCATGTGCTGCTTCTCAGCCTCAGCAGCCATCTTCAGCTGCTCCTCGTGGGATTCCTTCTCGTAAATGGACGCAATGTACTTATCCAGTTCAGGATCGCCCACACCCTCGTTGATTTCGCTGGTGTAGAAGTACTGAACGCTGTCGGCGGGGTCAGCGCCAATGCCCCAACCGGAGAAGGCGCAGTCGTACTGCTTAGCACCCATCACGGAGTTGAACTGGGACTGCGGCTGGTTGTCCTGCTCAAGCTTAATACCTGCTGCCTTGAGCTGCTGCTCGAGGTTCTGGAACTGAGCCAGAGAGGTTGCATCCGAACCGAAGTAGGTGATGGAGAAGCCTGCAGTCTTGCCGTCCTTGGTGTAGTAGTCGCCGGACTTGGAGTAGCCTGCTGCTTCCAGGATCTTTGCCGCAGCCTCGGCGCCGGGGTTGGACGGCATGTTGTTCTGGTAGCCCTTCTGGAAGGGCATAGCGATCAGGGAGCCGGTCAGGGGCTCTTCCCAGTTGATCTGGCCGAACTTGACCTTAGCCAGCTGAGAGCGGTCAACCGCTGCGAAGACTGCACGGCGCAGGGCGGTGTCGGTCACGCGGGTCGGGTTGAACTGCAGGTTGACGACGCCGAGGCTCTGGCCGGTACGAATCTGGATACCGGGCTGACCCTTGACGGCGTTGTAGGTTGCCAGGCCAGCGAAGCCGATGCTGTCCAGCTCTCCGTTCTTGAATGCTGCGCGCTCTGCTTCGTCACCCATTTCGCGCCAGATAATGCGGTCCAGCAGCGGCTTCTCACCCCACCACTTGTCGTTGGGTACGAGAGTGAGGGTCTTAGCCGAAGAGTTCCACTCGCCGATCTTGAAGGGACCGGACCAGTACTGGTCCAGAGGCTTGTTCACGAAGCCGTTGTTGAAGAGCTCCTTGTCGGTCAGTGCGGGGTGCAGACCGAGCAGGCCGAGGGTTTCGGCAGGGTACAGGGGCTTGGACATAACGATCTTGACGCGGGTCTTGTCGCCACCCACGGGGTCGATGGACGCCACCTGCTGCCAGAAGGGAGTTGCGATGACGTTATAGCCGTCCTCGGGGTTACGATAGACGGTCCAAGCGGCGCGGATCGCCTCAACGTCAACCGGGGTGCCGTCGTTGAAGACAGCCTTAGAGTTGAGCTTGAAGGTAATGGTCTGCACGCCATCAACGGTCTCAGCCTTGTAGTCGCTGACGTAGTCGTCATTGAGGCTGTATTCGCCAGCAGGGCTCAGGGAGGTGAAGCCGATAGCGGAGGGGATGTTGCAGGGGCCACCGAATGCGGTGAGGTTCGCAGTGGTGTAGCCACTCTGGGTCAGAATGTTGAAGTTCGGGCCGACTGCGGAGACGCTAGCTCGGAACTCGCCACCCTGCTTGAGGGAGGAGCGGTCCTGCTTGTTAATTTCGAGGTTCTTGACGATTTCCTCGGTGCTTGATGCAGCCTTACCGCTGATCTTCTTGTCAGAGCCGCCGCCGCAGGCAGCGAGCAGGCCGACGGTACCCAGGGCAACGGTGCCAGTCAGGAGGGTACGGCGGTTAATACGTAGATGAGTCATGTGTTCTCCTCGTGCCGGAGGGCTTAGGCGTGCATCGTGCGGTGCACGATATTGTGCACCCATTTGTACAGTGGCGACAAAGCCCCTGCCGACAGCCTCTGTGAGAGCCCCCACATTGTTTGTGATTGAAACACAGTATACCCCCAAAAGAAGCGATGCAGACCACATTCCAGGCTCTGGAGGGACTATACACTGTCTAAAAATCACAGGTTCAACGCCTAAACCCGCATCATCACGCGGAAGCCGCGTGCGAAAACTAAAAAATGAAATATTATGTCGCATTGGCGGGCGAGCGCGTCACATCCGATGCTTTGAGAATCGTTACAGGTTAAAAGCACATCGATGGGTAGCCAGAGCGTCCTGTACCCTCCAAAAGAAAAAGCTCCCCGTCCCTATACGACACTGCGAAAACGTATAGGGGCGGGGAGCTTAAAACTGCGGCTTATGCCATCCAGCCAACCGAAGACCAGTCGTTGCTCTTGAAGAGGAACGCACCGTAGTTAGCGAGCTTCGGGCGGCATGCCTTGAAGTCCGGACCATTGAGGAACGGGATGAAGAGGCAAACCTCGCTCATGTGCTTCTTCTCAATTTCGTTGCACTTCTCAGCACGCTTAGCGTCGTCGAGGATGGTGACCATCTCATCGACCATAGCGTCGATTTCGGGGGTGCCGACGCCGTTCCAGTTCTTGGAGTGGTAGAAGTACTCGGCAGCACTGGTCGGCTCGGAGCCCACGCCGAAGCCCGAAATGCTCACGTCGTACTCGCGGTTACCAACAACCTTCGAGAATTCAGACTGTGCACGCGAATCGAGCTCGAAGTTGATGCCGATTTCCTTCATGCTCTGAATGAAGGTCTGAGCCTGGCCCTTGGTGGTGGCGTCATCACCGAAGGTGGTCAGCTTCAGGGTGATGGTCTTGCCGTCCTTCGCGTAGAAGTCGCCAGACTTGGTGTAGCCTGCCTTCTCCAGGACCTTGCGTGCTTCCTCCGGGTTACGTGCCGGGTAGTTGTCACGGTAGTGCGGGGAGGAACCCAACAGAAGCATCGAGCCGGGAACTTCTTCTTCGTAGGGCAGACCCTGGAAGCGAATCTTTGCCAGAGCACCACGGTCGATGCCCAGGAAGATTGCCTTACGCACGGCAACATCAGTGATATGCTGTGCGTTCAGGTTCATGCCGCCGGCGAAGAGGCGGCGACCGCGGCGGATTTCAGAGTTCGCAACGTCCTTCATCTCGTTGTAGGCACTGAGGGTACGTGATTCCACGACGTCCAGTTCGCCGTTCTTATAGGCGGCGCGAGCTGCAGCGTCTGCCATTTCGCGTACGACGATGCGGTCCAGCTTGGGCTTGTCACCCCACCACTTGTCGTTGGGCACAGCAGTGAAGGTCTTCTCGGAGGAGTTCCAGCCGTTGGGTGCCAAGGTGAAAGGGCCGCAACCGAGCTCGGGGTGGGGGTTGTCCACGAAGCCTTCATTGAAGAGGTTTACGTCGAGCATCGCCGGGTGCAGGATTCCACCAAAGAGCAGACCCTTGACGGGGTTGTGTGCGGTCTTGAAAACAACGCGTGCGTGGTAGCGGTCGCCATCGATAGCTTCAACGCTTTCGATGAACTCGTAGATACCCGCTGCGGCAATCTTGTATTCACCGTCGGGGTCACGCTGGATCTGCCAGGTTGCCTTGAGGGCGTCGATGTCGATGGGGGTGCCATCGTTGAAGACTGCCTTGGGGTTCAGTCGAACCTCTGCGGTGATCTTGCCGTCTACTTCCTTAGCTTCGAAGCCGAGGCAGTAGTTGGGGTCGAGCTCATCTTCACCCTTGTAGGTGCTGCGCCAGATACCGGCACCGGCAATAACGCCCATGGTTTCGGAGACGGAGGTGCTCGAGCCGTTCTGGGAGAAGCGGTTGAAGTCCGGGCCGAGGGAGTAGGTGCTCAGGTTCAGGGTACCGCCCTGCTTGAGCTTTGAGGGGTCCTGCTCGTTGATTTCGTAGAACGGGGTTTCGCTTGCCTTGTGCTCAGTCTTGGAGGAGGAGGATGAGCCACAAGCGCTCAGTACGCCGGCAGCAGCGACGGCGGTTGCGCCGCCGAACAGTACGCGGCGGCTCATGATCGGGTTGAAACCGGAGAGGGAGGAGGGGATGGGGTGGGGGCTCATGATGGGCTCCTTGTGGGTGTAGACTGCGCTAATGCAGTGTTTGCAGTGTAGAGTGGGTGGCTTGCGTGCCCTGGAGGCGGGGTTTCCGTCTACGGGGGCACCTGCCATCTGCTGTGATGGGCGGACAGGTCAAGCCATGCAAAATAATGTGACCTAAAGCTATGTTCTAAGCCACATTTAATATTTTTAGTAGTGTACACCACACACATCACTACAAGTGCGCAACACGATAAATATTTCTTAATTATTACGCCCACCCCCAAGGACCGGATCTAAATCCACACCGGCACCCCCGCCACCCTTCGTGCAGCGCCTCTCCCCTGCCCCCAAACCCTGCCTCCCAAAACCCCGCCTCCCAAAACCCCGCCTCCCGCATTAGCTAACGGGCACAGCAAAGCGGGCCGAACGCGCACATACGCATTCGACCCGCTCACACAACAGGCGTCTTTTAGGAGTTCATCCAGCCCACAGCAGCCCAGTCCATCGACTTGTACAGGCGCGGACCATAGTTAGCCAGATTCTTCTTGACCATCACGAAGTCAGGACCGTTCGTAATGGTACCCAGGAAGGCGAACTCAGCCATGTGCTTCTTCTCAATCTCGTTGCAGGCAAGGTTACGTTCCTTGTCATCTTCAATGAGAGTCATGGCATCAATCAGGGCGTCAATTTCCTTGCTGCCGATACCTTCATTGTTCTCGGAGTAGTAGAACTGCTTGGTACCCTCAGTTGCGTCAGCAGAGACCGAGTAGCCGCTGAAGGAAATATCGTAGTCCCAGTTGCCCAGAATGGTGGCGAACTCACTATCGGAGTGCTGATCAATCCGAATCTCGATACCGACATCCTTCATCTGCTGAGTGAAGGTCTGAGCCTTACCCTTGGTGGTCGGATCATCACCAAAGACCACCACAGCGCAGCCAGCCTTTACGCCGTCCTTCTCGTAGTAGTCGCCATTCTTGGTGTAGCCGGCGGCCTCCAGAATCTTCTGCGCCTCCGAAACGCTGTTATTCGGGGTCGGGTAAGAATCCTGGTAATAGGGCGAGAAGGGCATGTGAATCATCGAACCGGGAATGGTTTCCTCGTAGGGCAGGCCCTGGAACTGAATCTTCGCAAGTGCTTCACGGTTAGTGCCAGCGAAGATTGCCTTACGCAGGGCAGCGTCCTTGACGCGGCGGGGATTAATATCCAGACCGCCCGCGTAGAGGCGGGTACCCTTACGCAGTTCGGCACCGGCAATGTTCTTCACCTCGGCGTAGGTGGAGGAGGTACTTGCACCGATAGCGTCGATTTCATCATTCTTGAACGCGGCACGTGCAGCGCTGGACTCCATCTGGGTAAAGACAATCTTGTCCAGCAGGGGCTTGGCACCCCACCACTTGTCGTTGGGCACGACACTGAAGGTCTTCGCGGTGGCGTCCCAACCCTTATCCGCCAGGGTAAAGGGGCCAGCCCAGTACTCGGGGTGAGGTGCATCCACAAAGCCATTATTGAAGAGCTCGACATCCTCCAGGGCGGGGTGCAGAATCTCGGAGAAGAGGCTCTGCAGCGGATAGAAGGGCTTGGAGAAGGTGACGATTGCGCTGTAGTCATCGTCACCCTTTTCTACAGATTCAACGAATTCGTAGATGCCGCTGGAGACAATGTTGTAGCCATTATCCAGGCTCTTGAAGATGTTCCAGGTGGACTGGAGCGCCTTGTAGGTGATGGGGGTGCCATCATTGAAGACAGCCTTGGGGTTGAGCTTGACGGCAACCTGAATCTTGTCGCTCTTCTTGCTGTGCTCGAAAGAGACAGCGAAGTCGGTGTTCAGCTTGTAGGTACCGTCAAAGTCGAGATTCCACATTCCAGCCTGGCTGATGGTGCTCATAACACTGACGTTATCGCTGGTGTTACCGCTCTGCGTGTAGAAGTTGAAGTTCGGACCAATAGATCCGGCGGGCAGGCGCAGGATGCCGCCCTTCTTCAGGCTGGCGACGTCCTGAGCGTTGATGTTGTAGAGGTCTTCGATATTGGCACCGGCGCCAGCTGCCTTGGTCTTTTCAGAGCTTGCGCTGCCGTTGCCGCAGGCACTGAGCAGACCCACAGCTCCCAGAGCCGCGGTGCCGCCAATGAGGGCGCGGCGGCTGAAGCTGTTCTTGGTCGCTTCGTGGCTACTCGCGGTGTATGCGGTGTTGGCGGTCATGGGAGTGGTTTCCTTCTGTCTTGTGCGGGTGGGTGTATCCCGTATCCCCGAGTAGTGATTATTTATGCAGAACACTGCATAACTTTGTATGACTCCACTGTAGCGCGCCTCCGGAACAAAAACCAAGGATTTTCACAATATTTCTTAATATTTATCGTGTTATTTGAATATTCATACTATGCATACGCTGTTTTTGTGCGATTTTTTCGGATTTTGCCGGATAGCTATCCGCTCCCCTATGTCGGTATACAAAAGCACCCAAAACCCCCCTCCAGAAATGCAAAAAGTGTCCACCCGGATAATCCGGGTGGACACTTTCAATAGCTCTAGGCTATTCACCTAGCAGGTGAAGGGATGAGGACTTACTTAGCCCAACCAACCTTCTCCCAGTGAATACCGGTGCCCTGGAAGAGGGACACACCGTAGTTACGCAGACCCTTCTTCACGAACTTGTACTCGGGGCCGTTGATGAGCGGAATCAGCACTGCAAACTCAGCCAGGTGCTTCTTCTCGATCTCGTTACAAGCCAGGTTGCGTGCCTTGTCGTCAGCAATGAGCTTCATCTTTGCAATCATCTCATTGATCTCATCGGAACCGGCTTCCTCGGGCTTACGACGCATGTAGAACTGCTCGGTAGCCTCGGTAGCATCCGGGGAGCTCGGAGCAAAACCGGAGGAGGTTGCGTCGTAATCCTTGGAGGCCATGGTCTTGTTGAACTCGCTAACAGCACGGGAGTCGAGCTCAGCATTAATGCCTACGGACTTCAACTGCTGAACCAGGGTCTGACCGACAGCCTTGGAGGTGGGATCCTCACCGAAGATGGAGAACTTGAAGGCAGCCTGCTTGCCGTCCTTCTCGTAGAACTCACCGTTCTTGGTGTAGCCTGCACCTTCCAGAATCTTGGATGCTGCAGCTGCATCGTTGTTCGGGGTCGGGTAGGTGTCCTGGTAGTACTCGTTGAAGGGCATGTGAATCATCGAGTTGGGAAGCTTCTCTTCGTAATCCAGGCCCTGGAAACGAACCTTGGCGAGAGCCTCACGGTTCAGACCAGCGACCACCGCGCGACGCAGAGCAACATCCTGCATGCGGGCGGGGTTCATGGTCACGCCACCGGAGAACAGGCGAGCGCCTCGGCGAATCTCGGTGTTAGCAACGTCCTTGAGCTCCTTGTATGCGGAAGCGGTGGTAGCACCAATCGCATCAAGCTCATCGTTCTTGAACGCTGCGCGCTCAGCAGCAGTATCCATCTGGCGGAAGACAATGCGCTCCAGAACGGGCTTCTCACCCCACCACTTCTCGTTGCGGGTCAGGGTCAGGGTCTTCTCGGTGGAGTTCCAGCCGCCCTCAGCAATGGTGAAGGGGCCAACCCAGTACTCGGGGTGGGGCTTGTCCACGAAACCAGTGTTGAAGAGTTCCTTGTCCAGCAGAGCCGGGTGCACAATACCAGCGAAGAGGGTATTCAGCGGGTAGTAAGGTGCGGAGAAAGTTACCTTCACCTTGAAGTCATCACCGTCGCGCTCCACGGAAGCAATGCTGCTGTAGATGCCGCTGCTTCCGATCTTGTAGTCACCATCGGTGCTCTTGAGGATGTTCCAGGTAGCCTGCAGAGCCTTGTAGTCGATGGGGGTACCGTCGTTGAACTTAGCCTGGGGGTTCAGCTCAATGGAGACGACGGGCAGACCGTTTTCTTCGGCGACATCGAAGCTCTTCGCAAACTCGGGAGCCAGAGTGCGCTTACCCATGGGGTCACCCTGCCACAGACCGGCGTAAGCCACGGGGCTCATAGCGGTCTGGGTGTACAGGGAGTTGCCGTCCGCACTGAAAAGGTTGAAGTCCGGACCAATACCCGGAATAGCCAGGCGCAGAGTGCCGCCATCCTTCAGCTCAGAAACAGCGGCCTCACCAAGGTCATAAAGCTCCTTGGCATCGGTGCCCACGGTTGCACCCTTGGTGGTTACCTTGGAGTCCTTGGACGAGCCGCACGCAGCCAGTACGCCCACGGTACCCAGTGCTGCAGCGCCACCGAGAACGGTACGACGGTTCAGGATGAAATTCTTCTCCATGAGAGTGTCCTCTTATACGTTTGACCCTCAATAATCCTGCAGGAAAGCGTCAAGGATTCCCTGCTCATGCGCCGCCCAAAGGGTGCGGTGAGCGATGAATTAGTGCCGGTCTATGAATGTGTTCCTTGAGGTACGCCCCTAGCGGCGCGCCCATGGCTTAATTATGGCTTACAGCCCGCAGGAAAGCCCGCCCATAAATATTCATATCTTGAATGGTGAGAAAGGTTATACCTAGTCAGGGCGGTTTTGCCTGTTTCCTGGAGCATTTCAGTGCCTAGCGCCACATTCTGCGGCTCCCAGCGTCTCACTAGGTGACAATCTCGAACAACGTACAAGCCCGCCGATACCGGGCATAAAAAAACCCGAGGGGCGAATATTCAACGAATATTCGCCCCTCGGCACACATGCGACTTATTCAGCCGACTCTAGAGCTACACCGTAGCGGCCTCAGCCTCAGGGTAGTAGCAAGCATAACCGTGATCCTCACCCTCAACGTAGGTCAGGTCCGGCATCTCCTCCAGGCAACGACGCTTCTTGTCTTCAGGCAGGAGCTTGAAGACCGGGCAACGGCTCGAGAAGCCACAGCCCTTAGGCGCGTTCACCGGAGTGGGCAGGTCGCCCTCAAGCATAATGCGGTGGCGCTTTGCCTCAACCTCGGGATCCGGAACCGGAATCGCCGAGAGCAGTGCACGGGTGTACGGGTGAATCGGGTTGTCGAACACCTGGTCGACGTCACCAATCTCAACGATACGACCCAGGTACATCACTGCAACGCGGTCGGATGCGTGGCGAATCACCGCGAGGTCGTGAGCAACCATCAGGTAGCTCAGACCCAGGTTCGCACGCAGCTCCTCCAGCAGGTTAATCACGCCAGCCTGCACGGACACGTCCAGTGCGGACACCGGCTCATCCAGAACCACGAGCTTGGGGTTCACAGCCAGCGCACGAGCAATACCGATACGCTGACGCTGACCGCCAGAGAACTGGTTCGGGAAGCGGTTCACGTGGTCAGGCTGCAGACCCACAATGTGCATCAGTTCGATGACGCGCTTCTTGATGTCTGCCTTATTCATGCCCTGGTTTTCCAGGGGCTCAGCAAGCACCTCGTAAACGGTGAAGCGCGGATCCAGAGCACCGGTGGGGTCCTGGAACACCATCTGCTGGTTCTTACGCAACTCAAGAATCTCACCTGCGGACTTGCCGTCCTTGGTGGAGGTTCCGTTAATCAGAATCTCACCGTCGGTGTTCTTGTTGAACTCCATGATTTCCAGCAGGGTGGTGGTCTTACCACAACCAGACTCACCCACGATGGAGAAGCACTCGCCCTCGCGAATGTCGAAGGACAGGCCGTTCACAGCCTTCACAGTGCCCACGCGGCGCTTAATCAGCGCACCCTTCATGAGCGGGAAGTGCTTCTTGACGTTGCGGACCTCCAGGACGGGGGCACGCTCCTCACGCGGAATGCCGTCGTACTTCGATACCGGGGGCTCCGGAACCGGGTACAGCTCGTCAGCGGTCTTACCGACCAGCTCCTGAGAGATGGTGCAGGAGGAGTAGTGGCCCTCGCCAACGCCTTCCAGCAGCTGCAGATCGGGCTCTCCGCTGGAGTCCTGGCAGCACTGGCCACCGCTCTTAGCGATGGGGCAACGCGGGCGGAAGGAGCACGCGGTCACCGGGTTAATCAGGTTCGGAGGGGTACCCTCAATCGGAACCAGGGAGACCTTCTCGGAACGGTCCACACGCGGGACCGCACCCAGCAGACCGATGGTGTACGGGTGGGAAGGATGCTTGTACAGGTCCTCTGCCTTAGCAATCTCCACCGGCTTACCGGCGTACATCACCAGAATGTCGTCAGCCATACCAGCCACAACACCCAGGTCGTGGGTAATCATGATGGTCGCTGCGCCGGTCTCTTCCTGAGCCTTCTGCATAACCTCCAGCACCTGCGCCTGGATGGTCACATCCAGTGCGGTGGTGGGCTCATCAGCGATGAGCACGCGGGGGTCATTCGCAATCGCCATAGCGATCATGATGCGCTGACGCATACCACCGGAGAACTCGTGCGGGAAGGAACGCAGGCGGTCAGCCGGCGAAGGAATACCCACCATACGCATCAGTTCGATGGAACGGTCCTTGATAGCCTGCTTGCTCATGCCCTTGTTGTGGACCTTGAGCACCTCAGCAATCTGATCACCAATGGTGTACACGGGGGTCAGGGAGGACAGCGGGTCCTGGAAGATCATGGAGATCTCCTTGCCGCGGTATGCGCACATTTCCTTATCGCTCAAGCCCAGCAGCTCAGTGCCGTTGTACTTGACCGAACCGGTGATGTCAGCAGTAGTCGGGTGCAGGCCCATGATTGCCATGGAGGCAACGGACTTACCGGAACCGGACTCACCCACAATACCCAGGGTCTTACCGGGGTACAGGTCAAAGTTCACACCGCGAACAGCATGCACGATGCCATTCTCAGTGTTGAAGCGGACGTTGAGGTCCTTAACGCTCAGAACGGGAGAGGTACTCATTAGTTCTTCGCCTCCTTTGCAGCGGCAGCGGGTGCCTCTGCCTTCTCGTTCTTCTTGGACTTCTTGATCTTACCGACAGACATGGAGGTCGGGTCGAATGCGTCACGCAGACCGTCGTTCATGAGGGCCAGCGGACCAACCAGCAGGAAGAAGAACAGAACCGGGAACCAGAACATGTGCGGCAGGGTGTTAATCTGCTGCGAAGCATCCGAAATCAGCGAGCCCAGCGAGTAGTTGGGGTACTTAATACCGATGCCGATGAAGGAGTAAGCGACCTCAGAGAGCACAGCGCCCATGATGCCGCTGGTGAAGTTCAGAACCAGCAGGGAGCCAATGTTCGGAACCAGGTGGCGCATCACAATCTTGAAGGGGTGCACACCCATGTAGCGTGCAGCCTTCACGAAGTCGCGGTTGATGAGGGACTGCGCCATTGCACGAATAACACGGGCGCTACCCATCCAGCCGAAGGCAATCAGCACAGCGGAGAGCAGAACCCAGGTGGGGACGCTCTTCTGAATCTGCTTACCAACCTGACCGTTAATCAGAATTGCCAGAATCAGCAGCGAGGGAACCATGATCAGGGTCTCGAGGATGAACAGCATAATCTTGTCAATCCAGCCACCGAAGTACGCCATCACACAACCGTAAACTGCGGAGATGAACACAGTGGCCAAACCGACGACCACACCAATCTGGAGAGAGGTCCAGACGGCCTCAGACATCATGGCGAACACGTCGTTACCCGCGATGGTGGTACCGAACCAGTGCTCGGCCGAGGGGCCTTCACCCAGCGCCATGTAGTCAATGTCGTTGGGCTTGTACTTGGTCAGGTACTTACCGAACAGACCGAACAGACCCATGCCGATGAACACGCACAGACCGAAGACTGCAGCCTTGTTACGCAGGAAGCGGCGCAGAATAATAACGCTCTTGTTGATGACCTTGAAGTCACCGTTCTCCTGTACCACCGGTACGGAGGAAGTTGCAGTTACCTGGCTCATGAGATCCTCACTCGGGGGTCGACGATGGTGGTAGCGATATCAGCGATGATCGCACCGACAGCGAACAGTGCAGAACCGTACGCGAGGGTCACGGTCGCAGCGTTCACGTCCTGCGCGGAAATGGAGTCAATCGACCACTTACCGATACCGGGCCATGCAAAGACGGTCTCGGCGAAGAATGCACCCGCAAAAATCATCGGAATCTGGTACGCGATGGACTGTGCCACGGGGATGAAGGAGACGCGCAGTGCGTGGCGAGTAATCGCCTGGTTACGGGTCAAGCCCTTAGCACGAGCGGTACGCACGAAGTCAGCGTTCACGTTATCGAGCAGGTACTGACGCTGTGCAATCTGGTAACCAGCCCAACCGAAGATGGTCATACAGAAGGTCGGCACGACGTAGTGCGCCGCCATATCCATGGTGATTTCCCAGAATCCGGTCAGACCCGGAGTCGAAATACCGGTCACATAGAAAATCTTCTCTCCACCATTAGCAACGGCAATGTTGTTGATAGTGGTCGCGCCCTGCTGCACCACGAAGTACGCAACGGGAGCGGGGATGATGTAGACCAGGTAGGAGTAACCGGTGATAACACGGTCAGAGAACTTGTACTGGCGAGCTGCCGAGTACACACCCAGGGCAATACCAATCACAATCGAGAGAATGGTAGCCACCAGCAGCAGGCGGGTAGAAACCCACACGCGCTGGCCAAATTCCTGGTTAATGTACGCGCCGTTGGGGCTACGGCCCCAATCGAACTTGGTGACCACATTGGTCAACCACTGAACGTAGCGGTCCCAGGGGTTCATTTCGGGGTCGAGACCCAGGGACGCGAAGTTACGGTTCACCTGCTCGGGGCTAGGCTTCGGAACCTTTTCCTGCTCCAAGAGGGCAGGCTTCAGGGCAGTAACCGCAGCAAAGTAACCCATCGTGGTCGTAATAAAGACCATGACGAGGTACGTCAGCGATCGCTGGAGGATGTACCTAAACATGGGACGGTTCCCCTCCTTGTGTAGATGTCGGTGTTAAGGCATGTGTGTCATGCTGTCCTAGCGCACTGCTTCGTGATGACTGTCACTAGGAGCATATGTACTTTATCTTATATAGCCTGTAACACTTCCACCAAACCCACATTGGGCACTTTCACCCCTTAGAACAGCCTGTATGCAAGCTAAAAGGGAGCTGGGTAAAAAAATGCCCCGGAATACCGGGGAAAAGGGGCGGATTAACAATTTTTACGAAAATTTTACATCGGAAACAATTCTCTCGACATAGGGACGTAATAACCTTTTCGATAAGCGTTTTAACGGGGCAAAACACCACGTAAACCCACTATTTAAGGGACTAAACCAACACTTCCAACCCCTAAACCAAGCACTAAGGCACACCTCTTAAGCGCACTGTTTAAGGCAACCCAACCAAAAGCGGCACCCCCGCGCAAGCAAAATGCTTGCACCGGGGCGCCGTTTATATAGGAAGGCAACGCCTCCGTCGCGCACCTTTTCGTTATCCCTCGTTCTAGGAACGCGGGGAGCCGCCATCCTCCGAAGAGCCCACCTCATGCGAAACCTCCGAGCTCAACGACTCGGCAATCGTCCTACGGACAGGACCCCGCATGCTCTTCAGAGCCTGCGCATCCTTCGCCGCCATCTCAGGAGTAATCACCGGCATCGTACCGGTCGCGGCACGAGCAATATCAACAGCTGGCTCAGTCTCCAGGGTCGTCGCCAACGCATCCTCACGGATGAAGAACAGAAGCAGCGTAGACACCAGACCCAGCGGCACCAGGTACAGGAACAGCGGAATCAGCGCATCGTTATACGCATTCACAATGATGCCGTGCACCGGCTCCGGCAAAGACGCCACCAACTCAGGAGTCAGAGACGAAGACGCATGACTACCCGAAGACTGCAGCGCCTGCTGCGGCATACGCTCAGAAATTAGCGACGTCAGACGCGAAGTAAACAGACCACCCACCAGCGAGGCACCTACAGTAGCGCCCACCTGACGGAAGAAGTTATTCGACGCCGTCGCGGTACCAACCACGCTCACCGGGAACGCATTCTGAACAATCAGAGTCAAGAACTGCATGGACATACCCAGACCGACACCCATCACCGCAAGGTACATACAGAACAGCCAGGTCGGAGTCTCAACATTCACGGTCGACAGCAGGAACAGGCCCAGCGCCACAATCGCGGTACCGGTCGTCACGTAACGCTTATAGCGACCGGTCTTCGACACCACGCGGCCCGTCACAATCGACACCACCAGCATGACACCCATCATCGGAATCATCAGCAGACCAGCCACCGTAGCGCTCACACCCAGCGCCATCTGCAGATAGGTCGGGATGTACTCCACCGCACCGAACATCGCCACACCCAGCGCCAGCGAAGCACCCAGAGTCAGCAGGAAGTTACGGTTCTTGAACAGGTACATGGGCATAACCGGCTCAGCCGCACGGTTCTCCACCGGGATGAACACCAGCGCAGCAACCACCGAGAAAGCCAGCAGACCACTAATCTGCGGTGACGTCCACTCGTACTGGTTACCGCCCCAAATCGTAGCAAGCACGAGCGCGTTCGTACCCACCATCAGAATCAGCGAACCAAGGTAGTCGATGCTGTGCTTCTCACGCTCACGGAACGGGCGGTGCGGCAGCAAGAAAATCACCGCAAGAATCGACAGAATAGCCAACGGCAGGTTCAGCCAGAACGCCCAACGCCAACCCGGGCCCTCAGTAATCCAGCCGCCAATCAGCGGACCAGCCACCGACGAGAACGCAAAAACGCCACCGATAATACCCATGTAGCGGCCTCGGTCGCGGGGAGGAATCACATCAGCAATCACCGCCTGAGAAAGAATCATCAGGCCACCGCCGCCCAGACCCTGCAGGGCGCGCGCAAAAATCAGCCAGTTCATGTTCTGCGCGAGCGCGCCAACAATCGAACCCGCCATGAAAGCGACAATCGCAAAAATCAGGAAGGGCTTGCGTCCAAACTGGTCAGAAAGCTTGCCGTAGACCGGCATCGTAATCGTCGAAAGCAGGATGAAAATGGTAATCACCCAGCTCATGTGCTCCACGCCGTGAAGCTCACCGACGATCGTGGGCAGCGACGGCGCCAGAATCGTCTGGTTCAGCGAGGACATGAGCATCACAATGACCAGGCCCAGGAACATGGCGCGGATGCGGTTTTTGCTTTCCTGCTTAACCTCACCGGCTGGCGGCTGAGGTAACTTCTTTTCCTCTGTACTCATCGTTTCATCCTTAGTTACGTTCAATATGTGTCTGCTGTGTGTCTGCCGGGTTCTTGATTCGGTTGTTCCGTTTCAGGTCCGGCGGGCTTTGTCGTTTGCAGTAGTAAACCGCCGCTAGATTGCAGGTCGACTCTGCTCAAAAAGCAGGAACTGGAAGGTCTTCACCGTCTGGCGGATACCGCGGGCGATATCCTCTTTGTCCTCTAGGTTGCGGGCAAACTCCAGCTGACGAAGCACCGCGGAGGCAAGCTGGACCTTTGCGCGCGATCGCTCGCGGAAGTGATCGGTCAGCGGGTCAGCCGGGTTTCGGCGCGGGAAGGGGCCGCGGCGGCCGGCAGCATCAAAAGCCACCCAGTCGATGGTGTTCAGGTACTCGGTGAGCACCTGTTCGCACTTCATGTAGTGCATCTTCATTCGTTTCGCGGACTCGGGGAACTCCTGATAGGGAGCTCGGGGGTCCTTGCCCTTGGCGTAGTGGAAGCTCTGGAAAATGACCTCCCAGAGAAGGTGGGTTACACGAATGATCGTGTTGTCATCCTCGTGGGCGCGGTCTGTTTCGAGGATTTCCTCGCTGACCACCGGTTCGCGCAGACCCAGGACGGCATCCTCTTTGGAGGGGAAGTAGTTGAAGAAGGTACGCGGGGAGACGCCCGCCTCCTGGGCGATTTCTTCAACGGTGGTTCCGCGCATCCCGTGTTCGCGGACGCGTTTGAGGGCTGCTTCGTGGATTGCCTTCCAGGTTTGTTCGCGGCGGCGTTCACGAAGACTCTGTTCCTTTTTCTGCATAACTGCAATTATTTCACCACTGCACACAATGCTCAAGTGCATTTTTGGCGTTAAGGCCCACAGTATAGCCAGCTAAGCTCCAGCCCCACCACGAAACATCGGCATAATAGAGAGGTGAACTCCTTTACCCCCACCTACCTTGACTTCCTACCCGACTGGCTGCGCCTCGCACTCGGCATCGCCGATATCCTCATCCGACTCACAGCCCTCTTCTGGCTCCCCTACAACCGCAAACCCGTGGTTGCACTGGGCTGGCTCATGGCCATCTTCTTCATCCCCTTCGTAGGGTTCATCGCATTCCTCGTCTTCGGTTCCTCTCGCCTGCCCGCCTACCGCCGCGCACGCCAACACGCCATGAACGACATAATCCGCGAAACCACCGAGAACAAGCCCTTCCTCGCCCGCACCAACGACCTCTCCGACCCAGCCAAGGTAGCCAGCCAACTCAACTACACCCTCGGCTCGCTCCCCCTGGTCGGAGGCAACCAATTCACCCTCCACCCCGACAACCACGAAGCGATGGTCGCCATGGCGGAAGAAGTCGACCGCGCCACCAAATACGTGCACTTCGAGTTCTACATCACCGCCTACGACGAGGCGAGCGCAGTCCTCTGGGACGCCCTCTTCGCCGCCCACAAACGCGGTGTACAGGTGCGCGTACTCATCGACCACATCGGCTCCCGCAAATACCCGTCCTATAAGAAGCTCGTGAAAATGCTCAACGACTCGGGTATGCAGTGGCGCCTCATGCTGCCCCTTAAACCGTGGAAGCTCAAGTGGCAGCGCCCTGACCTGCGTAACCACCGCAAGGTCCTCGTCGTGGACGGCCGCGTCGCGTTCTCCGGTTCGCAGAACGCTATTCACCGCTCCTACGACATGCCCGAAAACATCAAGAAGGGCCTGGAGTGGAAGGACCTGACCTTCTCCTGCACCGGCCCCATCGTTGAAGAGCTCAACGCCGTTTTCGTCTCCGACTGGTACTCCGAAACGAACCAGCTGATCCTGGCAGAGATTAACACCTCTATCCCCTACTACGAGGATGGGATGCGCGCCCAGGTTGTTCCCTCCGGCCCCGGTTTTGAAACCGAAAACAACCTGCGCCTCATCAACTATTTGATCTACAATGCCGAGCGGCGTATCACCATCTGCTCGCCCTACTTTGTGCCCGAAGAGACCCTGCTGCAGGCGCTCACGAACGCCGCATACTCCGGTATTGAAACCACCGTGATTGTGTGCGAGAAGGGCGACCAGTTCCTGCCGAACATGGCGCAGCGTTCCTACTACGAGCAGCTGCTGCAGGCGGGTGTGCGTATTCTGCAGTACCCCAGCCCGACCGTGTTGCACTCCAAGTTCATGATGGTCGACGACGAAATTACGTTCATTGGCTCGTCCAATATGGACCCGCGTTCCTTCTCACTGAACATGGAAGTGTCAACGTTCGTCATTGACCGCGGCATGGTCACGATGCTGGATGAAGTATGCGCCGAATACGAGCAGGTCTGCACCGAGTTGCTGTACACCCAGTGGGCGGAGCGCCCGCGCCGCATCAAGATAGCGGAGAACCTCTGCCGACTGTGGTCATCGCTCCTCTAAACTATTTTTCACGCACTAGCTTCACCCGCTAAGGCGCACAAGATAAAAGCTCCCCCTGAGTTCGACTGAATCAACACTCAGGGGGAGCTTTTGTATGCCTCGCGCCATCGCAGGATGCGCCAGGCAACAAGCTAGAGCAGCGCCACACGCCATAGCGGCGCTACACGCCAGCCGCACACAAGCGCAGGCAGAAACAGCAAAAAGGGCAAAAAGAAACACGCGACACCTCCGACATCGCATACCCTCGTATGCGGCGAATGCATCGCGCGTTCATTTCTACCCTGCACTAGTTTAGCGCCATAAACGGTTTCCCGTGTGGATTGAAGAAGGTTTAATCTGCAACCACTCCGGCGCAAGCAGACGAACAGCCTTCGCACAACCCGACAAAGCAGTAATAATCGACTCGCAACGCTGATTAAACTCGCTCTGATGACGCTTATCCACAATCTGCCCCGGAAAATGGCGATGCATCTTCGACACAGAATCGCTGCTCTCCTGCAAACCGTGGCCCGTATGGCCCGGAACATGCTTCACCAGCACGCGCTTCTCGCGGATATCCTCCGTCAAAGCACTCATCTGAGCCACCACACGCTCATCCTGAATACCCTCAGAAACCCACGCCTCAAAAGCCCAACGGCTATGCGCCAAACGCAACACAAACGTCAACGCACCCAAAGAATCCGTATGAATAATCAGGCGGCGCGAACCGCTGTGGAACACCGTATAAGCCGCCAACATCGCAGACAGCTCACCGGTCATAATATTCACGCCATCATAGTGGGAGTGAAAATAGAAGCCGTCCTCACTCACGCCGGCGATACCCATACGGCCGCCACGCTGATACTTCTTATTGTGAGTCGAACGGAACGAACAATCCGTGAAAACGCTATAGTCCTGCAGCTGATCCAGCGGTCGAGGGGTCAGCGCCTCCTCCACCATCTCATCCACAGCGGTACGTGCCGCGCAGACCTCAGCCTGCATCCGCTCATACGCGGGCGTACCAGCCAGCTTCACATGCACTTCACCCAAAGAATGGTTATCGTACGGGTCCAGCACCTTCTCAAAGGCGCGGTACTCCATGATCCCCTTCAACTGGTCGCAATCACGGAAAAGCTGCTTCAAATTCTTGCGATCAGCAGCAATCGTCACCAGGTTCTGACGGTACTGCTCCGGAACCACATCCCACGCCGAGAGCACGGCACGACCCAGCAGGCAAGGATGCACCTCATCGCAGCACTCCATGAGGGAATGAACGTGAGTGAAAAGCATCGGCTCCTCATTCACAACGGTGCGGGTGCCGTCCTGCTTAGAAATAAAAACCACCGTCGACAACGCCGAATAACAAAAACCCTGCGCCGTGCGATGCTCCTGAGCCACCGCAATCACAGCAACACCCTGATCCGTGTACCCGGCAGGGTACGAGGCGCTATAGTCGGGCGCCTCCCAGGTCAGGGTGCATCGTTTGATATGCGCCGGTGAAAATCCCATGAGTGTCACCCCCCATGCGTGCCATACCGCTTCTCCTTCCAATCATGCGGTGTATCTTCCTCATTCTTTTATAGGTCGAAAAGAAAGGGGCACGCAAATATAAAACACCTTTTCTACAGTTAGCGAATGGGTCAGCCGAAAATCTTCCCACCCGCCACCACGCCACAAAACCCAGCGCAAAACCCAGCGCAAAACCCAGCACAGAACACGGCGCACAACACAGCGCGAGAAACCCCCGCACATACCTGCCCGCCGCGGGGTGAAGGTGTACGGTAAAAGAGTCATATACGACGCGGCAACCGCCGCACCACCCCACAAGGAGAGCCCCATGATTGGTGTCTACGCCGGAGTATCCGTCAAGCCCGAGCACGTTGAAGAATTCCTCAAGACCATCGAACCGCTCGTGACCGCAAGCCGCCAGGACGAAGGCAACGTCAGCTACGACTTCGGTGCCGTCTCCGACACCGACTTCGCATTCATCGAGCGTTGGGAATCCCAGGAACTGCTCGAAAAGCACATGGGCACCGAGCACTTCCAGAAGGCTGTCGCCGCATGGGAGCCGCTGCTCTCCTCCGAGCTGGACGTTCGCATCGTCAACTTCCGCTAAGCGACGTTAAATACTGAAGGTGCCCGGCACCCCCATGAGAGGGGTACCGGGCACCTTCGTATATCAGCCTTGGAGGCGAGCGCGGCTACTCGCGGCGCGCCTTCATGCTCGCCAGGTTTATCGGCGTTCTACGCCAACCTCCACCGAATCAAGCGTGAAACCATTCGTCGCGCTCACGCAATGCACCTTACCGCTATTCACCGACTTGCAGGTGTAACCGTACGCAGTCACCACCTGACCGGCAGGCAGCGCAGTAATACCCTCGGTATTCACCGGCTCCGGGGTGGCGGTCTGACCGACCAGGCTCACCGCAGGAGCCTGACCCTGCACCATGTGCACGCGCTGCTGCGCCTTACCGGAGGCGGCATCCCAACCCTCCAGGGTCACACCCACCAGCGCCTGGCAATCCACACCCGACGGGGTCACCGAGCACGCGACCTTAGAGTCCGGGCTGGTGAAACGCAGCGCCTCAACAGTCTTCGCCGAATCGCCCTGACCGAAAGTACCGCCGCCGTACGCTTCAGCGAAAGTCAGCGTACCCGAGAGCATGCGGGTCTGCGCCGGAATCAACGCCAAGCGAGGCTTCTCAACGCTACCGCCCTGCGTGAAGCAGGCACCCGTAATGTAGTCGCGGCCCTGCACCTTCGTGGCGCACTGATACCACTCAACACTCGCCGAACCGTCCTGGTTCTTGCGGCTGTTGAAGAGACGCACCGCCTCCTGAGCCTTCGCACAATCCGAACCGTCATACACGTAAATACCGGCAGAACCACCCAGCAGGCTCGTCACACCGCAGCGGGTGCCCGCATCAATAATGTTCGCGGAGCCACTCGCCGTAGCGTATGCCGCCTCGTACTCAGCGTCCGTGCTCGGCTCATCGGTCGGGGTTGCTACAGCATCAAAAGTTGCCGGCGCATCCAGACCGGCAGAAATCTGCACAGTATTCGGCTTCCAGGAGCCGTCCGCCGATTTAAACAGGGTCTTCGCATCAACGGCCGCCGAGGAAGTCGCGACCTTCATCGGGGCGGTTTCAGAATCATCAGCATGCGGCTGAGCAGAGCAAGAGCTCAAAGAGAGCGCGCCAATGCAGGCAAGAGCCGTCAGGGCACGACGAGTAAAGGCACGCTGTGCGCGTGCGGGCAGGGTAATCATGAGTGCGTCCTCGTGAGGGTTGCGAATTGCGTTGTGTTTGAGTGGTTGTGCTGAGTCGGTGAAGCGGGTACCTAAATACCTTCTTACACCCTACTGCACCGCAACTGACAAGGCAATACGCCGCACCGGGTATCCCACGACGGCAGACAAAGACGCGGACAAAAACGCAGACAAAGAACAGCGCCCCGCCCGCAGAAAAACCGCGGAACGGGGCGCCAGCCCATCGGGGCAAATATTAAATTCTCACACGATACGTGAGGGGCTTATGCGTCCTCGGGCAGGATGCGCACGCCACCCTTATCAGCCGAAGCAGCCAGCATGCCGTACACCTTCAGGGCGTTCGACACCTGACGCTCACGCGGCTTCGTCGGACGCCACGGTGCAGCGCCCTTCGCCTCGCGGCGAGCAGCCAGCTCCTCATCCGAAACGTTCACACGCAGGATGCGGTTGTTCACGTCAATCTCAATCTCATCACCAGTCTGCACCAGGCCAATCGCCCCGCCAGCAGCAGCCTCCGGGGAGACGTGACCAATCGAAATACCGGACGTACCGCCGGAGAAACGACCGTCAGTAATCAGTGCACACTTCTTACCCAGGCCCAGACCCTTCAGGTAGGAGGTCGGGTACAGCATTTCCTGCATGCCGGGACCACCCTTCGGACCCTCGTACTGGATGACGACAATGTCGCCTTCCTTCACGTTCTTCGACAGGATCTCGTACACAGCCTCGTCCTGCGACTCAACCACGAACGCGCGACCCTTGAAGTGGAACAGCTCCTCATCAATACCAGCGGACTTGATGATCGCACCGTTCTGAGCAATATTGCCGTACAGGACCGCCAGACCGCCGTCCTTGGTGTACGCGTGCTCCACGGAGCGGATGCAGCCGTTCTCAGCGTCAGTCTCGTGGGACTCGTACTTGTTCGCGGTGGAGAACGCCTGAGTGGTGCGCACGCCGCCGGGAGCCGCAAGGAACAGTTCCTTCGCCTTCTCGCTCGCCTTGCCGCTGCGGATATCCCACTCGTCCAGCCACTCGTCCAGCGAGTCAGCGTGAACAGAATGAACGTTCTTGTGCAGCAGACCGGCACGGTTCAGCTCACCCAGCAGGGCGGGGATACCACCGGCACGGTGCACGTGCTCAATGTGGTACTTGGTGGAGTTCGGGGCAACCTTCGCCAGGCAGGGAACCTGACGCGAAATACGGTCAATATCCTTCAGAGTGAAGTCAGCGCCCGCCTCATGAGCAATCGCCAGGGTGTGCAGCACGGTGTTGGTCGAACCGCCCATCGCCACATCCAGCGCCATAGCGTTCTCGAACGCCTCCTTGGTCGCAATGGAGCGGGGCAGAACCGACTCGTCATCCTGCTCGTAGTAGCGCTTAGCCAGCTCAACGATGCGGCGGCCAGCATCCAGGAACAGCTCCTTACGAGCAACCTGAGTAGCCAGGGTGGTGCCGTTACCGGGCAGCGCCAGACCAATCGCCTCATTCAGGCAGTTCATGGAGTTCGCGGTGAACATACCCGCGCACGAACCGCAGGTCGGGCACGCATTCTTCTCAATCTGGGCGAGCGCAGCGTCGCTGACACTGTCATCAACAGCCATCACCATGGCGTCCACCAGGTCGAGGCGGTGCTCAACAATACCCTCAATGCCCTCGCCGGACTCCATGGGGCCACCGGACACAAAGATAGTGGGGATGTTCAGGCGCATAGCCGCCAGAAGCATACCGGGAGTGATCTTGTCACAGTTAGAAATGCAGACCAGCGCGTCAGCACGGTGCGCGTTGACCATGTACTCGACCGAGTCAGCAATCAGATCGCGGGAAGGCAGCGAGTAGAGCATGCCGTCATGACCCATCGCGATACCGTCATCAACGGCGATGGTGTTAAATTCCTTGGCGACGCCGCCAGCCTCACGAATCGCGCCGGCGACCAGCTCACCCATGTCCTTCAGGTGCACGTGGCCGGGCACGAACTGGGTGAAGGAGTTCGCGATAGCAATAATGGGCTTGCCGAAATCGTCATCGCCCATGCCGGTGGCACGCCACAGGGCGCGGGCACCAGCCATGTTACGGCCGTGAGTTGAAGTACGTGAACGCAGTTCTGGCATTGTTTTACCTTCCGTAGTGATGCAAGTACTGATTGTACGCGCGGCGTCCAACGCTCTTCAGCTCAGGGTCACTTTGGTTTCATGCATCGAAACGCGCACGAGCCTGCAACCATCTATCGGTGGGAGGGTTGAGGCCACGGGGGTTGTGCCGGATCTGCGGCAGAATTGCCCCCTTTGGGGTAGATAGGGGACGTCACCCCATTATGCCCCCTAATCTGGAATGAGCCCAGGTTGCGGGCGGCGATATTCAATCGGCGAACGCACCGGGAGGGGGCGGGCTGCTGCGTCCGCCGCGTACGGGCTTCGCTGTGCACACGTAGCAGCACACATAGCACTGGCGCGGTTCGTTTACAACACACTGATTTATACGCAGATTTATACGCACTGAACCCTGCATACGATTCAGAAGGTTTCCATGACACAGGCACCCACCGCATCGCTCACCCTCACCCCGGCAGGCGGCAAGGACTTCGCGTCCTCCGTCATCTACCAGGTGTACCCCAAGTCCTTCTACTCCTCGGCCGGTGGCGCCTACGGCGATTTGCGCGGCATCATCGAGAAGGTGCCCTACATTGCCTCCCTGGGCGTAGACATGGTGTGGTTCAACCCGTTCTTCGCCTCCCCGCAAAACGACAACGGCTACGACATTTCCGACTACTACGCCATCAACCCCGACCTGGGCACCATGGAGGACGTCGAAGAGATGATTGCCGCCCTCGCCGAGCACGGTGTGGGCGTCATGTTCGACATGGTCCTCAACCATATTTCGACCGAGCACGAGTGGTTCCAGCGTGCGCTCGCCGGTGAGCGCGAGTACTGGGATTACTTCTACATTCGCCCCGGTAGGTACACCGAGGACGGTCAGCTGTGCGAGCCGACCAACTGGGAGTCGAAGTTCGGCGGCTCCTGCTGGTCCCGCTTTGGCGAGTACACGGATGAGCACGGCACTCCCCTGTTCTATATGCACCTGTACGACCGCACCCAGGCGGACGTGAACTGGTACAACCCGACTGTGCGCGACGAACTGTTTAAGGTGGTGAACTTCTGGTACGAGAAGGGTGTGCGCGGTTTCCGTTTCGACGTCATTAACGTCATCGGCAAGGGTGAAGAGCTACTCGACGCCCCCGAAGGCACCGTGGACAAGGAACAATACACCGACACCCCGATTGTGCACACCCGCATTCAGCAGCTGAACCGCGCCTCCTTCGGTCAGCATGATGACACCGTGACCGTGGGCGAAATGTCCTCGACCAGCATCGAAAATTGCGTGGGCTACTCCAACCCGGCAAACCACGAGCTGGATATGGTGTTCAGCTTCCACCACCTGAAGGTGGACTACGAGAACGGCGAGAAGTGGTCAAAGGTGCCGTTCCGTTTTGCCGAGCTGAAGCAGATTCTGAACGATTGGGCGCTGGGCATGCAGGCCGGCGGCGGCTGGAATGCGCTGTTCTGGAATAACCACGATCAGCCGCGCGCACTGAACCGTTTTGGTGACGTTGAGCGTTACCGTGCCGAGTCGGCGACCATGCTGGCGACCGTGATTCACCTGCTGCGCGGCACCCCGTACGTGTACCAGGGCGAGGAAATCGGCATGATTGACCCGGTCTACTCCTCGATCGAGCAGTACGTGGATGTGGAGGCGCACAACGCCTACGCGATGCTGCGTGAGCGCGGTCTGAGCGAGCAGCAGGCTCTGGAGATTGTGGCGTCGAAGGCTCGCGATAATTCGCGTGTGCCGATGCAGTGGACCGCGGATCCGGCGACCGCCGGTTTCGGTTCCACCTCGCCGTGGCTGGCTCCCGCCCCGGTGCGTGATGCGGCGACCGGTGCCGGTATTTCGGTGGAGGATGAGGAGCGCGACGGCGTGATTCTGCCCTACTACCGCAACCTGATTGCCCTGCGTAAGCAGTACCCGGTCATCTCTGTGGGTTCGTACGCGCCCTACGCGCTGGATCACGAGCGGGTGTTTGCGTACCTGCGTGAGCTGCCCGCTGAGGCTGGGACTGAGAACGGTAGCCCGGCGCAGCGCCTGCTGGTGCTGACGAACTTCTACGGTGAGCCGACCGAGGTTGAGGTTCCGGCTGAGTTCGTTCGTTCCGGTCGCGTGCTGGTGTGTAATTACAAGAATTCTGCAGTGGATTCCATTGCGGTCGATTCCGCTGCAACGGATTCTGCCGCGGCGGATTCTGCTGAAACGGTGACGCTGAGCCTGCGCTCCTACGAGGCTCTGGCGTTGCTGATTGAGGGCTAAAAGCTACTGTATGCTTCTCCCCTAACGTGTGGGACGAGGGTGGTATAAACCGACCTGGAAATATTCTACTTCTAAAATATTCCCAGGTCGGTTTTGTTTATACCCATTCCTGCAGAGGAATTTATGTGGAATATCAGGCGGACTCTTAGAAGCCACGCTCGTTCAACCAGGCAGCCGCCGCCTGCGCGGGCTCCTGCTTAGAAGTACCCGAAACACGGTCATTCAAAGTACGTAAATCGGCGGTAGTCAGCTTCGCCGAAACACGGTTCAGAACCTCCGCCGCGGAGTCGGGAACTCGCGACGTATTGATAATGGGCAACACCTGCTGAGCCAGAATCATGTTCTTCGGATCCTCCAGAACCACCAGCTGATTCTGCTCAATCGCGGGGGTGGTCGAGTAGAGGTCAACCACCTGCACGGTGTCATCCAGCAGGGCTTTGACGGTCAGCGCGCCGCCGCCGTCCGAGAGGGGTACAAACTCGGCGGGGACGCATCCGTACTTCTCTTTCAGACCCGGGATACCGTAGGCACGCTCGGCAAACTCCGGGGCGGCGCCGAGCTTCAGATTCGTACAGCGGGAGGCGAGGTCTTCAAGGCTTCGCAGACCGTACTTCTGGGCGGTCTGCGCGGTAACGACGAGGGAGTCCTTATCCTCGGCCTCGGAGGCGTTGAGGGCGCGAATTTCAGTCCCGGAGGCGCCGGTGGTGAGGGTGCCGAGGGCGGCGGGTAGCGCCTGCAGAATCTGCTCGGCGGTTGAGGCGGTTGCCTTCGGGTCCAAGTAGAGCAGCAGGTTTCCGGAATAGTCCGGGATAATGTCCACCGCACCGGAGGCGAGTGCCCCCAGGTACGCCTCGCGGGCGCCGATGCTCAGCTGGGTGCGGGCGTTGAATCCCGCGCGTGCGAGGGCTCCGGCATAGATTTCGGCGAGGATTTGGGATTCGGCGAAGGCCGCTGATCCGACGATGATTCCTTCGTGTTCGCCGCTGAAGACTTTGTCGCCACTGAGCCCGCAGGCACTGAGAATACCCGCCATGCCGAGCGCTCCGGCGGCGGTGAGTGCGGCGCGACGAGATACGGTACGGCGCGTGAAGGTTTTAGGCGTCTGATTCATCGGGTTCATGCCTTCTTCCGATTGATGGTGAGCCCCGCGGGAGTGAGCGCGCGCTGCACAAGACCCATGAGCGCATCCACGGCGAAGGCGAGAAGCGCCACGAGCAGGGTTGCGACGAGCATGCGCGGGTAGTCGCGCACGGCGAGCCCGTCGAAGAGGTACCTGCCGAGGGTTCCGCCGCTCAGGTAGGCGACGATGGTCGCGGTTGCAATGACCTGCACGAGTGCGGAGCGGAGCCCGCCGAGCATCATATTGGCGGCGAGCGGGATTTCGAGGCGGGTCAGGATCTGCCATTCGGTCAGGCCTTGGGCGCGGGCTGCGTCCACGAGGTCTTCCGGCACGGCGGCGAGGCCTTCAAGAACTCCGGCGAGTAGGGGTGCCGCCGCAATAATAATGAGCACGATGAGCGCAGGCAGGGTTGAGACGCCCAGCCAGAGCGCCAGGATGGTCAGCAGACCGAGCGCGGGCAGTGCACGGGTGGCGGCAACGGCGCTCATGAGCAGGTTGCTGCGGCGACGATTAGTGCCGTCAGAGGGTCGGTGGTGTCCAGCCCAGAGGCCGAGGGGCACGACGATGAGTGCCGCGCAGGCGGTGGCGAGGGCGGTGACGCTCAGGTGTTCGAGCAGGCGCACGAGGATTCCGCCGCTTCCCTGCCAGTTGGCGCCGTCCATGAGGTAGGCGAAGGTTCGTTCTATGACGTTCACGGGTTACGCCCTCCTTTCGGGGGTGCGGCGGTTCGCAGCCGTGGCCGTCTGCCAGGGCGTAAGTGCCCTGGTCAGAAGGATAAGGAGCAGGTCGAGGACCAGCGCCAGTAGCAGGCTGAGAATCACGCCCGCCAGGATCTCCGAGGGGATATTGCGCGCGAGTCCGTCGGTGAAGAGCGTGCCGAGCGAGGGCACACCGATGAGGGCACCCACGGACACCATCGCAATATTTGCCACGGTTGCCACGCGGATTCCCGCCATGATGACGGGCATGGCGAGGGGCAGGTAGAGCTCCATCAGCGCCTGTCGGGGCGTGTATCCGAGGGCGCGGGCAGATTCGTGCACGCTATCGGGTACAGAGTCGAAGGCATCCACGCCGGAGCGCACCATGAGCGAGAAGGAGTAGACGCTCAGGGCAACAAGCACGTTCAGCGGGGAAATAATCGAGGTTCCCAGAATGAGCGGCATCAGCACAAACAGCGCGATGGAGGGGACGGTGTACAGCAGCGAGGAGAGGTGCATGAGGGTTCGCGCACCGAGGCGGCGTTCGGAACCGCGGTCGCGGCGGCGGCTCGCGTAGTAGGCGACCGGTAGCGCGACAAGAGTGCCAATCGCGACGGGTACGACGCCCTGGTAGAGGTGGCTGAGGGTCAGCTCGAGGATGCGCTGGCTATTGGTTGCGACCCATTCCCAGTGCATATCGCTTGCTGCGAGGGGCTGAGCGGTGAGAGGTAGCGCGGCGTGCGGTGGTGCCGCGAGCACAATATTTTCCAGAAGGCTCATTCGCTTTTCTCGCCTTCTACCTTGCTTCTCTGTGCTTCTTTGGAGGCGGCAAGTCGGCGTGCGCGCGCCTGGCGCACCGTCTGCTCATCCAGCAGACCGGCAACGGAGCGGCTCACGAAGGAGCGCACAAAATCATCGGCAGGGCTGTAGAGAATCTCTTCGGGAGTGCCGAACTGCGCGAGGCGACCACCCTCCGCGAAGACGGCGATTGTATCGCCGAGCAGAAGCGCCTCATCAATGTCGTGGGTGACGAACACAATCGTCTTGGCAAGTCGACCCTGCAGTCGCAGCAGCTCTTTCTGCAGGTCGGTACGCACCACCGGATCCACCGCAGAGAACGGCTCGTCCATCAGCAGGACGGGCGCATCGGCGGCGAGAGCACGCGCCACACCAACGCGCTGCCCCTGACCACCCGAAAGCTGGGAGGGATAGCGTTTCGCGTACGAAGAGTCTAGACCGACCACTTCGAGCAGTTCGAGGGCACGAGCCTGCGCCTGCCTGCGGGAGGCACCGAGCAGGCGTGGCACGGTGGCAATATTCTGCGCGACGGTGCGGTGCGGCATGAGCCCGCCCTGCTGCATCACGTAACCGATACCGCGGCGCAGCTCGTAGGGGTTCTTCTCGTGCACGTTCACCCCGTCAATGGTGATGGTGCCGCTATTGGGCTCGACCATGCGGTTAATCATGCGCAGACTAGTGGTTTTACCGCATCCGGAGGGGCCGACGAACACGGTAATCTGACCGGCGGGAATGTGCAGGTTCAGGTTCTGCAACACCGTGGTGGGTTCACCGGTTCGGCTCGGGTAGCTCTTGGTAATGTTCTCGAAGCGGATTCCGCCCGTCTGAACGCTGGCAGCGGCATTTTTTGCCCACGGAATCTGGGGTGAGCTCGGAATCTGGGGTGAGCTCGGAATCTGGGGTGAGCTCTCCGGAGGCTGTGCGTTGGGAGGCTGTGCGCTGGGATTCTGAGCGGTCATAGGTACGGGATGCTTTCTAGAGTGAGCGTGGCGTTGTTTCTGCATACAAAGTTGTTTCTATATACAAAAAGGCGGCACCTCGGCGTTTTATTCCTAAGATGCCGCCTTTTCGGCGGGTTGCAGTACCTGCAGCCCTCAAGTTTTTTAAAAACAAAACCCGCCCCACTGTAGAAGCCTGGAGGCGGATTTCGTGGCTCCGACCGGCGTCGATCCGGTGACCTTACGATTTTCAGTCGTACGCTCTACCAACTGAGCTACAGAGCCTTGCGTATTTACTTTTAGATACGCAATGACCGCGTCTTCGGATGAATAATCATCTGAACTTACGCGGCCAGAGCGACCCCGACGGGACTTGAACCCGCGACCTCCGCCGTGACAGGGCGGCGCGCTAACCAACTGCGCTACGGGGCCTTGTTGGAATCAACAGAAATAAATTCTATATCATCAAACTTGGCTTTGCAAATCGTGAAATTTGCAAGTACCCCCAACGGGATTTGAACCCGTGCTACCGCCGTGAAAGGGCGGCGTCCTAGGCCGCTAGACGATGGGGGCCTAGTCGATCGAACAGGTTCAGTTTTCTTCATCCCGTCGTTCGAACCTCCACTAGTCTATGTCAGGTTTGCGGAGGCGCGCAAACCGTTTTGTTCGATTTTGCCCGATTTTGACCCCCATTTTTGACCGTTTATAGCCTGGCACATATACATTTAAGCTTGTCCATGAGGATTCAGAAAAACTTCAAAAAATTTTAAAATTTCTTCACAACACCCCACACCAGGGGCTTTTGGAGAGGTTTGGGCGGCTTTTGGGTACCCACGGAAGTCTCGAGGAGACCCTATTTTCTGCTCTGATTCCTACAGATTTTCTTCAGAATCTTCCAAAACTTTGTTCCTAAGAGAGCCCGAAGAAAGAGGGTCCGAAGGTCCTTGAATAGCCCTTCACACGAGTTCCGAAAATCCGCTTCCCACTCTCGGTCACCCCTCGGCAGCCTCAAACACCGCAAAATATCTCCAAAAATTTTCAGTGATTTTTTCCAGTGATTTCTGGAGTGCCTATATAAGGTGCACAGCAGGCACCCGGCAAGCGCCACCCGGCAAGCGCCACCCGGCAAGCGCCACCCGGCAAGCGCCCTCCGCAGCGCAAAAATCTGCACTGCAAAAACCTGCAAAAGAGTGAACGGCGGATTCTGCGATACATCCTTGGCGGATCCGGTGGCGCATCTTTCGGCGAGGCTCGCCCCGACTTCGCCCTACCTCCCCTCCCCCTTGAAGCCCAAAAAATGTGCCGCGCCAAGCAACTACCCGTCAAGACGCACCTAAATGAAAATATTCACTCCAGGGAATACAATAAAACGGCTTGCCGGATGCGTATTTTTCTCTTTATGCAAGTAAATACAGAATTATGACAACACAGAAATATAAAGATTTGATAAACCTCTAGCGATTGACAAGGAGAGATGAAAGCCAGCTGAAAATACCCCCTGAAATGGCTTGAAGCCCCCTCTTTGAGCACCGTACTATAGAGGGCGTGAGGTCGCTTCCGGACCTTGCAGCACGGGGCCACTTCCGGAGCCCCAGACGTAAAGTCACCGCACATTACAGCACCGATAAACCGCATAGAGATCCGAAGGAGGATCCAGTGTCCGCAACGATGAGCCGTCGCACGGCATTCCGTGCACTCGGCGTAGGCGCCGCAACCATCGCTCTCGGCTGTGCAGCTGCCCCCGCGGCGCAGGCACAGCAGATGGCACACCCGCAGAAGGCAATGAGTGCCGACCAGCAGCTCAAGCTGATTCTGCGCCGCCTCGAGCAGGTACCTGCCCGCTTGAAGTATGCGAAGCCTGGATCCTCCAACCGCGTTAATAGCGGCATTGAGAGCGCACTGGGCAACCTGACCACCGTCCAGGGCACTGACGCAGGTCGTCAGATTGCAAGCGCTAAGGCCGCTGTCCGCAAGTCTGATGGACGCGCCCACGCAGCGCTCTCCCCCGTTGGTGTTATTGCCTGCGTTGTCAGTATTGCAAAGTTTGTCATTCAGCTGGGCATCGCCATTTACAAGCTTATTAAGGCACTCGTTAACGCCTTCAAGCAGTGGAAGACCTTCAAGAACATCGTGAAGGCCGTCATTTCTGGTGAAGCCCGCAAGAAGCTGGGTACTGAAACTGAAACCGTACTCAAGGCCATTTTGGGCATTGAAGACGTCCTCAAAAAGTGTGCATAGTCTACACACCGTACGGCTATGCGCTTGTTTAGAGAGCTAATCTTGGTGTTTCTTTAGCTTTCTAGACCCCGTTAAAGGGATGCGCCGCACGTAGAGTCACTGCATGGGCTCGCTGCGCGTCCGGGTAGCCGGAGGGTATGTCCTCGAGTGTCTTCGGCACCTACCCAGCCCACCCCGCATAACCTCATGGTGCGGGGTGGGTTTCTTTAACCGCTCTTTCGGCCGCTCTTCCAGGCGAGCGCTTCTCGGGCTTCCTCCCTGACACGCCTCTCCCCCGCATCCCTATATATAGACAAAAATCGACCCCGCACCGGCTCACGGTACGGGGTCGATTTCTATGCTCTACGTACTACACGTAAGGATTACTCACCGCGGGAGATGTTGATCATCTCGTCGCGGTCCACAACCTTCACGCGGGCGCGAGGCTCACCGGCTGCATCCTTGGATGCTGCGCCCAGTGCCTTCTCGTGATCGTCTAGGCGGTGCCAGCCTTCCCAGGTGGTGTACTTGATGCCCTTGGAGTCCAGGTATGCGCTGAATGCCTCTGCGTCCGGCTCGGTTGCGGTGTAGAGGTTCTCGCGGTCCTCGAGCAGGTGGGTGATGGTCTCGAGTGCGTCAGACTTGGTGGAGCCGATCAGGCCGACGGGGCCGCGCTTGATCCAACCGGATGCGTACAGGCCGGGAACGACCTCGCCGTTCTCGTCCACGACGCGACCCTCAACGTTGGTGATGACGCCGCGCTTGTCGTCGTAACCGATTTCGGGCAGTTCGGAACCGAAGTAACCGATTGCACGGTAGACAGCCTGTACGGGGTAGTCCACGTACTCGCCGGTGCCAATGATGCCGCCGTTGCCGTCGAGCTTGTTGCGCTCCATGCGCAGGCCCACGACCTTGCCGTCTTCGCCAAGAATTTCGTGCGGGGACTGCAGGAAGTGCAGGTGCAGGCGGCGGGATGCGGTCTGTTCCTTGGTCTTCTGGTCTTCCAACCAGCCGCGCAGGGTCTTCATCATGACCTTGGTCTGGGCGTTCTTCTCCATTGCTTCTTCGGAAGCCTCGTCGAACTGGAAGTCCTCTTCGTACAGGACGATGTCCACGTCGCGGGAGTGTGCGAGTTCGCGCAGCTCAAGCGGGGTGAACTTCATCTGTGCGGGGCCACGGCGACCGAAGACGTGTACGTCGGTCACGGGGGAAGCCTTCAGGCCCTGGTAGACGTTGTCGGGGATTTCGGTGACGAGCAGGTCGTCAGCGTGCTTGGAGAGGATGCGGGAGACGTCCAGGGCGACGTTGCCGTTACCGAGCACTGCAACCTGCTCAGCTTCGAGCGGCCAGGTGCGGGGGTAGTCGGGGTGACCGTCGTACCAGGAGACGAAGTCTGCTGCGCCGTAGGAGCCGTCCAGGTCGATGCCCTCAATGTTCAGGGGTGCATCAAAAATCGCGCCGGTTGCGAAGATGATGGCGTCGTAGTGTTCGCGCAGGTCGGCGAGGGTCAGGTCCTTGCCGTATTCGACGTTGCCGAAGAAACGGATGTCGCCGCGGTCCAGGACCTTGTGCAGTGCGGTAATAATGCCCTTGATGCGGGGGTGATCCGGTGCCACACCGTAGCGGATCAGGCCGAAGGGGGCGGGGTAGCGGTCGAAGATGTCGATGGCGACCTCGACGGCGCCGGTGCGGACCTCTTCAGACTTGGTGAGGATGTCGGCGGTGTAAATACCGGCGGGACCTGCACCAATAACGGCGACGCGCAGGGGGCGTGCTGCTTCAGACACGAAAATCTTCCTTTCGAAGTTCACCGGCCGGCGCCCGGTGCGGCGCGAACAGGCGGTGAGCTTAGTGTTCACTTCCTGCCTATTTTACCGGGGATTGACGGGTGTTCGGGGGCTTATATGTCTTCGCCCACTAAATAGGACAATTTTCTGTCACCTAATCCTGCTGGGATCATCTAGTCCGGGCAAGCTCACCTAGTCCGGGTGCCTCCGCACGCAGTGGGCATAAAAACTGCCCCGCCCTCCGAAGTGCAGGAGGGCGGGGCAGGGTGTAGAACACGCATCCGCATGGATCTTGGGTACCTCAACCGCAAACTAAAAGCCCCCGGCACGGTGAGAAAAACTCACCGCACCGGGGGCTACATATATAAGGCCTGAACATGCAACCCGCACCGGGCTGCGTATGCTAGGAGGCGGGGGCTAGGAGGCGGGTACCGCCTCAAAGGTCACGACCAGTTCGTCGCGCTCACCGAAGCGGACCAGGTGGCGGTCCAGCACATCCGCCACGCGGGCAGCCTGCTCGTCGCTTTCGGCGCGCACCTCCATGATGAGGGCGCCCTCGGTTTCGCGCAGGTCGCCGTAGCCGCGGAAAATGCCGTCGCGGTTGAAGGTGAGGCGCAAGCCGTCGGGCAGTTCTGCGGTGCCGAGCTTGCGACCCATGTGTGAGCCGAGCTGTTTGATGTATCGGGCGGGGCGGTCGGTTGCTACGATGGCGCGCCGGCGTACCGGCAGGGATTCTGCGGCGGGGTAGTTTTCGGTGGGAATGGCGGTGTTTTCCTGCGGGGTTTCAGTCACGGTGGACTCCTTCTTATAGATGCCGAAAAAGGCTCACCACACGGAACCCTGCATTCGGCGACGCATTATTTCACCTCGAATATAGCAGGAACTTAGGGTTCACTAACCTGATATGTCATCGTTGTTCGCGCAGGGGCGATAAACAACCGTTCTTTACACGCCTACCTCTTGAGCTTAATCTCAGCAGCAGCACCCAACTGTGCCGAAGTCACCGCATCATTCAAACGTTTAAAATCCGACCGGTCAGTGTACGTAATCGTCAAAACAGCCTTCTGCCCATCGCACAGAAGAGTCTGGGAGAACTCAACATTCTTCGCAGCCGAACGAATAGCATTAAGCTCTTCAGTCCGCGCAAGAGCTTGCTGCACATCCTCCGGTGAAGAAGCTGTTGCACAAGCTGGTGTAGTGGTCGAATACTCATTCAGCCATGGCTCAAAAGCTCCGCCCCAGTACAGGCCCAGAAGAGCGCCAACGAACACCACGCAAGATACTAGAACGCCCACCACTTTTCGCGGCAGGTGCAGCAATCCGTTTTTTCGAGGGGTGTCGCCTCCTGAATTTTCCGACACACGATCATACTCATCACGAGCTAGAGGGCTCCTGGTCGTCATGATTCATTCTCCTTCCGATGAGAATTTACGTTTACATCCGCCAATCCCAAATCGGGAATTCTGGTAGGGCTTTCAAGACGGCATAGCCTATCGCAGGCGGCCATCATATCCGCGTCATGAGTCGCCACGATAACTGTGGCTCCACGCCGAGCAGCAGAGCTCAAAAGCTCAATAACCAATGCCCGGTTCTCAGCATCGAGACTTGCCGTCGGCTCATCCGCAAAAATGTAGCGCACACCCTTGTGGATTGCCCGAGCAATGCCCACTCTCTGCTTCTCACCACCACTCAGCAGGGCAGCCGAAGTACGCTCCTTCCCTTCAAGACCAATGATGCTCAGAAGCTCGCGGCTCTCATCCGTAATTCGAGCACGACCAAAGGTCCTACGATCAAGCAGAATATTCTCGATAACGCTCCATTCCTCAATAATTCCGTAATCCTGAAAAACAAAGGAAGCTTCATCAGCCCAGAACGCCAGACGCTCCTTCTCACGAACACGTTCCATATGGCGACCCCCGATAACCACCTCACCCTCATGAGGCGGCATCAGCAGACCCAACACATTCAAAAGCGTCGTTTTACCGCATCCGCTCGGACCCACAATTCCAGTTAATTCCCCCGCATATGCCTCAAAGTGGGGACTCTGGAGAATGGGCTGCCCCTGCGCATACACCACAATATTGCGGGAGGCGATAGTTACCTCAGGATGTTCCCCATTACTAGAAGAGGGATAAACAGTATTCCTCATCATTCACTCCTATACGTGACGACGGTGAACCGTCGCGGTGAAGATACGGCTAAAACTCAGTCTCAGCACCATTGCCAGAATAGTGCCGTACAACAGCGGTGCCGCCAACGCTGAAAAAGCGTACTCTGCTCCCTGCACCAGAAGAAGTACCAACGCCGCAGCAGAGCAAAGGCACACAATGTAGGTTTCTTTCAGAAGGTACCCACTAAAAATTGTTCTAAGAGGCAGACCAGCAGTACGTAAAACAAAATCATTACGAGCACGAGCCGCAAGGGTAATGTACGTATTAATTGCTGTACCAATAACGAGTGCCGCACAGAGAATTGCTAGGCCCACAAGATATGCAACATACTGATTACGTTCCAGCTGCGCGATGTAAAGGTGTTCTTCTCCCGCGCGGTCCACAGAAAGTAGGGTCTGCCCAATTTCCTCAGCGTTGTAGGCAGCCCGTACAGACGCAGGCTGAGAGACCATGATGTTACCGGTAGTCAAGGCCGCAGAAATAAAGGAAGGTTGTAGATTCTGAGTCGCCGATTCGGTCACCACAAGAACAGGCTTTTTATAGTTCAGAAGCCGTGAATCCTGAGAGCTCAAAGCAGGTACCGTTACCCCCGACGAGTTGGTTTTGTCCTCCACAGTGAGCAGAGTAAATCCGCGATCTTCCCGGTCTTTCTGGTGGAAAGAATACTCTGCACGCAAAGACTGCGATCCAGGGAAGCTGCTATCCTCAACGTTCTTGAACGACAAGCCAAGACGTTGCTGAAGAAGGTCCACATAGGCGCGGTTCACCATAAGGGCGCCATCGTATCCGCTACCCTCCAAACCCTTAACGTTTTCCAACGCATAGGACAGGAGGACACCGTTCCGTGATTCAAGAGAACCTAAAGCACGCACTGTGGCCTGGTCGTAGGAGGCGAGCGCTTGTTCATCCCGTATCGTCGCTTCAGGCACGTTCACGCGTAAGGTGTACTGGTCAGAAAGAAGAGACCAGCCAGCCGCCGAATCGCTCCTACCCAAACTCACTTGAGCGCTTGAGACCAGACCCGGAATAGTGCACGCCACTAAAACCACCACAGCATACTTAGCGATTGCACTCGGAACTGTAAAACGTCGATACGCCGGTTCCCTGCGTCCCACAGCATTAATGTTCGGCCAAGTCATGAGGTTGATCAGCAGTAGAGCAATCAGCATGAGAACGGTAAACACGGCAAAAATCAGCGCCGTAACCCCCATCAGTTGAGGAAGATGCGCCACGCCGTACACGAACCCCTCTACGCATCCCATGCACAATGCTGTTACCGCTGCAGGGGGTAGCGCCAGGAGCAGGAGGTCTTGTGCATCTCTTAGCTGCAGACGCTGCGGGGAGTATCCGTTCAGAAGCAGAATATTCTGAGTTCGCGAACGGACCGACAACCATCCCATGATTGCGGTACAGAAGAGCACAGCCAGGCAGATAAGGCTCATCAGAGAGCCCGAAGAAGTAACAGCCCCGTAGACAACACGCACCGGGTTAACGGAAGTAACTTTAACATCCATGCCTTGTTCACGGGCAAGGTTTTCAAAAGCACGCACAAATTCTTGGCTACCCGCTAGCGCGTATTGGCCGTCAAGCGAAGAATCCCCGAGTGCTCGTGACGGATATTTTTTCCCGTGCTTATCCGGGTCGAACCAATCGATAGTTTCACCGTCAGAGCTCAGTGAATTCGCCCCAAACACGTAGACGGATTTTCCGTGCCAGAAATCTTCGGGGTCGGCGACCACCTTGAGTAGCTGGGCACCATCGGCAGCGTAGCGATCCACCAGAGCATCAAAGTTCTGAATCAGCTCAGACTTAGACTGTTGCGAAGCACGGAGAGAAAGCTGTGCCTGCACATTGGTACCCAGAGGGGTCTGCGTCTCCAGGACAGAGATGAGGGCGCTACCCAGCAGAAAGGTCAGAACCGTGCACAATACTGCGCACACTCTCAGAGCATTTTTCATCGTTGAATCCCCCGTCTGTAGCGGGCGGGTCTAAGACTTCCCCCCCCCCCAGGCCTGGTGCTAGAAGACTACCACCTTCATAACCTAAATGGTATAGATTTTCGAATTATTTAGATTCATGACATATATTTTTTTGCTAGTCGGCGGATTTTATAGTTTCTACAGTGCCTTTTCAGGCTTCCTGAACGAAAGCTGGGAGTTTCCTGGATTAACGCTTAGAGAAACTTTAACCGTAGAATATTTCGGTAACAACAGTGTCACCTCCCCAACACACCGGGAAGTGGCACTTTTTTATGCGGGCTCGGAACCCCGGCGCCCGCCCCGACTATGAGTATCTACGGATTTTCACGAATGTCTTCTGAGAACACCGCGGCTCCCCAGACCCCCAAGGCAGAAGCCAAGGGCGCACTGGACCGTTACTTCAAAATCACTGAGCGAGGCTCCACCATCGCCGCCGAATTCCGCGGCGGCCTCGCCACCTTCTTCGCGATGAGCTACATCGTCGTGCTGAACCCCCTCATCATCGGCCTCGGCAAGGACGCATCCGGCAACGACCTCGGCGTACCGCAGGTCGCAGCAATGACCGCACTGGTCGCAGGCGTCATGACCATCCTCATGGGCGTCATCGCCAAGCAGCCCTTCGCCATGGCGGCAGGCCTCGGCGTGAACGCGCTGCTGGCAACCACCATCGCCTCCACCCCCGGACTGACCTGGCCCGCCATCATGGGCCTCGTCGTATGGGCTGGTGTGCTGATGACCATCCTCGTGCTGACCGGCTTCCGCACCGCAGTGTTCAACGCGGTCCCCGAATCGCTCAAGGTCGCAATCGTCGTCGGTATCGGCTTCTTCATCGCCTTCATCGGCCTCGTCAACGCAGGTATCATCCGCCGCATGCCCGACGCAGCAGGCACCACCGTGCCCGTCTCCTTCGGCGTGAGCGGCCACCTGCTCGGCTGGCCCACCCTCGTCTTCCTCTTCGGCCTGTTCCTCACCATTGCGCTGTTCATCCGCAACGTGAAGGGTGCAATCCTCTACGGCGTGCTCGCCTCCACCGCCCTCTCCATCATCCTGGAGAAGGTCGTGCCCTCCGGCAGCTCGCTTCAGTCCCCCACCGGCTGGTCCCTGAACGTCCCCGTCTGGGACTCCAACACCAGCAAGCTGCCCAACTTCTCCCTGTTCGGCTCCGCTGACCTGTTCGGTGCCTTCGGCACCCTCGGCGGCATGGCTGCAGTTCTGCTGATCTTCACCATCCTCATCTCCGCGTTCTTCGACGCAATGGGCACCTCCGTCGGTCTCGCAACCGAAGCAGGCACCATCAAGGACGGTCAGATCGAGAACGTCGACAAGGTCCTGCTCGTGGACGCCCTCGGCTCCGTAGTCGGCGGTGGCACTTCCTCCTCCTCCAGCCAGATTTTCGTGGAGTCCGCAACCGGTATCGGCGCGGGCGCACGCACCGGCTTCGCGAACGTCGTCACCGGCGCGCTGTTCCTCGTCGCAATCTTCCTGTCCCCGCTGGTCACCATCGTTCCCTTCGAAGCTGTTGCACCCGCAATGGTGTTCGTTGGCTTCCTGATGATCCGCCAGGCAGTGAACATCGACTGGAACGACTGGGGTCTGGGTATCCCCGCGTTCATGACCATCATCTTCATGCCCCTGTCCTACTCCATCGCGGACGGTATCGGCGCAGGCTTCCTGTCCTACGTCTTCATCCGCCTGGTGCAGGGCCGCGGCAAGGACGTGCACTGGCTCATGTACGTGGTTTCCGCAGTGTTCCTCATCTTCTTCGCTAACGGCCTGATTACCGGCTGGATGCACTAAATACATCGGGTGCCGAACCCTCCATATGTGGAGGTGCAGGCACCAGCAGGGCGGGGTATCGGCACCTTTGGTTGCCGGTACCCCGCCCTGCGCTATTCTTTCCCCTGCAGCCGATCTGACTATAGGAGCGGGGAAACACCACATCGCCGACTGAACCACCGCACACAACGCGTTTTAACGGCACAAGCTACGCGGCGGCGCCTACAATGGTTGAACCATTGTGGCGCCCAACCCGGGAAATGCACCCGCGAAATTTACCCGCGAAACCGGCGGCGCAACAGTACACACCGAACAACATCAACGGATCCTCACATGTCTGAACCCCAGAAGGCGGCAGCACCCACCGGTGCGCTCGACCGCTACTTCAAGATTTCCGAACGCGGCTCCTCCATCGCCGCAGAATTCCGCGGCGGCCTCGCCGCCTTCTTCGCCATGAGCTACATCGTGGTGCTGAACCCCCTCATCATCGGCCTCGGCAAGGACGCATCCGAACGCACCCTCGGTATCGCACCCGTCGCGGCTGTGACCGCACTGGTTGCCGGTGTGATGACCATCCTCATGGGTGTTATCGCCAAGCAGCCCTTCGCGATGGCGGCTGGCCTGGGTGTGAACGCGCTGCTCGCCTCCACCATTGCCACCACCCCGAACCTGACCTGGGCAGACATTATGGGCCTGGTCGTTCTTGCCGGTCTGATCATGACCGTTCTGGTGCTCACCGGCTTCCGTACCGCGGTGTTTGAGGCGGTCCCCGAGTCGCTCAAGACCGCGATTGTGGTTGGTATCGGCTTCTTCATTTCCTTTATTGGTCTGGTCGACTCCGGTATTATCCGCCGCATGCCTGACGCTGCCGGCTCCACCGTTCCGGTGACCCTCGGCGCGGGCGGTCACCTGCTCGGCTGGCCCACCCTCGTCTTCCTCTTCGGCCTGTTCTTCACCATCGCCCTGTTCATCCGTAACGTGAAGGGCGCGATCCTGTGGGGCGTGCTCGCCTCCACCGCACTGTCCCTGATTCTGGAGGCGGTTGTCCCCTCCGGTTCCGTGAAAGAGTCGGCAACCGGCTGGTCCCTGAACGTGCCTTCCCTAGCGGACATGGAGTTCACCACCCCGAACTTCTCCCTCATCGGTTCCGCTGACCTGTTCGGCGCATTCGCCCACATCGGTCCGCTGGCTGCCTCGCTGCTGGTGTTCACCATTCTGCTGTCCGTGTTCTTCGATGCGATGGGCGTTTCGGTCGGTCTTGCCGCCGAGGCTGGCACCATGAAGGACGGCAAGGTTGAGGACATCGACAAGGTCCTGCTCGTGGACGCTTTTGGTTCCGTTGTTGGTGGTGGCGCGTCCGGTTCGGCGAACCAGATTTTCGTGGAGTCCGCTACCGGTATTGGTGCGGGTGCACGCACCGGTTTTGCGAACATTGTGACCGGTGTGCTGTTCCTGCTGGCGATTTTCATCTCGCCGCTGGTCACCATCGTTCCTTTTGAGGCGGTTGCTCCGGCGCTGGTCGTGGTCGGCTTCCTGATGATTCGCCAGGCTGTGAATATTGACTGGACTGACTGGGGTCTGGGTATTCCGGCGTTCTTGACCATTATTTTCATGCCGCTGTCGTACTCGATTGCGAACGGTATTGGTGCCGGTTTCGTGGCGTACACTTTCATTCGCCTGGTGCAGGGCCGCGGTAAGGACGTGCACTGGCTGATGTACCTGGTGTCCGCAGTATTCGTGATCTACTTCGGTATGGGCATCATTAACGGCTGGACTAGCTAAGTCCAACAGTCTACATATTTGCTGAGGGCAGGTTCATGAGGCGGCTGAGAACGTAAGTTTTCAAGCTGCCGAAGGACCTGCCTTTTGTGTATCTGGTTCGCTCATGTACGTTCCTTATCGTGCCTGGGTCTCGGTAAAAATTCATGGCAGAATCATTCCGTTTCCGGTATGATTCTGCCATGATGTCCGTTCAAGAGTATGCCCAAGAAGCTCAGGTTTCAGAGCGAAGCGTGCGCGCCCGCCTGGAACGCGGAATGCTCCAGGGGCGTAAATTGGGAAGCCGCTGGGTTGTCGACGCTCTCCCCGCAGCGCACCGCAGTAATGCTGGCCGCCCTATTTCCTTCGATGCATTCAACGCTTTGGCGCGCTACTGTGACGGGCAGTCGTCTGTTCTATCTGCTGAGGAACGCCGCAGGGCAAAAGAACGCGCCTCAGCAATTCAGGAACAGGGCTCAAGCTCCATTGAGCGCTACCGAGCCCGCCGCGGCTTGAAGGTACATCATCTTCAGGCTCCTCCCGCTGAGATTCCGGCAATTTTGGAAGACCCTGCACTCTCCCTTACCGGCATTAGTAGCGATATTTCGCAGGTGTACGGCTCGATGGTTGATGCATATGTTTCAAGCCAGGATTTAGAGAACATCATTTTTCTCTACAATCTGCTTCCAGCTTCCGCGGATTCAGCGAACGTCATCTTGCGTGAATGCGATGAGCCGCCCCATATTCTTCCCCTGCACGTGGCGGTAGATCTTCTAGATTTGGGGGATCCGCGAAGCTCCGCTGAGGCAGAGCGTATTCTTCAAGATTCTGTTTTCAAGGAAGCGTCTTAGTCATGACCGCATCACCTATTTTGATTCCTGCTATTGGGGCAGAACGCGCCTCATGGCTTGGTCTAGCTGATATTTCAGATTGACTTTGAAAAACTGCTAAAAGACAGAAGCTAACCAAAACAAGAAATGGCAGAATCGTTCCGGTTTCGGAATGATTCTGCCATTTCTTTTATACCCGTACTATGCATGTGTATAAGGGGCGTTAGCGGACATTACCGTCCACATAGAACCAGGCACCGCCCACCTTCTCAAAGCGCGACAGCTCATGCATGCTGCCCTTCACCCGCTCCTCCGCAGGAACACCCGGCACCGAACGGTAATACGCAACGAACTCCACCGTACCGGACGCATCAAACGGGCCACCCGAAGAAGCCAGAATATCCAGGCGATACCAACGGATATCATCCTCCAACTCCAAGGCGGGCGGGCGAGTACTCGGATGCCAGCTCGCCAGCAGGTACGCCGCATCCCCGGTCGCAAACGCGGTAAAACGCGAGCGCATCAGCTGTTCCGGCGCGGGAGCAGTCAGCGTGCCGGAGGCGGCAAACTCGCCCAGGAACCTGCCGCAGCAGGCGCCGTACACCTCGCCGCTCGAGCAGGGGCAGCGGTCATCGTGGTTAAGTTCAACCTGGTTCAGTTCAGTCATGCCACCCAGTATAAAGAACGTGCCACATCAAGAAGGCATCGCATCAAGAAAGCGCAGCGCAGAGAAACGCCCGCTCCGCCGGGGATACACATCCTCCAGCAGAACGGGCGTTCTTGTTTTCAATCGTTAAGTTTGAGCGAACCTACACGGTTACGCTTCAGCGGCAACGCTTATTCAGCGATTGCGCGAGCCGGGGTGTCAGCAGCCGAAGGCTTGCCCACGTATGCGCCGCGGTACTTAGCAGCCGGGTGGCTGTCAGCAACCTTGGTGTGGCCCTTACCGAAGATGTTCTCACGCAGGGTGTTGCCCTCGTACTCGGTGCGGTAGCGGCCGCGCTTCTGCAACTCGGGAACAACGTACTCGATGAAGTCCTCGAAGGAACCCGGGGAGACGTGGTACGCCAGGTTGATGCCGTCCAGGCCGCCCTCGTCGATCCAGCGCTCCAGCTCGTCAGCAACCTGAACCGGGTCACCAACGATGACCTCGCCCATGCCGCCGAGGGTGACGTGCTCAGCGATGGCCTTGCGGGTCCACTTCTTGTCCTTCGCCTGCAGGGTGAAGGGGGTCAGGAAGGACTGAATCGACTCGGTCTGCACGTAGTTCAGGACCTCGTCCTCGTCGAACTGGGACAGGTCAACGCCGGACCAGCCGCCGAGAATGGTCTGTGCAGAGTCGAGGTTGATGTACTTCTTGTAGTCCTCGTACTTTGCCTTTGCCTTCTCCTCGGTCTCATCCACGATGATTGAAAGCATTGCAAGGATCTTCACGTCGTCGCGACTACGGCCCTGCTCCTCTGCAGCGGCGCGAATACGGTCGGTCACAACGCGGGTCAGGTCCGGGCGCAGGGCGCTGATGAACACAGCCTCAGCGTGCTTACCGGAGAACTGCTGGCCACGGCTGGATGCGCCAGCCTGGAAGATCACGGGGGTGCGCTGCGGGCTCGGCTCAGTCAGGGAGATGCCGGGCACGGAGAAGTACTTGCCCTTGTGGCCAATCGGGTGGACCTTGGAGGGGTCAGCGTAGATGCCGCGCTCGCGGTCCTTGATGACTGCGCCGTCTTCCCAGGAGCCTTCCCACAGCTTATAGCAGACGTCCAGGAACTCGTCAGCGATGTCGTAGCGCTCGTCGTGCGGGATCTGGGTGGGCAGACCCTGGTTCTCAGCAGCCGACGGCAGGTAAGAAGTCACAACGTTGAAGCCGACGCGGCCCTCGGTCAGGTGGTCGAGGGAGGCGTAGCGGCGAGCCAGGGTGTAGGGCTGCTCGAAAGTAGCGGCAGCAGTCACGCCGAAGCCGAGGTGCTCGGTCACTGCAGCCATTGCAGAAATCTGGGTTGCGGGGTCATTCACGGGAACCTGAGCGGCACCCTCAATGGCGGGAGCGGCAGAGTTCTTGTACACGTCGTAGACGCCGACCACGTCAGCGATGAACACGGCATCGAACAGGCCGCGCTCAAGGGTCTTAGCCAGGTCAGTCCAGTACTTGATGGTGTTGTACTCGGTTGCGCGGGAGTGCGGGTGACGCCAGAGGTCGAAGCTCTGGTGACCGATGCAGGTCATCTCGAATGCGTTAACTACGATGCGCTTCTTCTGCTCAGCCATCGATTTTCCTTTCGCGAATGATCGGGGACGATCGGGTTTGGACCCTGCACCCCGCGCGCCGCCTCCTGATGCCTTCTGCGTTCGGTGGTGGCCTTCGTGCAGGTGGCGCGTTCGCGCCGTACTTGCCTCATTCCGTTGAGGCCAGATCATCATCTGGGGCACCCCGCTACGGGAGAGGGTTGCCGCCCAGCTAGCCAGAGCTTAGCGCCGGGACTCATGATCTCGTGGTTTGAGTGTACGGGGCGCGCGGGAGGGAGGTCACGTTTGTGACGAAAAAATCTTTTTGTGACGGGGAACCGAAATATTTCGTGACAAATGCGAAATAAAGAGTCATAGAAATTCACACGCGCCCGCTGGGTTGATTGAGGCGTGGCACAGCCCATAGGGTTGAAGGAGCAAACCATCCAGAGCGACTGAGAGACCTGGCTCCACGACGTCGCAGCAACCGGCACGGATTCTTCCGCCTCCCGGTGCTAACGCCAGGACCGATGGAAGTGACATGACACTCAACAGTCTCAACAGTGCAGTAACTGACGTACCCACCAGTGAAAATACCGGCCGACACGCCGTATCCACCGCCGCAGTCCCCTTGAGCTTTGAAGACGTCGGGCAATCTTTCCCCGTGCCCGGCGGAATCCACGAAGTTCTTCGCGGAGTCTCCTTCACCGCAGCCCCCGGCGAGATTATCTCCGTCATCGGCTCCTCCGGATGCGGCAAATCCACCCTCCTGCGTGCAGCAGCAGGCCTGAACCGCATCACCGCAGGTACCGTGCGTATCGGCGAGAAGGCAGTGACCGGCCTCGACCCCCGCGTAGCTATCGGCTTTCAGGAACCGCGCCTGCTCCCCTGGCGCACCGTCGCCGACAACGTGGCGCTCGGACTGCCGCAGGGCACCAAAAAATCTGAAGGCGCAGCATCCGTAGCGCGCCTGCTCGACCTGGTCGGCCTGGGCGAATACGCAACCCACCGTCCCAAGGAAATTTCAGGCGGTATGGCTCAGCGCGTGTCCCTGGCGCGAGCGCTCGCACGCAACCCCGGCGTGTTGCTGCTCGACGAGCCCTTCGGTGCTCTGGACGCGCTGACCCGCATCAACATGCAGGATTTGCTGTTGGACGTGCACCGTCAAGACCCGACCACGATTCTGCTGGTCACCCACGATGTGGAAGAGGCGCTGTACCTCTCTGACCGGGTTATCGTCCTCGGTAAGGACACCCCGGAGGCGCCCGCCACCATCCAGCGCATTGTGACCGTTGACCGCTCTCACCCGCGTGACCGCGCCGATGCAGAGATCACGGCGCTGCGTAGCGAGCTGTTGGCTGAGCTTGGCGTGGAAGATAACGCCTAAAGCCGCTAATAGGGCCAAAACCACAAACAAGGCCAGCGTCACAAACAAGGCCAGCGCCGCCGCATTTCATCTCATCAACACATCACATCATCATCTTCAGAAGCGAAAAGATTTCATCATGACTTACTCCCCGTCTCGCCGTACCGCCCTCAAGTCCCTTGCCGCAGCCGCCGCTTTTGCTACTCTGCTCAGCGCCTGCGCCGGTGAAGGTTCCGGTTCTGCTAACGCCTCCGGTGCTGCCGGTGGTGGCGACCAGAACACCGTGACCATTGACTACGCGACCTATAACCCGCTGTCCCTGATTATCCGCAAGAAGGGTTGGCTTGAGACCGCCCTCGCTGCCGAGGGTAAGAAGGTTGAGTGGGTCAAGTCGGCTGGCTCGAACAAGGCGAATGAGGCGCTGCGTAGCGGCAATATTGATGTCGGCTCGACCGCCGGTTCGGCGGCGCTGCTGGCACGCGCTAATGGCTCCCCCATCAAGGTCATTAGCCTGTACTCGCAGCCGGAGTGGTCGGCTCTGGTGACCCGCAAGGATTCGGGCATCACCAAGGTTGCGGACCTGAAGGGTAAGACCGTTGCTGTGACCAAGGGTACCGACCCGTACTTCCTGCTGCTGCAGGCACTCAAGCAGGAGGGTATTTCTGCATCGGAGCTGACCATTCAGAACCTACAGCACGCCGACGGCCGCACCGCCCTGGATAACGGTCAGGTCAACGCGTGGAGCGGCCTGGACCCGATCATGGCTGCCGCCGAGGTGGAAAGCGGCGACGTGCTCTTCTACCGCAACCTGAACTTCAACACCTACGGCTTCCTGAACGCGACCGAGAAGTTCATTCAGTCCAACCCGACCGCCGCACAGACCATCGTGGACGTGTACGAGTACGCTCGCGCCTGGGCTAAGAAGAACCCCGAAGAGGCTGTGAAGATTGTCGAGGAGGAGTCCGGCATTAAGCACGAGACCGCCCAGGTCGTCATGGAGCGCACCCACCTGGATATCGACCCGGTTCCGGGCGCTAAGCAGGTTGAGGTTCTGAAGGGTGTCGGCCCGATTCTGGTGGAGTCCGGCGACGTTCCCTCCCAGTCCGACGTGGACAAGGCACTGAACAGCATTGTGGACGACCAGTTCGCGAAGAAGGCTGACAGCGCAGCCATCGAGAAGATCGCAAAGGTGGTTGAGAAGTAATGACCGCCCCAACGGTTACCGCCGCCTCCGGCGCTCGCGCTGAGCGTGCCGAGAAGCGTGCCTCTTCCGTAAAGCTGCCGTCGAACCCGTTCGCCGGTAAGCAGTACCTGGGCCTGGTTCTTCCCCTGGCGCTGATTGCCCTCTGGTACATCCTGAGCACCAACGGCGTGTTCACCCAGGTTCAGCTGCCCTCCCCCGACCGTGTGGTCAGCGCCGGTGTTGAGCTGGCGCAGCGCGGCGAACTGGGCCGCCACGTGGCGATTTCTACCCAGCGTGTGCTGATTGGTTTCGGTATTGGTGCCGTGCTCGGCCTGGTGCTGGGTGCGCTGATTGGTTTGTCTGCGCCGGTGCGTCTGATTGCCGCGCCGACCATTGGTGCGTTGCGCGCGGTGCCGTCCCTGGCGTGGGTTCCGCTGCTTCTGCTGTGGATTGGTATTGGTGAGAATTCCAAGGTGACCCTGGTTGCTATTGGTGCGTTCTTCCCGGTGTACACCACGGTTTCTGCGGCTCTGGCGCACGTCGACCCGAAGCTCGTGGAGGCGGCACGCGCCTTCGGTCTGAAGGGTCTGCGCCTGTTCACCACGGTTCAGCTTCCTGCGGTTCTGCCGTCGGTGGTTTCGGGTCTGCGTCTGGCGCTGGCTCAGGCGTGGCTGTTCCTGGTCGCCGCTGAGCTACTGGGTGCGTCCATGGGTCTGGGTTACCTGCTGACCGACTCGCAGAATAACGGCCGCACCGACCGCCTGCTACTGGCTATTGTGGCGCTGGCGGTGCTCGGTAAGATTACCGACGCGCTGGTGGGCGTATTCGAACGCTGGGTGAAGGCGAAGTACCCCAGCAACTAGCACCACAGCTAGACGCAACACTCAGCACGCGCTGAGTTTTAGGAGAGATGTCCGCCGCGTGGTTGCTCCTCTGAAGGTGAGCTAATCATCGCTACGCTCCGGAGAAAGAAGTCGGCGGGGAAACCTGTCGCCTACTGAATGATGATGATGAATCCCGCCCCGCGCCCCACAGCAGTGAGCGCGGGGCGGGGTCTTTAAATATGTCGGAATATTACGAACCGATACGCAGCATGCCGAATATGACGGTCCCCTTTGCGTCCGAGCCCGGAGCGCGCTTTACTAAGAAGGCAAACCATCCAGAGCGACCGAGAGACCTGGCTCAATGACGTCGCAGCAACCCCCTCGCCAACGCACACACAGACCCCACGGTCACACAGACAGCGGCACGGCGAGCAAGGGTGCTAATGCCAGCAACCGATGGGAGAATAATGGGACTGCCCACCCCCTACTCGTTCACCGACCCGCTGAACCCCACCCCGAACCCCGCCCACGAATCTGACGAGGCACGCGTCGCGTTCTGGGAGAAGCAGGCGCAGCGCCTCACCTGGGCTGAGCCCTGGCACACCGCGCACCGCTTCGAGAAGCCGAAGTCCCTCGGCTTCGATGAGGACGGCATCGAACAGCTCAGCATCCCCGAAATTAAGTGGTTCGAGGGCGGTAAGCTCAACGTCGCCTACAACTGCGTAGACCGCCACGTGGAGGCGGGCCGCGGCGACAAGGTCGCCCTCTACTTTGAGGGTGAACCCGGCGACCGTGAAGCCATCACCTACGCCGAGCTACAGCGCCGCATCGCGAAGGCAGCGAACGGTCTGCTGTCCCTGGGCGTGCGCAAGGGTGACCGCGTGGTCATCTACCTGCCCGTCATCCCCGAAAACATTATTTTCACCCTCGCCTGCGCACGTATTGGCGCGATTCACTCCCTCGTCTTCGGTGGTTTCTCCGCCGAGGCGCTGAAGTTCCGTGTGGAAGACACCGGCGCGAAGGTCCTCATCACCACCGACGGCCAGAACCGCCGCGGCAAGGTCGTTCCCGTGAAGGTAAACGCTGATGAGGCATGCTCCGGTGAGAACAACATTGAGCACGTGATCGTGGTGGACCGCACCAGCGCCTCCGACCCGGTTGCGCACGCGGCTGTGCCGTGGACTGAGGGCCGCGACGTCTGGTACCACGACCTGGTCGACGATCAGCCGGACACCCATGCCTACGAGCTGCACGACGCCGAGGATCCGCTGTTCATTATTTACACCTCCGGCACGACCGGTAAGCCCAAGGGCCTGGTGCACACCATGGGCGGCTACCTGGTGCAGACCGCGTACACTCACGCGCTGCTGTACGATCTGCTGCCGGATTACGTGGACGAGAACGGCGTGCTGCGCCCCGACGAGCTGTCCGTGGTCAACGACCCGCAGAAGGTGGAGTCCACCGTTCACTGGTGCACCGCCGACCTCGCCTGGGTGACCGCGCACACCTACGAAATTTACGGTCCGCTGGTTAACGGTGTCTCCGAGGTGATTTACGAGGGTACCCCGAACACCCCGCACTACGGCCGTCACTTTGAGGTCATCGAACGCTACGGCGTGACCAACTACTACACCGCGCCGACCCTGATTCGTTCGCTCATGGGTGCGTTCCCGAACGGCCCGGAGCCCGGCAAGTACGACTTCTCGACCGTGCGTCTGCTCGGTTCGGTGGGTGAATCCATCAACCCGGAGGCGTGGCGTTGGCTGCGTCAGCACGTGGGCGGCGGCACCGCGGCGTTCATCGACACCTGGTGGCAGTCGGAGACCGGTTCGACCGTGTGCTCCCCGCGCCCGCACGATCCGGCGTTCGCGCCCGAGGGCACCTACCCGGAGGGTACCCCGCACTGCACTCCCCTGCCCGGTTGCGCTACCCGCGCCGTTCCCGGCGTGTCCACCCGCGTGGTCGATGAGCACGGCGACCCGGTCGAACCCGGTAAGCAGGGCTTCATTGTGGTCGATAAGATTGGCCCGTCCATGGCTCGTACCGTGTGGCAGAACCCGCAGCGATACCTGGATTCCTATTGGCGTCACTACGGCGAGCGCGGCTGGTTCCTCGCTGGTGACGGCGCGAAGGAAGACGAAGAGGGTAACGTGTACATCCTCGGCCGTATTGATGACGTGATCAACATTTCGGGTCACCGCCTGTCCACGATTGAGATTGAGTCGGCTCTGGTGACTCACCCGGCTGTGGTTGAGGCTGGTGTCTGCCCCGTGGAGGATGAGCTGACCGGTCACCAGGCGGTCGCCTACGTGACGCTCACCGACGAGGGTAAGGTCCTGACTGAGGATGAGTTGAAGGCGGCGCTGACCGCGCACGTGCGTGAGCACATTGGCCCGATTGCTAAGCCGAAGGATGTTGTGGCGGTTGCCGATATCCCGAAGACCCGTTCGGGTAAGATTACTCGCCGTCTGCTCGGTGAGCTGTACCAGGGCCGTTCTTTGGGCGATGTTTCTTCGCTGCAGAATGAGGAGGCGCTGGGCCACATCGCGCAGGTGCTGGTGGATACCGGCCGCGTGGTCGAGGCTGTCTAGGCTCCGTAGCTGACCTGAAAGCTGCATAGAGTAAAGGTGCGGATACCGAATGATGATTCGGTATCCGCACCTTACTGTTTTATTGAGCTGGCAAGGTGAGCTGGTAGGGCTCTTTATCGGCGGTGTGCCGCCCAGTCAGCCTACTTGATCAGGCCCAGCGAACGAGCGTGTTCAGCGGTAATGCCGCTCGGTTCAATGTGCTCGGGGCCCTTGTTCTTCTCGGGGTGCTCGGTCGCCTGGAAGCGGATCATCTTCACATCATTTGCCGCGCCCAGGTTCGTGATCATGCCGTCACCGTTGAGGTCCACGGACACCGGCTCGGTGTCGATCTTGCCGTTGCCGTTGAAGTCAATCGGCTGGTTGGCGGGCTTGCCCTTGTACAGGAAGCCAGCCGCGCGGGGACCGAAGCCGCGCGCCTCGTACAGCTTCGCCTCGTTGAGCATGCGGTATTCGGCGGTGGAGTAGCCGAAGTAGCGGCTACCGTCAGCCATGGGCACGCCGGTGAGGGTGTACTGGTAGTTCATGACGCTGTAGTAGTTGGGCTTGTAGTTGATTTCGTCCCAGCCGCCGTGGCTCAGCGCGAGGTTGTGGCCGAGCTCGTGCACGAACACTGCCACGCGGATGTCGCTGCTTGCCTTGCCCCAGAAGGTCGGGCCGACGGTGACCATGAGGTTGCGGCCGCCAAAGTTAGCGACACCGGAGGAGGTGCCGTTGTCGTAGTAGTCGCCCCAGATCATGTAGTG
>ERZ772977.80-NODE-80-length-78884-cov-8.929163_pt1 | contig 78884 bp, 79 predicted proteins | sample MGYA00511131_ERZ772977 | MGnify/ENA primary metagenome ERZ772977 (study PRJEB29015, sample SAMEA2737935) | human oral metagenome | biome: human oral; feature: human-associated habitat; material: dental | place: China | collected 2151 ...
CGCTGTTCCACAGTGAATGAACTCTCTGGGAGAGCGTCGTCTCATACACTATCCGACCCGTCTCCACCTCGCGCACCACGATGGTTGCGTAGTTGTTAATTCCCACGTCCACGCCGATAACATAGTCGCCCGAAAACTGGACAACAGGATTATCCGTCACGACCGTGAAAATAAAAACGGGGTACCCGTCCTCAACTTTAATGACAGGCAGGGTGACCCTGCCTTCAGTGAATCGCGCGTTGTCGAAGTCGAAAATCAGCCGATACCACGCGCCTTGAATAACCATTTTCAGGATAATCTCGCCGTCAGCAAACGGATTATTCTCAATGCGAGCATAAGCCCGGTCCACCGCACCCAGGTTCACGTAGTCCCCACCATACGACGGTGCGGCCCCGTTTACGGTGCGCTTCCAGCCCTGGCTCACGTACTTGGAGCTTTCACCATTTGCGGCCTGAACACGCTCCATGTAGGAGCGGTATGATGTGACCACGTTATACCTAAGTAGATTCTCTTTACGCGACCTGCCAGACTTGCCCGATACTAGAAAATCAGGCATGGTCACGCCCGCACGACGCCCAGCTGCGGCGGGTTGAGTGTCGGTAACACGCGCAAGTTCATCCCCTAGAATCTCGTCATTGCGAACCACGTAGGTTGCGTAACTAGAGATGTCTCGAACCTCAGATGCGAGTTCAGCCATAACAGATGAGCCGTCTAGCAGCTCGCCGTCCAGATCTAGGACGTGAGAGGGGCGCGCGACGAAAGCCTTGTAGGTCTGGTTCTTAGCCAACGCACCCCCATCAAAAAGAAATACACCCAATACCAGCTATACAGCGGATGGTAACAAAACCATCGGCCGCCGTAAAGCCAGCCCGCCTGAACTGGCCCACGCTAACACCCTTAGTCGCCCCGTGGAGTCAGCCCCGTTACAATCCTAGTTTACTTTAGGCTGCATGGTCTCGTTACCAAGGCCAGCTCCAAGTCTCACAGCGCTTTGGCACGCTCGCTTGGTTCGCGCTTCACCGGGGTCAGCGTTACCAGACACTAGGCCGGAACAACGTCTTACGTCCCCTCCACGCGCGTTTAACGTCTCCGGGGCACTCACGGCGACCTTAATGCTGATGACCAAAATCACCAGCCGTGGGAGACATCAACTCCCAACGATGCCAACCCTGTTAAGATTAACACCAGTGGACCGTGTAGGAATTGAACCTACGACCTACTGGGTGTAAACCAGGCGCTCTCCCATCTGAGCTAACGGTCCAGGAACGCGAACGTCACACGCTCACCTCGCGGGCGATCAACCCCGCTCAGTTAACGCGATCAGAACGCGCACGCAAACTCATCTTGTGACGCGTACACAAAACTCTGCTTGCGCTCTGCGGCGGGACTCGAACCCGCAACCTCCGGGCTTTCTGACCCGGTGCTCTGCCTATTTGGAGCTACGCATTGTGGACCGTACAGGACTTGAACCTGTGACCCTCGGCGTGTGATGCCGATGCTCTACCGTCTGAGCTAACGGTCCAACAAGCCAGCCTGTCTGGGCTGGCCCACGCGGACCCCTTTAGCCGCCCCGTGGAGTCAGACACCTCCACGGGAGCTTCGGGGCTGGCCCGCGCTCTGCACCCTACACCGCGCGGGAGCACCCACTCATATCTCGTGGGCCTTAACCGGCGGTCTCAGGCGCATTGTGTAACGGCGAGAATCGAACCCGCTCACATGCGCATGTCTGCGCAAGCGACCACACCAGTGACGCTACTTTGGAGGCGGTCATCACCATTCCTCCCGCACACACGCGCGCCCGCCACCAGCGGGGAATCAGCCCACGGGTGGAGCGCACTCGAATGGAGTGTGCTACCAGTCGCACCTCCTAAGAGTGCGACTGTGGACCGTACAGGAATCGAACCTGCGACCTCCTGTGTGCAAAACAGGTGCTCTACCAATTGAGCTAACGGCCCAGAAAAGAGGAGCTACCCCTTATTCCGAGAACTTAACTAGTATTCTGTTCTCTACGCTACGGGAATCGAACCCGTCTCCGTTTGGCGTTCTTCCTATTGAACTACACCAGCCTTTGCGGGGCCAGTGACGGGACTCGAACCCGCGTCTGCTACTCCGGTCGCCAGATTAGCGCTGTGGGCCTCGATAGAATCGAGCTGTCATCTCCTGCCACTGCTGGACAGGCGCTTTACCCGGAGAGCCGCGTTAGCGGGCCTAGAACACCGCCGTATTGCTGACCCTAAATTAAGCTAGAGGTCCATTGTACACTATGTGTACCGTCGGAGTAGCGGGACTTGAACCCACGGCCTCCCGCTCCCAAAGCGGGCGCTCTACCAAGCTGAGCTACACTCCGTTATGACGTTATGTTGTTATCTTATCGCTGTTCGCGACTTCTGTCAACCTGTGAGCGACCCTCCCGGTTCCTCTCCAACGCCCGCCTTTTCGACCGGCCCGTTGGAGGCCCTATGAGAGGGCCGCTCACTTGACCCTCAATCACTCACAGGGATAATCATATCCCACGCCCGCACGCCACGTCAACACGAAAACAAGTGAACCACGTCACACGGGAGAGCGTGAGGTCAACGAACACCGTTACGTAGGACCGTCACCGCTTTCGTCGCGCACGGTAACGCGCCATCAAGGCGGAACAGCCGCGACCCGTGACGCGAGAACCCCTCATCGTAAAACACTTGCACGCCCTCGACAGCGAACCCACGCCCCACGTAAAACCGGGACACGAAACCACCGGGCGACCCAAATGCCTCGCTACAGTAGCGCTCCTGCGACTCGCGATCAATCGAACTAAGCCCCCACACCGCGTGCAAGAAAACCTCACACACGCTCTCACGCTCACCAGCAAGAACCCAGCCGCCAGAGGAGCGCGACACGGTAACAGCGCCCTCGCGGATAACACCGTTGCTCTCCATCGCGCTCACCCACTGTGCAACCTCGCGCGCCGCGCCCTCATCTACGAGATCAAGGGATGCGGGCAGTGAACCATCCTGCGCGCCCACCGCGTAATCCGCCCAATCGCGCACAACAATGCACCCGGACGGGGACACCAGGCGACCGATCAGCTCGAAAAGCGCCCCGTTCGCCACGTTACCCGGCTTACACGCAGGCGTCAACATCTCATGGACGACGCTCGACATGAACACCACGTCAAACGCGCCCACATGCTCAGCCAGATCATCGGAACTCATGTGACGGAACCCACCGTCAACGCGCATCGCCGCCTCGACATCTGGGTGCGCGTCATGACAGTGATACGCGCCGCCTGCATCCTCCACCAGGTCACGCAACAATCGCGCGTTTTCCGGCATCCCGCAACCAAAATCAAGCACCCTCACACCCGAACGCACATGCCCGCGCAGCGCGTCCCACTTAGAGCCATAAGAGCGCGCCATACGCCGCGTGTACAAGCCATCGTACCCGTCATCAACGGTCGCAGGCGGAAAAACGAGAACGTTAGAATCAGTATCAACCATAAACACCACAGTAACACGGAGGCGACGAGAGCGCGAAACCACACGCGTCCGCCACTACCCAGCTTTACGCGTCAAGCTCAGAAACAGCGCGCAACATCTCACGATACTGCCGCACGCACCCCAGCACGTCAGGCAACGCACGATGCGCGGCCGGGCTATCCGCCACCCACTCCACGCTCACGCCGCCAGCGCGCAGGAAACGGGCAACACTCGACGCATCAAGCACCCGGTGGTCCAACGACGCGTACACGCACGGCAGGAAGCGCTTCACGAACCCCCGGTCAGCGTGGACACTGTTCCCGCCAATCCACACCCGGTACGACGAGCCGCCATGCAACCCAACGAAAGCGTCTGCGCACTCCTCCAACCACGCGCACATCTCCATGTCAACCAGGCCAGCAACCATGCCAGACCCGCCAACGGCGCGCACCTCGCCCGCCAGGCCGCTACGCGCGTGCATCACCGCCGCGCGCCCACGCATCCTACCAACAACACTGTCCGCCAACGCGGCGCTCCCCTGGTCCACGACGCGAGCGAACGGCTCCAACCCGAGCGTGCGCCCCGACATGTCCGTCACCACGCCCGCAATCTCCAATAGGCGCTCGCAGTCCGGGTCAACTCCCGTCGCCTCCACGTCCACCCACAACACGACATCGACCACGCCGGACGCGCTCGCGCCAACACCGTCAACAGGAACGCCGCCCACAAGCAGCCCCTCTCATAATCGCACAACCACAGCCGCGCCCACGCACGGCAACCGAACACAACCAAATATCACAAACAAGCAACAACCAACACAAAAAGAAGCCAACACGCACGCAACAACGGGCAAAATAATAGTGAGGCGTGAACCGTCCGCAAACACGAACATCCACACCTCACTAATACAAAGAGAGAGCAAATCACGCCACACCGACGCGAGCAGTCTCAGCGGCTACACTAGATGCCACGCCTCCTCCTCGCCCGGACGCGGCACACCAAACCCCGCAGACGCCCTCTCCTCCACAGGCAACCCCTTATACTTTTTCGCCGCACGACGACACTCATTACGCCGCAAACGGAACACAATCGCCTCATGATACAGCGGGTCCGAATCCGAGTACGTCTTTTCTACAACGTCATCCACGCCAGCGCGCGACACGCACACGCTCTGCGTAAACGAACGCACAACCGCGCCCTCATACCAGCGACACAACACGTCAACCCCCGCGCGCCCACGGTCAGCATACGACTTCACCGTAAACACCGGAACGCCCAGGCCGCGCGCCGCATAACGAAGCGCATCATACACGCCTCCACCATCAACATGATAGCCCACCACACCCTGACCAGCAGCCACATAACCCGCCAGGTGAATACGCCAATCCTGCCACCCAGCAGGCATCGACACAACCACGCCGCCAGCAGCCACGACACGGCCACACAACGCCACCACGCGGCGCGCCCACACCGCGCCACCCTTCGCCGCAACCTGAACCTCGCCACCAGGACTCACGTCTGGCACCAACACCACAAGCCCCTCAGCAATCGTCTCATCAAAATCAAGCAGACGTGACACCATTTCCGCGCTACCCGCGCCCGTGACCGGAACCACCAGGCAACCCCACCCGGTGCCGCCCGTCGCATACTCGCCAGCCACCGACAACGCATACGAACACAACGCCGCACCATTCATCGACTCAGTAGAGAAAGACTCCACGCTCACGCACCTGACAGCATCGCGACCCAGCAGTTCCTTGAAACGTTCATACGCGCCAACCCCAATGTCAGCCGACACGATGGCCGTCGCCTCACCGCCAGCCGGGACTGGCGTGTACCCCGTCTCATCCACAAACCCCGTGGCACGCTCACCCCACCCCAACACCGGGGCAGACACCACGCCGCCACCGCCCGTAGACTTTCGCTCAGCCTGACCGCCACCATCGTTGGCCTTGTTATCGTTCGTCAAAATGGTTCCCCATCACGTTTTCTCGCCCCCTTTGCGGGGCCACCCCCTATTGTGTGGGGTTTACTTACCTATCATGCTACCACAAGCAGAACCGCGCACGCAACGCGAACGCGCACAAACCGGCATCAATTAACTGCGTTCAGCCGCACGCATCACCAACACATACGTCACAACGCACACAACAATCAACACCAGCACCTCTACAATGACCGGCATAATGTAGGCGCGCGCCATTGACGTGTACGACTCGCGATACTCTTCCACACTCTTACCGCGCTGAAAATCGGCGACCTTCGACAACTCCCCACCTTCGCCCGCGTGGAGCGTCACGCTCCCGTCGTAGCCGCCGCGAGCAGCCTTGAACGAATACCTAATGCGAGACGTTTCATACACGTAACCGCCTGACACGCTCATCCCATGAAAGCGCGTCCCCTCCGGGAACACCACATCCTGCGACGGGTCCAGCCACTCGTACTTCGCACCCAAAAACTCTGTCGGAACTTCGCGGCCCTTAAACGAAGCGGTATCAATCCAATCCCACGAATCGCCGTCGCTCTGCCACTCCCACTCCCATACCGTGCGGGTACACGTCTCACCCTTGCTACCGCATGAGTACGTTTCCGTGTGAGACACTAGGCGCTTTTCCTCTCGGTACCAGCCGAAACCGAAAGCCGCGCCCTCGCTCACGTAAGCGCCGTCCACCGTAGCGTTCCTACCCTCCGGGACATTCACCGTGTCGTGGAGGAGAATGTTCCCCAATTGCGTGTCCACAGCCCAGTTGAACTGTTCCGGCGTTTCCACCACCGTGGCAAGAAGAACCTGATCGTTTTCCGCCTGGACGGCGGCCCTTGACATCGACAACAGCGGCATGAATACGAGCGGGATGGTTGCCACACACGCGGCGAAACCGCATACGAGTCGAAACCCTGGCGGGTCGCTCACAAGCTCACGCCACTCGACGGCCGTTTCGCGCAGCCAGCGGACAGCCGCCGACGCGAACCCGGACACGCGACGCGACACGTCAGTTACAGCAGACACAAGCGCTCCCATCTCGAATACACCCGCCAATCAGACCCTCGCACGCCGCGCCGTTCACACACAACAACGAAAGAACGGCACCGGCCTGTTCCCGTTACTTGTCGCCCCACACGGACGACGGCGAATAATCCTTTGCGCCGCCGGTCGCCTGGAACAACTGGTACGGCTTCTCCTCATAACCCTGCCAGGACAGGACCATCGAGTGCGGCCACTGGCGCACGTAGTTACGATACTCGCGCACGTCCACGTTGTTCGCCGTCCTCGCGGCGTTGAGCTGGTTCTCAACGAGCGACGTTTCCGACTGGACGTTAGCGAACAGGGTGACGGACTTCATTTCCGGGTACTGTTCAGCGACAGCGTTGATAGCCAGGTTCGCGCCCTCCACGTCACCCGAAGCGGTCTTATCGCGAGCCTCAATGATGCGGTTAATCGCGTCAGACTCAAACTGTGCGCTCTCCTGCGCGGTGCGGACAAGCTGATTCAGCGAGTCCAACCGCTTCTGAATGACCGTGTCCACCTGGGACGCGCCAGCCTCCACACGGTTCTCTAGCCGAATCGCCTCGTTGCGTACATGCACCGTGTACCCGAACGGAACCAGCAACACTGCCGCAATGACTGCCACGGTTGCGACAATACCCGCGCGGCTCTCCTTGATGCGACTCCACATTGCGCTCATCTTACTTTTCTCTCTTTCGTTTCGTTGGCTTTTGTTACCGTTAGTTGATTATAACACGTTGACTGCACGGTCTGCGCGCCGAACAGTCGTTGACAACAACCAAGCGTGCGCACCACACAACCGCGAACACCCCCGCCCGCAACATTTCCTTCTCGCGGGCGGGGCGGGTGGCGGTTTAGATTTCGTCGGACGGGCGGGCGCTCCACGCCTCAGCGATCAGACGATGCACCGCCCACAGCTCACCGTATCCGTTCTCATCGCTCTCGGCGGCGCTCCACACGGTCTCAGCGTACCCCTCCACGGTGACCGTGTACGTGAACCACCTGTACGGGGCGAGAACACCCAACACCGCCTCCACCACGGGCGCAAGCGGAACACCCTCACAACCGGCGGACGCGACAGCAGCCTCCACGCGCTCACGCCACTGGGCGAGCACATTACGTGGCGACACAGCGTCAAACTGGCCGAGCATCGACAGGGCACTCATCACCGCACGGTTACGAGCGTTCAGCCACGCCCCCTCATTCACCAACGTCGGAACGTACGTTCGCTCCATTGCGTCCTCAAACGCCGTCATGAGCGCATTACCACTATCTAGCACGCTCGCGATACCCATACTCCCCGTGGGGGTGACGTGGTAGGTGGACGCGAGGAGCGACGCCACATGCGCGGGCGCAACGACCTCCATACGCACACCGTAATGCGTGCCAAGATCGTTGACGGTGGCGCTCAAACGCCGCCCATGCGGCACGCTCTTGTCCGCCTCATAGTATGCGGTCGCCGACAGAAAACGTGTCATACCAGTGTGGTAGCCAGTACCACGCGTCACATCCACATGCACGCGGTCACCGTCATACGTGTCGCCCTCATCCGGGCAACGCATCGTATAGCAGTGGAACACGCCACCATCATGGGCGGCAACATCACCGTACGCGGCTCGCTCCATGCTCACGCGGGACGCAGCCGGAACATTACTCACTTGCGCCACGCGGGCGCTCACATTCATAGTATCCATAACCAACATCATACCACACACGTCATCGGCAGACAGGAGACACACAACATATGTGCTACGCGACACGGGCGCTTGTGACAGAGCCACCACAAGCATGTTATCATTGACACGTACACACCAAATCGCACACGAAAGAAAAAGACCAGGAGGGTAAACAATGAAGCTGCGGCTCACCGAATTTAAGTCGAACACTTACGAGGACACAGACGGCACATGCGAGCACCACATGTACACGGGGATGCTTGACCATCCCACATACGAGTTCACGACCAACCACGGGGACAAGCACACGATTGACGGCTGGTTCTCTAGCTGGGGCGACCACATTGTCCTCGACGTTAAACTACCCATGTTCGCCCACTGGCTCCACAAGGTAGAGTTCAAGCGACCGAAAGATGTCGCCGACTACCTCATTGACGACTACTCGCCACACCGCGACCTCTGGGATGAATACCTCTGGCGCATCCTCGACTCAGCATCCAACTGCGACACCGAGCAGGAACTTAACGACAACCTCGCCTGGGCGCTCCTGGGCACCACAGCCGACAACGAGTAGAGACGACAGCCGGTGCCGCAGGGACCGGCAAGCAAAGAAAAGCGCGCCACACATGTGCCGACCACGTGTGTGGCGCGCTCTCTTGTGCCCGCTACAGTTAGCGGCGAACACGCGGCACTGTAACCGCAGGGAAAACCGGGCAACTAACACGTGTTAGAAACGCGAAAGAACAACCGAAGCGCACGAAACAAGCGCGGGCACGGCTGGCGCAACAAAACGCGGCGAGAAAGCCGTGTAGCAAAACGGTCCACACGGGCGAAGCGCGTCACAGGTCGCGCATTATACCGGCCAACATTGCACCCATGCAATGACAGCGCCGGTACGCAAAAGGTGCGCCCCAACAAGGGGACGCACCCACACGCCACCAACGGGCGGCATACAAGCCGTCAGCGGCGAGCGTGAAGCGACACAGCAGCCGCCTCCAAATAAGCAACATTCGCACGCTCACCACGATCTGTCACGCCGCGAGCAGCCCAATCCGGCACGCTCTCGCCCAAGAAAAACTCACGAACGACATCCAGAACCCTATAAACCACTGTATCTCTCCTCATCCATCTACCAACCCCGCGCCACCGGACGGGGCGCGGGCACGAAAAACGCGCACACACCCCACACGGGGCGCGCACGCGACGCTGACAAACACACAATATAGCACCACCAGCCGATACACGCAAACAAATACAAGCGCACAAAAGACAAGATACCCGCCACATAAAAGGGGCAAGGGACGCGCCCCCAACAAACGGACAGGTACGGTCCCAGATGCTCTACCTACACGTGGCAGGCCAAGAGTATCAAACAAAGCTACAATAACATACAGTTGTAGGTTACGCAATCCTGTTTGAGCGCCGCCTCACTGGTCCCGGCGACACCATACGTGCCGCCGTCCGCTAGTACCCTGACATCCAAGCGTGGCGCTTGTGCCCTAGCGGGGCATACAGGAAGATTCACCTCCCTCACGACTCGACGGCGACTCTTCCTTTTCGGCGTAGGCGCTTTCTTCGTCCTATCACGACCCGGATACCTCAACGAGGTTCTAGCCACGGGTGTTCTGAGCGGCGCTTGTGGCCTAAGCTTCCTGTTTTTCGCACGTGTCGCCCTCGCCTTAACCACGCGGGGCACGGCACGGGCGGCGATGTTGGTTGCAGCGTTTACGTCACGGTCCATCGCCCCGTGTTCGGGGCATACGGATAGCTTGCGGTTTGGGTGCGAGACTTTAGCGCCGCATTTATGGCACTGTTGCGATGTGCGCGCAGGGTTTACCGACACGACCCAGCCGCCGTTCTGCGACACGTAATGAGTCAACCACTGCACGAGCGCCCCTCGGTTCCACCTACCGTTCTGCATCGTGTTTTCCACCCAACTCAAATCTTCCACGGCCACGACTGCGTTACCCCACAGGTGAGAGAGGTCGGCTATCTCCTGGGCAGCGAGAATCGCCAGCTCCCGCTTCTTGCGGGATGCCGCCTCGCGGTGGAACTGCGCCTCATCCAACGCCGCCATTCTGGCTTGTCGGTCATGTAGCAGCGTCGCGGCTTTCTTTCTCAGGTCGCGTACCTGACACTGCGGCGCTCGCACACTGTTCCACAGCGAGTGGACCCGCTGGGAGAGCGTCGTCTGATGCACTATCCGCCCAGTCTCGACGCTGCGCACTACAACGGTTGCGTAATCGTTGATTCCCACGTCCACGCCGATAACATAGTCCCCCGAAAACTGTACGACCGGATTATCCGTCACAACCGTGAAGATAAACACAGGCTGACCGTCCTGAACCTTAACGACGGGTAGGGTAACCTTACCCTCAGTGAACCGCTTGTTGTCGAAGTTGAAGATCAGACGGTGCCACGTACCCTGGATAACCATTTTCAGGATAATCTCACCGTCAGAAAATGGGTCATTCTCGATGGCCGCGTACCACTTATCCACAGCTCCGAGGTTTACGTAGTCCTCGCCGTATGTGGGTACGGCCCCGTTTGCGGTGCGCTTCCAGCCCTGGCTCACGTACTTGGAACTCTCACCGTTCGCGGCTTTAATCCGCTCCTGCAATGAACGATACGACGTAACAACGTTGTATTGGAGCAGCTTCTCTTTACGCGACCCACCGGACTTGCCCGACACTAGGAAATCAGGCATGGTAACGCCCGCCTGACGACCAGCCTCAGCAGGAGCCGTCACAGTAACACGCGCCAACTCGTCCCCAAGCTCAATGTCGTTACGGACCACAAATGTCGCATAAGCTGAGATGTCCCGGACCTCAGACGCAAGAGACGCCAAAACAGGCGCACTATCTAGCATCTCACCGTTCAAGTCTAGAACATGGGTCGGGTGCGCGACGAAAGACCTGTACGTCTGGTTTTTAGCCAACGCACCCTCCCAAAATACACTCAACACCAGTTATGCAACCAATAGCAACGAAGCACTCATCTGTCATATAGATACAGCCAGAATAACACGCAAGCGCGCAACCAGGCGCACCCCGCCGCCAATACGCTACACGCGGCTCACTCGGCGACAGGCGCAACCACGCCACCAGACACCGCGATAACACCGCCGTCCCACGCGCGCAACGCGACCATTTCACGGTCACCACCAGACGACGCGGGAACACTCACACGCCACACGCCAGGACGCTCCCCCACCTCAAAGAACACACCCTCGAACGACACGAGAGAAAACAACTCCGGCGTCTCATCGAACACGCGACCCATCAGATCACGAACGGCGGGCAGCATGTCGGCACGCAACCAATCAAGGTTCGCATAATCGCGACGGCACACAAGGTCCGTCACGTCAATACTCGCTACGCCCTCGTCCTCGTACACGGTCGCCGGACACCCCTGCGCCCACGGAAACACACTCGACACCAACTCACCGGGACGCGCGCCAGACGCAAACCCCTTAACGGCGGACACGGGAACAACCGCAAACATGCGGCCAGTCTGAACTGACAAAACAATCAACCTCTCACAAAGAAAAACTAGATGCGACCGCACACAAGCGGCCACAAACACCATGAACAAATATCAACAAGCAACAAACACGCGCACTGGCGGGCCGCTATCATCCGCAGCACCCAGACGACCTCAATTCCAGATCACGCACGCCAAGCGAGCGGTCATCCAAGTCGCCGCCATCCAACACGCGGACACCTACAGCGCTCGCTGCCTCACGCACAAGCGCCCGAAACGCGCGCTCACCAACAACAGGGTCGCCGTCAATCTCAGCAGACGCATACACGTCCGCCCAGATGGAACCGTCCACCGGCTCCACCTCCACCATCACGCGCTTCACACGCCACCCGCGAAAACGCGGCGACAACGAAACGCGCTGCACACTATCAGTGAACGCGTCACCCAAGTCGCCAGCAAACGAGATAGCCGCGCCACGATAACGATAATCGAAAAACATCGACACGCACCTCACTTGCTCAGTGGCAGCTCATACAAAAGCGAGCCGTCACGGCCAACGACGCGGGTTTTCGAGCACGCGTCCATGATGCACGACATGGGAGGCTCCACCCGCCGCCACCGCGACGCATACGGGTCGCAACCAACGGTCAGCACGCTCATACCCGATCAGCCTCGCTTCTCATCTAGTTCTGCAATGCGCGTATCCAACGCGTCCAGAGCCGCGTTCACGGCCTCGTTACGGCGCAGCGTCACCACCACGCCCATATACTGCCACACAGCGTGATAAAAAGTCACGTACCCTGACGTGTGAGTGAACCCATGCTCATCCTCCCACTCATTCGAGTCCTGAGTGCTCGTCCAGCCGACTACCTTCGCGCCCACGTGGCCGATAGGCATAATAACCTTGTCGTCGGTCACGAGAATACTCAGAACTTCGTTGCGGTACTGCGCGCCCTTGCAGCCCTTGGGCATCCCATCGACGGGCATCTTTGCTGTCCACCGCTTATGAGGCTTCGTGAGTGCGTAAACGACACCGCCATTACCATCAGCGATGGAAGTATTCGCTTTATCTTTCTCGGGTGACGGCATGATCTTGTCGCCCCATCGCCACTCTTCGTACTCGCGCGGCATAAGCCTCGATAAGTCGATGGAGTCCGCTAGGCTTTGCAGGAGACGCAGCTCCTCCGCGCGAGTAAACTCAACACCCATCGTGTACGTGACGCTTTCTACGGCACCATCGTACACGCCACTCAGGGCAACCAGGGGAGACGGAAGCAGAGGCATGGGTTTTTCTTCTTTCTTACTTTTCACGTGTCAACAGGTTTATTCTACCACGCGCAACCACCAACGGGCAATGTGAACAACGCCTGTGCGGACTGTCACTTGCCGCCGTTCACAGCGAGACAATCGTCGGTAAGCTCGAACGGCTTGTGGTACAGCATCACGTAATCGCCGTCCTCGTTCACGATCTCGGGAGCAAACACGCTTAGGCCGCGCTCACGGAAACGCTCAACCGCCAGAGCGGCCACTTTACCAACACTGTGAACGTCGAAAACCGGTGCCTTGTCGCCGTCCGCGCCCTTATCGCATGAGGGCGACGCCTTACGCGCTTGCTCTAGTGTTTTCCAGTCGCCGGGAGCGCCGCCCGTGTATCCGCCGCGCGCGGTCGCCGCTGACATGATCTGACACAGTGAGAACGCCGCCTGTGACACTCCAAGAATGTCACTACGCGTGCTCACCGTGAACCCACCGGCAGGTGTCATCACGCGTCCACCCACGCCACCCATCGCCGACCAGTCCAAATCGACGGATGCCTCCAGACGGTACAGGAGGCGCTGCGCAACAACTCCATCAACGCCGGACGGCACGTTCAGGCGCTCACACGCCCACAGTACGCGCGCCCACGTTGAATCACTGAAACGCTTGTTCCTAATAGTCTTGAACGATGACGACCGCTGCACACGGTAGGAGACGCACGCAACAGCTTCACTGGGGGCAGCGAGCCGCCACCCGCCAGCCGGGGCACACGCAATCAGGTAAGCGAGACGCAGTTTCTCCCACGTGGGCGCATCCTCACCCAGTCGCTCCACCGTGTACTTGTCGGCCATGTCGGTCGTGTAGTGGGCGTTAGCGAACGCACGCGCCGCAGCCTCCAACGGCTCATAGCTATCCGCATCCTCACGCGACAGGTAGCCGCGCTCCACCAATGCGGACATGTCACCCGCGAGGGCGAGCTGCGTTAGTTTGTACCAGTTTTCACCGCCCTCGCAATAGAGTCGGCAGTTGTTCTCGGCGATACACGCGTAGCTGAGGTCGTTTCGACGCTCGTTGTCGAACACAGCCTGCGTCTTACTGTGAGACGAGTATCCGTGAGAAACCTTCCACGCTTGCGGGCGCACGCCATACGTGCGAGTACCAGCCGCGCGTACATCATCACGCGGGCGAACAGTAGGCGCGGGCGCGGGAACCTCCCTCAGTTCACGCTCCCAATCCTCGTCGTCGCGCGCGTCCGTATCCATGTCATGCTCATCCTCGAACGCGTCATCCTCAACTTCGGCAGGCTCGGGCACCTCGAAACCAGCGCCTTCAAGCGCAGCGACCGACGCCCCACCAAGCAGCTCAGCAAAAGACGCCATAGCTCACCTTCCATCCTCGCCTGCGCGCACGCTTCGGGGCGCTCGGCGCGTTTTCTTTCCAACAACACGCATCATACCACAAACACAGTAACACGCACATGAAAACACCATGCCACGCATCGCAACCCATGTCACACGCCCCGCACCCCGTCAGCAAACCCCAGCAATCACACGCCGCCGCCGCGACACAAAAACGGCGGCGGACGTGAGGCCAACCAGCCACCACGCCCGCCGCTCACAGCAGCCGAACCCACCACTGTCTCACAGGTTCAGTTCCAGAACCTCGTCCAGCTCTTCCAGCATCACCTTGCCGTCGTCTGCGCTCAGCGCACCCAGCTCCTTGTCGGCTTCCACCGCTTTACGCGCATCCGGCACGCACGGCGAGAAAAACCCGTCAGCAAACCCCAGCTTCTCGTCCACGCCGCGAGCGAGATCACCGCGCAGCGTGTTCAAGAAATCGCGAGCGAACACCGTGCGAGCATCCAAACCGTCCATACGCCCCCAGTAGCCAGCCAGTTCAGCCCACATCCAGCCCGCAGGAACCGACAGCGCGCTCGCCTTGCACATCTTGTACCGCTCCTCCTCCTTACTACGACACGCATAGTAAGGACCGACACCAATCTCAACAGTCGCCTTCATGTCGCGTCCCCCGGCGTGGCTTCGGATGATACCCATACGCGCGTCCGCGTCCGCCGCGTCCTCGATGCTGGTAGGCCACTTGTCGCGGTATGCGCCAATCGCGTATGCGGAATCCTTCACGTCGTGGAGGAGCGCGGCGCGCGCGTCCCCGTTCAAGCCTTTGACCACCCACCAGGGGACCGAGTGAACGCCGCGCTCCCAGTCGGCGGTCCACGGGAACTCCGGACTGAACATGCTGGACGCGTGAGCGAGCATGAACGCGCGCACCCCATCATTGTCTCCCAGCCACGAAAGCATGTCAGCGCCAACGTGTCCGGTTGTCATTGCGACCGCGAACGCGGCGCTCGCGTTCAGAAAAGCATCACCGTAATCATGCTCCCACCGGAAAAAGTAGCCGCCCTCACCGTCGCCCGCCGCGAGATGGTTCCATGCTTCGCGCAGCTCAGAGGGTAGACTGTCCAGGAGCTTCTTCTCGTCGTCGGTGAGCGTGTTCGCCCACGTGCGAACATTGTCACGGTGGGAGAACCCAAACTTGTCGTAGGGGAACATTCCGAGCCACAGGTTCGCGGCTTCCGGCGTGTCCTGGTACGCGAGGTCGAGCGTGGGGCGCTTCCCAGTTCCCTTCCACATGCCGTAAGGGAGTTCTCCAAGGTCGATCAGGCCGTCCTCATCGCCCAACCCCAGGAGTGCGAACAGGTGGCGCATCCCTTCGCGGCCCTGCGTGTCGTAGCGCGCCCACAGTGCGCCAAGAACTGCACCACTCCACGAGACGCCATCCATGTCAACGTCGCCACGGTTGAAAAGCCATTGCACGTCCTCGTCAGACGAGTAAAACTGTTCCATATGGCGGACGAGGAACGCCCAGTCGTGGCCGTTCACGTGCCCGCCGCGCGTCACCACGCGCATAGCACCATCGTTTTCTGCCACCTCGCGCAGACGCGTCAGCTCGCCGCCGTTGGTGACGCGCTCCATCCATAGGCGCTCAGAGAACGGCGCGCCGCCGCAATGCCACGTGGTGCCGCCCACGCGCTTAAACAGGGCGTACAGGTCGTCGTCGCTTAGCGTGCAGCCGATGGCCGCAAGGCCCTTCCCCTTGTACCTGTCCATACCAGCACCACCAGCGTTGTAGAGTCGCGCGAACTCGACGCTGCCAACCGGGTAGCGGCGGCGCGCCTCCCTATCGTAATCCTCCGCATACCAGCGCATCTCATAATGCCCTTGGTTCTCGCGATAAGCACCGTAACCGTGATGGCTGTAGCCCGCGTCGTACTTGTTTGCGTGCCACCACCAGGAGAGCACCTGCTCCGGCGTGGCGAACTCGAACAGGTGAGACACGAACTCAGCCCGCTTCTTGTCCGTGTCACACCATGTGTCGCGGCGCGCTTCAATGTCCAGCCACATGCTCTTACCGTAGTAGCCTGTGCCAAGCTCGTGATGGGCCGCGCGTGCCATAGCCGCAACACGCGGGGTCAGGCGGCCAGAGTCGAGCAGACGCTTCACGTTCTTACCGTCGTTATTCTCGCAATCCTCGATGAACGACTCATAGGAGGTGATCGCCTTTTCGGCTTCCTGGCTTGTGCTCACACCATAGGAGCGTGCGATAGAACGAAACACGCCGCTCTTCGCAATGCCGTGCTTCCCCGCGTCGTACAGGCGCTGCATGACCGGGATAAACCAGGACTCGCCGTTCTCCCCGGTCGTATCCCTGACGATAGCCTGCGCAACCTCACGCGCGTTCGGGCCGGTCAGCACGCGGCACAGCGTGTATGCGGTGTCGCCATCATTGTAGAGGACATGGGTGCCAATGCTGGGCTTTTCCGGGTAGTTGCCGCGCCACGCGTAAGCGACGCGGTACATGTCCTCCTCGCCTGTGAGTCCGCGCGCGTTACGTAACTTCTGGTAGACGGCGCGAGACACCTTCGTGCGCGCATTGTCGCCAGCACGCCAGCCTGCCCGCGTGTCGGCCAGATCGCCGCCATCAGCGAACTCGCCGTCACCCGCCCACCACTGGCGGTACGCGTGCATGAACGGGACGAACGTCTTACCTTCAAGTGTCGTCTCGCGAGAGTAGTAGACCCGGTTGCCGGTACGGCGGTCAGCCCACGCCTCCCGGAGAAAAGTGACGAACAGGTCACGGCCTGCCGCCAGCGCATCCTGCGAATAACGCGCGGCCAGCTCATCGAACGGGCGCAGCGCCAGCGGACGACGCTTGCCACTGTTTCGGCGACCGCCACCGTTCGAGTTATTTCCACGGCCGTTCGCGTTCTTGCGGCGACCCGCGTTCATGCTGGCCGCAACGGCCGACGGCGACGGGGCGGCGGGACGATGCGCTGTGCTCTTGTTTTCGCTCATGCCCACATCATACCACAACACGGCCACTGTTCGTACGCGAAACGCGCGCAAACAACGAGACCACGCGAAAGGCGGCTGACGCGACAAAAGTGGGGCGGCGGAGGTGTGGTTTCCTCCGCCGCCCCGCGCACATTGTCACACGCGTCCGACCGCCACAGGGGTGGACGCGACAGGCACGAACTCGCCTCCACTAGACGAGCGCGTAGACACGGCGACAGGCAGGCCAACTGTCACGCCGCCGTCACCATCAGCAACAGCCACACTCTCAGGCTCACCGACCGCGACACCAGCGAACAGCAGGTCGCTTTCGCGCTTACGGTTCACGCGCACAGCCATACCGCCCGTGCCCCTACCCTTCACGTTAAACTCGGTCAGGCTGGTTGCCTTCCACGCGCCTTCGCGGATGAGACCGCCGCCAACGTCCGACAGGGACACCACCACAGCGTCACCCGCCTGAGATGATGGGGTGGCTGTGAAAGCGATCACACTGTCACCGTCAGCCACAGAGATACCGGCCACGCCGCCCGCGCGGCATCCGGCGGCTCGCACCTTCCCGGCGTCCGCACGCAGCGCCTTACCGGCCTTTGTGATGAACATCATGTCCACGCCCGCGCTCTCCGGGGCTCTCACGTGAACGGCTGATACGAGACGGTCACCATCGGCGAGAGCGCACACGGGAACAGTGCCGGCGCGCAAAGGATAATCCGCCTTCACTCGCTTCACCACGCCCATCTCGGACGCGACAATCAGGCCGTAAGCGTTATCGCCGCCACCGTCAACCACACTCACGCCAACCAGGTTGCCGGGGAGGGTGACACCCAGCGTTTTCGCGGTCGCGGGCACCCCGTCGTGGAAGAATGACACGGGAACCTTCACGCCCTCACCGTTATCGCACACGAGCAGCAATTCACCGCCGCCATCCGTCCGCTTATCGGCGGGAACAGTGAACGATGATGTGATGACACCGTGCTTGTATGCGCGCGTCCTTGGCGGGTACTTCCACAGGCCTGTTGAACACACGACCGCCCCGCCACTGAGGACGCTCACGTGCAGGTCGCCGGATGCGAGGTCGCCACCCACGCCCGCAGCCGCTCCCGACACCTCGCTACCCGGTGCGGCATCCTCGGCCGGGTCCGCGTCGTGGAGGACCGTGAGGCGAGGGCTAGAAATGAGCTTGTGTGTCTCCACTAGCTCGCTTTCAATAAGGTCATTCATCGCCTCCGGGTTGGCGAGAACGCGCTCCAAACGCTTCTTCTCATCGCGCAGCCCCTTATCTTCTGCCCTGATTTGGTCGCCGTCAGCCTTCGTGAGCCTGCGTAGCTGCATGGACAGAATGTAGGACGCTTGAAAGTCACTGATGTTGAACGCATCCGTGAGGGCTTTTTGCGCGTCACCAGGCGTTTTCGCTTCCCTAATAAGGCTGATAGCCTTATCCACGTCACCGATCACCGTCAGCAAAGCAGACAGTTGTGAGAGGCGAGCGTCAATCGCACCCACACGCTCACGCGTGCGCCTAGCCACACACGCGCGACGGTAATCCAGGAACAGCCTCATACACTCGATAGTGCCCAACTGGCGAGGACGCCCGTCCACGAGGAACGTGTTGTTAACGTTGAACGCGGCCTCCATGCTCGTGTACTTCCACAGCGCATCCAACACGCGGCCCGCCTGCCACTGGCGGTGAACAACAATCTCTAGGCGCTGGTCCTTGTTGCTCTTGTTGGACGCGCTGGTAATGCCCTTCTCGAACGCCTCCACCGCCGGGACGGGCTTGCCCTTCTTTGTTTTCGGTGGCTGTTCTTCGCTTTTCTCGTTAATCTGGGCGAGAACGTCACCGACACTTACGCCGTAGGGTAGTTCTGTGACGACGATCTTTGACGCGCCCCTGGGTAGCGGCTCCACCGCGACTGTGGCGCGCATGACGAAACGCCCCTTGCCGGTCGTGTAGTAGTCGCGTGCGCCCGCATGGTCTTTATCGTACACGTGTGCGCCCGTGGGAAAGTCGGGTCCGGGCATGACGGCGAGCACTTCGTCTACGGTCGCGTCCGGGCGGCGCAACAGGAGGAGGTTCGCTGCCAGCACTTCGTCTGGGTTGTGGGACGGCGTGTTCACGGCGAAGCCAACCGCCATGCTGTTCGGCGTGCCGTTCACCACGGCGTTGTTGAACTTGACTGGCAGGTCCACCGGCTCCGTCGTCGTCTCATCGTAGTTCGGCTTGAACTCGCACGCCCCGCTCTTTGCTTCCACGACGCACGCCAAACCGGCGTCAGACAGGCGGGACTCCGTGTACCTCGCCGCCGCAGGCTTGTCACCAAAATGCAAACCCACACTGCCCTTCACGTCAACGAGGGGAACCCTCATGCGGAAAGGCTGCGCTACCGTGTACACGGCCTCCTGCACGCTCGCGTCACCATGCGGGTGGTAGGCGAGCACCAACCCGGCAAACGACGCGGTTTTCTTGTGCTTCGCTGATGGGGTGAGACCGCTCGTGAGGGCCGTCCATAGGATGCGCGCGTGGACCGGCTTGAAGCCGCTGTACACGCTGGGGATGGCGCGGGAGGCGACCGTTGAAATCGCGTACTCGCCGTAGTTTTCCTCTAGCCAGTCGGCACTGTCGGTTGCGACAATACCTGTCCTCTGGCCGACGCTCTCCTGTAGCTGCTCGATGAGTTTTTGCTGCGCTTTTGTGAGCTTATTTGTTTTGCTTGACGCCATGTTCCTTGTTCTTTTCTTTCCGTCTTTCTTCGCGTTACTTCATGCCGCTAACGTGCGCTCAATATGTTCTGGTGGCTACCGTTTTTAGTCCGCGACCTCTACGTCAGAACCCAAACCCATAATCCACTCTTTACGCTTCTCCGTGTCGCCGCCAAAGATAACGTCCAGCACGCGCTCGGTTTCCTCCACGTCGCGGCGCTCCACCCGCTGCCAGCACTTCTCACTACTGAACGCGTACTGGTGTAGTCGCTCGCTCGTGGACTCGCCCAGACCCTTCATGTAGTCGGTCGAATACGAGAGTCCAGCGTCAGCCAATTGCCGCATAATCTCGTGAGCCTCCGACAGCGTGAACGCAGGCAACTCCACCACGCCACCCTTCCCGTCACCGTTTTTCACCGACACGACCGCGAGCGGCGTTTTCACCTGGAACAACAGGCCAGCGTCAATAAGGCCGGGGAACAGCTTATCCACGATCACGTACAGGAGCGTCGCAATGTGCGAGCCGTCAGGGTCCGCGTCCGTCGCAATCACAATACCCCCAGGGTAACGCATCGCACCCATGTCGAATGACGCGCCAAACCCCGCGCCGACAGCGCTAATCAGGTCTTTCACCTCACCATTCGCGAGCACCTTCTCCGTGGACGCTTTCAACGCGTTAATCCCTTTACCGCGCACACCCAACAACGCACAATCCAGGGTACGGGCGCGCTTCAAACCCGACACAGCCGAATCACCCTCACACACCATCAGGAACGTCGTCGCACCCGTGCCCGCACCCTCAGCTTCCACCAGCTTCGCAGGCAGCGCAGCTTTCGCGATCTTCGCGGACGCGAGCGACGCGTCCACCTTCTTCTGCGCGCTCAACCGGGCGCGAGCCGCCTTCAACACGCGCTCACACACGGCCGGAACGTTCTTGTCGCGGCCCATCGCCCACTCTTCTAGCGGGCCACTCATTAGTTTCGTGAGAGCGTTTGACACGGCGCGTGAACCATCCAACTGGTCTTTCGCCTGGTTAGAGTAGGTTGCGCCCGGCATCCGCACGCTCACCACGGCGACGAGGCCGTGCGCCACGTCCTCATACGTCACGTCGGGGTCTTTGACGCTCAGCCCCTTTTTCATGGACCGCAGGCGCTTGTTCACGGCCTGAGTGAGCGCTTTTTGGAACGCCACATAATGCTTACCACCAAGACGCGTGAACACAGTATTGCTGAACGTTTCCACATGCTCCGATGGCGCATCGCACCACGTAAACCACAGGTCCGCCGACATGGGAACCTCGCGCTCACTCACAGTCCCGCCAGTAGCGCCCTGGCGACTATCAGACGGCGGAATCGACGTTTTCAGCCACACAGTAGTAGACGCGCTCACGTGGAACGGGCCTGTCGCGAGCTTACGCGGGGCCGCATCCTCCAATAGGGTTTGCACACCCTCATCGCCCTCGAACTTGTAGACAGCCGTCCACGCGCCCGCCTTCTCATCCACGGTGCCGCCGAGGTTCGCCGCCTCTCCCACACCGTTTGCAAGCTCCTGGTAACTGGTGACGGTTGCCTCCATGCCAGGTGTGAGCGCGCACGTGCGCTTCACCCTCTGCGCCGCGTCCACATCCGAATACGGGTTATCCGACTGGAACACGCTATCGTCCAACCACACGGTGAACCTGGTACCTTCCTCCCACCCGGCACGCTCACTCTTAGAACGAGTGTCCGCCGTCTCATGGAGGACGCGCGGGTCAACTGGCGTGAACGCGTCACCGGGTCCATTATCGCCGTCGAAATACCCCGGCTGACCATCCTTGAACGAGAGACGGAACTCGCGACCACTCTTCCACGTCACCGCATCCACGCGCGCAGCAATCAACACAACGGACGAGAAACCCACGCCGTTCGTGCCGACCGCCGAATGGTTATCGCCGTAGTTACTGGACGTTTTTGTGCGACCAATCGCATAATACACGCCAGAACCCACCACACCATGCTCGTCCGTCTGCTCCGACACCGGCAAACCAATACCGTTATCCTGCACAGAGAACGAACGGTCCTTATTGAACGTGACGCGCACGCGTGTCGCGTACCCTTTAAGCACCTGGTCAAACGCGTTCTCAACCGTCTCCATGACGGCCTTCTGCTTCTGACGGCTAATCGTCTCCCCGTCATCCTCCTGAACACCGAAAGTCAACGACAACCGCTTCAACAAGTGTTCACGATCAGACAAGACTTGCAGCTTCTCCTCGCGGAACTCCCGCTTACCGCCAGCGACCTTACCGCCAGCACTCTTCTTCGCCGCCACCAACTCAACCTTCCGTTCTCACGATCACGCCAACCAGCACACATGCCACACTGACGCGTCAAGCGCACAAAACTTACTCTACGAACTAAAATATATGCGCACACGAGCATCATCGTCAAAACCTCGCCAAAACAGGCCGCACAACCAATACGCGACGGCAAACCGCTAACACGCGGCCACTCAACACACGACGTGCAAACGCGAAAACGGCGTTGACGTGCGTTGTGCGCACGTCAACGCCGCCACATACCAGCGACAGGGCAAGTTACAGGCGGGACACGCCAGTCACCACATAGTAGACGCTACCCTGCTTGTAGTCCACGTCTCCGAAAGCCTCGTGACAATACGCACCCACGGGAACACGCTGTTGGCGAGCATAAAACGGACTTCTACACGTCTCGTCCCACAGGAACTTCACTCCTGTTCCGTCTCCATCCCTTACGTCAACGCTCTGCATGTCGCTGAGTGCCATCCTTGACACCTTCACCGAGACGCGATCACCGACGTTCGCGGGACCATCAAACGACGCCATATCGTAAGGAATACTCGTCAACACGGCACCATAATCAGTGCGCACCGTAAAATCGGTGAGCGTCGCCCGCTCAACTGTCCCCTCGTACACGCCATACGACGAGTAATCCTTCTCTGACGCAACATGCCGTTCAGACAGAAACGAGTGAACAAACACCATCACGAACGCCGGGAGCATAAACAACACGATAGTCAGCGCGCCCCAAATGCGCGCAGCATCAACCAGATTCTCGTCGCCCTTATCGGACGCGTCGCCCCTACGACTCCACGCGAACGCTGCGGCGGCAACGAACGCCACTATAATCGCAGCAACCCCTACCCGAAGCAGAACATCAGCGAGAGAAAACGGGGCAGTAGTGATAACAGCCTCCATGACAAAGCACCCCTTCCAGAATGGAACGACCGCGCACCCTAGAAACAGTGGCGCGCCAGCCTTTGCTTGCAACAATACTTCTATTGTATCATGAGAAACGAAAAACGGCGCGCACAAAACACGCGAGCCACAACATGACACGCCCCACACGCGAATCGGGCGGGAAAGGACACGAAACCGTGAGCACCAAAGCATACGACCACTTCATCGCGAGCATGGGCGCGTTTGACGCAGCCGCTCGTATCCGAGAAGCAATCAATCCGGTATTCTTTGATGCGTTCAACGAGCAGCTACAACGCCTCGATGAGCGCCTACGATACAACGTCAACATCACGTGGGAGGGCGCAGACCTCGACGACTACCGCGTGGACCTGTCATCCAACAGTCGGCGCGTCCTCCCATCCTGGATAACCGAATACGGCCAGTGCAGCACCTTCGACATGGTTGACGCGCTCTACCATCGCATGATGGACCTCAAAAATTGCGAGAGGCGCACACTCAGCCCGCTAGACATTTTCTACGATACAATCATTATGCGCGGCCCCGACAGTGGCACGGTCGTCTTTAAGGTGCTTTCAGAAAACCGCGACTACACGGAAGTGCTCACCACGCAGGACTGGTGTGGCGACTTCTCATACTGGAATAATACCGACCGTGACGACAACGTATCCGAGGAAGAATGGGAAAAGCGCGCACAATACTGGCGCGAAATCCCCTACGCGCCTGTCGGTGACATCTCTATCGGCTTCACTCAGCCAACCCGCATCAGCGTAGCGCTCCACCACAGCCGCCCATAACGTGGCGTGTGAGCGCCGTGAAAGTAGCGCAACGAGCGGGCACAGCAAAGCGGCCGACCGGAAACTGAAACGCCACCACATTGGCGGGGCAGCCCGGTCGGCCGCTTACTTATCCGCTCAGCCGCGCGCGAGTGCCCGAATTATCGGAACGCGCGGCGCAGCCGCTTACCCTCTGCCGAGTCCAGGGCGAACAGGCCACAAAACACGTTCGACCACGCCGCAAACGCGGAGCCAGCCATCAGATAGCGCGCCACATACCACCACGCGGAACCCTCACCAGCCAGCCCGGACAGGTAGTAGAAAAAGTAAGCGACAGCAGCCCCAATCACGGCAGCAATCACCGTGGTCACCACACGCGTCACCAGACTATCGCGCGATTCACTGATACGGCAACCGTACTCGGCGGCGGCAACAATGTCACTCCACCGCGCGAACACGCCGAAAACAGCCAGAAGCGCCACTACGGCGACAAAGAAGCCGCCAGCCGAACTCGCCTGGCCGACCCCGAACACCGCCCACATGCAAACAAGCATGTAAGCAGCAACCGTGAAGTATCGGGCGATCTTGGCGGCGATAGTAAGCATAGCGTATCCTCTTCCTGGGTGTTTTCTTTCCGACAGAAACCATCATACCACGAGCAAACGCGAGGCGCGCGACGAACACGCGCCCACGCGTCATAGAACGCGACCAAAAGACGGGGCGAGCGTCACCGCTCGACTACACCCAACAGTGCGGCGTATCCGAACGTGTGCGCCAAATGAACCATTCGACGCACGCGACTACGGCGCGCAGCGCCCGACAACACCATCACAGCACCACGCCCTCACCCTTGCGGCGCGAAGCAAAACTCTCAAACATTCGCGCCCGCATGATAACACCCAGCACCTCGGCCAACAGCCTGTCAGCGCCCATCGCCACCAGAGCGACAGCTCCCCACGCGCGGCTCACTCCACCGCCAGGTACAGTAGCCAGCGCGACAGCGAGCAGCACACACGCCACGAGATAAGCGACCGGCTTCACCAGCTCGTCGCGTGCCTCAAACAGCTCTTTACGCCACGATACGCGCGGCAAGATACCGCCACCTTCTCGCACCATCCTCACCATCATGCTCACGCCCTTAACAGCCCACATGGCAGCAGAAACACACCACATGAGCACGACAGCGAACGCGACACCGACCGCCCCGCCAACAGTGTGCCCCTCCATCATAGCGGCTCGCCCCCACATGACAACCAGAGCAGCCAGTGCGACCGGGTTCGTGACGGAAAGCACGCGCATTAGCTTCACCATACCCACTCTTAACACCCCATCTCGTTCACCTTGGTAACGTCCCCACCGCCAACGCACCCCCGTGTCAATTTCAGGCGCATTGGCGTGGGCGGCCTGTCACTGCGCGTCGCGCTCACCAGGCGAAACAGCGCCACCGTCATCGTGAACGATACGCACCAGTTCAACCTGCGACCTGAACATGACAGCATCCACAATGTACCAGAACATCAGTGCATCCCACCCACCCAGAGTGAACACGCCAGACAGCACACACGTCAACACCTTCACAAGCGCGTACAATGCCACCATATACAGAACATACGGTCGAGACGACACCAACGCGCCCCGGACAGCGGCACTCCACCCTACGCGACCAGCAGTAGCCAAACCGTCACGAACAGAATCACTCGCCGCAACTGCGCGGCTCCAAGATCGCCACGACATGAACGCCGACACGCCAGCGATGCCGACGGCAAACCCCGTCACAAAGACGCTCGCCGCAGCGAAACCCCACAACAGGCCCACCGCCAGAAAAACACACGGGCTAACAACCCTCATTATACGAGCAAACATTGCTACCTTCCCCTTCTCTCTTTCTTCCATGCGCATGTGAACAAGTCACGACAATACTATCACACGCAGGCAAACGACAACAAACAGTGGTGCGCGACGGATACTGGGAGAAACGTACACGCGGGCGAACACGCCACCGCCGCCATAAAGTCCAAAGGGGTAAACCAAACACAGCAACTAACACGTGTTAGATACGTGTCTCGTAAGCGAACAGGCAATACGCGACCAATCAGACGTTAACTGAACCGCAAGGCCGCGAGCAGCGCTCACAGTCTCACTGATAGTCCGCGCTCGCGGCCGCACGGGATACCTGAATGAGGTAGTACCCGTTCCCGCCGCTGAACGCCTGACGGTACGTCACCGCGCACTTGTAGCCGTTCTCATCTTTGGCAGCGCACGCGCCAGAGGACACGATGAGGCTGATAGCGCCCTTGCCCTTATAGCCAGCGACCCACCCGTCATTCTGGCGAATCTCAGAACGCGAAGCGTACCACGGAAGATCGTCACCGCCCGGCAACAGGTACACATCCACCGTCACCTTATCGCCAGCAGCCGCATCCTCACCTAGCACTTCGCGCGGCATTTCAACGACAGCGCCGTACCGCGTCTCAATCTTCACATCCGCGTACTTCGCTTCCGTCACCGCGCCGTCGTAACTGCCGACATGTGCCAGCTCAGATACGTTCACGGTGTGCTCGCCCATTGTAGAGTTGCCGAACAGGAGCGTGAAAGCTGCGAAAAAGGCGATAACCGTCTGAACGGTCGCGCACCCGCCCGCCGTCTCATCCGTCTTGTCCAGCCACAGGTAGAACGCGAATGACGCAGCACCACCAACAACAAGCGACACCAACATCGTGAGCAACACAGCAGAGAAACTAGGAGCAACATCCCATGCGACCGTTCCCATAATCATTAACCTTCCGTTGATAGGTTTTGCTGTCAGTTGGTGGCGCGAACGGCCTTGACCGCGTAAAAGCGAGCCTTACCGCCCCACTTGCTGCGCGGCTCGTCGCCCATAGCAACGTCCGCCCCATAGTCGGCCATACACTTGCACTCGCGGGCATCCACGAAGCCACCCGCGCCATCAGCGCGCACATCACCCTGCCCGGCAGGCGAGGCGACAACGGACGCGTCAACCTCCACACGAGCGCCACGGAAACACGCGACCTCCGGCACGCTATCAGCGTCAGCGAACAGGACCGCACCGGAATCTGTTTCAACCTCTACGATACGCGGTGCAACGTTACGCACCGTCGCATTAAACGCGCCCAGCGGCTTATAAAACGACTCCGGCACCGGGCGCACCTTCTCCATCGAATCGGGGCTAAGCATGAGCGCCCCAGCTAAGAGAGCAATCATCCCAAAGATGAAAAACGCGCATACGCACGCAGGAGAGGGGCCAATGACACGGTTGAGCGCAAAAGCCGCCACCGCCCCAACAATAGAGAGCACGGCAACACCGTCAACGAGATTCTTCTTCCACTGCGCAATGTACCCGTACAGAAGCATAATTAGACCTTTCCTAGCAACATGTTCGAGGCGACAGCCTACGCGCCCCCCTTTTACACGATCATAACACGGCGCAGGCGACTACGCGCGCCGAAACGCTCACATGCGGTCGCGCGCCTACAGGAAACACAACACCACGCCACCCAACTACTACACCAACACTAACGAACTCCGGGCAAAACCGCAGTCACGAGGTGCGAACGGACGTGACAGCGTACCAATGCTCGCCATCGTCGCCGAGAGCTTGCGAACATGTCAACACGCCAGACGACGCACAATCAGCATCATACACGAAAATGGGACCGCCCTCGCCAGCAGCGCCACGGTCACGATTCGGCAAAAGCGAAAGATGCTCCGTCGCTTCCAACTTCGACACATCAACATCCACAGTTGCGCCAACAACATCAGCGCCTTCCGGCATCATAGACGCGGGGACAGGTAGAGACACACCGAAATCGGTTTCCACCTCAACCAACTGCGACTGCGGGTACACGCGCGCCACTGTCGCCGTATAGCTCCCCAACTTCTCGTAGTCACCCTCGGCTACGGGTCGCGGACTAGATGACAGTAGCACGAGAGCGGCGAAACCGCCGACAAAAGCAATCAGATAAGCACTAAGCAAGCATTTGGCAGCCACAGATGCCACCTTGCTTTTCTTCTCCTGAGCATAATAGGACAGCGCAGGGTAAACAACCCAGACAAGCATCAATACCAGTGCGGACACAATCATAAACGTGAATTCACTAAATGGAACGTCACGAACGATCACAGTGTATTCTCCATTTCTTCATCCCGTGAGAGCGCGGGTACATAGCATATTGGATAGACCACACCATACCACGAGAACACCGGACACGCCACAACAAACACGTCAGGCGCGTCGCACTCGCGCGTGCTACACTATAACCAGCAAGGAAAACACCAACACCAGATAATAGGAGACGCGCCATGTTCATCAACCTCGACAACACCGACAGCGCTTACGAGACGGCGCGCAAGTGCCTCCCCTACTACTACGCGGTTGCCGCCACCAGCCCACACGTGCAAGCGATGGCAGCAGAGCGACTACAGGCAGGGTGGACCAGTGCGCAGCTCAAACAGACACTCCCGCGCCTCAGCGATTACCACATGGCGACCACCGACCACGCCTCGCACGTCGTGAACCGTTGGACACACAGCGCACCCGTAGACAAGGCACCTAACGTCATGCGCCGCAAGGCAGAGGAGAAAGCCGCGCGCACCATTGAGCGCCGCCTCAAAAAGTCCGAGCGTGAGCAGTGGGGAACCGAGCAGGGACGCGAACGCCTCAACCTCGCAAACGAACTGTGGAAGCAGGTGCAAGCCGATCACCCCGAATACGGGCGCGCACAAACCGCACTCGCCGTCGCGCAGCTCCTCACCGAGCGCCGCAACGCGCAGGCATAACACCGCGCCAGCATGAGAACGCGCGCCCTACGGCTCCGCCTCTCGCGTGACATTAAAGCGCCGGACCCCGCCACCATACGGTGAGCAAGCCCGGCGCTTTTACACGCCCCCGCACACTTTCAACGAACAAAAGCAGCAATACCCCTATCGGCCGCGCATCGACGCGCACGCAGCACGCCAACGCCCCTCAGTAAGGAAACCCGGCACGCCCAGGCGCACCTCCACCGGGCGACGAAACCGAGCGGGAACCGCATCCACCGCTTGTGCCAACGCAGCGCCGTCACCATCCGTCACGGCAGCGCGAACAGCCGCAACATGCGCGTCCAATTCAGCCTTCACGCTCACCGTCTCCACGTCACTATTGCGGCCCTTGCCCTTCTGCGCGGCCTTCCAGTCAAAATCGAGCGGATGCCCCGCCTGCATGAGCATTTCCTGCACCGGCACCAGCGCCCACAAGCCGAAACGACGCGCAACCTTCTTCCCCGAATCGCCGACACTGTTCATCTCGGCAACACGCGCCAACCCGGTTTTTACCGCCTTCTTCGTCGGCAAACCGTTCTCGCGCACGCCCAACGCGTCCAGCCACTTACCGATGGTGGAACCGCCCACGTTAAAGAGTTTCCCCAAGTCCGTTGCTGACACGAAACCGTCACTGCCCGCGCCCGGCTGTTTCACGCGCTGGTTCGCCCACCCGCGCACAAGGCTGATGCCCGCGTTTTTGCGCGCCCACGCGGCCACCGCATCCACACCCCACAGTGCAGTACCCGAGCAGCGGAACACCAGCCCAGCGTCCACCGCATCCTGCGTCGGAATCATCCGCTGCACCCTAGAACCGTTCACGCGCTCACGCAACATGCCGCCAGCCGACAACAGCGCCAATACGTCACCGCGTGACACACCACGATAACAGTCATGCAGGTTTTCGACGCGCGCGTGCGACGGCGACTTACCCGTCGTGTACGCCGCCTCCGGCAACTCGTTGCACATTAGTTTACCTCCTAATCTACATGGCCTCGTTACCAAGGCCAGCTCCAAGTCTCACGGCGCTGTGACGCGCCTGCTTGGTTCGCGCTTCACAGGGGACCACGTTGCCCAACAATGAGTTGGTCCGTTTTACGTCTCCTCCACGCGCGTTTAACGTCTCCGGGGCACTCCCGGCGACCTGAATATTAATAGCCGCGTTAAGGTCACGGTCAATGGACAGACCGCACGCGTCACAGTTGAACGTTCGCTCAGCGAGGGACAGCTTGGCTTTCACTACCCCACAATTCGAGCATGTTTTACTGGACGGGTACCACCTGTCAACCACACGTAACACGGTACCAGAACGAGCCGTCTTGTATTCTAGCTGGCGGCGAAACTCACCCAGAGCCGCGTCCGACAGGCTACGGGCGAGATGATGGTTTTCCACCATTCCCGCAACATTCAAGTCCTCAATACACACAGTATTGTAGGACCTGGCAATCATTGTCGTAGCCTTGTTAATCGCATCAGCCCGCACGTCCGCCACGCGAGCGCGCAGCCGAGCAACGCGCCCTTTAGCCTTCTCACGACGGGCGCTACCCATAACCTTGCGACTCAACGCCTGTTGAGCTTTCCGCAACGCTCTCAGCCTCGCGCCCAGGGCGCGCGGGTTAGGGATAACAGTCCCGTCCGACAGTGTGGCAAGATTTTTCACCCCAAGATCAACACCAACCGCGCCACCCTTCGGCACCGTGGTAACGGCTGGCTCGCGTTCCACAGTCAAACTCGCATACCAACGGCCCGCACGACGCGACACGGTTATGCGGACAAGACGCGCACCATTTACCCGCTCATAAACATTCTCCATGCAATGAACCCTGCCAATACGCGGCAGCTTCAACCCATAAGGGTCACTAGCCTTGGGCGCAGTGAACCCCGTGGAATACGCGAACTTCGCAACAGTGTTTTTCGACTTGAAACGAGGAAACCCAACGCGACGCCCCTTGCGTTGCCCCTTACGGGACTTAGACCAGTTCGACAAACCCCGAGCCAAGCCATACAGGCCCATATTGTAGGATTCTTTACTGTTCTGACTCCACCACACGACGCCAGTATCAGGGTTAACGGCGAGAGTATCTTTGTTCGCGTTCCACCAACGGAGTAGACCATAATGCGACCAATCGGGAACCTCACCTTTATCCAGCGATTCCTTCACGTGAGCGAGACCCGCGTTATAAGCGAACCGAGCAGCCCCGGCATGACTCGCCATCAGACGCTCCTGCCTCGGCGTAGGGTCGAGACGAACCTTTACAGCCTCATAAGAACACATCTGGCAATCACCTCCAAAACCACTCCCGCTCACTTACCAACATGTTACTGATAGTAACACAATATCGGCGAAGAAACCAACTCAACTCAACAGCAAGCACATCCCATGCCCCTCACCTAACCGTCACCAATACCCGACGCACAGACGGATCGGTCAGTGCGCTAACGAGCGTATATAGCAGCGCACGAGCAGACAAAACAACGGGAGCTCACAAGAGAACGGGAGCGGCGGCAAAAGAAAAACCCGCAGTCGGAAGCGGTACCACCTCCGACTGCGGGCAGAAGCAACACCCAAAGGACGCTACCTCACTTTGCATGGCCCACGCCTTTTATGCGTCACCACACGCCCGTAGTGGACGTGTAGGAGAGGCCCGGCGGGGGATCTGTTGCTACCACAATAGCACACTCGCCGCCAAGCGCGCAAATCGACACCGAAAAAGAGAAACCCCGTAGCTGGCAAGCGCTTACCGGCTACGGGGCGGAGGCGAGCAAATGCCGCCTCTCCTCACGGCCACGACCATTTGTGCAATCACCGCACATCACAGGGGATATGCGGGAGAGGCCCGGTTGTGGGTCTATCACGATAACAATAACACGCCTGCGCCAGGCGCGCAACGTATTATCAACGAGACGTGCGCCACACTAACAGTCAGCGCCTACGGCGCACCCACCGTTTTCAGCACGCGCAACGCCACCCGCTCCGGGGCACCGTCCGACGCGTCAACAACCGGGACCGCACCGCACTGGACAGCCTCATCGAGAGCCGTCTCCGTCTCATGGCGCAACGCCTCCACACTCGGCAGCGCCCCATCTCGCCCCATCAGGCGCTTACGCTGCACCTCCGGCGACACGTGCAAACACACAACAGGCACACCCGCATCATACAAAGCAGCAACCTCGTTAGGCATACGAACGTCAGTGAAAATAGGGAACTCGCGCTCCCAATCCACGCTATCGACGGCGGCGCGCACCCAATACCCATAGTCCACGCTACGCACAGTCTGACCAAGCAACTGATAGGCGACGCGCTTCGCAGGCGTTTTCACGGCAACAAACGTCTCCTCATCCCACGCGCCCGCGTCTCCCTCGCGCTCAGCGTCCGCGACAATCTGACAATACACGCCGACGAGACCGCCGGACAGTGGAGCACCAGCAGGCATAAACGCCGCGCACAGCGCCTCATCCTCCACGATGGCGCGCTCCACATCCAACGCGGTCTCCACGCCGCTACGTAGCGCGAGAATACTTTTCACCGCCAACGCTTGACGGTACGCTTCTCGCTTTAGCACGTCAGCGAACGCCACTCGACGCGCCGCGCGCCCGCCAGCGACATGAGCCACAGACGGGTGACGCAACAGGCCAGCGAGAGCAGCGGCCGTCGTATCCTTACCCGAACCCATAGAACCAGCCAAGCCAATACCGGGCAGCGCCCCGCCAGCAAGACGCTTACTAGTGAGAGCGTCACGCTTGTGGACGAGGGTCACCATCGACAATTCAGCAGCCGCGCTTCGCATAGTCACTCGCCCTCGCCTTCCAGCTCAGCGAGCGCCGCCTTCATGCGAGCACGCGAAAACACAAACATGCCCGCCGCGCCGCCAAGCGTGAACACATACGTGAGAATGTACGCGGCAACCACGACAGCGGCAGCAACCATGTTCCCCTCGCGGGCGGCAGGAGCAAGGCCGATAGCGACAAGCGGCAGCGCACACCCCACGGCCGCAACAGTCGCGAACACGGCCTCAGCGACCGCGCCACGACGCAGCATCAGAACAGCCATAACAGCCAACACAATGAACATAACGACGAAAAAAGCGTTGGGCACAAGAATCATGAGGATACCTTTCCGTTTCGTTTCCTCTAACCGAACACCAGTGTACCGCATCGACAGGAAACGCGCAGCGCAGACACGCGGACAAGGAAAGATAGGAACGCCACAACTCCGTGGCAGGAAAATACGCAAGAAAAACTTAACGCCCCTCCGATGCGGCAGGAAGTAAGCGCGCGGTCCCATTTCGGCGGCAGCTATCTTCACTCCAAACGTCCGCATGGAGGGGCGAAAAGCCAAACTCGAAAACCTCAAGAGTTTCATCAGGGGTAACACTCCCTAACAAGCAGAACAATAGCACACACGCAACCAGGCGCGCAACCCGCCAGCCACCACAAGCACAGTGACACTCGCCACAGAGAGACGTGGAACAAAGCCACGCGAGCGAACACCGACAGCAAACCAGAGCGCAAAACACCCAGCTACCGGGACAAGCCAGCCATACGCTCCACGCCAGCCAACACGTCAGCGCCCACAACGCCGCCAGCGGCCAAAGAGCGCACGCCCTCCACCACGCGACCCCACGACACCACAGGCAACACGCCGCGCTCGGTGAGACTGTCAGCGCACGCCTCTTGACGCACGACGTTACGCGCCAACTTCACGAGCCGCCCCAAATCACCGCGCCCAGACGCGAGTGCAGCCCTGTCACGCTTAGCCTGGCCGCGATAATGTGCCACTAACAACGGCAACGGCACACGCACACTCTCCACCAGAGCGCGCCCTACAGCCCCGTCACGCCACAACGCGCCACCATAGGTGCGAGCCTCCACGCATACTTGATCTGCCTGCGCGAGCAAGTGAGCAAACCGCCCAGCCGTCACGCACAGCGCATCCACGCCACCAGCATGAACATTCACCGCCCGCACTTTATCATCGACACTCGCACCCACCACCAACAGGTCACAATCACTATCCTGATGGTTCAGCCCGTGGAGCCAGGAGCCGCGCAGGCACACGCCGTCCACGCCACCAACACGATCAGCCCACGCAGCGAACTTTTCGTCAGCTCGGATAGCAGCATAAGCGTCAGCGCGCGCCAACACATACGACAACGAGGCAGACGGAAGGGCCGCCGAACCCCTTGTCTGCGCATCCGCCCCGGTAGCATCCACATGACGCGCGATCACTTGTTCACTCATGGCGCCAATTGTACCACAGAGGGCGCTGCGCGCGTCGGCTCAACCTGAACAACAGCAACGGCGAGCGCGCAGAGAAACAACTCGACACACCCATTTTTGGGTACAAGAAAGGCCGGGGCATCGTCGCGCCGACCCCGGCCTATCTCGTACTCGATTTGCTTAACCGCTAAAAGGCGCGTCCACCTTATGCTTCCACGCGAACGCGCACACCCTGGTCCACGACGACCAGACGCACACGCCCGCGCAGCTCCACAGTCCACGTGAGACTGTTTTGCGTTTCGCTATTCGAGCTTTTTGATGACCCGCCCTGGACGCGGTTTACGCGCGGAACGGGTCGTTACCACACACAATAGCACGCGCGAACGCGACCATGCAACACCCGCTTGGCGAGACGCGCGCCACACGCCGGTGAACGACACACGTTACTAACGAGCGTACCCGCGACTCTCCGACGAATACACTACATCACTATCTGCCGTCGGCGGCTCGCCAGCGCACAATGTGAGAGTCTGCCAGTTTTTCGCACCATCGGGCAAACCGAACCGCTTGCCCTCATCCGCCATGAACTCATAGTCCCGCATCGCGTGAACTTCCAGCCCCTCATCATCATCGTAATAACGCCCGTCCACTTGCTTCACCGCGTCACGCTCAGACGCGCGCCTACGCTGCATGGAAGCGTTAATGAGCGCGCGGAACCCGTCAGACCGTCCGACCGCCCACAGCGCCTCCTCGCGCGTAATCTCCCGCGTGACCAGACCCTTACTCTTCCACACGTAACTGTAGCCCTCCGGGTCCGTGTTGCGCTCCCACTCACAGTAGTCAGCGTTCCGAAGCGTAGCGGGCGCATCCCGATTATCGGGTATTTCAACCATAATGTCGCCTCGAACAAACGCCATACTGGACGGCGTGGAGATCATACGTAGATCATCGTCATCCCCTTCCCTCTCCTCGTACACGCGTCCGTACACGAAACTATCAAGCTCACCAGGATAGTCGTCGTTCTTTTCTTTCGCCTCATTAAACCGCTCGTGAACAAAACTGTTCGTATCGTAGTCAAAATCGTCCAACTCGCCGAGCAGAGCCTTCACACGCGCACCGTCGCGCCCAATGAAAATATTTTCAAGACGCGTCGCGCCCTTCACCGGGCCTTTCTTTTTCGCGGACGAGAACGCCGTCACAGTAACACCAAGCTCACGCTCGTTACGCGCCTGCGCCTCCTGCGGACTCATATCCACGTGCTCGCCGTGAGTACACCCATGCGTCCCCACATTCTCAGGACGCGCCACGCACACCTTCCACAGCCCGTTCGCATCTTTCCCAAATCGCCTCGTCACCACAGCGGAACACCCCTCATCCACAAAACCATTACACGACACGGCCGCCACCGAGCCAACACAACACCGACGACAACACCGTAATAGCCACCGCCCGCACCACACGCGGGACGGAACGGCGCGCCGTCACCACCAATGATTAGTCACCCAAAAACGGTACGCGGCCCCCCACGACCCATAACGCCCCACCGCATAATTGTGCGCCCACCGCAACTGAGTCACCGGGTTATCGTGCCAGTCCGCGCCAGCCGACGCGAGCTTACCCGCCGGAAGCGACTGAGGAAGCCCATACGCGCCACTCGAACGATTCACCGCATGGTAATTCCACCCGCTCTCGTGTGAAATAATGTAGTCCACGTACCCGAAATCGCTGTCGCTGATACCGGCGGCGCGCATCCAATCCGCTTTCGACCCGGACGGGCTAAACGTGGGCGCAGAAGAAGCAGAAGCGCCGCCAGCAGACGCGCCCTGCGCGTCAGTAGCGCCGTCAGTGCCACTGGTCTTGCCGAGCAGACGGTCCACATCCTCACGGCTCGTCAACGAATACAGGGGCGCACGGTACCTGGCCGTCACCACGCCCGCGCTATCCGTCTCCTCACTCACGGGCGACGCAGGGTCAACCCCGGCAGCAACAAGAACCTCCGGCGACACGGGCTTTGTGCCGACCTCACGCACGGCGGGGCGCGCAGCCACCGTGTTCTCACCCAACACGACACTATGGACGCGCTCACCGTCGCGCTTGATCGAGAACATGGTTACGTCGTGAGCGCCGTCAGTGCCGGGCGTGAGCGTCCACTCACCCACCAACAGGCTATCCGTGTCGCGTTTTTCTTCCACGGCCTTATCCGCTGTGGAAACGGTTTCTTCGCCGCGCCACACGCGCACCACGCGCACCACCACACCGCCGTCAGCGTCCAACCCCACGGTCACCTCGTCCAACGGGGATGCGGTTACGCCTGCGGACGCGGCCACGTCACGCGCCGACGCTCCATCCTCAGCGACACCGTTCACAGCCTTACCGTCGGCGACCACGCGCGCCGGGACCGGGGCGCTACCACTGTTGACGGGCACACCCTCCTGAGACGGGGCAGACACGACAACAGCGCCCGCACTATCGTTACCGCGCGAAAGTCCGGCAGTTGCGCCGCTAAGCCCGCTATCGTCGTCGCTGTCGCGGGATGCGCGAGAGGCCACGTTCATGCCGCGAGCGTCCGCCACGTCACGCAGCACACCCACCATGTCAGGCCGCACCGTCCCCACCGCGACCACGCCGCCCGCGCCGTCATGGACGAGAGCGCTCCTGCACCGCACCACACTCACCTCGTCAACGCCCGCGAGGGCAGTGTCAACACTGGGCGTCACCTGGTCACACTCACCCACCGGCACGCCACCGTCAGTGAGCAGGTCGCCGACCGTGCGCCCCCACGACACCACCACGCGGCCCTCGCCACCGCCAGCAGCAGAGTCCGCCACGGTGACCGCGTGGCGAGACGACAACACGCCATAGACGCACGCCACCACAACCAGCACAGACGCAACGAAAGCGGCAGCGAGCACCACACTGCGCGGCGCGGACATCACACGCTCATGAGCGCGAACAAACACGCCGCGCAAACGACTAACAAACGACATCGAAAACCCCTTAAAAAGAAACAGTCGCGAAGCTACATGAACCTAAATAAAAAGCAACAAATAGCGACTCTTGCACACGATATTACCACAATAGAAGAAGCCCCGCCAACAAGGCGTGCGTGAGGCGCAAAAACGGAAGCCAAGCGGGCGCGCATTTAACGCCACGCGCAGAAGCGGGCGTCAAAGAAACCGCGAGAAAACACAGAAGGAACAACAAGAGCATGGGCGACAACAAAGCAAAGAAAACAAAATACGGGCAGCGCCAAAAAGACGGCGCATGGACCCCGTGCAGCGCATCATTCTTCGGCGCTCGCGGCTGCAACCACGTCGGCGAACACCGTAAGCTCACCGCAGACGAAGCGCGCGCACTCAACAGCGTCATCTTCGAGCAAGGCTTCACGCTCCCCACCGACGACCATGACATCCGCATGTACCGGGAAGATATAGTCAACCGAGACTACCCTCTCGCTGACCCCGTGATGCGTGCCTACATTCTCACCATGCGTGAACAGACCGGCAACCCCGACTGGATGCCCGGTTTTCACGCGCACGACCCGAACTGGCTCCTCTACTACACGTCCAGCAACCTCTCCCCCAACGCCAGCCAGGAGCAGGTGAACAGGTTTGTCGCCGATGCCATGAGGCGGGGACTGCATGAGGGCGTCCACGGCGGCTATTTTAGCGAACGCGACCCAAACACGGGCGAGGAAGGCCATTACAACCTACCTAATGCTCCCGGCAGTGCAATCACGCGCACGCCGCCACCAAGCGACGACCCAAACGCGCCCACCGTGTACACGACCATCGTGCAAAACGCGGCAGGCGTGAAATGGTGGGACCAGAAATCACCAGAGTTCATGCGCCGCAAGCAAGAGGACTACGACAGTAAGCAGTGGGTGGAAAGGTTTGTGTACGACGCGGAAACACCGTTTGTCACGCTCGGCGTACAAGGCCCAAACCTGGATGAAGCGCGCCACGTCGCTACAGGCGGACAAGAGGGCGTGACCCTCGAACTCAACGACCTCGGGTACGGGCCGTCCTCCTACGCGACCATCCCCACCATTCCCCAACACCGACTCTGCGAAAGCATTGAGATCAGGCGCGGCAACGTGAACCTATCCGGCAACTGGGCAGTCACCGTCGGCCGCGAAGGCCGCGTGTACGAAGCCGACCAGACCGGGTTCAACCAGTGCGACGGCGTAGTACACGTCGCCCGCAACAGTGGGTTCCGCAAACTCGGCGACAGTGGGCACGTCATCACCGCTTTGGACTGCGACTTTGACACCATCAGGGGCGGAACCGTGGAGCACGTGGACGGCGGCACCGTGCGCGACTACAACGGGACCGGCATCCACCACGCCACCAACAAAGCGAACGTGACCGCCAAAGGCGAAGCCCACATTAACACAGTGGACGGCGGCTCGTGGGTGCGCGTATTCGACGACCCGAAAACCGGGCAGAAAGGACGATTCACCGCGTCCACCGTGGAAATCGGCACGCAACTTTCCTACAACGGCGAAACAATCATCGTGAAAGAGGACACGCCACTAGAGGGCAGCTTCTACAGTATCGGCGAGATCGTCGCAGACACCGGCATGACCAGCATCACCCCACACGAGAGCGCGCCAGGCTACGAGTTCGGACAGATCATCAACGGCCGCAAGCCCGCCCTCAAAGCAACAGAGACGCACGCGCGCGCCTACAGGGAACGCGACAAACACTTCCAATGGCAGCAAGCGGCGCTCGGCTTCCACGGGTACGGCGGCGCAGACAAGACAGGCGGCGAAGGCGAGTATGAGCGCGTCCACATGGACAACGACAGCCTCTACAAGGGATACGCTCGCTCAACAGACAAGTACGCGGGCCGCACCCCCGGACAACCCCACAAAACACCCGGCGTGAAACCACCCGAACACATGCGCAAACCCGGCACCGACAGCGGTGAACTGTTCGCCGTGTGGGAAGGCCGCAAACGCTCACTCCCACCCGACTGGGAGAAAAGCAGCCTACGGGCAGCGCTAGAAGCAGCATCCACACCCCCGCCACCCAGCGGCGAGAGCAACAGTGCGGGCGCAACAACGCCCATTCCAGCGCCGCCGGTACCGCCGCCGCCCGCACCCCCAGCAACAAGCTGACAACACAATACCGGGCACACGGTGAAAGCCCCGCAGGCGACAAGCACGCCCCACACCCCTCGTCAAGGGGTCAAGGCGAGCGCCTGCGGGGCTTACACGCACCCATGCGCCCGATTAGGCGACCGTGTAATAAAAGGCCGTCAGAAGCGCGTACAGCGAATCTATCGACAACGAACGTCGCAAGACGTGCGGGACAGGGCACGCGCACGCCTCACACCGGACGCCGGGTGAACACGCACGCTAAGCGCCACAGTGCGCGAACGTTGCCAGTTAGTTCTCGAACCACGTGAACGGCTCACGCTCCACCACACGACCACGAATAAAGTAGTTATACGGCCGCTTACGGCGCTTGCTCGGATGCGCAGTCTCACAATGCGAGATCATACCACGCACCGGCTCAGGCTCAACCGTGTCCCAAATACGCGACAACTCTCGACGCTCATCATCCGAGAAATCATGGTAACGGTAGTAGGCGTTAAAATCTGGCTTCACGTCAGCGCCCACAACCTCCACCAGCGGATTGTGCCAATCATGCCACTGGCCGTCCCCCTCGTGCTCCTCGTACCTACCGAACACGCTGAGCGCCACGTCGCGCGCACGCTCTTGCAATTCCAACCCCGTCGCAGACGGTTCACGACTCACACGCACATGACGAGGGTCATCCCGCCCACTCGTCCCCGTACTCCCCCAATACGACACGCTCCAAGTATTGAACTGTGGGTTATCATACGTGCCTGGAACCATGATCTTAATTGTCATCTGACTGTTCCTGCCGCCAGACACCCGATACTTGAGTTCGTCGGGCAAAAACCCTTCCGCGACCGCATCTTTGAGAACGTCGCGCATAATACGGTTCCTGATCTTCGCGTCCTGTAGCGCCTCATCAATGGTGACACCATACGTGCGGGCCGCCTTTTCGGCGCTCGCAGTCGCATCAAACCGAGTACCCGCCACCACAGGAGCGAGAGGCTTCCCGCTTTTACCGTACACACTCATGTCCGTGATACCCAGGCTCGCAGGGTTGAGAGCACTCAGTTTACCGTCGTATTCCCCTCGCTCGGCGCGCTCGTTCACCGCCTGCGTGAACCCGCCGACGCGCGAGGCGTTATCCGCCTCCATCATCTGCTCCGCCTCACCCGCTGGGACCGTCACATGCTCGAAATGGCGACACAGACCGCGCCCACGATTCTCAGGCTTCGCCCTACACACCGACAAAGGGCCTTTCGGACCACCAGTACGCCCCAACACAACAGTACCGTTACTCAATGGTACCAACTCCTACAACCAACAACAGATAAGAAACAAACAACACGAACAGCGACGAAATACGATAAGTACTCACCGCCATGCGACAGGCGCACCCCTCACACGTCGCGCCCCCGAGAACACGGGAAGCTACACGAACAGGGCCGGGACACCCCACTCTCACATTGGAGAAATAGAACTGTCCCGGCCTTGTTGCCTTTAAGAAAACGCTAGGCGTTCAGCGGCGGCTCCCCTTACGGTTCACCACCACCGCTGCCAGCCCCACTGCTGCGGCTGCCACCAGCGCACCGACTGCTGCCACCACGACCAGCATGTTACCGCCGGTCGATGGAAGCGCGGATGCGGAATGTACGCCCACACCCTGAGAACCACCGGCTGAACCCACCTGACGACTGCCGGTACCGGCTTCGTCTGTGGTTTGCTTGGCTGCGCGAAAGGGCTGCTCGTGGCCCTCACCTTTCCCTTGGGTGGCTTCCCCAGGCTTGACGTTAGCGTTCGCGTTGTCGCTTGGCGTGGCCGACGTGCCGGGTGTTTCCGGCTGCTTGTTGGCTGGCTGAGACGGCTCAGGGGCGGGAGCGGGCTTGTCTGCGTCGCTGTTACCCGTGTGCTTGTCGGTTGACGGTGCTGGGGTCTCCGGCTGCTTGTCGGCTGGCTTGTTCGCGTCACCCGTTGCAGCGTTGCCGTTCACGCCCGGCGTGTCCGGCTGCGTGGACGCGTTGTTGTCGCCTGTCGTGTTTTCGACGGGGCGCGTCGCTGGCGTGCCATCTCCGGGGTGCCCCGTGTCAACGTCCGTTGCCGCGTTGTTGTCGGCTGGCTTCGCCGACTCGGACGGTGCCGGGGTCGGCACTGGCTCAGCGGTTGGCTCAGCCTGTACAGGAGTTGGCGTCGGCTCAGCGGGTGCCGGTGTCGGCTCAGCGGTCGGTGCAGGCGTTGGTGTCGGCTCTGGTGCCGGGGTTTCCGTCACCGTTGGCGCGTCCGGGCCTTTCTCCCACACACGCACGTAGTCAACGTACATTGTCGAACCAGCGCCATCAGCGCTCTTATAGTCGTCAGCAAACTTGGTCGCATCAACAAACGTCTTGTCAGCCCAGTTATCATGCTTCGCCAAGTAGCTGCCGCCCACCATCTGATTGAGTTTGAGGACTAGGTTGTTGTCTGGGTCCGCAAAGGGATTGCTCGCGCCCTTGATGTCGCTCATCTTCACGCGATGCGTCATCTGCCCATCAAAGTAGAACTCAATGGCATCAGCGGTCTTTAGCAGGCCGTAGGTATGCCACTCGGTCTGCGAGGAGGCCGTGTCGCCGTGCATCGCGCCCTGGTGCTGCTGGGTTTTCTTGGGGTTGCCTGCCCTGGGGGTGTGAATGTTGCTCATCAAGAAGCTCGGGTCATAGCCCTTGCTCTCGAAAATGTCGATTTCACCGTTAGCGGGCCAGCCGCCCTTGGTGCCGGTTCCCCAGAAAGATGACCAGGACGAGCGCGCGCTCGGTAGCTTGATGCGCGCCTCGGCATAGAAGCCAGTGCCCGGCGCTGCATACAGCACAGTGCCGTCTTTTGTCTTTGTCGTAATCATGCCGGAAGTGAACGGCGCATCATAGGTCGTGTTTCCGTCCTTGCACGTGCGCGGAACCTGAGAACCATCCCACTTGGTTTTCATCGGCGAATACCGGGCAGTCAGGTTCAAAACCCCATCTCGCACAGAGACGTTATCCGGGCTGTCTGTGTACTGCGCCTGTGAACGCTGAGCGGGGTCAAAGCACCCGTACTGGTAACCCCATTTAGAGGTATCCAGCGAAGTTCCATCGAACTCGTCTTGGAAACTTACCTTGTTATATCCTTGCGCGCGTACCGCTTCCGGCGTAGACGCAACGCTCGCGTCAGCCGCCCAAGCGTGAGAAGCGCCACCCGCACCAACAATACCGCCCGCAATTGTCGCCGTCGCAGTGAACGCGAACAAGGCACGAGCAAACCTACCACGACGTGCGCCCTTACGGGGCGCACACTTACTATCTGCTACCATATATGACTGGCATCCTTTACCTAGAGGTCAACTTACCACGCTAAAATAACAGACACCACCGCCCCCGTCAAAACCACAGAAAACCCCGCAAAACCGCCAAAAACAAACACCGCTTAACAGGGGCCAAAAACTCGATGAAGCCACTAATAAACAGGGTTATACAACAACCACGGTAGCGCAGAAACGCAACCAACAGACAAACGCGGCCACGCGCGCACTACACCACGCAGCCCCGCGCGCTACACGCAAGCCGAACACCACACCAACGCTCACGATCACTCAGGACACGCACACCAAACACGCAACAGTCGCCACAGAAACGCCACGCCCACCGCGTAACCAGCACGCAACAGGCACCACAACACAGGCGCACAAACGCGCAAAAGTAAGAGCGCCGCCCCACCCCACAAAAAGGGGACAGGGAGGCATCAAACAGCGAAGCACCTAGCGGTCACGACACGCGCAGAAACCCCTCCACACGAGCACGCTCATCGTCCGTCAACGAAATGTCACCCAACAGCCAACGACCAGCCGCCCGATTCTGAGCGCGCAGACCATCCAGATAGTCAGATAGCGAGTCCCCCCAGCCGAGGTCGCCCCACGCGCACGCGTCAAAACCCTGATTCGGGTCCACGACACTGATACCGCCAACCGTCTCATACGACACAGAAAGATTCTCGGCAGGAACCACGCGCAGAGGATGCTGCAAACGCACCATATCCTCATCATAGCAAGCCACGCGGATGCCCACATTGCGGGCGAACGGCGTAAACTCTCCGTCAACCAGCTTACAAGCCGCATCAAGCGCGGGAACGCCCGTCACCTTCGCGGCGGCAGCGCGCACAGCCGTGCTGTTCCACAGTGCAAGAAGCTCATACAGGTCCACGGACGTGCCGTCGGAGAACTCAACCACGCCATAGTCTGCGTAAGTTCCGTTCAGCGTTCCTCCACCCATCAACATGGGGACCAGAACGCGCACCCTATTGCCAGGCAGCATGTTCGCCTGATTGTTCTTACCGCCGTCCGCGTACATGAATGAAAACGAACCCATAAAAGCCTCCAATGTTCACCCACCGCGCACTAAACCGTTGCGGCGTAACGATCTTTCCAACAAGTCAATCATACCACGTCGCGCGGGTACCACGCAACGCAAACACGCAACTACGCCGCACGCGCGCCACCGACAAAACAAAGTGGGGCGAGACACCCCCAAGAAAACCTTGGGAAGCATCTCGCCCCACCACTAGCGCACCGTTTCATCCACAATGGCGTGCGCGCATCACCATGTCACTTACCGCGACGACGCGCAGCAGCCACACCAGCAGCGCCACCACCAGCAAGCAGAGCCACACCACCCGCAACAGCAGCCACGCTCGCGCCCGTCACTGGCAGGGTCGGGGCAGGCTTACTCGCCTGCGGAGCAGGAGGAGTAGCCGGAGGAACAGTGGGCGGAGTCTGAGGCTTCGGCTCAGGCTTCGTCACAGCCTTAGACGGGTCGCCCTTCACGCGCTTACCCTTCGGGTCGTTTCCCTCCGGGTGAGCAGTGTTCTCCACCTTACCGGCTTCCACGTCCTTATCGGTTGCGACCGACGTTGCCGAACAATCCATGCTCTCATCCACAGCAAGCGTGGTCTTGGGGCAGGACAGGTTCTCGACCTTGCCGGTACCCGTGTACGCGTCCTCCACCACGGTCACGTCGGTGAGGTCAACCTTACCGTCGTTCGTGACCTTGAACTTCCAGTGCAACGTGTCGCCAGCCTTGTAGGTCGGCTCATCAACGGTCTTAACGATGCTGATGTGCGGGTCGCCCTTCTCCTCGTTGGGCTTCGGCTTCGGCTTCGGAGCGGTTACCGCCTTAGACGGGTCACCCTTCACCCTCTTGCCACCTGGGTCGTTGCCCTCGGGGTGCGCGGTGTTCTCGATCTTGTCAGCGTCCACGTCCTTCGCGGATGCGACAGATGTCGCCGAGCACATCATGGACTCGCCGATAGCGAGCGTCGTCTTCGGGCACGACACGTCCGTCAGCGGGTTCGTACCCGTGTACTCGTCCTCCACGACCTTCACGTCATTCAAGATGGTTTCACCATCGTTTGTGACCTTGAAGTCCCAGTTAAGGGTGTCACCCTCAGCGTATTCCGGCTCACGAACCGTCTTAACAATGCTGATGTGCGGGTTAGGCTGCTTGATCTCAAACTCGCCCTCCCACTCGCGCGCCTCGCCACTGTTCGCCCACGTGTCGATAATGCGACCGTCACCGTAGGTCGTAGAGTTGCCGCCGTTAAAGTCGCGCGCCTCGGTGCCCTCAGCCTTCTCGTCGGTCACGCCCTTCCAGCCGTGAACGCCATCGGGAGTGTTCGAGTCCACGCCATCAAGTGCCGTGGTAGCGCTTGATGGGCGCGCATCAAAGGTCGGCCTCTTGAGGTTTGAGTCGTCCCAATACACGGTCGTGTCACCAGCTGTTGAACCGTTCATCTGCGTGATCGTGAAGCCACCGAAGCGCTCCACGTCGTTGAGCATGATGTGTACCTGCGACCGGCTCTTGGCGCGCAGCTTCCACTTCACCTTCTCGACGCTATCCCCGGCTTCTACGCGGACCTTCGCAGTGTCAGAGCCGGTGAACTCCTGAGTCTTACCTGCGGCCTCGAACACGTAGGTGACCTCGGGGTCAAGGTTAGTGATTGTCGCGTACCCGTTGCCGGATGTGGGTGTGTCGCCCTCCCACGTGACGTTCGCGTCCGCGATGGTTTTCACCTTTGGGAGGATACTCTCGGGCAAGTCCTTTGACGGCTCCTCGAAGAACATGTTGTACACGGTTGTCGAGGGAGCCTCGTTGTAGCTCTCAGCCAACAGCCAGTTCTGCGCGTTCAAGTTGCCGGACTTTGGCGCGTATGAATCGTAGCCGGACGCCTTATCCACGTACCAGTTATCGTACGACTGGTTGGTCGGCGTGTACACGGTCTTGCCGTCAACTGTTGAAACGCGGTTAACTCCGCTCGACGTGGCGGAAATAACGGACTCAATGCCGTTAATGTTCTTAATATCCACCTTGTAAATGTAGCCGGACGACGACACCGGGTACAGGGTGAGCGAACCAGCGTTGCCGCCGAGCGCACGCTCGCTGAACCCGCCATCATAGCGTTGGGACATTTGCAGGCGCTTCACCCACAAGCGCCCCTCATGGCGCGTGTTACCAGTGTACACGCCCATATTCCACTTCTGGTCACCCTTATCAGGGCCACCAAAGATCCATCCGGACACGTCCGTGGTCGGCTCGTACGCGATCTTCCACACACCATCAGCGGTAGCAGCCGGGTAGTACCCGTCAGCGCCCGCAGATACGGCCTTACCGTCCTGGTCGGTCACGCCGCGAACGCCACTGTTGAGATTGTAGTCAATCCACAACTGCTCCCCAGCCTTCACATACGCGTAAAACTCGTTCGACGCCGCAACAGGAATCTCGTCCGGCTTCTTTTCCGCATACGCGGAACCAATCTCGCCGACATGGTTGCCAGGCTGAATGGCGTTCACGCCAGCAGCCGCGAGCGGCGCACCAACGGCGAAAGCAGCCAACGCAGCGCCAGCCACACGACCGGCACTCATCTTCACACTCTTACTCAAAAGGCGTTCTCCTTCTCCTCTACCCGCCACAAACCGGCGGGAACGACAATCTCTTTCTACCACTAGAATGTGCGCCCGCCACACGCGCACACTATCCGACTAGGCGGACAACACGCGCGCCAGAGCACCCGCATCCAGTAGTAGAACAAACCAACAGGTCAGTTAGTTCACGGAAACCAATATCACAAGTATACAAACAGAGGCGAGCGAACGCAAAACCCCGCCAAAACAAACGCTCACATCTTCTCATCATCCAGCGGGTCCACCCCACTGTTCACAGCACGCGCCAACCCCGCGAGCACACGAGCCGCCTCATGACGCGCACGACGCACAGCCGCACGCGCCTCCACGCCATCCCACGAACCACTAGGAACAGGCTCACGAGTCGGCTCCACGCGGCGACGCGTTCCCGCACGCTCCCACCGAATGTTACGACGCACACGACCAGTCTCCCGGTCCTGCAACGTCCGCCAATCCAACCCAGACACGAAATCAGGGTCAGACAACGCATCATACGCCGCACGCAGCTCACCGCCACGCTCACGCGCCGCACGCAAAGCAGCGTCACCCAACAGGCGAGCAGCCTCACCCACCGTCAACTCCACACCACCGTCATCGGCAGAGCACCCCTCATCAACAGGGCACTCGCCGGAAGCAGCAGGACACTCATCGACCGTAACGTGACACTCGTCGCAACGGTAACCGGAAACACCCTCGTCAACGCAGCACGCGCCCTCGTTTTCGCTTCCCTCACGGTCGCCAGCAGCAGACACGTTCTTCACGCCCACAATCTCAAAAACCGGACGCGCAAACACCTTCTCACACGCGACAACACTACCGCGAGCGCGAGCCAAAGAGAACCCAACAAGACCCTCGCCCTCACCCTTGGTCGTATCCCACATGTTACCGGAACGGTCCACCCACCTGTAACCAACCAGAGTACGCGGCGACACAAGACGCACAGTCACATCAAAACCAGCAGCCTCCAAGCGCGCAACCTCACTGTCACGCTCATCCTCGCCAACCGCAGAAGCGGCCTCGCGAACACTGCCGCCTCCAAGCGCAGCCAACACCTCAGCGGCACTCACACGACGACCATACACGCGCGGACGAGGAACAAACTCCCCCGACTCACGCACCCTCAGCGTCCACTTCCTGTCCTTAAACGTACGAGACACAACAGCCCCCCTCAAATCACGCACCACCGCGCACCCGCACGCACACACGCCCAGACACCCCACGGTGACGCGAACAACATTCACGCCACCGCAATAGCGGCACACCCCTAAAACTTCCAGTTACTTCTAATTTTCTCTAAATTTTAAGCAATTAGAAGAAAGAACACAAAGCGGCGGGCGCGCCAACCCCACAAGGTCAACACGCCCGCCAACACCCCGCTAATCCTCGCGAGGGAAATACGCGCACGATCGCTCCACGCCAAAACCCAGCGCGCGGCGACGGTCAAGCTCCCGACGCGCGTTCTCGCCCACAGGACCATCGCCGCGCGCAACCATCGCGAGCGTATCCTTGGTCACGTTCGGGTGCCGGATAGCCTCGTCCTTCGCAAGATCGTTACCCCACATGGCCGCGAGGTGAAGAACGTCAGCGCCCACATCCGGCTGCATAGCCACATACGACAGCGCGTTATCACGCACACGCCTACTACCATGCACCAGCGCAGCAAAAGCAGACACCGGCAGACCACGCACGCGCCCCACAGCCTCGCGGACCTTCGACATGTCGCTCGCAGCAAACAACACCAGAGTACGCTCTAGGTTCTCAGCGCCCTCGCCTTCCGCGCCTTCCTCCCAAAGAGCGCCAGTAGCCACCGCCGCCGACACCAGCATGTCCTCAATGTCCATCGACGCAACCGCCAGAAGAAGCTCAGGACGGTTATCGCCCTCATCGTCCAGCACGAGTTCACGGTACGGCGACCCCTCGGGAAGAATCTCCCACAGTTCCAAATCCCGGTATCGCTTAGTCGAAACGTCCATCGTAGCAGTTCTCCCTTTTCAACGGCGGCTCATAACAATCGCTATACTAGCACATCTTCCCCGCGTGCGCGAGGCAAAACACCCTACACCACAATTCACCATATAACGACCCCCTCTCACAGAAGCTCGGAAAACATCCCAACGCCACCCGCGAGAGGGGGGAGAAAAACCGCAAGCCATGCGGCTCGCAGATTACGCGTAAACAATCTCCGCGCACTCCGACTCATCATCGGGCAGCACGAGATCGTATGCCTCGTATCCCGCAACCTCGTTCAGACCGTTAACGAACTTGGTCAGCAGGTCACGCAGGCTATCCATCGTAAACGACTCGGACAGCTTATACATGACATACTGGTCGCCACCCGCATCATGACCACCTGTCAGCGTGCCGAAATCGTCCCACACGCGCTTGCGGCTCGTCTTACCGCCCTTGGTCACCGTCTCCGTGTGGTAGAAGCGCGCCTCGCCCGCACTGTTGCATGAGTTTCGGAGCACGACATACGCGTCAACATCCGCCCACGCCGACTCGGCGACACCCTTATCCAGGTATGCCTCCTTGTTGAAGTTGGCGGGCGACGCGCAGCACGAGCACGACCCCTTAAACGTCATTGCGAAGATCGGGAGCTTGCACTCGCACTGAAGCTCCTTCGCAATGCGCAGCGCGTCCTTCCACGTGGGATAGCTCTTCGTGCTCATGATTGTGCTCCTTAGCGTTGTCGTGTTGTGAAAGTTGAGGGCTTTGTGGTCGCCAGGCGCTCTCGCCCCCGGCTACACGAATACTCTACCATGCGGGCGACGCGCGGCGCAACCCAAACGCGCACGCAAGCTGCATACGTCACGCGCGCGCCGGTGGGGAAATTCGTTGGCAAACAACGACAGACGCGACAGGCACGCGTACCCGCGCTCCCGCTCGTTAACGACTATGCGGCAACGAACAGCCGGGATACGATCACTCGCCAACGTCCGTGCGGCGACGTTCCAATTCCACACGAGCAGCCTCCACCACATCAGCATCAACCGTAACGCCTCGACACATGGCAAAAATCTTCTCGTCAGCAACGGAACGCAGAATCTCATCCGTCAGGTCAGCGGCGCGCTCACACACCGCGACACGACAAGCCGCGCTACCGCCATACTTCACGGCGCGACCCAAATCTTCCCCACTCACCGTCTTATTACGAACGAGAGCACACGCCACGTCAGCGTCAGGAGCCACAATAAGAGCGTCAAACACCGCACCGGGCATGTGCCACACTTGAGCCAGGGTGGCCTTCACTTCGACGCTCCCCTTCCTCGCCAACACGAGCATGACGTCGGCCAACTGCTTGATCTCACGCGGACGATTGTAGTCGTGCTCGTAGTCAGGATTAGTCACGTAATAGTACCAATCGGTAGCCAGATAGGCAGCCGTATTACGCATCATCGTCTCCCAATTCATTGACGCGATAATCAGCGCCATATCAGGAGTCAATTCCTCCCCGTCGAGAATCACCGCCTCACGGTAAGGCGCCCCCTCGGGAAGAATCTTCGTCAACTCGTCATCACTGAGCAAGCGCGACAAGTCGGGAACAACGTTCGCGCAGTCCTCAGTCAAAACATCACCCTCAAACAGATCGCAAAGCATCACGGACCCTCTTTCACCATACACCCCACACGGCGCGATTTTTCGCCTGTTGACAGTAACAATTATACCACAAACACGCGCGCAGCCACAATCGCACGCCCCAAACGGTCAACAAGCCCGCCAACACGAGGTGAAAACATCACCGATACTGCACGAGTCGGCGCGCCCTCGCACACAAGCTGCCACGCTCCGCCAACACACGCATCACAGACGCGCCGCCGTGAACCGCCAACGCAACCTGAACGTCATCACTCAACACGCCACGCCCCGCCAATACCCTACACGCGCGTTCTCCACCGTGAACAACGAGCGCCCTCTGAGCGCTCTCGCACAAATCGTCACGACGCAGCAGCGCCATGTGAACGCGCTCACCACCGAAAACCGCCAGCGAATTTTGGTCCCTGTCGCTCAACACGGGGCGAGACGCAGCCTCCACCATCTCGCCCTCACTCATGAAAACAATCGGCTTGTCACTAGGCTCCGCGTGCGCACCGCCATCGTGTGAGCAAGTCCAACCCCGCGCCACGCCGCGATGGGGGTAACTGTTCGGAATTTCCGAATAGTTCGACTCGAAACGCTCCGCCCGCTCACGATCAGCGCCGAAACGAGCTTGCATGACGCGCTCTTGCACCTCCCGCAGAGTCTCACGCAAGTCGCGCGACACACGCTCACGCTGCGCATCCATGTGAGCCTCAGCAGCATCACGAGCAGAGCGCTCCGCCTTCAACCGATACAGGGCCGCATCGTCTCCATCATGCTCACTCACCGAGCGAACATACGCGAGCGACACTTCTGCGCTCTGCGACACGCGCGCATCCGCATCCCCCGCGAGCGCTTCCAACACGGGGAGAGGAGCAGACACGTTACCGGCGAGCGCACGCCGCACCTCCCACGACACATCCCCCGACAGAATACGCGCACACTCATCGGACATGCTCACCAAGTCAGCGATCAGCTTGCGCGCCTCCACGCCACCATCGTGGGCAACACCCTCCATCAGCTCGCCCTTGCCCTCACTGTCGCGCGACAGCACGTTACGCAGCTCATACACGCGCATCTCGCCCGCCCACTCGACAATCCACCCCGCCTGCACACACTCATTCTTCGACAACAGCTCACGCACGCGAGAACCAGGCAGAGCGCCCGCCCACATGCGGCGCACAATCTCACGCGACAAGTCACCGCGACAGGCCACGGCCTCCCGCACCTCTGCCGCCTCGTCAACCGCCAACGCGTCCACCACCTCAGCGGAAAGCTCCGCCAGCGTCGCCGCCACCTTCCGTACGCTCTGCCACGGGTTACGAGCCAACCCAGCAGCCACAGCACCATCCACATGACCGCGCCTAGCAACACGACGCGCACCGTCCGCATCCACGCGCTCACACGCAGTAGCCAACACGCGGGGCGTCACATCGGGGCGCGACAGAACAGGCGACACGTCACCGTTGCATCCTAGCTTACTCTAGGCTGCATGGCCTCGTTACCAAGGCCAGCTCCAAGCCTCACAGCGCTTTTCTGCGCCCGCTTGGTTCGCGCTTCACAGGGGTCAGCGTTAACCAACGGTACGTTGGTACGTCTTACGTCCCCTCCACGCGCATTTAACGTCTCCGGGGCACTCCCGGCGACCCTAATGTTAATTGCCGCGTTCAAGTCACGGTCCATAGACAGACCGCAATCGTCACAGTTGAACGTTCGCTCACTCAGGGGCAGTTTGGCTTTCACAGCCCCACAATTCGAGCATGTTTTACTGGACGGAAACCACCTGTCAACCACACGCAACACGGCACCCGAGCGCGCGGTTTTATATTCGAGCTGGCGGCGAAACTCGCCGAGCGCAGCGTCACTCACGCTACGGGCGAGATGATGGTTTTTCACCATGCCCGCAACGTTCAAGTCCTCAATACACACGACGCTATAGCGCCCGGCAATCATGGACGTGGCCTTATTGATCGCGTCTGCTCGCGCATCCGTTACACGCGCATATAGCCGAGCGACACGCTCCCGCGCTTTCTCTCGACGGGCGCTACCCATAACCTTGCGACTCAATGCTTGCTGAACCTTCCGCAAGGATTTCAGCTTCTTGCCCAGGGCGCGAGGGTTAGGGATAACCGTACCGTCCGACAGCGTGGCAAGATTTTTCACACCGAGGTCAACACCCACAGCACCTAGTTTTAGGGCTGTGGTGGATGCGGCAGGCTCTCGCTCCACGGTTAAGCTCGCATACCAGTGGCCCGCGCGACGCGACACGCTTATGCGGATAAGGCGAGCACCATTCACCAGCTTGTACACATTCTCCATGCAATGCACGCGGCCGATACGCGGGAGCTTCAACCCATAAGGGTCATTAGCCGCTGGCGCAGTGAACCCAGTAGAATACGCAAAACGCATGACACCGTTTTTCGACTTGAACTTAGGGAACCCGACACGACGACCCTTACGCCGTCCTTTACGGGACTTCGCCCAATTAGAAAAGCCGCGAGCCAATCCATGCAAGGCCATATTGTAGGCTTCTTTACTGTTCTGGCTCCACCACACCTCACCCGTGGTCCGGTTGACGGCTAGAACGTCTTTATTTGCGTTCCACCATCGGAGCAGAGCGTAATGAGACAAGTCGGTAAGCTCGCCGTTATCCAGCGCTTCTTTCACGTGGGCGAGACCCGCGTTATAAGCGAAACGAGCAGCCCCGGCGTGACTCGCCATCAGCCGCTCCTGCCTCGGCGTAGGGTCAAGCCTAACCTTCACAGCCTCATAAGAACCCATCTGGCAAAATCACCCCCAAAAACCCTTCCGCTTACTTACCAGTATGGCACTTACCATAACACAATATCAGCAAAGAAACTAACACGACTCAACAACAGGCGCGCGCAACGCAAACGCCGCCAACACTTTATCCCGATCATCGCCCATCAGCCGGTTACGCACAGACGGCCGCAACCCCACACTGTCACAGGCGACCTTCATGGCGGCGCTCTCCCACTCGTCCACAGCCGCCAACAATACGCGATCAGGCATCCGCTCCTCGCGCCTCACAGCAGCGAGAGCCGCATCCTCACTCGCCCTCACCGCAGCCACCACCGTGCCACTATACGAGTGGTCGTCCGCACATTTCACACACCACACGGCAACCGCGCCGCCGTGACGCTTCACAAGCCCCTCTAGCGTGCCAGCGGAAACCGGGTCACCCGCATCCAAACGAGCTTGCAGGGCGCGCACAACCATCTTATCGCCGCGCACAAACTCGCGATAACCCTCACGCTCCCACGGGCGCATACGCTCATAATCCTCCGGGCTGCGACGCAGGTCAATACCCATCACACTAATCTGCCAGTCAGTGAGCAGACGATTCTCTACCAGCGTCTCCGTCACCCACAGGCGATGCCAGCGGATAATCTCAGCCAACGCCTCATCGCCCACACGATCAGCATGTGCGCGCAAAAGAGCCACCACAACACCCTCGTTGCTATCGCCCGCCAACACGTCCACAAACACGCCGGGGAGGTTACGCCGCCCGGCCGCGACACGCCTGAGCGACGGGTCAGAAGCAAACACGTAAGAAGCCGTCTCCACAGGAGAACGATTAAGCTCCGCGCCGGGACGCAGCACGCGATCAACAGCGCACACGTCATCCACGCGCACACCGCCCCACACGCGACGCAACTCATCAACAGCCGTGGCGCTCATACGCTCAACACCTCTCTCAGCGAGTCCCTTACCTGCTTCACGTCCGCGCAATCAACAAAACGTTTTCAATACGCGAACACACCCAACCATACCACACACAGCGCACATAGCGCGCGGCAAACGCACAAACAGGGGCGTCTTGGCTCACCATTAGCGGACTACGCCAAACCGCCCCAACAAAACGCACCCAACGCGGGGGCGCTCACTCGGCGACCGCGCCACCCTTTAACCGAGCAACAGCGTCACGAGCAGCATCCTCAAAGTCGTCAAAACCGGCCTCATCCAGGTAATCGCAACGCGCATCGTCGTACCAATCCCAATTATCAACGCCTCCACGATTTAGTGCGGACAGAATCAGATTCCCCTTAACGAGGCGAGCCAGCTCATCCTCCGACAGGACGAACCCCTCACCATTCCACTGCGCGTTCACGATAGCCATGTGCATTTCCTTTCCGTTTCCCCAGCCCGCCACCTCGGCGGACCAACAGAATCACTATACCATGCGTGCCCGTCATTTACATACAGCGCCACGCCTCGCAGCGCCACAAAAGCACCACCCACCGAGCGCCCTACATGTGGTGGTACAATGTGAACAGTCAAGAGGCAAACAGTCACGCAAGAGAAACACGGGAGGGTGGAAAGTGAAGATCACGGTCACCAAAGCACGCAAGGTCAAAGAGCGGTACGACACCATTGGCGGCGAGGAAGAGCTTTCGGCCATCTTCCACCACGTCACATACAAGCGCCACAAACTCACCTTCCACATCGAAATGAGTGACGGTCGCGCCTACGAGACGACGCACACCGTCAACGGATGCAACAGCTACCATGAAAGCATGTGGCTGGGCGACCCGATCAATGATATTCCACAGTTCACGCGCGACATCGAAAGCGCCACGTTCCCTGACCTGGTGTTCTTTGACGAGTACGGCGAGGAATGCGACGCTGCCGAGCAAGCCAACGACGAGCGCAGTGTCACAGTCTGCCTGATGTACCCAAACGACCGTGCCAAAGCGGAACAGGCGGCAATCGACACCCTCATCGCTGACATCGTTGACGAATACTCCGCATACTACTTCGAGAACGAAGATCGTGGAATCGCCCCCTACATTCAGAAAATGATCGACGGCTACGCGCCGCTCATCTAACGGGTGCGAACAGAAGCAACACCCCGCCACCGGAGCCTTCGCGTGCAAGCCGGTGGCGGGGTTTTCGCCAGGCGTTCACCACACCAAGCCGACATGTGCCCCGCACTACAAAACACCGTTTCCAGCTTGCACGCCAGCGTCTACACGTGTAGACTACATGTTGTCGGCAGGAAACAAACCGCCACCGAAAACCAAACCACCCGCCCGGTGGCAACAAAGAAAACCTCCTCCGGGCAGAGAGAAAGAAGAAACACCATGTCGAACACCATTCGCGCCTTCATGCAGTTCCCCACCAAGATGGCCGACGGCACCACCATTCCTAACGAGGACGGCGGCCCCGCGTTCCTCAACGCCGACATCATTGCCGAAACCACACCCAACGCAGGTCAGCTTGCGGGCGTTAAGGTTGTGGTGAAGCACACCACCGCTGAGCCGACTCGCGGCATTGAGGTCAGCGAGGGCGAGCGCCCCCTCATCCCGGCCGTCACAGCATGGGCGCGACCCGAACTGCGCGAACATGTCCTGGTTCCCGGCCCTGTCAGCCACCGCGAGGGACAGGTCATTGTTCTCAATGGCCTCGCGCGCTTCAAGGGAGACAATAACATGAAGTTCGGTGGCGACATTTCCGACATCGCCATTCCCTCCTTCAACGAGGCTACCGAAATTGTTAACATGACTCCGCACCCTGTCACATTCAAGCGCGAGGGTATGGGCGACCTCGTTGTCAAGTCGTCCGGCTCCGCCCGCGCCGAAGAGGTGTTTTCCTCCGAGCCTGTTGAGTTTGTTGACGGAGTGCCCGTTTACGACCTCGAATACACCGGCCGCGTCGTTGACGAGGAGACGGGCGAAGCCATTGACATGCCCGTCTTTCCTGGCCGCGTCTACGTGGTCTCGATGATTACGGCTCAGGCCCTGCTTGCGGCCGGAATCGAACGGGGCGACGTTGTGTCCCCCAACTTCGTAAAGGCGCTCGGCGGCGCTCCCTCCGTCACTCTCCACGTCTGAGAGAAAAGAAGCACAGCAAGTCCCCGGCAGCTTGCGCTTGCCGGGGACTTGCCCACATATAAAACGTATATCTCGCGCCAGGAGCGCGGGAACTATGGTATGCTGACACCAGCAAGTAGGCCCCATATAGCAAGCGAGGAGACCGCAAATGAACACCAGCCCCACCATCAACGAGAACACGGCGGACGCGCTGTACGACGCGGCCACCGCACAGTACGCGTACCAAACTTTAGAGCGGCTACGCCGCGAATACGACCTCGCGACACCCGGCGAACAAGAGAACATTGACGACCTCATCGAACGTGGCGCACAGATCGTATTCAACAGCGACCTCCCCGAAGCATACGTGACAGTTGACGAGTGGCAGCAGATCAATCCACACAAGTGGGGCATCGACGACTACGCTGACGCCATCCGGGAAATCTTCATCGAGGACAATCACGTTTCCGTGGGAGCTTTCGCGGGAGCCTGCCACTTCAACGGCCCCGTCGCCTACGAAACGTTCTACCCGCTCAATCCCACGGACGAGCAACTAGCGGAAGCACGCGACAAGGCAGAGCGGTACACGGCGAAAGCGGCAGCGCTCCTCGTCAGCGGGAACCGGAGCGTACCAGCATACGCGGAAACACCCGACATGCACATCCTGTTCGGCGACGTGGATAAATCTGCGGCGGCAAACATGCAACAGCTCGCAGCAATCATCGAAGCTGTAATCAAGGGCGTTGACATTGTTACCATTGACATCGAACAAGACCTCAACAATCTACGCGCTACCTACAAGAGCGACGGCACCACGGGCGGCGAGTGACACCATGACAAACGAGGAACAGGATGCGCTGCAACAGCAGGCACTACAGGTCAGCAACGCCGTCATCGAACACGTGAGCGCGCTACACGACATCCGCTACGGATACGAACTCACCATGCCCGTACCGCGAGACGACTGGGGCGACCCCATACTCATCCACAGTCCCATCAGCCTTGCCAACCTCCCAGATGGAACACGCATTTACCTGATAGACGACGAATACCAGGTGTCGCCTGACGGAATGATTTGGCCGCCAAGAGCGGTGGACGACATTACGCCCCCAAGCAGCACGATGACATTTGACGCGTTTTGGGACGAAATGGTCACATGCTACGCATACCACATCGACAACCCAGACATGCTTCCACACATTACGCACATGCCCGACACGAACATGTGATACAATCGAAAATAGAAAACGAACGAACAAGTACGGCGAACAGGGAGACGACGAAACCATGAACGCGACGAACGAGAACGTTACCGACATCCTGTACCGGGCCGCCGCAGCCCGAAACGCATACGCGCTCCTCGTTGCCCTGCGACGAGCCTACAAGAACGCGCCACAGTCACAGTGGCAACGCGAATACCTCCGACTGCGACACCGCGACGGCGCGTACATCATCTACTACACAGAGAACTACTACAACGGACAGCCATTCCTCGGCCTTAACGGCGCTCCCGGCAACCCACTTGACGACGAGTGCGTAAGCGAATGGATGAACGCCGTCACCCGCATCCTCCTCGATGAGACAACGGACAACGACGGCGAAACCGTGCTCGCCAACAAACACGAGATCATGAGCACTCTCGCGTTCCTCAACTTCAATGAGTCCAAAGGAGAGTATCGTATCCCGATCAACCCCAACAACCACATGGTTGGCATATACCGGCGACTAGCCGAGGACTACACGGCGCAGGCCGCGCAGCTCCTCAACAGCGACAACACCCGCTGACAACGATCTTGCGACCTACATGAACTAAACCGAAAGGAAAAGGAACAATACTCATTGAGTATCAAATAGGAATACATAGCGGATATTCATAATCTACGCTTGCGCCCTGTTTGATAGTCGCCACACTGGTCCCCAAAGCGCCACGCGCGCCTTGGTCCGCTAGTACCCCGGTCACCAAGCATGGCGCTTGTACCCCAGCGGGACTCAAAGGGAGTTTCACCCCCTCGGTTCTCCTCGTTCCCCTTTTTGGCGTAGGAACGTTTTTCGTCCTATCCCGCCCTGGATATTTCAACGAAGCCCTAGCTGGCGGCGTTCTGAGTGGCAACTGTGTCTGGAGCTTGCGGTTTTTTGCGCGTGTCGCCCGAGCCTTAACCACACGTGGCACAACCCTAGACGCGATGTTGACAGCCGCATTAACGTCTCTATCCATCACCCCATGCTCGGCACAGACCGATAGTTTGTGCGTGGGGTGAGTAACTTTAGAGCCACATTTATGGCACCGTTGCGACGTGTTGGCCGGGTTCACTGCGACGACCCATCCGCCGTTCTGCGACACGTAATAAGCGAGCCACCGCACAAATGCCCCGCGATTCCACCTACCGTTACGCATCGTGTTACTAATCCAGCTTAAATCTTCCACCGCGACAACGGCGTTCCCCCACAAGTGAGAGAGGTCGGCTATCTCTTGCGCAGCAAGGATGGCAAGTTCTCTCCTCTTACGGGTTGCCGCCTCGCGGTGGAACTTAACCTCGTCCAACACCGCCATACGCGCCTGCCGGTTACGAAGCAACGTCGCGGCCTTCTTTCGCAAGTAGCGGACCTGCCGCTCCGACGCTCTCGCACTGTTCCAGAGTGAATGGACACGCTGGGAGAGTGTCGTCTCATGTACTATTCTCCCCACTTTAACGTCACGAACTACGACAGTGGCGTAATCCGTGATTCCCACGTCCACACCGATAGTATAGTCCCCCGAAAACTGCGCAATCGGGTTGTCGATCACGACGGTGAAAATAAAAACGGGGCGTCCATCATGAACCTTGATAATGGGAAGCGTAACTTTCCCCTCAGTGAACCGCTTGTTATCAAAGTTAAAGACAATCCAATACCATTGACCCTGAATAACCATCCGCAGGATAATCTCACCATCAACAAAAGGGTCATTCTCAATACGGGCATAATTTCGGTCAACGGCACCCAAGTTTACGTAATCTTCACCATAAGAAGGCGTGGCTGCACTAGCAGCACGTTTCCACCCCTGAGAAACGCACTTGGAACTCTCACCGTTCGCTACCTTAACCCTCGCTTGCCATGAGCGGCAAGATGTAACGACATTATATTGGAGCATCTTCTCTTTACGCGACCTGCCGCTCCCAGTATTCAGAAATTCAGGCAACTTGACGCCCGCCTGGCGACCAGCATCAGCAGGCACAGATGTAGCAACAGCCGCCAGTTGCTTCCCCAACGCCACATCGTTACGAACCACGTAGGTCGCATAAGCCGAGATGTCACGCACCTCAGACGCGAGTTCTGCCATAATGGGTGCGCTATCTAGTAGCTCACCATTCAGGTTTAGAACGTGAGATGGGCGCGCGACAAAAGCCTTATATGTCCGATTCTTTGCCAACGCCCCTCCACCAAAAAGAAATACACTCAATACCAGCTATACAACCAATATCAATTAAAACCTCAACCTCCACATAGCCTAAGTCAAACAGACAAACAAAAAGCCCCGGAACCGCCCCATCGCAGGGTCAACGGTTCCGGGGCTTCACTGCACCCACATCAGCGCGGCTCACGCCGACAGTGAGCGCTCGCTTACTGCCAGCGTGGGCCGCGCGCGTTTACTGGCCGCGCAACCCACCATCTAGCAGCTCGTCCACACGCTGCGGCACCAGGGAGCGCGCGTCAACCTCCACGGACGCGGACGCGTTCACCATCATACCGCCCTCACCGGGAACAAACAGGCTCGTGCGCGCACCATCAGCCTCATCGTCCAAGCCGATACCCTCGGCGGGCGTCCACAGGCGCATGTCGCGCACCATTCCATCCTTAGCGACGAACGACGTGACAGCACTCGGCGCGCTCTCACCCGTCGCGTTCGTAAACCACGACGACCCCGAATCAATGGACGACACGCCCACCACCCACGTCTTATCACCCACCAGGTACATTTCCGGCGTGTGATAATGGCCGTGAACAAAAATGTTAGCCATGTGCGCGTAAGCGATACGCCCCGCCTGCATGTTTTTCACATGCTGACGCATCTTCGCCTGCGAGGCTCCACCGCCAACGTGACCGTGCTCAAAAAACAGGACACTCTTATCGTCAGCGCTGGGCTTGACCGTGCAGGCGGCGTCATAGTCGGACGGGCACACAAACGACATGTTACCGTACACGTCTGGCCGCATCTCAGCCATGCGCCTGATCTGACGCTGCACGTGAATACCGTAGTCGTCTGATAGGACGCTTGCCGCCCGGTTCTTGTTGCCGACACCCGTGCGCACCTCACAATGATTGGAGGGGACAGCCACGTAAATAAGGTTGTCACACTTGGAATGGAGGACACGCAAACCCTCCCAGATGAGACTAATCGCAGCCTCTAGCTGGTCAGTGAGGTTCAGGTCATTGGACTGGCGCTGCGACCCGACATTCATGAAGTTTTCAATAATGTCACCTAGGTCAGCGGCAATAATCGTCTTGTAGTGTGGCAGTTCGGCTTCCATTTGCGCGTACACGCTACGCACCCTCTTATACAGGTTCACCGTGCCACCGTGAACGTCCGTCTTACCCGTCTGGAAGTCGGCGAGCGCCACAACCAGCGTCCCATCCGCGTAAGCGCCGCCCGCGCCCGCCACGCCCTCGTGTGTCCGCTTGTAGTTGCCGGCGTACTTGTCCATGTCGGCGCGCAGCGTCTCAAACGCAACACGCTCACCCTGTTCCAGGGCCGCTTGGGACGGGTCAATGTTGATTTTCAGCCACGACCCATCCATCTCAGGGATACGCAGCGACGCGCGGTAGGGGGTCACCGCTTCCGGCGACACACCCAACTTGGATGCGGCCAGCTCGGTAGCCGCGTCGTGCGCCTCTTTCAGCGCGCGCCTAGCCCTGTCAGCCAACACCTCAGAGCTCACAGCGGACGCGCCGACAGCGGTGCCCGCGTTCGAGCCGCCATGCTCACCCGCAAGACCAAGGTCCACGCCCGCGCCCTCGCCAACGCTCTCAGCGTGCGCGGCCACAGCGACACCCGGCGGCACCACCCCATCGCCCGCATCGTCCATAAACCAGGACGAACCCGCATCAACATGCGTCTCACCAACTACCCACGCGGCAGAAGCAGCACCAGGAGCCAACAGGGGAGAAGCAACAGCGGCGGAACCGACAGGCGCAGCAGCCGGAACAGCAGACGTAGAGACGTGGGCGGCAAGCGCGCCTACCATGCCGGGTGCATCGTTAACGCCAGCGGTACGCTCCCACGCGTCAGCAACAACATGCCCCGGCACGCGCGCAGCCGCCTCAAAAAACTCCGGGTACCTGTGCGCCACAGCCTTACGACGGTCACGAACCGACCGCTCACTCACACCAAACGCGCGCCCCAACACCGTGTTCGCCATATGCGCCACGCCACTATCACGAAGCAACGTATCCACAAGAACCGCCGCCTCATAATCGCTACCGCCCGTCACGTCACCAGCGGGAGCCTGCACGCGCTCACGCACCGACCTCTCACTCACACCAAACGCGCCAAGGAACGCCCACACGCGCCCCAACGACCAGGAGCCGCCCACGTTATCGCCCATCATCAACAAAAGTCCTTCCCGCGCCCACACGCACCCCACAAGTAGCCGCCAACACGGCAAAAACGTCAAACACAGGGGCGCACACAAGCACGTCACAAATTACACTCACAAACAATATAGGCAGCACGTCGCGCGAACGTCAAAACCTCACCAAAACACGCGACCAGAACACCCCTCCCTCGCACCCAAAAACACAAGCAGGGTAAAAGCTCGCCATAAACAATGCTCACCCACCCCCGCGTGCCTGCGCCAGCTATTATCACCGTATGAACACTATCGGCATTTCCCTCTATGTTATTAGCATTATCATCTGGTGGGCAGGGTTTAACTACGCCGCCACGCGCACGGAATCGCCAACCAGGCGCAAGCTCCTATCCACAGCGGCGGCGTTCGCGCTCGCATGGCCCGCCGCGTTCATTGCACTAGCGGGCGCTCTCGCTACCAAAGCAGCCGCCAACCTCATGATCACAGTCGGAAACGGCATCAACAGCACGTGGGACGCGGCCGTCAGCGACGAGGGCGACACTATCATCGTCACCAAGCTCGCCCCAATGGGCACCGCCATGCGCGTGCGCCGTGGGAACGCAGAACACGACACCAGCGCGGCGAACAGCGACTACGAGGACAGCGACACCAACGCAGCATCAAGCGAGGAAACCAGTCCGGCGCTCGCGGACAATATGCCTCTCATGCCTCCCCCACCCCCGCCAACCGCAAACGAGGCCGACGGCGACGAGACCGCCCAGAGCGACGCAGGCGACAACGCAGCGGATACGACAGATAACGCCGAAAGCGACAACGTAAGCGACGTGGACGAGACGGTCAACATCCAAAAAGTGTCGCTCGCAGACATCCTCTAACAAAGCAAGAAAGAGAAAAAATGAGCAGCAATACGAATGAAGCCACGGTGAACACAATGACGCGCGGACGTACATCTATCCTCTTCACGCCCGACACCATTAACCGCGAACAGCTCCCCCATCACATTGACCTTTTCATGGCCGGTGGAATCTCGGGATGCTGGAACTGGCAGGACGCCCTCTATCAGGCAGTCTCCTATCACCTCGACAGCCTCCTACCGGTCGGTTGGGAGCTAGACAATAAGCCGTTCACTATCGCAAGCCCCAGGCGCGCGCACGGCCTAGAAAAGACAGGCGAAGCCGCCGCCGAGCAGATCAAGTGGGAGTACGCGGCCATGAGCCGCACGTCCCTTACCTCGTTCTACTTCGCGAGGGAAACGGTGCAGCCGATCACTCTCCTGGAACTCGGCAAGCACCTTTCCCAGCCGTGGGGAAACTGTATTGTCGCCTGCGAACTTGGATACGAGCGCGCGTTCGACGTGTACACCCAAACCAACCTCTCCCTGGAAGATACAGCGCTCAACCCAGGAGTTGAGGAGCGCGCATACGGGTGGCCGAACACCGGCTCTTTCATCGGTAAAGACGCCAGCCCGCGCGGCTTCCGAGGTAGCTACACCATTTTCTTTGACGAACACAAGCTACAGGAAGATCAGGATTTCCTCAACAAGGCATGGGAATACGCGCTCACCATCGCATACGAGATGATCGCCAAGCGGAAAGGCAAGACAGTCGCCAACCTCACGCGCAGCGGCCGCGACCAGATACACCTCGCACAAAACCAGCTTGACACACTCGGACTCCTGTAACGAGTAAGCGGTACTCAATACGCGCCGCCGCACCCACAGCAAACTACCGGGTACGGCGGCGCACCCGCACACAACGCAAACAAGCGCGACAACCAACGCGCAAGAACAACAGCGCGACAGCGAAAGGAAAAGACAACGTGAACAACACCGACACTACACAATCCACTAACCCGCTTGACGGTATCACAGCCGCCCTCGAAAAAGCGCTCCAACAAGCGCGCGAACAAGCGGACGCTATCATCGCCGACGCGCGTGAGGAAGCCGAACGCATCATCAACGACGCGCGCGAACAAGCAGAGCGCATCACAGCGGACGCGCAAGCAGACGCTCGCGCCAAGGGCGACATGGAACGCGCAAGCCTCGCCATCCAAGAACACGCCGCCGCACTCCACACCATCGCCCTCGGACTCACCGGACACGAAAACGCACGCGGCGGCGACAACACAGGCAACGCAAGCGGCAGCGCGGACGACGATAGCGCTGGCAGCAGCGCCACAGACACCGGCACCAATACGGACGCCGACGAAACGGTCAACGCCGATGACATCAGCACAAGCGCTAACAACGCGAACACCCACAGCGCGGACGCAATACCACCAGCACCCACGGCCACAGACCCCGACAACGCCACAACCAACGCCATCCGCGCAAACGCTCCAACGACACGCCGCGCAAACGGCACCACACGCAAACTCGCACCCTGGGAAACACCAGAACCGGAAACAACCGCAGACAACAACGACGCGACGCGACCAGAACCAACACCCACACCACGCGCAGACAACAACACCAGCAACACCACGAGCGCAGACAGCAAGCAAGAAGCGACAGCCCCACAATGGGACGCGCCCCTCATCATCGACGCGCCATTGCAGTTCTAAGCGTCACACAGCAAATGCGCAAGAAACCCCGGACTGATAATTGCTTGTCAATCCGGGGTTTTCCACATGCAGCCAACGGCCACACCCGCACAACAAAACGCATCCACACATGTAGACGCAAAGCTCGGGAACGTGATACACTAACACCAGACAACACAACGCCCCAATAAAGGAGAAACACCATGACCCGCAGCTCCACCGAGATTTGGAACGAAATCAAGAACTCGCCCCTGAACACCGGCGTCACAACAGGCGAGGTCCGTCTCAACTATTGGGATGGACGAGACGTTTTCGAGGGCGAGTACGTTTCCGCCGATTACGTCACCGTTGACGCAGCAGACATCAGCGAAACACAGATTCACTTTAAGGAAAACGGACACTACGGCAGCAGCCACCTCATCCTTGGAGGCAAATACCTCCTCGACACCGAGAAAGCATACGCCAACTCCGGCAGCGTCGGATACGGACAACTACACGACACAGACACAATTCTTGACACGAGCGGCTACGTCACCACCAACACCGGACGAACGTTCATAACATGGGACGCGGACCTCCACATGAGTACGCTTGCCATCTGTGGCGGCATCATCGCCTTCACAGACGAAGCGCTGTTCCAAGCGTGGCGAGCAAACCTTAGCGACGAATACAAACGCATCGTAGACGATGCTGAACGCACCGTCGGCGAATACCTCGGCGAGGAAATGACAATCCTCACCTTCCCCGACAACCGGACATACCCGCGCGGCGAGGACGACGAGGGTAGTGAGCGCCCCTCCGGCATCCTCGCACGCATCCGCGCATGGTGGACACGCGCGTAACACACAAACCACATCCGATAACGCAACCAACAGTCGGCGGCCACAGGGAACACGAGAAACACACGTGGCCGCCGACAAACGCTCGGTAACAACAATAAAACGTAAGGAAAACAACACATGAACACCCTCACGCGCCACCTCACCGCCCTGGTCGCAACCCTCGCGCTCGCAGCCACAGCAGCCGGATGCGCCAACACGCCAACCGCCACACCCACCGCCGACACGGCCGACTCCCAAGCCACACTTGACGCGATCAACAACGCCAGCGAGATCACGGCAACCAAGAGCCTCCTCTCATGGGGCGACGAATGGGTGATCGAAGCCGACGGAAACAAGGTCGGCACCGTCACCGGACAAGCCATCTACACTATCGGCGACGTGTATTCCCTCACCACCATGAACAGAAACCTTGTCGCGTCAGAAACCGAAGAGCTGAGCGCTATCACGCATACCGCCACTCTCTACGATTGGAATAACAATCCGACAGGTACTCTCGAAGAACGCGTCCTCGCCCTCATGCCCACTGTGGACATTCACCACCCAGACGCGTACGGAAGCGACAACATCACGGGGGCCGCGACAACCGTTTTCGCTTCCCTCACACACCAGACCACCATCGCCGACAACACCGGAGCCGCAGCGTGGGACACCGAGCGCGCCATGTTCACCCTACGAACGACCTTGACACTCCCATAGCTTCCGCTACGAGATTCCTGCGAACTAGGCTTGCTTAAACACAGGCATTAAACCAGAGTCCAGCGGCTTCCTATATTGAGCAGGCTATCCCCGATTGTCGGTCGGTTCTTGCTTTACGATTACTCTCCTACCTGGCTGAGTCTCAGCGCCTCACCCAAAATGTTCAACGCAGCATTCACGTCCCGATCATGAGACGCACCACAACACTCGCACACCCACTCGCGCTCCGACAGCCTCAGCCCATCATATTTGTGACCGCAGTCGTGGCAGAGGCGTGAACTCGGGTAGAACCTGTCCACCTGGACGAATGTGCGCCCGTACCACTGCGCCTTATAGGCGAGCTTTCCCGCGAAACCACTCCACCCGTTTCGGAGGACACTGCGGTTCATTGCGCGCTTAGCCAATTGGCCGTTACGCATGGGTTTGCCGTTCGCGTCCAGCTTCTTCTTCGCCCGCCGCGTCATATTCTGCACCGCCAGTGTCTCCATGCCGATGAATTGGTTATCTTCTATCAGCCTATGAGACAGTTCGTGCTGGAAGTTCTCACGGTAGTGGCGGACCTTCGCGTGCGCCTTGGCTACGGTAGCCTTCTGCTTACGGTAGTTGCTCGAACCCTTCGCCCTGCGAGACAGCTTACGCTGCTCCCACCTAACCCGCTCCTCTAATTGACGCAGCCGATCAGGGTAGTTAATCTTCTCGCCCGTGGACAGAGTGAGAAAGTCCTTGACACCCACGTCAATGCCAACTTGTCCATCCACCGGAGGCTTGGGCTGAACATCCACATCGAACAGGAGAACCAGATAGTACACGCCGTTCTCGCGCTTCACCGTCCAACTAGACAACGATTCCAGAGGGTAGCGGATTCTGTCTCTCCTACGTATGCGAACCGAACCCAGCTTCTTGGACAGTGGATACCGATTACCGTCCATGTGTCGCATCGGCTTACCGTTGCGAAACGACTGAATATTATCATTCTTGGACGCGAAACGGGGACGGTTCTTCTCGTATTATGCTTGACGGAAGTACGCGGACTGCGCCTTACGGAAGTCCATAATCGCATTACTCAACGCGTTCGACGGAATAGGGCTATCCCGAAGCCACTCATTCTCGTTCTTCATATCAGTCACGCTCGGATACGCGGGACGAGGATTAGTGTCCTTGTCATACGAGTTGAACGCCTCAACCTGCTGGTTATACGCGAAACGCCTAGCGCCAAAACACTGTTCCAACAGTGCAGCCTGCGTCTTGGATGGCGTAAACGGGATACGCTGCGCCACCTTACGGACTGCCACCACAACTCACCCCTATCAATCACCAATCGTTGATGCACTTTATCCGAAACCTACCCTTTAATAGCGCCGATACTTTCCACGCAGTAGATTGAAGCCCACGCCTGCGTCAGCGAACAACGAGGGAACGTGGTACAATACAACCAGCAAACGCGAATACGCTCTCCCACGCAGGAAAGGACCCCGCAAATAATGCTCACCATCGACGAAGCCCTCGAAAACATCGCCCACGCAACCTACCGTCGCTGGATTGAGCACGACACGCCCGGCGGGAACTGGTCGCGCCGACGCTTCCAAGAAACCGAGAACGTCATCAACCGCGACCAGATACGCTACCTCATTGGCAAGAAGCATCCGAGCGAAAAGCGCCGACACATCGGCGGTACGCCCCTCCCCGTGCGAATTGTTGTCGAACATGGCGAACACACGCGCCACGTGTCCACACTCGAATACCACAGCGAGTGACATACGCGCCTAACGAGAACAACCAAGCCCCTCCGGAAACACGCTCCACAAGAGCGCCCGGCGGGGCTTCACTACACCCGCAGATACCGCACTCACACACAAAACGGTGGCAAACCACGTCAAAATATGCTACGGTTGTAACCGAGGCAAGAAACAAACACCACCAAGGAGAACAGCAATGGGCGCATGGGACGACTTCAAGGCTTCCGACCTCTACAAGGGCGACATCGAGATCACCGACACCCTCACCAACTACGACAGCGTTTGCACGTGGAGCGGCGACAAGGCGACCGCCTCATTCCCGCTGGCAGACCCCAATGACATCGCCGACGCCCCCATCATTTTCAACCCCGGAGACTACCGCAGCGCTGAGCGCCTGTACCTCCTCGGCGGCAAGTACGAGGTAAATGGCGCGGGGTTCATTGACTACCCCTGGCAGGTCCAGTACGGCGACCTCGACAACCCGGACGCCGTTCGCACGCACGGGTACGTGACGTTCCCCAACCGTGTCATCTACCACATTAACTACTGTGGTGAAAGCTACCCGTTCCGCGACTGCATCGAATACGGATATGGCGGCACCATCGAGTGCCGCGACGAGGATACCCTGGAAACGTGGCTGAATAACCTGCCCGACGACCTACGTGAAGCAGTCAACGCCGCCACGCACTCCACACGCATTGACGACGACGGGAACACCGTCACCGTCCTGACGCTCCCCAATAAGAACAACAAGGGTGAGAAGAAGCCCGGCAACCCGCTACGTAAGCTCATCCGCAAGGCGCGCACCCAGCTCGCACTCCGCCGATAACCAAGAAGGGCACACAAACGCCCCGCCAGGCACACGCTCCACAAGAGCGCCCGGCGGGGATTCACCATACAAGCGCACACGCTCCCACAGCGGCAAGACAGGGATTCGAACCCTGGGCACCCAGTCGGATGCTACGGCTTTCGAGACCGCTCGCTTCGTCCACTCGCGCACCTTGCCAACACCACGACAATATCACTCGTCCCACGCAAACCGCCACCAACATGGTATAATCACAGGGACACAACACATAACGGACGAAAGCGCTCAACCATGCACAGTAAAACAAGCCTCATCATCGCCGCCACGTTTGCCGCGCTGGCCGTACTCCTGATCGCAGCATTTGGCATATCCGTACAAACGGACCCCCTATCCGCCACGACAACAGCAACAGCAACCGGCAACAGGGACGACAGTGAAGAAGCCGCGAACACCCTCACGTCCGCGCAAACAATCACCCTCACCGCGCACAACATACGCGGGCAATGGTCGTGGACCATTGAAACAGGCGGACAGACAGTCGCAACCGTCACTGGCGAGCGCCGAGCTGGCGGTGTCCAGTACACAATGTCAACCACAAGCGGAAACACCATCAGCTCCACAACCGGGACAGCCAGCACAGCCACCAGCGCCCACATATACAACTGGGACAACCAGGAAACCGGCACGATCACAAGCGAACTAACGCCCGCCACAACCTTTCACACACACGCGAACAGATACACCGGCACCGACCCCACCGACGGTACGATCACCGTCACATCCTGGTTTCCCACGAAAGCCGTTATCAGCAACGCAAGCCTCGAACAAAAGTGCGTTCTATCGCAAGAATACAAGAACACGCCAGCATGGGAAAGCGTCTACACCCTCACCTGCGACACCAACATCGGCGCGCCCCCGGACGGAGTAACCGCCGTATGGCTATCCATCTACACGATCAACGCCACCCGGTGAAAATGCCTGTTAATAAACTCGTCCCCGCCACACGCAAACACCGTGGCGGGGACGAGCGGCACGGGCGACTAACGCCCCATGCACAAGATCAGTCACTTGTAGCGCATCACCACTGGGAACTCACCGTCAGCCACCAGAAGCTCCTGTAGATCATCGTCGGTGAAGCGGTCGCCATCGTTGCTCGTCCACATGTAGCAATCGGAGCTGTTGTCGTAGTGGCGGAACAGGACGCCAATCCCACACGTGAGCAGCGAACCGGAGGTGATCTGACTCAGTTTTGTGTCAACGACGCGACCCTCGGGGAACATCGTTACGCGAATCGTAGCAGCAGCCATTTTCTTCTCCTTCAATGTTCAGACTCAGTGGCGGAACCCCGCCCAACAGACTCAACGATACCACATGGAGACACGCTTCGCGCGACATGCGACGAGTGTCACCGGCTGACGTAACGGGCACTACACGGCATACGCTCTCACGCGAAAACACTTCAACGCGAGAGTAACTACGCCACAGCCGCTAACACCAGCAAGAAACACACTGTACGGCCCGCTGACGGCCTCGCAAGCGCAAAACGTGTACTCGGATGGTCGGGCGTGTGAAAGGCCGCGAGAAGCGCCTACAGCGAACCTGCCGCATCCTCAGCATCCGACACGCCCGTATCCGCCGTATCGTCAGCGACCGCCGCACCCTCGACCGACTCGGCGGACTCGCCCACCGCGTCTACGCGTTCCACGCCCGCACGCTCAGCCGCCGCCACGCTCACGCCCCGCATCTCCAACTCGCGCCGCAACACACTCAACATCTCGCCCACGTCAACCGCCTGACGCGACCCAACGCCATAACGTGCCTCAACATCAGACAGGCGCTCATCAAACGACACCGGAACACCATCCGGCCCACACATCATGTCAGCCGTATTCACAATCAACAACAAGTCACTCATCGCCAACACATCCGGGTCACCGTGAGACCGCACGGCGTCAGCGAACGACGCCCCCGCATCGCTCAGAATCGCCCCACCCGCCTCAGCGTGATCGAGCTGCGTCGGCGCAAACGCATACCCCGCATCATGACACCAACCCGCCATATACGCCACACGCGCCGCCCCCTCGCCATAACCGAACACGTCACGCGCCAACCAGTAACACTTGTACGCAACAGACCGCGAATGAAACAAACGCGCATCAGATACACCAACAAACCCATCAACAAAACGAACACGAACAGACAAAATAGAACACTCCACAAAAGGATAGAACCAACATAAACAGAAAACAAGGCGCGACGTGACAGCCAAACACGCCGCCACAACACCAATAGATAAGCAAACACGCGGACAACAACACACGCACACCACTAGCCCACGCGACGCGGAATTAACACACGGCACAGCAGCGCAAACACCACACAAAAGAAAGTGGCGGGGCACCCCTCGCACAGGAGAGACACCCCGCCACACACTCAACTAACCGCCGCCCCGCGTCAGCAACGACGACTCGACACTATCACACGCCGCCGCGACCACCGGACTCAGACAGCCTGACAGCAACAGAAGAACCCGCCTTGCGGATAGTCGCCTTCGGCGTCTCCCACCCCCATGAGCCGCCCGACTTCTCCACACTCACCGACGCGCCCTCCATCACACGATAATGGAACTTACTATCGCCGTCGTCGCAACTGACAGCGGCAGGACCAGGACGCGAACCGCCATTACTGTTCACCTCATCGTCGCCGACAACAAAGCAGCGCCCAGACAACGTGTACGCCTCAGCACCATCCGCACCCCGGATAGTCAGCGTGTTCACGTTCTCACTCCACGTGAGCGCCCCCTCAGCGGTAGCGATCAGCGGATTAGGAATGAGGAAATAGTGAATCAGGAGCACCATGATTACGAACGCTACCGCCCTGGCCGTCCACCTGTTCAATTCTTCACGCTCCGATAGCGGCTCGCCCGAACGCCCACCCTCGTCGGAAAACGCGTGCATGGGGACGACAACCGGAAAAACCATCATCTAACTAACCCTCCCATAAGGACACAACAGGCGGAAGCCTCCCCACTCACACCAGTTTACCATCACTCAGAGGAAAACGCTCGTTCAACGCGCGCTCGCACTCCACCGCCTCGTCCAAACCCCAACACGAACCACCGTACTCGCGCACCCGTGCAGCCGCCTCATCAGCGCCAATCTCACCACAGCCGCCAGTAAACCGCAGCACGTAAGCGAATCCGCCGTCCTCACGCCAATCCAAATGACGCAGCATCGGGCGCTCACCCACAGAAAAGCCACGCACGACACTCATCGGGAACTCGAAGCACACCGTAGGATGCGCGCCATCACCATCAGGCGCGCCCAGCATGAAAATCGTCAACACGCCGCGCCCTACAGTGACACCACTCACAACACCCTCGACGCTGAGTGCATCCACATCCCACAGCATATCCTCGTCCATGACGGTGACAACCACGCGCTGACGACGCTTCCGCGCCTCACCAAACGCGTCAAAACCGCGCGACAAACGCCATGCGGGCACCACGCGACGCGCCACAAACAACACTGCCGCTGCGACAACCACGACAGCTATGACAACAGCCAGCCACCACGACATCATCAACACACCCTCCGCCTATACGACATAAGAAAAATGCGCGCCGCCCGCACGGCAACGACCACCACCACGCGGACGACACGCCACAAGTCCAACAACCCCTATCAGGCGAACGACCGAGCCTCAAACGTCGCCACCTGGTCCACAGCGAAATCGCGCGCAGACTCATAGTTACGACCCAACACGCGACGGTACGCGCGGTCCATGCCGGACTCCGACTCGTCCACGTCGGCAGAATCGTACACGTCCATGAACGCCTGCCCCTGAACAAGAGAGATCAGCTTCCCACGGGAGATGGTAAACGTACCATCCCCGTTATCAATAACGCCGTTCAGGGACTCGTGCATCGTCATCTTGTTCATTATCCGTCTCTCTTTCTTGAATCTTGCGGGTGGCCCCGTACCTCGCGGACCCTTCCAACAAAACAAGCGTACCACGCCAAACTACCACGCGCCACACAAACACGCGCAAACGTCACACGACACAAGGGACCAATACAAAGATGGGCTGCACACCCCGCGAGAAACACCCGCCGCCACAGCCGCGCTTCACCTACTCACCGCCGTCAACGCCCTCAACTTCCACGTCCACGTTTTCAACCTCCACGCCGCCCAGGCGATCAAGCACACCCTTCCACCTCGCCAGCTCGCGCTCCATGACCTCACGCGACACCGGACGCCACACCGACACATCCCCGCCGCCCGTAACAGGAACTCCGCCGCCACGCGCAGCCGTCTCACAGTCGCTTTCCACGCGCGACGACCCGCCCCGCTCACCACCGGCGCTCATCATCAACACACTCACTCTCTCAGACCAACACCGGGTACACAACCGGCAGGCGACCACTCACACCCGGCACCAACCTATCCACCGACGGCTCATCAACCTCAAACACGTCACCGTAGTGGTTGGTCACGCGCCACATCTCCTCATAAGCGACACCATCCACATACGCGAACATAATGCCGCCCTCACTGTCATCCTCCACGAAAATAACCGTTCCCGGCCGCAACTCGCACACATGGAACTCACACTCCTCGCCAGTGTATCCGTTCACGCACACGAACGACGGCTCCCCCTCATACTTGTCAACAATCGCATCCACCTCGCCAGGGCGGCGAACAACAACACGCGGACTATTACGCACCTTCTCGCACACATACTCATCCGACCGCATCACCCCACGCTCCCTAACATCCAGCCACCCACCCTCACTCTCTAGCATCCCGAGCACACGGACGAAACGAGTATCCAACCCGCCCTTATCTCTCACATCAACAATCGTGCCAATAGGAAGCGCGAGCGCCAAAAACTGCTCCTCCCCGCCCGTGCGAGCGTCATGCGCGTAAAAGCTGTTACCGCTCCCACCCTTTGCGTTCGCGTAAGACCACTGCAAGCCCACGATCTCCTCACGCAAAGCATCGACCTCGCTCACACCATCCGGCAACACACCAAACATGACATTCATTCCTTCCAGTTTACGCGCCGACACGCGAATCAGGCGCGCAGCCAACGACAATCACTTCATTGAACGCCACTACCATACCACGAAACTACACCATCTCACCGTGCAGTCGCGCCACGCACTCGGACAACACAGCGTCATCACCCTTCACATGCGCGACAGGAATAAGCGCCGTATCGAACCGGCGCGCCACATACGGGTAACGCTCACGCACCTGCGATAGCGTCATGCCACCGGCCTCCACGTTCTCGCCGCCCCACGCCTCCCCGTGAAACGCGAACCCGGCGGGCAGGCGCAGGCGATCTTCCGCGAAAGCAACGACCGCCTCCACACGCTGCCACCCGTCCAACACGCGCAGCCTACTCTTGCCCTGCGAGTCACGGCACGACTGCACCACCAGTGGCGTCAGAGGAAACCCGTTGATAAGGGAATCGACGTACAGCGCCGACGCATCCTCACTCCACGGCGCGGACCTATGCAACACCGGGCGAGACGCGTCACCCAAATCGTCGCGCAAACGCCACACGTCATAAGCCTTCCACACCTGACTGAAAACACTCACACCCATTAGACAACAATCCTGTCACATAGACTCAACGTAAAAGTCGAACGCGCTCACAGCGGCTCACCCCACGAGTCCACTTCACGCACCACACGCAACCGGGGTGCCTTGCACACGTCGTCAGCAACCGACACAAGCTCAGAAACGGGGCACGTCACCTCAAAGAAACGCACGCCCCGGCTCTCGTCCAACTGCGAGCGAACCAGCGCCATGCCAGGGGACGGCGACACGTGTAGGCCGCCACCGAAAAAGCGGTCATCCTTCCAGCTCTCGGAATCGTCCACCACCTCGCCAACGCGGTACACGCCGCCACGGTGGGACACTCCCTCGCTGTCGGTTGCCTTAAACAAGTGCGCCATGCCATCGTCGTCCACGTGGACGAGTGCGGCGCGGCACCACTGCTCACTCGTCATCTCGTCCGCGTCACGCTTCACAACAACGCGGCCACCCTTCACCTTCCCACGGAACGGGCCGAAACGCGTCTCCTTGTACACGGTCACGTGGCTTCCCGCCCACACAGTCGCGTTCTCGCAAACATACACGACGCACATGCCGGACGCCCACACGCGCGCATCATCACCCGCGTGAACGACCACGCGATCACACGCCCACACGCGCACGTTCTCCTGCGCCGACACGATACATACGCCAGAAGCGCGAACGCGCGCGTTATCACAGGCGCGCACATCCACGCCGATAGTGACAACGCTACTCTCACCGGCCACAATGACCGATAGCCCATTATCGCTGTAGAGGAGGCGAATCGTCTCAGTTGCGGGCGCGTCAATCCTCGCGAAACGCGCGCCAGCGGGCTTGCGACGCATCAGCGCGTCCCACTCCTCCTGCGACCGCACCGTCACCTGCCCCCACTCAGTCATCTCGAACATGAGAGAGCCACCTCCATTACTTTTTCGTATCGGTCTTTTCTTGCCTACCCCCTATCATACCACAAGAAAGGTGCGCCGTGCTCGCTAAAAACGCGCGAAACGCAAAACCGGGGCACAACATGTGATACAATCGCACACGAAACAACCGACAGCGCGAACGCCAGGACACGCGACGCTACACGTGATACCATAAGCGAGAAACAGAGACGCGCGAGCGCACGCCAGTACAGCAACGCCAACACGTGATAGAATAAAACCATGACGAACGAAACCCTCCTCGACATCGAGCAAGCTGAACTCATCTACTCGATGGAAGAGACCACCGCCACCATCTACGGCTCGCAGCGAGACATCAACCGCGTCAGCGACGCCGCATACAAGGCCGCAGACGCATACGAGCGAGCATATCAGGAGAGCGGCGCTTACGAGGACAAGAAACAGTCCCTCCACTGGCGCGTCGCCGCCGAAAAATGGCACTACAAAGACAACAGTGACGATAGTCACCGCCGCACCTACTACGAGCGCGTGAGAGAATACAACCACTTCGTTCGCAAAAACGGCGAACTCGGCATCATCATCGCCGAACCAATCGAACACATCCTCTGCGCGTTCACCGTATTCTGGGCCATCGCAACCCTCATCGTCAACGCCATTCCGGCCGCATAAAACACAGACGCAAACAGGCACAACATACGAAAACAAGCAAGCAACACGAGAACAAACAAGAAAAGAGAAAGAAAACCGCATGGCAGCACGACCATTCCGCACGTTCACCGCCACCACAACCAGCGGGCGAACCTACACGCAGGACATTGATGAACTCCCCGAGGGCACCGTCATCTACGTCCACCCCGAGGAGGGAACACCCTACGAGTATCGCCTCCAACGCGACATCAACAATCGCCTCGCGTGGTTCGCATACCGAGATGGGAAAACCGTTAACCCCAACTTCGGGTCCGACGGCGCAACCATCGTCCGCTACGCGCTACAGCGCCCCAAGCGGGCAACCGTCACAACCCCCACCGGCATCAACGGTGGCACAGTCAACAACAACATGGGCAAGAAAGAAGAAAACACCATGAACAACAAGAACAACGGCGCAGGCGCGGCACCCTCCATCGCCGACGAACTCCTCGCCGCCCTCGCACGCAAGGAAACGCACCACGCGCTCGCAGACTACGCCGCCAAGACAGCGGCACGCGCCACCAAGAAGGCGCGTGCAATCCACCACAACATCCGCACAGCCACCCCCACAGCGGACGCGCCCCGCAGCGCAGCCACCACCGGCACGGAAGAACACCCCGCAGCGCGACGAAACGCAGGCGCGCCCGACAGCCAGGCCGCCAACCAGGGACGCAACCGCGACAACCAGAGCGGAAACAACGGCACGCCCACCACCGCGCGCGTCTACAACGCCACCAGCGGCGAATGGGAAAACACCGACATCCACAAGCTCCCCGCCGGAACCGTCCTCCACAGCAGCATCAGCAACTACTACCGCACCAGCGACCACCTCCACACCCACCGACGACACCCCTACCAGCAACAGCAACACTGAGGATGCACCCGCCGCCAACAGTGTCGAGCGCACACCCACCGCCTCCGCACGCGCATGGCACTACAGCGCCATGTCAGCCGCCGCGTGTGCGCTATCAGCCCTCCTCGGTTACATCGCCACTGAGGCAATATTCAAGCGTATCCGTGGTCGCAACTAAGCGCACATGTGGCGCGGAAACGTGGTGCGCTAGAGCTACCAACAAGGAATACCACCAAGGAAACCGTGTGGATGCGCAAGCTCGTCACCGACACGGAAGGCAAGCCAGTGCCCGGTATGACGCGCACAGACGTTCCCCTCAAACAGTGCCGAGTCCTCTACGACGCAACCCTGTGCATCCGCAAAGGCGTGTACACGGACCTGTACAACGACATCTACCAGCCCGGCCAGCAGAAGAAAACCACACAAGCCCCGCTAGAAACAGCCACCATCTAGCGGAGCTTACTTGTACCCACAGAGCACAACACTAACGCCACGACCATTCGCCTCTACACGTGTAGACATGAACGGCACATCCATGATATACTACAGCCATACCAACAGCGCCACGTCAGAAGCACGCATCGACGCGCTCGTGCGCATCATGGCGCACAACCAAGCACTACTCAACGAACACCGCTAATAGGAGAAGCTAATGAACATGCTAGAAATTGATGAGATCGACGACCTGCTTAAGGAGTACGAACTCCAGGAGCGCGAAGTCTACATCAATAGAACAAATCAAACCCTCAGCCAACTCGAAGGTATTGCAAACCGTTTAGCGCACGCATACGAAAGTGAATACCGCGCCAACCCCACATACGAAAACGAAGAACGTATGCGATACTGGCGATACATGGGAGCAAAGCACTGGTATACTAGAAGTGGTGGATTGTACTACACACCAACCCGCGAGTACGAACAACGCAAAGAGGAATACGAAGAACTCGTTAGCCAACATAAAAAAGTCGAGGAATACGAAGAACTCGTTAGCCAACATAAAAAAGTCAGCGAACGCGTCGATGAAAAACGCCACGAAAATCCTAGTGCCTATGGCAACAAGAATATCCCTACGTTCATTGGTCTCCTTGGCCTAACGGTTGGCATCAATGTATTGGTACACCTTCTCTTCGCACTAGCCTCATAACCTTAGTATGTTAACAAAGAGTGAACGCTACCGACCGCCAATAACGACCAGAGCGGCCAGTAGAAGAAAAGCGCACAAGCTCCGCTAGAAACAATCACCCTCTAGCGGGGCCGTGTCATACCCATACCCATACCCATACCCACAGAGCACCCCAACACAGCGCGTCCACACATGTAGACACGATGGGCGTGAGCGTGATACACTAGAGACACCAACAACAAACACCACCGGAGAAAAGAAAACACCACCATGCAGACCACCATTCTTTTCAACACACCCATGATGATCGACAGCATCTATCAGAGCGCGAGCGTCTTTGAGTTCCAGGAGCGCTACAACAGCTCCAATAAGATGCTCGTTCGCATCGACGTGGAACCCTACGCGCCCCGCATCACGGCGGCCACCAACGACACCGAATACATGGCCGTCACCATCAGCGACGACGGCACCGTGTGGGCAACAACCACCACAGGTACGCGTGTGCCCCTCACCAAAACACCCTACAGTGCGCCCGAGAGCGCCACGCTCACGCAAGTGGGAGAAATGTGGGTCGGCTCCCACTACCACTTCTACGCCGACGAGGACACCGTTTTCGTTGACGAAGAAACCGGCGAGCAGGTTGACATCAACAGCGACACCATTGAGGACAACCTACCCGTCGGCGGCGTCCTCGCCATGCGCGACAAGTACACCACGATCACCGTCAAGCACATCAGCGAAGGCGACTACCTCCTGAACGGACACGCCGACCTCTACGGTAAACCATACGACACGCAAGACGCGCTCGACCTTATTTTTAAGTGGTACGGCACGGTCACGCGCCACACCATCACCCGCCCATAGCAGGTAGCAAGCAAGCGAAGAAGAGAGGAAACGGCCCCTTGACTACAGACAACTACACGCACGACACAGCCACCGAGTACGCGCGCCGCATGGACGCGACACTCGACCGCAAATGGGCGGCACTAGAACCATACGTTACGCCCGGAGCGCGCATCCTCGACTACGGGTGCGGGATGCCCAGCGAAAACGGTATCCGTCAACGCGTCGAAGCCACTGGCGGCGTGTACGAGTGCCACGACATCAGCGGCACAGTTGAGGCCGCCATGCGGGACGCGGGAGCCACCTTTCGCACAAAGAAAGACCTCCACGAGCATGGCGCGGGCCGATACGACGTAGTATTCCTGTCCAGCGTCCTCCATGAGTTCACAAGCCAGGACGACTGCGGCTTTGAGGAAATTGAAGCCACTTGGAAGCTCGTCGCCACAGGCGGCGTGGCCATCGTCCGCGACTGGACGGGAGTCCGGTTCCAACTCCACTCGCAGCCGCCACGGATGCTGAAAGCCACGTCAGAGGAAGCCATGCGTGAAATCCTCACCTGGGTTGGTGCACTCGCAGTGAACGGAGTCATCCGCATTGGAAACGTGAACAACTACCGCATCGACTGGAACAACCTCGAACTCCACGCCGACCCGGCCAGCCTCTACGAAATCGCCTTCCACTCCGTATGGGGGCACGAAAGCCTACCACGAGAGTCAACCGAGTGGTACGGAGAGGCGCAAGGCAGCCTGAGTATGCACATCCGCTACTGGGGAGACTGCACCGTCGAACGCGAGTACGACGAATGGGATGAAACCTACCTCACGCACCTCCAACGCCTCTACGACATTGACCGACTGCCGTGGCCGACAAAAACCGTCCTCGTCCTACGACGAAGCAAGTAAGCGCCACGCGCGTCAACGGTTACGGCGGGACGCAAACCAACACACAAAAGAGGTTGCGTCCCGCCACTTTTATGCCCAAAAACAAGTATTTAAATAATTTGACTACCTCGCGCACCGGGTGGTCCGAAAGGACCGTGTGTTAACAAAGGGAAAGTCAGGTGCGTGGCCGGGTTTTAACGGTGAGAAAGGCGCGGCTGGGCAGGCAACTACGACGGTGATCTTAGTGGGTGGTTGAGACGGTTCTGTCCCAACCTCTACCTTTAGTCAAATTATAGTATCAAATAAGGCCGCATAACCTACTTTTGCAGGCCGTGTTTCCTTGTTTGAGCGCCGCCATATTGGTCCCCAGGTAGCCACGTGTACTCTGGTCCGCTA